>JACCDY010891586.1_pt1 | contig 12568 bp, 15 predicted proteins | sample 7446391 | NCBI WGS metagenome assembly JACCDY01 (sample SAMN15323451, study PRJNA562643) | freshwater metagenome | isolation source: river surface water | place: USA:Blue River Watershed | collected 2017-08-18 | reverse complement strand
TGTTATGATGCATCTGCAATAGAAAGCAAAAAATACTTGATTTTTAAGGCTTAAAACCATTTAAAAAATTCAAACGTTATTTATTGACTGTTGTAAACAATAATGATACTATAGAAGTTCAGCTTTAAAAATCTAAAGAATTTTTTAAAAAATGCCTACAATAAATTTTAAACCCAAACAAGTTACCAAAAGAATCCTATCTCCACTCCAGGATCGAGCCTATGATGTCGTTGAAAACCGTTTTGGTTTGGCCAATGACGCGGAGCGTAAGACACTCGAAGCGATCGGAAAAAAATATGGAATTACTCGTGAACGCGTGCGACAGATTGAGCACGCAGCTCTTGCGCTTATTCGAAAATCAAATGAATACAAACAAGAAAATGAAGTATTCGGTGAAATAAAAAAACTCATTCACGAGCTTGGCGGCATTGTTCCAGAGGAAAATTTTCTTGCCTCACTTTCTAAAGATCCGATGGTACAAAATCATGTGCATTTTTATTTGGTGCTCGGTGATGATTTCACAAAACATAAAGAGGATGACCATTTTGAATCTCGCTGGAGTGTGAATGATGAAATCGCGCAAGATGTTCATGAATCCTTGCAGCGCTTGTATGCCAGTCTGTCTGATGACGAACTCATTTCAGAATCTGAAATCATCGGCCGTTTTCTTACGCACTTGAAGGATTCGTCTGATAAATATCGCGATGAAGAAATAGCCCGTCGCTGGCTCGGTCTTTCTAAAAAAATCGCCAAAAATCCACTCGGCGAATGGGGGAAAGCTGATTCTTCAAATGTCAAAACTCGCGGCGTTCGTGACTATGCGTTTCTCGTGATGCGAAAGCACGGTTCACCAATGCATTTCCATGAAGTAGCTAAAGCGATTTCTGATACATTTGGCAAAAAGACTCACGTTGCCACATGTCACAATGAGCTTATTAAGGATCCACGTTTTGTGCTCGTCGGCCGCGGTATGTATGCCTTGTCTGAATGGGGATACAAAACAGGTATTGTTCGGGACGTCATCAAAGAGATCCTTAAAAAGGAAGGTCCAATGCGAAAGGAGGACATCGTGGAGCGTGTCATGAAAGAGCGCTACCTCAAACGAAACACAATTTTGGTGAATCTTCAAAATCCAAAATATTTCAAAAAAACAAAAGACAAACTCTATACTGTTGCCTAAGAGCAGCCAAAACAAAAGCCCCGATCGGGGCTTTTGTTTTGGCTATTAACGATTTTTCGAATTCACAGTATACTGAGACTATGCGGACGTACAATAGAGGAATCATTCTCACTTTGATACTCATTGTGATTGGGTTTGTTTTGGTGCTCACACTCATCGGGTTTTTTCGTACCGGCACGCTTGATAGCAAACTCAATTTCACCGTTAAATCGATCCTTAAGGAGCCCTGCGGTTTAAGTATCAAAACTCCGCATCTTCATGAAAGCGTAACATTTCCGCTTGAAATCACGGGTTATATAAATGGCTGTGGCTGGGAACCCCGGGACGACCGTGCCGGCACTGTAGTACTTTATTCTGATCACGGTATGCCACTCACGCCTCCAGTCACGCTTCTTATGCCGCCACAGGCAGAGCGTGAACCGTACTACTTTGAATCAATCATAAACATTGTGCCTCCGAGTGGTACAAAAGAGGGAATACTTATTTTTGAAAACAATCGCGGTAACGGTCTTTCTCCTGAATTTGAGGAATATGAAATATCATTTAAATAAGCCTTCTGTAATACGGGAAGCTATATTATACTTACAAATACATGACACACTGTCTGCAAGTTAATCATAAATTTTCTTTGTTTATATGGATATAGTATTTGCTATTATTTCTTGGATATTTTTTATTATTGGCAAGCTCGCTATTGTGTGGGGGCCGATTTTGGCGCTCTACATTGCCTTTGAGTTTTGGCACCATTTTGTGGTGGACCGGTTTATTTCTGGCATCACCTGGAGTTTGCTTGAAGTGGAAGTGCCACGCGATATTTTAAAGTCTCCACTTGCCATGGAACTTATTTTCTCCAACGCTATGTACCAGATGAGTAACAAAGGACTCTGGGAGGTGTGGATACAAGGTGCGGTCCATCTCTGGTTCTCTTTGGAAATCGTTTCGACCGAAGGTCGAGTGCATTTTTATATTCGCACAGCAGATCGTATCAAGCCGCTTTTGGAAGCACAGATTTATGGTCAGTATCCGCAAGCCAAAATTGTTGAAGTAGAAGATTATACGTTGAGAGTGCCGTACGATGTTCCGAATGATGATTGGTACATGTGGGGGTGCGAATTTAAACTTGCCGACGGAGATTTTTATCCGATCAAAACCTATGTCAACTTCGGCCTTGATGAAAATCCAAAAGAAGAAGAAAAAATCGATCCACTCACGCCGACTGTAGAATTCCTCGGTTCGCTCACGAAAGGGCAACATATTTGGACGCAGATTATCGTGCGGGCAACAGAAAAACACTATCATCAGCACGGCACGCTCTTTAAACACCATGGCTGGGTAGAGGAAGGCAATCATTTTCTTAAAGAAATTATGATCCCGTATACCAAAAAGGGTATCAACTACGACGGGAGTACATCAACCGAAATCCGTATGCCAAAAATTGTGGAAGATAAAGTTAAAGCAATCAAAGAAAAACTTGAGAAAATCGGTTTTGACTGTGGTATTCGAGTGATCGTCCTATCAGAAAAAAAATATGTTACACAGGACGCTTTCAACAATCTTCGCCGCGCTTCGCGTCTTATGTATCGTCAATACACAGATCCAGATACAAATCGCTTAGAGAGAGTAAAACCAACACAATTTGATTCGCCATTCGCTGATCCAACAGGGAAAAGTTTAAAATTTATAAAACACCGCATGCTGTTTTGGTATCGTACTCGTACTTTTTTCCATCCAGCATTTTGGTATGCAGTAAAGTATCCAGCGTTTGTTAGTGCGTTTTTTCCTTCCCATCGGCCTGAACCATTTGTCCTCAATTCAGAGGAGCTTGCAACACTCTTTCATTTCCCTGGCCAAGTATCGCAAACACCCACATTTAAACGTTTGGAGTCTCGCACTGCAAAACCTCCGACCAATCTTCCTATTTAGCTATGCCGCCTGACCCACTCTTTAAAGAAAAACTACCGTCATTTATGCCAGCTAAAAGTGTTCTGATCAATCGCTACAGCATCGTAGTTGCCATTTGTGTACTACTCGGCTTACTTTGGTACCATACCTCAGCGAAGGCGCCAGTAGAATTTCAAGCCCCCGTCACGTTTACAATTGTCTCTGGAGAAAGTCTGCATGCGATTAGTACGCATTTAAAAGAGCAGCATCTTATTCGCTCAACCGCGACATTTGAGATTTTTGCGATGCTCTTTGGTAGTGATCAGCATATCAGTGAAGGAGATTATTATTTTGAACGTGCCATAGGAAGTATCGAAATAGCAAGAAGGATTGCCACGGCTGACCGGCATATAGAACCGATCAAGGTGACTCTGCCGGAAGGCCTCACACGAAGCGAAATGGCAGTAGCCTTAAGTGAAAAACTACCAGACTTTGATGAAACAGTATTTTTAGCCTCTACAAAAGAAGATGAAGGTTTTTTGTTTCCTGACACATATTTCTTTTTCCCGAGCACGACCACCGAAGAAGTCATACTGCGTCTCAAAAATGCTTTTACTGAGAAAATAGTATCACTTGAAGGAGATATTATTCAATCAGGTCATACGCTTCAAGATATTGTGATTATGGCGTCGATAGTAGAGAAGGAAGCAGGGAGTGGAGTGGATCGTGCAATGATTTCGGGTATTCTTTGGAAACGACTTTCTCTTGGCATGCCGCTTCAAGTGGATGCTAGTTTTCTTTTCATTAATGGCAAATCATCAGTAGAGTTGACCCAAGATGATTTGGCTATTGATTCGCTTTACAACACCTATAAATACAAAGATTTGCCGCCTGGGCCCATTGCCAATCCTGGTCTGGCGGCACTTGAAGCAGCGATATTTCCGCAAGAATCACCTTACCTTTTTTATCTCCATGACAAAAATGGTATGATCCATTACGCCGAGACGTTTGAGGGGCATAAGCAAAATAAAGCTCTCTTTCTATAATCCAAATTTTAAAACAATGGAAACAAAATACTACTATACAATCGGTCTTGAAATCCATGCTGAGCTCAACACTGAGACCAAAATGTTTTGCGACTGCAAGAATGATCCAGAGGAGAAACGCCCCAATGTAAATATTTGCCCAGTCTGTATGGCCCACCCTGGATCTTTACCGGTCATCAATAAGGGTGCTGTAGAAAATGTGATTAAAATCGGACTTGCAGTAGGAGGCGTGATTGCTGATTTTACAGAATTTGATCGAAAAAACTATTTCTATCCTGATATTCCCAAAGGCTATCAGATTTCTCAGTACAAGTATCCAATCGTTTCAGGCGGTCATCTTGCTGGGATGGCGATTAGAAGAGTGCATCTCGAAGAAGATACTGGCACATCAAAACATGACCATGGTGACTATTCGCTTCTTGATTTTAACCGCGCCGGTGTTCCACTCTCCGAGCTTGTGACCGAGCCGCATACATTCGGGTCGATCGATGAAGCTGCAAAAGCTGCACTTGTTTTTGCCAGAGAATATCAGCTGACTCTTATGTACTTGGATGCATCAAAGGCTAATATGGAAAAAGGGGAAATGCGCGTGGAAGCAAATATTTCAGTATCTAAAGAGAAAGATGTCCTCAATCCTCGACGTGTAGAAGTAAAAAACCTCAATTCATTTAAAAGTGTAGAGCGCGCTATTGCCTATGAGCTTACTCGGATGGTTGAGCTTTTTGAAGATGGAAAAGAAATAGAGATTGTTCAGGAGACTCGAGGCTGGGATGAACAAAAACAAAAAACATTTTCGCAGAGAAGCAAGGAAAATCTCGAAGATTATCGCTACTTTGCCGATCCTGATCTGCCAAAGCTCATGCTCTCTGAAGTCTGGAACACAGAATCACTCCGTGCATCTCTGTCTGAGCTCCCGGGTGCCAAGCGAGATAGGTACAAAAACACATTTGGTATTAAAGACGAAGATATTGAGAGTTATATTGGGGACTTTATACTGTCAGATTTTTTTGAAGACGTGGTGACTGAGCTCGGAGAGGATACGGAAAAAATAAAAATTGCTTCAAACTATATTACTTCTGACATGCTCGGACTTTTGAAAAAAAACGAAAACTTAAAAATACCACATGCACACAACTTTGCTGAGCTTATTGCCATGATCTCGGCGGGGGATATTTCTTCGCGAGCTGCCAAAGATATCTTGGCGATGATTGTGGAAGAAGATGAATCACCTCGAAAAATAGCGGAGGAAAAAGACTTACTTCAGAAAAATGATGAAAGTGCACTCACTGAAGTCGCCAAAAAAATTATCACTGCAAATCCCAAAGTGGTCGAAGACTACAAAGGCGGTAAGGAAACTTCACTTCAGTTCTTTGTGGGTCAGATGATGAAGGAAACGAAAGGCGCCGCCAATCCTGCTGTCGTAGCAAAATTATTTAAAGAATTATTGTCCTAACATATGATATACCTTCTCATACTTGTCCTCACATTTTTCATCAGTCAGACACTGAAATTCATCATACGGTATTTCTCATCGAGTACGAAAATTGATCGAGGGATCGTCTGGACATATATCTGGGCAACAGGCGCGCCGAGTACACACAGTGCGATGCTTGTCGCTGGGCTTACGATGCTCTATCGTGATACTGGCTTCTCAGCACTTTTTGCATTTTGCGTGCTAGTAGCTGGTGTGTTTATGTACAATTTAGTGGCTGACCGGACACGAGAAATAATTGAAGAGAAATTCTTTGCCGAAGGAGATGAAGCTGAACGGAAAATCGTGGCTACCGGAAGAGTGCTAGATATTTCCGGACACAGTTTCTTTGATATTATTACAGGAATCATTACCGGATTTGTGTCAGCGCAATTATTATTAAATTTGTTACAATAGAGACATGGAAAATAAAAAAATCAGAGTTGGTATCAACGGTTTTGGGCGCATTGGTCGGGCATTTTTGAAGATCGCCTGGGAGCGGCCAGAGATAGAGATTGTGGCCTTAAATGACTTAGGCTCGCTTGAGGCTATGGCATATTTACTAAAATACGACACCGTTTATCGTACTTGGAATCATGACATTCGTACACGTGGGATCGAGGGTGAAGCCGCAACCAAAGAAGTCAAAGCTGGATCACTTTTTATAAAAAATTCTAATGGCGAGGAAAAAGAAGTCGTGGTGTTTGCTCAAAAAGATCCCATCAATATTCCATGGGGAGATGTTGGCGTTGACGTGGTAGTAGAATCTACTGGATTTTTCACGAACTACGACAAGGCCAAAGCGCACATTGATGCTGGTGCGAAAAAGGTAGTTATCTCGGCTCCCGCCAAGTCTGGTGAAGATGCCAGCGTGAAAGGTGAGACAATCCTCCTTGGAGTGAATGAAAACAAATTTGGCACCTGTGATATTACTTCCAATGCTTCTTGTACAACTAACGCTGCTTCGCCCCTCATTGCAATTCTCCACGAATCAATCGGTATTGAAAAAGCAATGCTCAACACCGTGCATGCGTATACTGGTACTCAAGCACTGGTAGATGGTCCATCAAAGAAGGATTTGCGAGAAGGCCGTGCAGCTGCACAAAATATTGTGCCGTCTTCTACGGGCGCCGCTATTGCTGTCACTAAAGCATTTCCTGAGCTCATTGGACTTTTTGACGGTATTTCCATCCGAGTGCCAGTGCCTGCCGGATCTATCGTCGACGTAACCTTTATCGCCAAACGCGATACGACAGCGGAGGAAGTGAATATGATTTTGAAAAAAGCAGCGAGCGATCCACATTGGAGTAAGGTGTTTGCGGTGACGGAGGAAGCACTAGTTTCTTCTGATATTTTAGGCAACTCTCATGCCTCGATCGCTGATCTGGCTATGACGCGAGTCGTCGGCGGCAATCTAGTCAAAGTGCTTGGCTGGTATGACAACGAAATGGGGTATACCTATACGCTTGTGGATCATGTGATAAAAACTGCTAAAAGTTCTTAACAAAGAGTTACAAAAAGCGCATTAATTCCTGTGAAAAAAATATTTCCCAAGCTTATAATCATCGGTATTATTCTTGCAGGGGTTTCTGTTGGTCGTGGTGTGGGAGATTTTTTACTTCTCCTTGGCCTTCTTTTGATAGTTATTGGCACTATTGTCATACTAATAAATATTGCTAGAAAAAAACAATTTAAAAAACTTGCTATCATCGCTATAGTAGTAATTCTCGTATGTCTCCCGGTAATCCCCGTAAAAAATAACTTAGATTTTCATGATGCAGCTATATGTCAAAATGTTCCAACAGAAAAAAGGTGTGCAGAGTATATACACCGTAGTTTGATTTTCTTATTATTAGCTCAAATATCTGAATTATCTATCAGAAACTATTCTGGTGGGATACACATGGATGAATAAATTATGATAAAAACAATTATTGCCATCATTATTGTCGTGGGGGTATGGTATGCTTGGAGTCATCCTGTTGTGCCGTATAAAGGGGAGAAGGTGACCTTGCAATCAATAGTTATGCCTTTGGTAAAAAATCATACAGTTGAAATTGGCTGTACGATGGAAGCTAAGATCTGTTCAGATGGTTCTTCGGTTGGTCGCCAAGGACCAATGTGTGAATTTAAGAAGTGCCCGGGAGAGGAGTAAAATGGAAAGAAGAACCAAAATCATATTTTATATAGTGGTTGGTATACTTATAATTTTATTTTTCATGCCTTTGATTCATTTTAAATCAAGTTCTGAATGTATTTACCCGCCTTGTAGTGGTATAAATACGCATGTATCTTTGTACAGTATAATTCGTGAGATACTAAAGTCATGAAAATTCCTTTAGTATTTAAAATCTGTCTTTGCCTGATAATATTAGTTGTGGTGTCATGGTTCTTACCCCTTATTCCATTAAAACAGGCTAGTATAATTCCTTGTGTGGGTACCTCATGTATTCCTACACAAACCCATGATCGTATGGTTACACTAAAGCAATGGATTCACGAGAAATTTTTCATAATCTCTTAATATTGTATGTCAAAAAGATTCAAAATTAATCTTATAGTACTTCTCGTTGCTATAGTAATCTTAGTAATAGCGTTTAAACCGACCGGATTGAGTTGGAGAGATTATCTCCATATTCCTCAATGTCTTTTAGGTTGCGTGTATACTAATAACTCTCGCGTAATTTAATGTCAAAATCATCTAAAATTTTTCTGGTCGTCTTTAGCTTATTATTAATTGCTGGTATTTTGCTTTTAACTTCATTTGGTAGAAAAATGATAATTCATACCTCCGTAGGCTACGAGTCCATTAAGTTTACTGAATCAATAAAATGGAAGCTCATTGAAGAAATAAAATGGAATCCCTTAACATCAAAACTACATAGCCCTAACAAGCAACTAACTGTAACAGATATGGAAGCTGCGCAACAATATTTGAACGAGAAAAAACTCACAGCAACTATTAGCGATAAAATCCCAACAATTGAAATTGGTATCTATGATAACAGATCTATCGTCCTAGAAGGCTCATCGTGTTGGGGAGGAGATTACTGTCCAAACAATGAAATAACGTGGATAGCTTTCTATAAAGAGCCTATCCCTGAGAGTGAGTGTGGATCCTCTGTGAGCGGTGATCCAATTATTACCGTAGCGTGGGGCCCGACATATCATGGCTGTTCACCTGTTCACTAATCTATGAAACTCATTTTCTTAACAAAAAATTATCAATGGTTCGAATAAGTACATTCGCTATATTTACACCAAAAGAATTATGAAAATTTACATTGGCACCGATCACACAGGATTTGAGCTCAAGGAAAAACTAAAACCATTTTTAGTATCACTTGGGCATGAAGTGGAGGATAAGGGTGCATTTACATTTGATCCCAACGACGATTACCCAGACTTTATCCGGCTAGTTGCAGAAAGTGTTGGCCAAGCTCACTTTGGTGAAACTCTTCCTTATAAAGTAATGCTTGATACAGCAGGAATTATTTTAGGCGGTTCAGGTCATGGAGAAGCTATGGTTGCCAATCGAATACCTGGAGCACGCACAGCTGAATTTTATGGACCTCGACTTCCAGTCGAAGCCGTGGATGTGTCGGGGCGTAAAAGCGAAGATCCGTTTGAGATTGTGCGTTTGTCGCGTAAACATAACAATGCAAACATTCTCTCTATTGGTTTTCGTTTTGCCTCTGAAGATGATATAAAGAAGGCGATCGAGATATGGCTTTCGACACCATTTGAAGGAGGCCGACATGAGCGTCGTGTGCAGAAAATTGATCTCTAACTACTTACTATTTTCTATTAACTATTTACTATTCTCATGATCGAAATCATTCCGGCAATACTGCCACAAGATTTAAAAGAACTTCAAACTAAGATCGCGCTTGTCAAAGATTACGTGCAAACTGTGCAGGTGGATTTTTGCGATGGTGTATTTGTGCCGTCGCGCACCTGGCCGTACGCCGGCAAAGATGAAGAATTTTTCCATCAGATTTTAAATGAAGAAGAAGGAATGCCGTATTGGGAAAACGTGGACTTCGAATTCGACCTCATGATTGCAGATGCGACCGCGCAAGCAGAAACATTTACTAAGCTTGGGGCACGACGCATCATATTTCATATTGAAGGTGTACCTACTGTTCGCGAATATCTCGAAGGACTCGATTCATATACACGTGATATTACAGAAATAGGACTTGCTATCAACACAAGTACTCCACTCTCCGAAATCATTCCGCATATCAACAATATTGATTTTGTACAATGTATGGGTATTTCACAGATCGGTTTTCAAGGCAATCCATTTGATCCGAAGGTTATTGAAAACATCGCTACACTTCATAAAGAATATCCTGACTTAATAATCAGTGTTGATGGTTCAGTGACGCTGGTGACTGGTAGAGAATTGGTAAAAGCTGGGGCAACGCGGCTTGTTTCAGGCTCAGGCATATTTAAGGCTGAAAATATACCCGCTACCATTCAAGCATTTCAAATGCTCGATCAGGATTTGTAGAATTTCTGGAGTGGTTCTGGTATACTCTGTGTGCAAACATGTATGGAAACTCTTACTGATCAACAAACAAAAGACCTCACGCTAAAGGCCAATGAAATTCGCCAGTCAGTTCTGCGTTCGCTTTTATCCACTGGAGGCTCAGGGCACACTGCAGGACCGCTCGGTATGGCAGATATTTTCACCGCACTCTATTTTCACCTCATGAAGCATGATCCAAAGCGGCCTGATTGGTCAGAGCGTGATAGGCTCGTACTCTCCAACGGCCATATTTGCCCAATACTCTACGCCACCATGGCTCATGCGGGATATTTCCCTCTAGAAGAGCTCCTTACGCTCCGTAAGCTCGGCTCCCGTCTTCAAGGCCATCCACATCGTGAATATCTTCCCATGCTTGAGACATCGTCCGGGCCGCTCGGCTCTGGACTTTCGCAAGCGGCTGGGATGGCGCTTGCCGATAAAATTGATTTTGGAGTGAAATCATCTCGGAATATTTTTTGTCTTATGAGCGACGGTGAACTTCAAGAAGGTAATACTTGGGAAGCAATACAGCTGGCCGGTAAATATCGCTTGCACAATCTTGTCGCTATTATTGATCGCAATAACATTCAGATCGAAGGTAACACTGAAGACATCATGCCGCTTGAACCCTTGGCTGCTAAATGGGAAAGCCACAACTGGCATGTGCAAGAGATAGACGGGCACAACTTCAACGACATCGTGGGCTCGGTGATGCGATCAAAAGCAGTATTTGAAAAGCCATCAGTGATCATTGCGCGCACCATTCCCGGCAAAGGCGTATCTTTTATGGAGCGTGATTATAAATGGCATGGCCGTCCGCCAACAAAAGAGGAAGGGGAGAAAGCATTAACAGAACTCGAATCTATCCGCTTGGCGATGACAAACTAATATGAAAATACTTCTTACATTTATTATTATTGGCGGAGCAGTTGCACTGTTGTATTATTTTTTTTATACCGACCATAAGCCAATTGATTTGCAGATACAAGAGCCAATAACCGTGAAGTGCGAGAAGGCAATGCAGACCATGCGATTTGATAGTCCAGAATCGAGCAATCAGTATTATATCGATTGTTTGGCAGGGAAATTTGAAAACTAACATGCTTAACCCAAATCAAAAACTAAATCCAAATATTTTTGCAGATGATGTAGAGCAGATTCCGATCCGCCAAGGCTTTGGTGAGGGGCTTTTAGAAGCTGGTACGAAAGACAAAAATGTAGTTGGTCTTTGTGCAGACCTGACTGAAAGTACCAAGATGAATCTTTTTGCCGACAAGTTTCCTGAGCGGTTTATCCAAGTAGGGGTAGCAGAGCAAAATCTTGTCACGGTAGCTTCAGGTATGGCAGCAATGGGCAAAGTTCCATTTACGAGTTCATATGCGATGTTTAGTCCGGGACGCAACTGGGAGCAGATCCGCACTACTTGTGCCTACAACGACCGCAAAGTTATCATCGTAGGCTCGCATGCCGGCATTTCTGTGGGACCAGACGGTGGCACGCACCAGGCCATCGAAGATATGGCTATTATGCGCGCTATGCCTCATATGATAGTCCTTTCACCGTGCGATAGTATGGAGGCCAAAAAAGCCACCCTTGCTCTCGCTGACGCAACCAATAGCAAACCAGCCTATATACGTCTCGGTCGCGAAAAAACTCCTATTATGACCACGGTAGACACGCCGTTTGAGCTTGGTAAGGCACAAATCGTTTGGTCACCAGAGGGCACTTCCGACTCCGCAGAAGGCTCCGTCGTGACAAAGCCGCAAGTGGGAATTATTGCCACTGGCGCACTTTTGCATAAAGCATTACTCGCTGCGAAAGACCTTGAGAGCGAAGGAACAAAAGTTAAAGTTATGAATCTTGCCACAATCAAGCCTCTTGATGAAGAAGCAGTCATTGCACTTGCAAAAGAATGTGGAAAAATTGTGACAGTTGAAGAACACCAAATCGCCGGTGGTATGGGATCTGCTGTGGCAGAATGCCTCGCACAAAACTTTCCTGTACCAATCGAATTTATCGGCGTACGAGATCTCTTCGGTCAATCAGGAACTCCAAAAGAGCTTATTGAACACTATGGGATGGGAAAAGATGCGATCAAGAATGCAGTTACTAAGGTTCTAAAACGCTAATCTAAACTAATTACTGATATTGCGGCACTCCTCACGTAGCATTGACAGGACTAGCGAAAAGCTTTCATACCATTCTTCCTTAACTTTTAAATTTGCGAAAAGATTTTGATAGCGTTCAGATTCTCGGTCTAGTTGTTTTGCTACTTCCCTCAAGCGTGCTTCACCGACGGTAAGATCATTGTTGTGAACTAAATTTTTAATCCGAATTAAGGATTGATCTAGCTGTCCCTCTATGTTACTTCTTGATTGTGAGATTTTTTCAAGCTCAATAAAATACTTTTGAATGGTAGCATCGAGCTCACGTAATATGTCCACAAACTTTTT
>JACCDY011404594.1_pt1 | contig 12570 bp, 7 predicted proteins | sample 7446391 | NCBI WGS metagenome assembly JACCDY01 (sample SAMN15323451, study PRJNA562643) | freshwater metagenome | isolation source: river surface water | place: USA:Blue River Watershed | collected 2017-08-18 | reverse complement strand
TTATTTTATGATCTATCGTGCCACCTTCGCCAGAAAACTTTGGTGGCTTTCCATCTTTTGCAGGAGTTACTTCTATTTTTTTAGCTTTTTGATCTACGAATTTTATTTTCCAGATCCTTGCAGAGAGTAGTATATTTTCGTTTTCCTCAATTTGTGGTGAAAATGGAATGTCGCCAATTGTGTTGCCTGCATTAACTACTTTGAAATTCTCCTCTGTCTTAAATACGCTGTAAAAGTCTCTACTGTTGACGACTTTTTCTCCTTCGATACCAATAATAACCTCCTGTTGTAACTTTTCCAAAAAGTCAGTTTCAATCAGATGGTTTAAAATTTCTTCGATTTCAAATTTTTCAATTTGCTCAAATGCTGCGTTTGCTTGTAGCTGATCAATCAGATCAGTTAATTTAATACCAGAATGACCTTTTACTATCGATAATGCCTGATGAAGTAAAATATCATAAGGTCTGTCATTTCTTTGAGGAGGTTCAATAAACCCTTCTTTATATAACAACCAACACGCAATTGATTGAAGTAAGCTCCATTTGTTTGTGGCATATAGTTGTAAATTACTACTTGCTCCTTCTTTTCTGCCACTTCTGCCAATTCTTTGAATTAAAGATGCAATGCTGTGAGTAGCATCAATTTGCACAATTTTATCAACCGTTCCTATATCTATACCGAGTTCCAGTGTAGATGTGCAGCATATACAAAAGCTGTATCTTTTATTATTCTTAGCAAAAAATTCGACATATTCTCGCACTTCTCTATCAACGGAAGAATGATGTGAAAAATAATTATCATGCCCTTTCAATCTCCGTGATATTTTTTTCAACTTAACAGCAATCTCTTCAACTCTAGCTCTGCTATTAGGGAAAATTAAAGTTTTACTATCTACGGTTTCACTATATAAATTTTTTAGAAGATCTTGGGATAGTTCCTCGGCATCACTTTTAAAATAGCCAAACGAAGCATTAATATCTTTTGCAGTTTTATCTAACAGCACCTTTGTTTTTGCTGCATTTCCAGTAAATTTTTTTGCTTGGTCGTAATCTCCAATTGTTGCTGATAAACCAATTACGCTAAATGACTCTGAATTAATAGTTCGCAATCTTGCTAAGAGAGATTTTAACTGAGTTCCTCTATCTGAACCAATAAAAGAGTGAATTTCATCAATGACCACGTATTTAAGATTAGAGAAAAGCTGTTTTACATTAAAAGGCTTGTTTACAAACATTGCCTCCAAAGATTCCGGCGTAATTAAAACAATCCCGCTTGGATGTTTTAGCAATTTTTCTTTCAGGGTTTTATTTGATTCTCCATGCCATTTTGTAACAGCAATATCAAGATTTTTACATAGCTCTTCAACGCGATAAAACTGATCATTAATTAAGGCTATTAGCGGTGAGATATACAAAACTTGAACTCCTGGCTTTGTAAAATCTAATTTTGAGAGAATCGGTAAAAATGCTGCCTCTGTCTTTCCTGAAGCAGTTCTTGATGCTAAGATAAAATTTTCATCGGATGTTAAGATTTTTGAAATAGCAGCAGCTTGAATTGGTCGCAGGCTCTCCCAACCCTTTTCGTAGATAAACTTTTTTATAGGTTTTGAGAGCAATTCAAATGACATCAAAATTCCTCAACATTTTCCATCGCTGAATCATCAGGTCTTTCATCTTTTATTTGGATTTCGCCAAATATTTTTTTCTTATCAACTGAAGGGTTTTGACGAATCAAGTTTAAGACATTTAAATAATCTCTTATTACCTCTCTTGGGGTTAAAAACTCTGAAGCACCAGGCTTGTTAAAAATTTCTTCCATGAATTGGTGAATTTCTTCATCACTGATCGCAATTTCAGTTTTGTAATTAAATTCAAATATTGCCTTCAACTTTTGTAGCAAAACAAAGATCTCATCGTGGCTTATTGGCAGAAGTTTTATGACTGGTTGTGCAAAATCTCTAATTTCAGATGTCTCAAACTTGTTTGTCACAAGCCTTGATTTTATAGCGTTATAACTAAAAAGGCCTCTGCGCTCATTTTCCAATACCTCGTTTGTTCCAGCAAAGTTGAAAAATAGATTAGATACTTTGCCCTGAAAGCAGTCATTGTAGATGGTAAGAATTTTTTCATAATTCTTTTCTCTCACTGCGGAATTGGAAATTTTGTAAAGATTAATAGCCTCGTCTAAATTAATCATAAATCCGCTATAGCCGATGCTGACAAAAAGTTTACAGAAATTCTTCAGCATGTCATAGTAGTTCAAATCATTTACTATCTCTCTTACTCCTAGATCTTGCCTTGCTTCAGTTTTGGTTTTATATTCACCCTTAAGCCATTTCAGTGCATTACGTCTTAAGCTATCATCATTTTTGATGAATCCTTCATAATACTTAACAACTACAGTTCCAAAATCAAAACCTCCCACTTCAGTAATTTCATTAACTGTTTTCAGGATGTTATTTTGAATTAGAGGCAAATATTTTTCATCGCGAATATCTGTGAGTGAAACCTTATTTTCCTCAGCGGTTTTAGTAATAATTTGATCGATCCATTTCTCTAGTAAGGTTGGTAACGCTCCACCATCTGGCTTTGTTTGAATTGAAATATTATCAATGATAGCGGAGTACAAAGCTAAGCCTTTGCCATCATTTGCATACAAACGATTATCAGGAGTAAAATCCGCACTAGTAACAACAAACTTTTGCTTGAGAGCGACTGTGTTTAACAAGTGAAGCATAAATGATTTTCCGGAACCAAAATCGCCAATCCAGAATTTTACCATGCTGTGACCATTCTTCACATCATTAAGTGCAGAAACTACAGCATTAACTTCGTCTGTACGTCCAACAGCAATATGCTGAACTCCTATTCTTGGCACTACGCCACTGATTAAAGAGTTAATAATTGATGTAGCCTCTTTGGGTTTTATGTTATCTATCATTTCTGCAAAATTTTATTAAAATTACTTTCACTTATTGTATAAAAATCTCCTTCTTCCTCTATCAGAACATCGTCTAATAGATCGTAACAGACTTCGTTTATGCTATCTATAATTCTGCTCTCAAAAACATTATTTGATCTAGCAAATATCTCCAAATCGCTTCTTGAAACAGAAAAATTATTTTGCTCAAACAAGTTGACCAATGCGATCTGGGTTGAGTTAAATGGTATACTGAATATTGAAGTACTATCTTGTGCGACGGCTTCCTCTTTCAAAGATTCTTTTTGTACTTCTTGAGCAGCGACATCTCCTGAATCATCATCTTTCAAATATTCACTCAATAAGTTTACTGTCTCTGAGTGTTGTTGTTTTGCCTCTTGGATAGAAGATTTGTTAAGTTTTATTTTTCTGCGTTTGATTTCGTAAACTTTTGAAGCGGCATTTAAAGCTTTATCTAGATCTCGATCCTTAATCAGATCATTAATAATTTCTTGAAAATCAGTAAATTGTTCAGCAGTTTTAAACAGTGATTTATGAAGACTTTGTACAAATTTCTTGTCATCAATACCTTTAGAATCAGCAGCATAGTACAAATATTTAGTGTAATATGTGAGCGATAATTCTTTATTCTGTTTTGATAAAAACTTCGAAATCTCCAAAAGCAGATTTTTAAGTGAAGGCGTTTTCTGATTTAATCTTTCAAGCACAGAAACTGATTCTATAAATTTTGGCAGATTGTTTCCGTAAGTTTCTTTGATGTGACTAAATTTGTCCTTCCATCGATTCACACTCTGTAAATTTAGCGCAATCTCAGCATCATCATTCGGTTCAGAAATTTTTGAAGATAATGTGCTCAGAATCTCTTTTACCTTAGAAGCTACTTTTAATTCATATTCTGTCTGAATTATTTCTTCTTTATAACTCAACCTAGGATCAACATTGCGATTATGCCCATAACATTGGCGCAAAGTACTTTCGCAATGTTTGAAGATGTTATTAAAAACAATATAATTAATGCTGTAATCCACAGCATGTTTATAGTTTTGACTGCCTTTTCTATATTTGTGGTGTTTTGTTGCGATTAAGTCTCCGATCTCCAAAAATTTTTCTTCGATTGTTTTTCCCTCTTTAGCGTACGCATTTTTTAATTCCGAAATAACAGCAATATAAAGCTTTGCGGCTTCTATCAAACAAAACTCAATATTTAAAAAGTTGTTATTGGTATTCCAAATCTTGTCTAAATAATCTACTTCAGCGGAAGTTAAATTGAGCTGCTTTTTGTATCTAGCACCAAGCCTGTAATCCTGATATTCGTAGTCTGTATTTTGTATATCGAAATATGGATTGTTTGCGCGATTTTGTCTTTGTAATAAGGATTTAGCATAAGGAGCCGTTTTAGGATAATTACGACCTAAATTAATGAACTGATTTTCCAACTTTATTAGATCTTTATGACTCTGATAATCATTAAATAAATCATATAACAGTACGAAGCAGTAGTTTGAATTTCCTTCAAGATCAATATATTCACCATTTAAGAATCTTCTCTTGAACTCTTTGTAAAACGCTTTTTGTTCATTCGAAGCGTCATGAATTTCTTCATGTGAATAGATATATTGATGGCCCCAGTGAGGTACTTTTATTTTACTTTGTTTAGAAAAGATCTCCTTTTTGATCTCATCAGAGTATTGAATAATCTTTGAAAAAGATTTTAAACCATTCTCTCTATTGGGTTTTATTATTTTGTGACCTTGATCTGTTACATCAATAATTGACTCATCATCCATTAAATTATCTTTTTTTAATTGTTCTGAAGCCATATCATTCCTCTTTGTAGCAGCAATTGGTGTTTCATACACTTTAAAAAGATATTTTACGAATATACCTCCCGCGATGATTTCTGTTAGTAATTGAGAGATATCCATATTTAGTTTATATGAATTGAGGTAATAATATTTCTCAGATCATTATGTTTTAGTTTTGTCATATGTTTTAGAGAATGTTTGTTGCACCATTTTACCAAATAATTTGAGAAAAATTATCAGAAATGATCGAAAAAAACAACTTTCTAAGCCAAAAAATAAACTAGTAGCAGCCTGGTTAAAAAAAATGAATCAATCTGAATAAAAGAATTATGAGTCCAATTTCACATTCAGCAAATAAATCAAAAATTCCGAAAGCGTCAGAAATAATGGTTACGAATATAAGCCGATTCGCTAACCCCACCATGCAAAGGAAGGAATTGTTCTATAGCACTAGAATCACGATAAACGAAATGTTTCTACTATGACATGCATAATGTTAGTCGTTCATTTTTTGCTAACTGAATCAAAAACCGAAGAAAAAACCTCTCAAAGATTGTTTTTTAGCATTAATTCAGGTAATTTTTTTGTAAAATTTATGAATTAATTCAAACAATGAATGAGAAAAACAATTGAGCACCTACCGAAACTAAAGCAGGACGAACTTGCAAAAATCATCGCAACTATTCGTCAAAGCTGTACTGATGTTGAAAAAATAATCCTTTTCGGTTCTTACGCGCGCGGTGATTACAAAGAAAAGAAGGATCTAGCCGAAAACCGCAAATCAGGCCATGTTTCTGATTATGATATTTTGGTTGTCACCAAAGATGCCATCACCGCTCTTGATACAAATCTCTGGCACGAAATCGGCGAAAAATGCCGTAATTTAAAACTCAGTGCCGATCCAAGAATTTTAACTCACGATATTGAAGAGCTGAACAATAAGCTTTCTGTTGGACAATATTTTTACTCCGACATCAAAGAAGAAGGCATCGTGATTTTCGATGCTGGAAATTTTGATTTCGCTGATCGCAGGAATTTAAGTGATGATGAGATTCAAAAATTCAGAACAGAATACTTCAACCATTGGTTCAAAAAATCGAAAATGTTTTTTGAAAACTTTGAATCGAATTTCAAAAAATCAGAAAGTGATCCAGATTATTTAACCACAGCAGCCTTTGAACTTCATCAATCCGCTGAGCACGCTTACAAAACGATTCTTCTTGTCTTCACGCTTTACAATCCCAACGAACATTTCTTGGCAATTCTTGGTGCAGAGTGTGAACAATATTTCCCTGAGCTTCGTAGCTTATTTATCAGAGAAAACGAAGAACAAAAAGACCGCTTCAAACTTTTAGAGTATGCTTACATTGGTGGCAGATATGATCCGAAATACAAAATTTCAAAAGAAGATTTGGAAGTGTTGGCAGAGGATGTAAGAAATCTGTTAGAAATTACCAAAAAGATATGTGAAGAAAAGATTCTATTAAATAAATCTTTGTGAAGATAATGAAGATATTTCATCAAATATCCAATCAACGTTACTTCTGGAAGATATGGTATAAAGCTGCTAATTTTAAATTTAAGCTTAACAAGAATTCCTATAGAATCAAAAGTGATGTAACTCAAAAAAAAGATAGTTTAGGCATTCTAATTTCAGTAGTAAAAAAATATCTATTTGAGATTACCTTTTTATGTCTAGTGATAGCATGCGTAGAGCTATTGGAAAGAAAAATTGGCTTTCAAGATTCACTAAAAAAATTTGTTCCTGAAGAGATTATCAAAAAGCAAAATATTGGGGAAATTTATCCTGGAATTGCAGCACTTTTTACTGCTTTCATCACAATTTATTTTGCCTCCATCAGTATCCTTGCAAGCACTTCCTACTTAAAACTACCAACCCAGACGAAATCTCTTATTTGGAAGGAAAAAGGTAATTATTTTCTCTACAATTATTTGATGGCACTTATTGTCATTGCCATCATTTTAAGTGCTTTAAACAGCTTTGGTTATAGTACGGGATATATTGTTTTTATTGCCACGATTCTTCTGTCGTTGTTTGGGATGATGGCGTTTGTGTTTTTTACTGTAAGGTTATTTGGATTTTTTTCTCCAGTATCATTGCTAGAGGCATACTTAGTGCCAAATATTCAAAGCCTCATTGAGAAAATTACCGTAAATCGTAAACAATTTCCGGAACTACAAAACCACTGTCAAAGACTTGTCGAATCTGATTTGACATTGATAGAAAACATAATTCGCACTGAATTTTCGGATAAGTCTATTGAAACTGCTCATTCAGGTGAAGAAGTGGAAAAATTAATTAAGCAACTATTTCAGGTTCTTACTTACTATTCTTCACGAAAACAAAGTATTCCACTTGATAGCTTGTGGTATAAAAAAAGATCAAAACACAAGAGCTATTTTGAAGCTGATTACCATAGCGAAATAAATCTTACCCACCAGCTAGACACCACCATGGTAGCTACTGAAATTCCTGATTTAATGTGGCTAGAAAAGAAAGTGGTCACAATCCTGGAGTTAATGCTTGGTCACATTTTTCTTACCAAGAATTATCGCCTTTGCGCGATTGCCTTGAACTCTCTTCAGGCTCACCTAAAACTTATAATCGAACAAGCGGATCATAACACAGCAATATTTGTTCTTGAGAATCTTGCACCAAAACTGCAGAACTTTATTTTGGATATAAAACCAAACTTTCAGGAAGTTGGGGAAAGTTCGATAGATAGTTCTGTGCTAGAATCTCTAGCAATATCTGATTATTATGGCTGCATATTCATTTCAGCGATATTGGGATATAGAAAGCGTATTGAAGGACTCTGCGCAAAAATAGAGGGGGTAGATTTCTCCTCGAAGAAAGGATTGTACGCACAAAATTTTCCTTCTGAAATTGTTGTCCGTTTAGAAGATTTGCGAAAAAGACTAAAATTTGAAATTGCCGTAGAAGGAAAAATTATAAGTCAGAAGTATTATATCGATCAGCTTGTTGCAACTGCCGTATTAGGGTTTGTTAACAAAATTCCTGACAAGGTACTAAAATTGTTGGATGAAGAGGTTATAAAATTTGGCGCCAAATTAATAGAACGAAAAAATTTCCTTATGGTGCTGCCACTATTTGATCGAATATTGGAAGCAATAAATAAGGCATTCTCTTTTGCAAATCAGTTAGAAGAAAATGAGCGTGAGATAGCGAAGTTTATTAGAGTTAAAGATATTCCGCATGTTAGAACAAATGTAGAGGATTTTCGTAAAAAGTTGATGGAACATCGAAGAGTTGTTTTGGAATATTTTCCTAAATTTTCTGCTATAACTTATTTTATACCACAAAATGATTCTTCAATACCCGATTATTTTGGAAATTACTATTTCCGTTTATCGCAGGCATGTGTTGAAGCGCTGGTAAAGAATGATTCAGAACTCTTTTTAAAGCTATTCCCTGCATGTTTTTTACATAGTTTCTCGGTGTATAGTTATCTTACAGGAAAATTTAACGAAAATAACGCAAATAAAGAATATTGGGGAGTTCGTATTTCTGATGTATTAATGAATCTTTTTGTTATATCAGGATATGCTTTGATTTATCGAGAGATTGGACAAAAAGAGATTTGGCAAGTTGTGGATAAACAATGGCAAGATGCTCCAGAGATACTAAAGCGAGAGAGTTTAAAAGAGGCACTGCATACTATGATCCAAATTGCCTCCTGTTACAATGGTTTTTATGCCTCTTCCACTAATCAAATTAGGTTTGAGTGGGAACGTTTAGTCAAAAGCGATCTTCTGAACAAAGGAATAATCCAAGAACGAGATTCGAGTTTTTTTGGAAGAAAACCAGAGAGAAAGCATCAAAGTGATATTTTGGAAATTATGGCACGAAGCAATACTTCTTTCCTTTCGTGGTATTATGGTGCAGAAGTAGTTTTTATAGCATGTTACTTAGATGAACTACCAGACGACCAAAAATCAGAATTAGTAAGAAAGGCAAAAAGATTTGCTGAAGATGTGGAGGAGTTAAAAAATGATTAGAAGAAGCAGAGGAAATTTCTATGATAATGCTACTAGCAACACTAGGCAATCTGTAGAATATTGGCCGAATCAATTAGAAAGTTGGTATAGAAAATTTTTTGATAAAAAATTTCTATATAATGAACACGGCTCTCTTAAGAGCGAAGTTCACATGTTTTACGAAGATATTAAGATAAATCTATTCCCCTCCATCTATAGAAACAAAAAATTTATTTCTATTTCAGGTGATGAAATAACTGCAAAAAAAGTGCGCCATGCTCTTGATATTGAAAGCCATGATTTAAGCGATGCATTGTGGAGTTTTATAGATAAGAATTGGGTTATATTTAATCTGTTAGCTTATGGAAAATGCTATTTTGAAATAGTTTATAATGAGAACGGAGATTTCGTTTTTGAATCAATCAACCCAGAAGGAATTTTTAGCTTAACTCAAAATCATATTTACCAATATATTCCAAAGCTGGTCAGGACGGAAGGAAATTTACCCGTATTCAAAAAATTAAATTCACAGAACATTTTTTGCATCAAACTATCCACGAAAATAAAGAAGAAATTAAGAGGAGTATTAAGAGAATTGGCAGATTTGAGTTCGAATCTTATTATGCCAAAATTTGCTCACGATGACTTAGTGAATAACAGTAAATTTTCTACTTTTGATCAATCATGGTATTATGAAAAAGGATGTCTACGTCTAGCAAAGATCGCAAAGGATATTGGTTGGTCATGTAGAACAATGTTAGATAAATACGTTACAGAATACTATACGCTAGATAAGAGATTAAAATTTAATCAATTTTTAATAGAATTCAGAACCTGCATTATCAACGATTTAAACAAGGGTATTAAAAAAATTAGTTTAACAGATTGGAACTGCCCAGAGCTTCAGATTATCCCTGATGCAACCATGACAGAAAATGATGTTCTTGAGGTTGAGAAATTGCTTAAAAATGGAAGCGTTAGTTTTCATGATATTTTTGTTAGAAGTCGTTTTTAAGAAAAAGAATGCCAAAACTTAACCTCAAAAAAGCCTCACAAATTGCAGCTGTGGTCGCAGTTTCTTCAACTGCGATTTATCACTACTCCAGAACTGATTACAAACATTGGATTGATGCAGATAAAGATTGCCAAAATACCAGGCAGGAAGTTTTGATTGCTGAAAGTTTAGAGGAAGTGACACTTGATAAAAAAGGCTGTGAGGTGATTAAAGGAAAATGGTATGATCCCTACACTGACAATTATTTCACTAATCCAGGTGACCTTGATATTGATCATTTTGTTCCGCTTAGAGAGGTTGATAGAAGTGGTGGCCACGAGTGGTCAAAAAATAAGAAAATGGAATATGCCAATGATTTGGATGATTCAGAAGTTTTGATTGCTGTTGATAAAAGTGCCAATCGCTCCAAAGGTGACAAAGACCCATCTGATTGGTTGCCGCCTAATAAAAAATTTCAATGCGAATATATTAAGACTTGGCAGAAGATTAAAAAGCAGTGGAAGCTGAGTATGGATGATAAGGAAAAGACATTCATTGAAGCAAAAAATAAGAAGGAATGCAAATCGCGTTAGTACAATTCTTCCTCTAAAGCGAATTTCTTTTTACTCAGTTTCATTTTGTATACTGGAATGTTTTGCGATCTCGCAGTTTCAATTAGCAGCTTAGCAGACTCAGTGTTGTCATCAAACCTCAAACCCAAATAAATTTTAGTGATTGGTTGATAAGAATATTCGTGTTTAAGAAGTGATTTACTTCCCTTTCTATCATCACAATTTTCGCAGTAGATTTGTGCACAGGTTTTGTCTTTTTCTGAAGGTAATCTTGAGTAGTATCTATATCGAAATTCTCCGCATTCGCATTTTTCCAAATTTCTTCTGCCATCAAAATTATCAGTATTTCCATCTAATTTTTGTAACACCTTTGCATTAATAAGAGCACGCTGTTGTTCTAAAAATTCTTCCGGATGCGATGTTTCTTTAACCCATTTTCTTACATTCATTGCAGCAATTCTGACTTCTTTTTCCCGTTCCCAATCTTCTGATTTTGTCATGTATAAGAAATCACCGCCGCCTAAGAGTGTTTCACTGTAAAATTTCCTAATTAAATCTCGTCTATTATCTGATGGGCAATATTGAACTTCTTCTGGTTTGGCAATTAAATCTAAAGAGGTTTTAAAGGAATATTCTAAACATATTCCTTTATGAGAGTTAGCATAATGACTCCAAATATACATTTAGTCATGCCTCTTTGCGAAACAAGCAACTTTAGCTTGTTGTTGTGTAAGATTTATTTTCTTAAAAAATTTATCATTATCAAAAATATTCATTTTTCGCAAAGTACCAGCTATTAAAACCTTGGTCCACATTTTGCCGCCTTCATCATAAAGATGAGGATTTCCTTTGATGCCAAACTCATCAAGATATGTTGAAAAAAAAGATGGAAACCATTGCTGAAATTTTTCTACCAAATCTTCTACTGACGAACTCTTATCAAGAAAATCATCAATGAATTCATTAAAAAATTGGTCATTTAGTAAATTTTTAGGACCACTTTGATACGCTTTACTTCTTTCTATTTCGTACCCTAAATTTTCTTTTAAATGCGGCTTGAGTATTTGATCAAATTCCTCTTCACTAATTCTTTCGAGAAATGGTATCAGGCAGTCATATGGATCATTGAAAAGCTCAGGTGAAACCAGGGTGATTCTATTGTTTTTGATGTCATCAATTTCAGAAAGAAAGCGGTCTTTATCCCAATCTGCAAAAGTTTTGTATCTGTAAAGATTGCCGTTCATAATTTTTCCGCCATCTCCAAATCCTCATGCTCGAAAGCTGAAGCCATGCGATCGATTTCTTTTTTGGTGATATCGAAATTTTTAGCTGTCTCGCGCCATTTAGAAACTGCTTTAGCAACTTCTTTGATAATTTTATTCGCTTCGGATTTTTCTAATCGGAAATCTTTGGCAACCGACAAAACTGTTTCAAGCGATGCTGTTGTGTCGTTTAAATCAATCGCAGTTGTTAAGATGCGCGGCTTAATTTCGGTTGGAGTTGGGTTGAGATCGTAAGCGGGAGAAAGTCGCCAACCTTTTTGATTTTCATACAAAAATCCGTGATTGCGCAGGTGATCGTCAGTATTTGAAATAAGAACATTAAAAACTATGCGTCGCCAAAGCTGTTTCATGTCTTCTTCTGGTGCTGCGCCGTTTTGTGCTAAAGCGTAAGCAATTTCAAGATAGCTGTGCTGTTCGTTGTCTCGCGCCTGCAACATACTCATTGCCGAAAGAAACGGAATGCGAATTTTTCTGACTCGGTCAAAACGCTTAACAATTAAGACAGGTTTTTTGCCGATTTTGATCAAATTAAATTCCGGCGTTGTGATGCCAGAATTTTTCGCCAAAGTCAGCGCCACCGCTTCCCATTTTTCCACCGCAAACTCGTCATCTTTTCTTGGAAATTTCGCAATCGCCAAATTGCCATCTTTATCAAGCACCGATGATTTTGGGCGCGCTCCACCAAGAGATGAACCTGGTGCTAAAAGCAATCGCAAATCTTCTAAATTTTCTTTGTCGTCAATGAACCTTTCAGATGCAGAAAGAAGTTTAGGTAAATCAACAAGTGGCGGAATTGATTGCTTGTCTTTCGGGCTTAAAAATTCGCCGTCAATTTTTTCAGAAAATCGCAAAGATCCTTGGCGCAACTCATCATTTACGCCTAGCAAATAATCAGCCTCAGTCAAAGTGCGCGCAGTTTCTTTTTCGCTTTTAGCGCGTTTAGATTCAGCGCGACG
>JACCDY010623652.1_pt1 | contig 12571 bp, 7 predicted proteins | sample 7446391 | NCBI WGS metagenome assembly JACCDY01 (sample SAMN15323451, study PRJNA562643) | freshwater metagenome | isolation source: river surface water | place: USA:Blue River Watershed | collected 2017-08-18 | reverse complement strand
TTAATTGAAGAAAAAATAAAATCCAATCCATCATTCCTTCAGAAGGTTAAGAATCTCAAGGGCAAAAATTTAGGTTGTTGGTGTAGTACTGAACCATGTCATGGCGATATTTTATTTCAAATAGTTAATAAAATCTAAATTAAATTATAATTTTATTAATTATAGTAATATAAATTATGAATAATATTTTTATAAAAATTGTTAATTCTATAAAGGAACCAATAAAATTATTTACACCCGTCGACAAAAAACAAGTAAAATATTATAATGAATCTGAAGAATTTATTTCGGATGATCCAGAACCAAAATTATATTCGAATACAGTTGGAAAAAATAATATTATAAAAATTTTTGAAGAATATGAATATTCAGATGATTTAGTTTACTCTTTTGAAAATAACAAAAAAAAAATTAATAATAAAATTTTACATAAAAAAAATAAATATCCTTGTAATGATAATAAAATATTTGTACAACCATCAAATAAATGTGATAAATGTGGATTATATATAAATAATAAAATAAAGATTACATATAAAAAAAATAAATATTTAATTTTTAATAATATTAAACATAATCCATTGTATGGAATATATCATTGTGGATGTTTTCTCTAGTCAAATAAGTTTATTAAAGTTTATTATAATATAATTTTATATTATAAAGAATATAGTATGAGGATACTAGTTACAGGTGGAAGTGGTTTTATAGGAAATCATTTATGTAGAAAATTACTAAAAGAAAATAATTCAGTTATTTGTTTAGACAATAATTTTACAGGTAGTTTAGATAATATATCTGATTTGATGACTAACAATTCATTTACATTTATAAAACATGATGTTACTGAATCATTTGAAAACATAATAAAACAAATAGGACAAATAGATCAAATATACCATTTGGCATGTCCTGCATCTCCAAAAGCTTATCAATATGATCCTGTCCATACATTAAAAACAAATTTTATAGGTACATTAAACGTATTAGAATTAGCAAAATTAAATGGTGCTCGTGTATTATTAACATCTACTTCAGAAATTTATGGAAATCCATTAATAAATCCACAGACTGAAGAATATTGGGGAAATGTTAATCCAATAGGAATAAGATCTTGTTATGATGAAGGAAAACGAGTTGCAGAAACACTAATGATGGAGTTTCATTCTAAATATTCAGTTGACATACGTATTGCAAGAATTTTTAATACTTATGGTCCAAAAATGGATAGAGATGATGGTAGAGTAGTTAGTAATTTTATTGTTCAATGTTTATCAAATCAAGATATTACAATTTATGGAGATGGTTCACAAACCAGAAGTTTTTGTTATGTGGATGATACAGTTGATGGACTGATAAAATTAATGTTAAACAACAAAACAATCGGTCCAATAAATATCGGTAATCCAAATGAAATTACTGTAGGAACCCTAGCCAATATAATTAAATCAATGTGCGTACATACCAAATCCACTATTATATATAAAGATTTACCATCAGATGATCCTGTTAAAAGAAGACCTGATATTACCAAAGCAAATAATTTATTAAATTGGCATCCACAAATAGAACTAAAAGTTGGTCTAGAAAAAACTATTGAATATTTTAGCAAAATTGTCAACTATTGAATATTTTAGTAAAATTGTCTAAAATATCTAATAAATAAAAATTAATTTTCAAACCAAAAGTTATAAACTTCTGTCCACCATAGATCTTGTTTTTTTTTTCGAATATTTCTATAATTTTTAACATAATTTTTTTTTAAATCTGGATTAAATTCATCAATTTGTTCCTTTAGATTATTAATATGTTCGATAACATTTTTAGCATGATGACTTGTATTATCAAGATAATTTAGTATTTTTAATACTGAATCATCGCCTTGTTTGTATCTGAAATATCCCACATACGAATATAATTCAACTGGAAACCCAATATATTCGTCAAAGTATTGGTCTCCATCTGGTCTCTTAAGTTCTTTTGAATAAGTATAATGCAAATAATTAATTGCTTTTAAATTTCCAACATATGCGGAAAATCTTTTTTTATCTTTTGGTTCAAGCATAGTATTGTTTGTAATTGTTCCATTAATAAACTCAATTTGATTATAAACATCTTCATTTATTAGACATTTATTTTTAATACCAGTAAAACATTTAAAATCATTAAAATTAATGAATTTTTTTAAATCTGCATTTAATTTATTGAATTTATTATAGTCATGTTCATTTTCTTCCAATGCAAATGTTGCATCATCATAATTTTCGAGACTGGAAACATCATAAATATTTCCATATTTATATGCAAATATTCCGTACAATATTGATAATATAATTATTATTCGCATTTTTGATTTATTATAATAATATTTTTCTATTCTTTATATTAAATCCTATTTTATATAAAAATATCAATTTTTTTGTTCAAGTTTACGTTTAGTCCAGTATAGATTATTAATTGACCTAATATAATTGTTATAAATATCTGGATTATAAGTTTTAAGTTTGTTTGTTAATTCATTTTTTTTAGCCAGTGCATAATTTATATTCGATTTTGTAAAATATAATTTCAGTTTTATTTCTTTGATTTCGTTATCAGTTAAATACTGATTTAATACCACATCTTCATAATCCAAATAATCAAAATTAATTATCAAATTAGTATTAGTTTTAGTTTTTATTATATTTTCATTATATCTATTTTGTATATTAGAAACTAACATATTGATTGGATTAATTGAATTTATTATGTTGTCAAAATAATCTTTTTCGTATTCATTTGATAGTATTTTTTTATTTTCGATTGTGTTTTCAATAAAATTTATACCCAGATATATATTTGAATTTAGTATATCGATACCATTATCAAATAACTGTAATTGCGTATAATTATATTTTATTTCATCATAGGTTTTTACCATCTCTGTTATATCTAATAACATTAGATCTATTTGTGTTGGAGCAATTTCATTATTATTTACTGTTTTAACTTCATTTCCATATATATATTGTGCATTTGTATAATATATGGACAATATTAATAGTAGGATTAATATCATTCAATTTATATAAAATGTTATTATAGTGATAAAATCAAATTTTTGTATAAAAAACAAATTTATAGGATAAATAAAATCTTATAAATTTTGCTGAGAGTGGGATTCGAACCCACGAAGCTTGCGCACGAGAAATCTGAGTTTTTTAGAAAACTTTATCTAAAAGTGGCACGTTACTGCCATTGCACTTAAGTCTCGCCCATTTGACCGCTCTGGAATCCCAGCACTAGAACTACTACCTTGTAGTCCATACTATATATAGTAAACAAATCTTTAAATTGTTTTCATATAAAAATTTTTAATTATTTTTTCATAATTTTTTAACCATTTTCTTATAGTATTATCAGAAACATTATATTTTCTTCCAGTTTCATTATAACCAAATTCATTAATTTTAATTTTTAATTCTTCATAAGATGGTCTAATAGTTTTTCTTGAATGAATTTTGAAACAGTCATTACACATTTTCGTCTTGCCTCTACCAGTAATTTTTTTGTCACACAAAATACATTTATTTTTAATATTAGATATCATTTCTGATTTATTTCTTTCACTTTCACTTTCACTTTCACTTTCACTTTCACTTTCACTTTCACTTTCACTTTCACTTTTATTTTCTTTATTATATGTTATTTTTGATATGGTGTTATTGGGTAGGTTTTTAGTTGATTTGTTTATTTTGATTTGATTTTTAATTTCTATGTTAGATATTATTTCTGACGTAGCGTTTGTGTGTGTGTTTTTAGTTGACTTGTTTATTTTAATTTTGTTGTTAAAATTACTTTCATCTTGTTTTTGTATATTAATTTCGTCAAAAACATCCTTATTAATTTCTGTCCATTTTTTAATTCCACTTCCAGTTAATCCGTATTTTAAACCTGTACCTACATATCCAAATTCGTCAATATCTTTTAATAATTGTTCATTATTTGGTCTGTCAACTTTACGATTTGATAAATTAAAACAATCTATACATAATCCAGTTTTATTATTTTTTGATATTTTTTTATTACATTTAAGACATTCTCTTTTTTTAGTTCTAACTTTATCAATAGATAAGTGATATGTATTAGTATTTTGGTTATATTCTTTTTTCTCATTTTCAAGATTAAAAGTATTGTTTAATAATTTTTTACCATTTTTTTTATAACAAGGTCTACATAAACCATTGTCAGAATTATTAGATATTTCAATTTCACAAATGATACAATTATTTTTTTTAAGACTTTTATTTTTTTTAACATTTCTACCAGTATAAGTTTTAGTTTGAGAATGACAATTTGGACATAAAAGCCTTAGATTATTAATTGTATTATCATAATGATCACCATTTATATGGTCTAATTGTAATGTTAAAGGTTTGTTATTCCAATCTTTTATTTTACATTCTACACATTCATATTCAATAATTTTATTTTTTAATAAATATTTTTTAACAGAAGAAGAATTAATATATGAATTTTTGTTAATTTATCTTCAAAATTTTCTTTTAATTTTTGTATTTGTGTAAAATGTGAAGTGTCAATGTTATTATCTTTAATAAATTTTTTTATATAAGTATGATAATACCTATTAATTTTAAGTTTTAATATCACATCATGGATACTAGATGAATTTTTAATAATTATTTTTAGCTCATCTGCTGTATAATCAGAGTAATTTTTTAGTGTAATTATAACGCCATTTAATAATTGTATTGTTGTCATTATATATAATATTATAAATATCATATATGATTAATTAAAATTTCAATTTTTTTACTATTATATACTAATTAAACAAAAATTATTATAAAAATTATTTTTTGGTTAATTTATTTTTAACCAATTTATATTTTTTGGATTTACCACCAGCTAAATTAGGTTCTGACATATAATCAATAAATATTGTTTTAGTTATTTGATTTACAGTTTCAAAATATTCTGGTAATGTTCTTAAATCGTAATTGTTATATCTAAATAAGAATGATTTCAATTCTACATTATTAGTTTCATTAATATTTTTAATTATTTGTTGAACAAAAGTAAAATGATATTTAATCATATCATTAAGCATACTGAATTTTGTATCAGAAATAGTATAAACAAATAGTTCTCTTGATAGTTTAATGATATATTTATTAAATGAATCTGATGTTTCTGGGTAAACAAGTAGAATAGCGAATTTAGGTAAAATATCATTATAGAATGAACCGAAATTATCAACAGACAAATTATTTTTAATAATTTCTTCAAGACTATTGTTATAATATTTAAATCTCTTGATTAATATTTCAGTATTACCGTATTTTATAGGTTTCAAATTAATAGCTCGAGTATTATTAAGTACATAATTAACTATATTTATTTTATCTTTAGAAACATAATAAGTCAAAACCTTTAATTGATAATCTGGATCAGCTGTACTAATAGTTTGGAAATCAATAGTCGAATTGATAAAGTCTTTGTTAATAAGTTTTAATTTGTTTTCTTCAGTAAATAGATTGTTAAATTGAATATCAGGAATTGAAGATTTTGCTAATATTAATTTCCAAACTGTTCTATCAGTAATTTTAACAGTAAAATCATTTTCATTTTTAACATCTAAAATATCAAATGAATAAATGAATTTTCTAAAAATATTTAATATACTTCCATCAAGATAATTTTCAACCATATTAATCAAATAATTTGGATTGAATATTTTTTTGTCCATTACAAAATAGAACAAATTAATAAATCCATTATTGTTATAATTATATATATTGTAAAAATAATTTACTCTTGTTGAATAAGGATCATATTTCAAACTTGCAGATAATATTTGAGAATATTCATATTGTGTCAAAACAATTATTTTGTTATGAACCATATTATAAACGGTATTAAATGTTTTGTGTATTTTCATGTCTAACCCAATCATCGTATAAAATAATCTTAAATAAATTTTAGAAATTAGTATATTGGGAGCATATTCATAAGCAAAGAATGTATAAGCATTGATATTAGTAATTCTATTTCCTCTACTATCTTTAATAATTAAATTACTATCAGGGTCCAATGTAATTATAGCAATCTTTTCTGCAGGTAAATTAATTATTTCATCAAAAGGATAAGCAGGTTCAATTAGAGTAAATTGTGAGTAAAAATCAATAAGAGCAATTCTTAAATTACGTTTCATTTCAACTTCTTCTTCCTCTTCTTCTTCCTCTTCTTCTTCCTCTTCTTCTTCCTCTTCTTCTTCCAATACAGCTTCTAAAGCTTCATTAGTTCCAGCAGATTGTTTATTATAATTTACCGATTGATTAATTAATTTTAATAAATCAACAAGTTTATCAGTAAATTTATAATCAATAAAGTTATCGTAAATAACATCCTTAAAGTAATTGGCCTCATATACATTAAACTCATCAATATTCATATAAAACTTATTAATATCCTTAGACAAATCCAATACAGCTTTAACCATATACACTGATTCAGATAAATAATCATAATTAAAATATATTTTCAAAGTATTTTTTTCGTCATACATTGTATTTCTAAATATTGTACGTAGATTATGGAATGCCTGTGCTTCCTCTTTAGCCATTTTTTTATTTGACTCTCTGTCAAGTAAATATGCAAGTATATTTTGTCTGTATTCTAACATATTTTCGTTTGCACATTTATCAGTAATAATTTTATCAATAGCAATATCAGTATATTGGGTCACATTAATTTTTCTTAATCTAAATGCACCTTGTGAATAATCTCTGATAGAATTATTATATTTAATTAAAGTTAATCCAATAGCATTTAGTGGCATGATTTTTACGTCAATACCTGTAATATGTTTTTGATCAAAGAATACTAAAATATTTTTATTCATCCAGTAAGATGTATCAACATCTTGTACATATTTTTCTTTAGTAGGTTCATCTTTAGTAATAAATGATTGAACATCTTTGTCATTAAGATAAATTATATGATCGTAAATGTTACCAAGATATTTGATAAATAATTGTGCGATACTCATACTAGAATAACCCAAGAAATAAGCACCGACATCAATAAGAGCTGAATATTTACCACTAGGTGATTTAGCTTTGTCTTTAAGTAAACAGATAACATGTTTAATATTAGAAATGGTATGAATATTCGATTTTGGTTCTAATATCGAAAAGAAAATTGAACCTTCTGCAGAAACATCTGCGACTGGTTTTCTTCTAATAACTTTCTTTTCTGATTTATCATATGGAGATACAAAATAGGGAGTACCAGAGAAACCACTTCTACCTCCAATAGAGAAATCACTTGAAACAATATCTGAGAAAGTGCTATTTAATTGATTAGTATATTCGTATAAATTCTTTTTAGAAACTGCTCTAATATAATCATCAAAAACATCTAATTGTTTTTCTTTTTGTTTGTATAAATTAATTGGAACTTCTTGTTCTAGTTCATTAAGTTCAGGAGAATTAGTTATCGATTCCCAAGTATCGAATTTTATTATATCATAATAATAATCAGGTATAGTTTGTAAAATATTTTTACCTCTAATACAATAAATAATATTAAGATAATCAAAATAATCATCAGAAATTTCCCAGCTTTCTTTAGATTCGTACAATAAATATTTGCTTTTAAGTTCTCCGAGTAAATAATCATAATCACCTTTTCTTAAAATTTGTTTATTGGAAAAATATGATGCGATAGTAAATGCAATTGTAATATTCACATTAGTAAATTCTGATCTAACGGCAGGATTTTCAGTAGATTTAAATGGGATTGCAATTAAATTTGCTTTTGTTCTTATATAACCTTCTAAATCGAGTAGCCCAAAATTTAATCTGTATCTATTGGTTACAACAAATGGTAATACTTGGAATAAAAATTCATATAATATATTAATTTTAGATATAGTTTCTGTATATGGAGTATAATAATCTTGTATACCTAATCTTTCCAATACTAATTTAATAGCTGTGTGTGAAACTGATGTATCAAAATTATTATCAACTAAATTATCTTTATTTGTTTTAATTACCCAGTCAAAATAATTTAATATTTGTACAGACAGAGGATTGGTTGCAATAATTTCTTCTAATAAACTTTTAAGTTCTGATATATTAACCAATGCTTTAACAAACTTTGATTCATTAATTAAAACTTTAAATAATCCAACTAATTTTGGTTCACCAGTAGATTTTGGATCATCCTGTATCAAACCAATATATTTATTTTGAATATAATTTTTACAATGAGAAATAAATATATCTGAATTAGTTAAAATAGTTGGATTGGAACCTAGAGGAATAAATTCTGTGTCTTCTATAAAATCTTTGTTTATAACCTCAACAACTGATTCAAATCTATTAGTTATTAAACTAGATAAAACTGTAGAATCCATTTCCGTATCAACAAAATATTTATTAATTTTTCCTACACCAGTTTCCATAAATTCATATGAATCTAATTTAATATTAGATTTTTGAACAAACTCTTGGATATAGAAATATTTTAGTACTCCGATTGATAAGTTTAATCTATAATCTAGCAATTGAATACTACGTCTTGAAGTTGAACTTGGATAATTTAATTCACATGAAAATGGATCAGAAATATCATCAACTTCATCAAATATAAAGAAACAGTTTGATAGTTTTTCTTTCAGTACGCTTAAAAGTGATGTATCATTTGTAGAAATAACATTAAGTAATATAGCTTTAATAGAACTATCACTCATCAAATAGTTAACATTATATATGTTATTACCAATAATTTCGTTCATCACATAATTACTATTAAGTGTGCGGTCAATTTCTTTGAATAACGTTACAATACCAAAGTCATTAAGTATTTTGAAATTTCCAATTGACTGGGTTGTTAAATATTCTGGCATAATATGTACAGGATATTTACCAGCAGTTGTTAATAATAAAGTTAAAAGTGGAGCAATATATGAACTCTTACCTGCACCCATAATTAATTGATAGAATTTATTTTCATCGTTTATTACACATTCCGAACTAATAATATCCATAATAAGATCATATTGTTCTTTTCTAATTAATGTACCACCTCTTAAAATATTTTTTCCAGATTCAGTTTTACTAAAATGATAATCAAAGAATAATATTAATGTGTTAATTTTAAAGTAAGGTTTGTTATCAGAATCAAATTTGATATAGCCTGGTAATTGTAACATGTCTTTGATAAATAAGTTTATATTGGACTTGATATCATATTTAGGATTAGATAATTTTTCTACATCAGTTTGATATTTAAGTTCAATAGTTTTAAAAAATACGTATTCGGCAATTTTGTTATTACCAGTATAATCAAGTAGATAATTAGATTCCATAAAAGCTTCAATACCTGAATAATAATTTTTAATTCTTTGTTGGACCAATGTTAATTTGGTTTGAACATATTCTTTGATGCTTTCAATAATAAAATCAGGAGTTTTACCACCAGTAGTTTCAAAATTATAAACAAAAGTATTATTGATATATTGATCAACATTAAATTTAATTTCCTGTGTAGTTTCTTCTTCATTAGATTCATCAACTAATTGATTAATATTATCAAATATTTTATTTACCTTAATACCTAATTCTTGTAAATTGATATTGATACTTGGTATTATAAGGAAATTTTTCAAATCACATAATTCAGGAGAGAAATCTCTATTACAATATTTACTTAATAACCCATTATCCAATTCAAATATATTCCATTGAATTGATTTAGAATTATTTGCTATTTGTAAATTGCCATTAATTTTATAATATTCATCTTTTGAATTAGGATTTTCAGGATAATTTTTGTAAAAGAAATTTTTAATGATTTCATAGTCAAATGAATATGCGGATGAACCATAATATAATGCTAATGTATTTCCATTTCTTCTTAATTCAGCCAATACAGAATAGAGATAAGTTGGTTCTATATTTCTTATAAAATAATTTATATCTACTAATGTTTTATCAACTATATTGTCATCAAGTTTATTTTTTAATATTCTGAGTAATGAATATATATTTTTATAGGGTTTGTCAGCTTTATCTTGATAGAATGGTCGTAAAACATTCGATTCTTTAAAACCAGCTGATTTTAATTTTTTGATATGTGTAGTAATATTGTAGTTAAACGAATTAATATTATCAAAAAAGTGTTTAGGCAGTCTAAAGTATTTAGGAATATGATTATTAATAATAATGTATTTGTAAGCTCCACTTAGTTCCAAAATAAATAATTTATTATAGACATATGAACCAACAAAATATTTCTTCATTTCTGATAATCTTGATATTGAAATTTGTTTGATTAAATATATATAAAATAATGTAGCCAATAAGAAATTGTCATTTACACATCCCAAATAAAAACCATCTAAAAGGTCATCATAATTTTGCACCAATAATTTATTATTTGTAAAATTAAATTTAATAATTTTGGTATATTCTATATTAGAGCTGTAATACATCAAACTATTTATATAATCTTCAATATTATCATGTATAACAATATCATTTTTAATAAATTCTGGTTTTATATATTCTGATAACGTGGTTGAATAATATATTTTTGAAGTGTCTTTAATACTGATAGGAACAATTTCTCTTAAAATTTGTTTATCTTTGCTACCTGATTTTGTTGTTTTAAATCCATAATGGTTAAATATAGTTAATTGAATTTGTTCGTTAGAGTCTAAACAAATTAATATATTACCACATTTATTAATTAAATTGTAATAATATTTTTCATTATTTATGCACGTATATTTTTCTTCATCTTCATAATAATATAATTCATTTGTATCAGATTTAAAGAATAATTTGAAATTTTTTTCAGGCATCCAAATTAAATAGTTATTTAAATCAGAATTTTGTTTTAATAAATATAATTTTTCAATTTCAAAAATACATTGAATTCCATAATATTCTAGTATGTTAATTAGTTTTGATTTTTTATCTAAAGTATATTCAACCCCATCTATAACAAATTCATATTCATGTTCAATTTCATTTACACCAAAAGATACCAATCCAATATCCAATTTTCCAATTTTAATAAATTCAGATTCACCAGTTAAATTGTATAAAAATAAATACTCATCATATAATTGTTTGGGATATTGTAAATTTATCACTGTGAATGGATTAAATAACAATTTATCATTAATTGTTATATTATACACATTACCATTTTTATAAAAATTATCTTTTTTATGTAAATTTATAGTTTTACCCGATATTTTAATATAATACCCAATATTATTTCTTTCATCAGTATAATAATATGAGTTAAGTACACCTGTTGTTTTTGGTTCTTTAGTTAATTTAGTTTTAAATTTTTGGCCTTCGTTGCCGTAATAAACTTCCAAATGATTAATTTTAATAACTACATCGTTATTATTATAAACATATGAATTATCCTGAATCGATAAATTTGAATAAGTATTAATTTTGTAGTAATTAATTATTTTATTCAATGCTATATCTTTTGTTAATTGACTAAAAGTTATTGTTTTAGAGAATATATTTGTAATTGTGCTTGTAAAAATTTGGTTTTTATCTAAATCAAGATTAAGGACTGATGTATATAATATATTTTTAATTAAAAGTATAAAATCTATATCCAAAACCATTGATAAATTAATAGCCAAGATAGTTCCATAATCATAATTTAAAATAATATTTATATAATTTGTTAATAGTTTATCATTTGAATAATTAATTTTAGTTAATAATAGAGTATCTATTAATTTTAAGAATTCAACTAAAAAATACATAGAAGGATCAGGTTCGAAATATGTTTTAAAATCTGTAATAATATCATAAAAAATTTTTAAATTTGTCATATGAGAATCAATATCTTTATTTAAAATAAATCCAGTATAATAAATAATATGTACACATACAACAAATACTTTTTCTATTTTTTTATAAATTTCATCTTTTGTAAAAATTATTTTAATTGAATCTTTTAATTTGAATAATGGTAAATTATATAAATTTAGTTCATATACCTTTTTAAATAATTTATTGTCAAAATCTTCTCCAATAATAGCACCAGTGCTTGGAATATTATTATCTATATCGGGTATCAAGTTATATTTTGTTATTAATTCTTTGGGATTTAAAGGTATTAATATATCAGTATTAAAGCCAAATGACATTTCAGATATCAAATTACCAAGTGTAAATTGATTAAATAAATTATAATTAGGTAAAACTTTACTAGGGTATTCTACATTAATTTTTTCATTAATTTTTTCAAGAAGACCCATATCATCAATATTCTTTACACAAATTGATCCTAATAATAAATTTTTTTGAAGATTCTCTATTTTTTCAAGGAAATCGTGTCTTGAACCTATAAATTCTTGGAATATTGTGATAATTTCTAACATATCTGTGTCAGATTCCGCTGATTTTTGGTAGCTTTCATCAATAGTACATTCACTTATATTTACAGTAGTACCTGATTTTTTAAAGGTATCTAATTGATTTCTTTCGTTTCCAAAAATTCTATGATAAGATAATGCTTG
>JACCDY011448539.1_pt1 | contig 12591 bp, 18 predicted proteins | sample 7446391 | NCBI WGS metagenome assembly JACCDY01 (sample SAMN15323451, study PRJNA562643) | freshwater metagenome | isolation source: river surface water | place: USA:Blue River Watershed | collected 2017-08-18 | reverse complement strand
GCATCTCTCCGTGTACACCCTGACAAAGGTGGCTCTAAGGACGAGTTTGATGCTGTGCGAAAGGCATATCTCTATATCTTCAAGGTTATGCAGCGTATCTCACCGTCTTTTGTTGCAAACTATGACGAAGAGAAATTTAGGGCAGAGGTCACACCTGAGAATGCGGCAGCGGTGCGGCAGAAGAGCGATGTGAAAATGCCAGCCGCCCCACCAGCGGTACTTTCCGCCAAAAAGATGGACGTGACACTCTTCAACAAGCTGTTCGAGGATAATCGTCTGCCGGACCAAGAACGTGATGCCGGTTACGGTGATTGGCTCAAGTCACAGGAGGTCGACATAGATGACCGCCTGAAGGGCAAGAAGGGTCTGGAGAATTTTGAGAATGTATATCGTGAAAAGGTTGCAACGGGTCAGCTCGCAGTGCAGAAATACGTGGCACCTGAGTATTTAGTAGCACACGGCGGCACTGAAATCGGCGGTTCTTCTGGAGATAACTTCACAGCGGCGTTCGGCTCTGACACACAGTTCACGGACTTGAAACAGGCGTACACCACCGGTGCGACCGTATATCAGGAGGTGGCGGATTTCCGTGTGAGTGAGCGTTCTGCACGGTCTATAAAGGATGCACAGCGGATTCGTGAACAGGAGATGGCGAATGTGGACCCCACAGAGGCGGCGCGATTCCAGGCTGCAGAGGCCGCTATCAAGGAAAGAGAGCGGCGTCAGCAGATGCGGGTAGCACAACATGATGTTGCTGCACAAGATTGGTTTGACCGGATGCGTGGACGTCTGTATGTTACAAACAGTTAATGACGACCCTTGCCCTTACGCTTCTTTGCACCCTTGTGCACGTTGATTGTAGATGTACTAGGTGGAATGATGAGATTCACTGTACCTGGTTTCTCTGTCTCCTCAGAAGTAGTGGTTGCCTCTTCTGTAGCGGTCGCCTCTTCTGTATTGGTCTCTGTCTCTGTCTCTGGCTTGTCAGCAGTGACAGATGCAGCCTTATCATCATTGTTTACCTCTGGAGCCGTCGCCTCCTCAGGCTTGATATAGGGCGTGCGCGTACCCGGCCAGAAACCAGGAATACCATACTTGCAGCTGACACCCTCAGGCGCCACCTTGCCAGCCGCGAAATCCTCCTGGCTCTGATAGGCTGCGCGTGCAGCCCACCACCAGTTCAAACGCTCTGTGTAACTCAGTGTATTCCACTCCTCAAGCCAAGGGTCCGACATCCTACACCGGGTTCCGACTAAATCTTTAGGCGCTGTTCCGCACCACCAATCCAAAAAGGCAACCCGTAGTAGGGGAAATGATTCCAACATGGATATGGGCCGTTGCTATTGCAGTACTTGTTATCGGGGCGGTTTACGGCGTTCGCAACCAGATTAACGGGCTGACAAACGCTGGTAGTGTGCGTCCCAAGATATGGTGGTATGTAGATGACAGCCAGGTCAATGCGCGACAGTGGTTGGATTGGGTTGCGCGCTCCACACGGGACCCGAATGAGCCGTACCTCCAGGTGTGCAAAGAGAAGGCAGAGCGTCTCTGGTCTCCTGAATTTGAGATTGAGCCCGTCATTGGGCGGTTGGCCGCAGTTCGGCAGCTTGAAGGTGCGGGTGTGAGTATACCCGATGGCGCCGACCGGTCGCCCCCTGCTCTCTGGATGCCATGGTGTCGCGCAGTATACCTGAAGACATTCGGCGGGCTCTGGGTAGATGGGTCTGTATTACCAATGGCTTCTGGTGCAGAGGTGCGGTCGCGGCTGATGGGTGCTGATGTTCTGATGTTCGGCTCTGACCCTGACGAGGGGTTATCGGCAGCAGAAGAGGGTGCTCCTGCTGCAGGTCGCTCTGCAGGCTGGGCTGCGATGCCCGGTCATCCTATGTGGGTTGGGCTCGAGCGTGACCTGCGTGCTACAATCGAGGCAGGTGACCAGTCATGGTCGGCCGCAGAGGCACGTCGCTCTCAGCGGTTTGCATGGGACCGGCATTGCAGTGGTGTTACAAAGGTGGACCGCAAGGCGGAAGTAAGCCGCGACCAGTACGGACGTCGTCTAGAGCTGACACAACTGCTCGATGAAACGGAGTGGCCATCTGGCTCAACCGAGGGTGGTCTTTGGGTACCGCTGCCCGATGGGCGCGATGGCCTGGACCGGTCGCCAACACATCAATGGTTCACGCGAATGTCCAAGGAGCAGATTCAGGCATCGCCTTTCTTGTGGGCTTCTTTGGCAAAGTGATGGTTCAGAAATGCTGTCAAGCCGATAGCAGTATCAACCGCTAGCAGAATCCAAGCACGCGGCTCACCCGCAAACGCGGCAATTGAAAACAGTGCATACATAGTTGCATGCAATGGGCGCAAATCATTCCACCATATGCGTTCACCAAACACTTCCGGACCAGTAGCGCGGAGTCCAAATAGATAGATAACTGTGAATCCAATCGCAATAATTGCGGTTACTGTTGCTATGTATGGCATAATGGAAGATGATGCATTGGCTGCTGCGTATGTCAGGGCAACACGAGACCCAATACATCCAAACAGAAACAAAAGTAAGCGGCGTGTCTCCATTTACTTTTGTTTGCGAAGTTTAGAAAGATGTATACACATGGTCTGATGATTGCTCTTCTGTTTTTTGTGCTCAGTCCTGGTGTTCTGCTGACAATCCCGGCTGGTAGCCGCGGCCTGTTCTTCTCGCGTCAGACATCCCTTATTGCAGCTGCGGTGCATGCGATTGTGTTCGTGGTGGTTGGTGCGTTCCTGCTGCGCCCTTCTCTGTTCGAGGCATTTGAGACATGCCATAAGGCGGATGATTGCAAGGGAGAGTCGCGCTCATGCAACCCCGTGGTTCAGGAGTGTCAGGACCAGTATGTTATCGGTTGTCCCCGTTCTTAAAGGGCCCAGTCTATAACAACGCCCTCTTTCTCACAAATCCCTCCACCCATAGGGGATGATATCACAACTATATATTGACCATTTCGCTGTTCAATACGCATACCATGCGGGCGCAGTAGTTGACGGAGAAGGGCCAGCGGAGTTGGCTGTTCTCTGCTAATTGTCTCATTCAGGATTTTCTGGTGGCATGGTCTAATATAAGGGCGCAACCACTCAAAATCTTCCACGGTATGCATGGCCCATGTGGACCAACATGCATCAATATGTAATGTACAACCTGTTAATTTGGAAAACAGGGGTGCAATCTTTGCCAGCGGCGGGACGACCATAAATTGCGACATACTTATTCCCTATTGTCTTGTCTCTATAAATTCTAGGTCGGCCGCGCGCTGTGGATTGGCCACTACAAAGGTTGGCAGGACGAGTTGCTGGTCAGCTGCGGGTTGTATATTTGGAGAGTTAACAAATGTAATGCAAAGAATGCCGGTCAGAATAATTATGCACGTTCCAGCAATCGTTTGCTGGAAGGAGAATAACAAGCCAGCGGAGATTCCGCAGATAATTGCGCCCAGCAAGAAGGCCCACCGTCGTTGTATCATCGTAATGCGATGTCGGTTGGCTACCGGGGGCATTTCACATTTGCAGCTCGGCCAGGCATTCTGAAGAAGCGCGGCCAGAAAGAACGGCAATCAGGTCCAGCGTAGTCATCTTGTTCAGAATCTGAAATATATGACCCTCTGCACAACATTGGAGTACGTACTGGAGGCCATCCGTCATCTCGGGGTTATAGACACGGGTTACCATCTCGAGCATAGCAACGCAGTCTTCAAAGCTGTAGCCCTTGGACCAGAGCGCCAGGACTGATTCAGTGATTGTTGGTAGGTCGCGGCTTATGATTGCTTCCTGGAGACGGAGTAGAATAGTAACGGGTGGCGCATTCACGAGCAGCTGGATTTCAGCGGCGGTTACTCTGGCTCCTGGTGGATACGATGCACGGAGAGCCTGACAGATAATGGTGAATTGACGCGCGTTTCCCTGACATAGCGATGCCATCAACGTAATTGCATCTGGTTCTAGACTAATGGTTGTAAGCTCGCGTGCTAGAATGGTAGGACCGTGTTCGTGGAGGTCAACGGGGCTGCACTGTAGCATCACACAGCGACTCTGAATCGGCTCAATGAAGTGCTCGGGGCTCTGGGCAACAAAACAGAAGCGGGTTTGGTGGGCGTGGAGTTCTAGAATACGGCGGAGTGCCTGCTGGGTAACAACGGGGAGATTGTCTGCATCATCAATGAGAACCCATGCGGTTGTGTTGGGGACGGGGCGAACACGACGCACGAATTCGGTAAGGCGCTGTCTGATAGCGGCGATGCCGCGGTCATCGGCAGATGAGAGGCGGAGTGTCATGATGGACTGATGGGCAGGATTTGTCACACCCTGTGTCGTGAGCTGTTCAGTAATCCAGGCATTTGCCAGGATTGTCTTACCGACACCCGTGGGGCCCCACAGCAGGATATGCGGCGGGTCTTTGATGTGGCTTTTCAGATAACCGACCGTTGTTTCTTGCCCGAGTACGTTGTCCATTAGTGGTTGTTTGCCACCCTGGTGTTTAGGCGGCTGCCATCGATAGTCGGAACACTATATATATGAACGCTCCTCCTCCTGCTGCTGCTGGCCCATCCGCTGCATCTGGTAATTCTGCAGGAAAACAGGGGCCTGCTGCAGCACGTTCTGCAGCATCAAACCTTCAGCCTAATGCTGTTCCTGACCTAACACAGACAGGTGGCCATCGTAAGAGCTACCGTCGTAGTCGCAAGGCTAGTCACCGTCGCAGTCGCAAGGCTAGTCGCCGTCACCGTCGCTAAAATCTCTTGGCGACTTAAACCATACATAGAAAGAACAAATACAGTATGCCAGGTTCCGATGACTTGTACGAACGCTTGGGTGTTTCCAAGACGGCAACACCCGACGAAATTAAGAAGGCATATCGTAAACTCGCACTCAGTAAACACCCTGACCGTGGCGGCGATAAAGAGGAGTTTCAGGCGATTCAACAGGCACACGAGGTGCTAATGGATGCAGAGAAGCGGGCTGCCTATGATGCAACAGGCTCTATCCCAGGTGATGGGCCTGGTGGCGGCGGTGGCAGTGGTGTACATATGCCTGATATAAATGAACTTCTGCGGATGTTCGGCGGTGGTGGTGGTGGAATCCCTGGTTTCCCATTCTTTACAGGCGGCGGCGGTGGACCTATGCCACGTGCAGCGCGTGGACCCAATAAGATGCATGAGATTGGTGTTGGGCTCGCAGACCTATACAAAGGAAAGAAGTTCGATTTCCATATTAAACGACAGGTGCTATGCGGGCGCTGTAATGGTAAGGGTGGCGAAGAAGTGGAGACTTGTAAGGCATGCGGTGGTCGTGGTTCACGCATGGAAGGTCAGCAGATGGGTCCGATGATTGCTATGACACAGGTGCCGTGTCATGCTTGCTCGCAGACAGGGCAGACTGCAAAGACAAAGTGCTGTGATTGTAACGGGTCTCGTCTGGTAGAACGTGAGTCAACCCTGCAGGCTACGATTGAGCCTGGTATGCAGGAGGGAGACCGGCTAGTATTCCCTGGACAGTGTTCTGAGTCGCCTATGTATGAGGCACCAGGTGACGTGATTCTGGTGATTCGAGCAGCGACTACAGATTCTGAGAAATGGCTGAGAAAGGGGCCAGAGTTGGCAATTGAAGTGCAGCTGAGTTTGGCCGAGGCAATGTTGGGCTGGGAACGTCGCATGGAGGACCACCCTTCAGGTCGTCCTCTGCACATTGTTTGGACAAGCGGTGTGGTTCGAGATGGAGAGGTGTTACGCATTCCGGGTTGGGGTATGCCTGTGCGCGGTTCTGGCGGGCACGGTGACTTGCGCCTTATCTGTCGTGTATCTGCAGTTCAGGGAACATGGTCGGATGAACAACTACGTGCACTGAAGTCTGTATGGCCGGAGTGGATTGCACCGGCGGAAGCGGAGGGGGCTGCGAAGCCGGTTCGGGCTTGAGCCTGGCCCTTTGGTTCAGTCTTAAATTGAATTTAAGCCTGTGCACCAGCAATCTTGAACAGAGGATTTACAGTCTGCTCCGTGTGAATCTGGGAATTCTCACCGGCATACCCGCCCTGGGGAGCGTAGCGATATGCGGCATCAAAGTCCATCATACCACCCTGCTGTCTGCGATGGGTCCGGCGGTGTGACCGGCGGTGTGTCTTGCGACTGGCTCTGCCGCGGCGGTGGCTCTTACGGTAACGGCGACCGCCCATCTGCTTAGGAATCACGCTGGGGAGCTCGGCAAAGGACTTATCCAGAGGGCCAACCTCTGCCTGAACACGGGTGGCCGCATCCAAAAGATAGGAATCACCCGCGGCAATCGGGGCCATCCCACCACGCTGGGCAAAGGCCTGATTCATCTGGGGCATGGCTGCACAAGAGCTACCGCCCTGCTGTCTGCGAAGCTTACGGTGGCTTCTGCGATGACTCTTACGGTGACGACGGCTGTGACGAGGCATTCTACATGGTGCTAACAGATTTGACTGGCTGGCCAGGTCTCTCACTAATCACTACCGGTCGCCCCTTGCGCTCCAGCCGCAGCCCAAGCTGCATCAGAGCATTTGACCGAGGCCCCTGCAAGAGAAGCAGGTGCGTGGCTTCGCGCTGAATCTGGTTATCCCGCAACATACCCGCCCGCTTGCCCTGGGTAGTCCAATTGCATGCCAACAGGCGCACCGGAATCCCCTTTTGTTTGGCCCATAGTTGCACCACGTGGGATGATTCACCCTCTGCCGGAACCACCAGTTCATCGGGAAGACCCCAGGCTTCCACTACGGGTGCTAACAAGTCCGTCTCTGCATCTTCATAACGCATACTGCTGCGAGTTCCGAGAACTCCTAGCACTATACGGTCAGGGGCGGATGGGCGTTTGAACACCGGTGACAGAGAACGTGGGTCCACCTTCTTTGTCTCTTCTTTACCAAGCCAACCTAGTAGTGACATCGTAGTGGTCGATGCAAGTCATCTGGGCCGGGGTATCAAGTTTACATGCCCGCCGAAATCTCCTTCTTCTTGGTGGCACTGCTGATGATGTAGATGGAGTTCTCCGTGATAGCAATCATGTCGGCGCCTGCGCGGAGAAGCTTGCCAACAGGGCTCGTATACTCCTCAGGGCTCTTCACCAGAATCTGCTCACCTGTATCCTTGTCCATTCCAAGAAAGGCAGAGCCGGAGCGCGTATCCTTGAAGTAGTCCAGCAGGATGGGCTTATCCTGCTCCATAGCAAGCTTGGCAGCATGCATCAAAATCTTCTCACTGGGGAAGTCCGAGGCGGGGGCAGCAGCGGCTGTAGTTGGGGCAGTGGAGCTCATATTCTGTCAAGCAGGCCGGGTTGTTTTATGCGGAGTTGACCGCAACCAGCCGTACAACATTCCGCGGACTAGCGCGCATTTTCTGGCGAATAATCCCCTCACTCGTGGTCGGGGCCGTTGTCTTCTTCTTCGGGGTCACCATGGTCTGCATATCAGTTTCATCGCGCAGCACCTGCTCCCCAAATCGTTTGAATACTGAATTAATGAAATCATATGCATCATGCAACTGTTCTTCACATTCTGCGCCAGTAATGATGATGCGACCGGTGCGGAAAGGTGAAATCGTGATTTTCTTGCAATGACCAACACCGAATCCTCCGCCGTCTCCTGGACATGGTGTAGGGCATGCACAGATACCGGGGGGTGCTGCAGCAGGCCGGGTCTTATTCCAGAAGAACTTCGTATTCACACCCTGATACACAGTGGGCTCATATGAGCATGTGAGCCCGTACTCTTCGACCAGTACACGATATAACCGGTCGCGGCGAATCGCTTTGTTGATACTGAAGTCCGAATTCATCATGCAAACATGAAAGTCCTTAATATACGGGTCAGAAGGCCAAATATCGCGTCCCTTGTTTGTTTCAATGAGGCGCGTAAGTGCAGCGCGAGCCATATCAGTGGATGAGATGCCCGTCATCTGGAACCCGCCATTCTTAAAGAGTTTGATATTGACCTCCTTCCACGTATTGGAATTACGCTGGAGTCGAAACACCAGCGTCGATTGGTTGAAAAAGCGTTTCTTCTGCTTAGATGTATGATGGAGAATATCCTCGGAACACAGGCCCTTTTGCTCATCATTCAGCTGAATCTTGATAATACCCTCGCCAATCCACCAGTACGGAATGAACGCGCAGTTCGTGTAGAGCTTCTTGAGATCCGGGATTGCACCCAGATGTCCAGAAACAGTCATAGTACTGATGTTAAGAGGGCTGGATTGCATCTGCATGTGTGTCTTGGTAGCTGCTTTAGGTCGGTGGCTACCCCCGTCATTTTTGGGGTTGCAAGGCAGTTGCCACGGACTTCCATCCTTCTATGACTGCATCGATGTTCGGATGTGCACGACTGCGAATGACGAGCTCAAGCCATGGTGCCCACGCTGTACCGGCAGCAGCGGGTATACCAAGAGAGTAGCAGAATACTAACACATGCCGTAGGAGAATCCATGCCGGTACCTGTTGTAGGCCATCTTCCCATACAACATAGGAACGGTCGACTGGTGCATTTAGTAGACGCTGAAACCAAGGGAGCCATGTGTTTGGATTGTCACCCTGCTGCGCGCGCTGTAAAAACGAGCGCATGTCACCGCGATTCAGTAGACATGCCAACGGTGTTGGCAGCGGTGTATCCCGCCCCTCTTTCGTTTGGATATCAGATAGAAGCCCGCGAATCTGTAGGCTTGTAAGATGTCCACAGAAAAGTGCCAGTGCACGTGAGCGCACAAGAGGTACAATACGACTGAGTGTATTGCAGAGGAATACGAACAATGGCAGTGGTGCACCTGGTACAACGGGGGAATCCATTAGAGCACGGAGTGTAAGTTGCGCGGGTTCGGTCATTGTCTCCACCTCGTCAAAAATCACAATTTTACGACTGACACCTATCCAGTGTGTGCGCAGGAACTCGCGAATGCGGTCGCGGACGGTTTCCATTGTACGTTCGTCACTCGCATTCAGATACATTGTGGCTGCGGGTTTCGGAACATTTGGATACATATCAGCGGCAAACGCAAGTGCTAGCGTGGTTTTACCTGTCCCAGGTGGCCCGTGTAGAATCAGATGCGGGGCATTTGTGATACCGCCGGCAACAAGGCGCTGCAGAAATTGTTTTAGTGTATCCTGACCAGTGACTTCTCCAAGATGTTTGGGCCTATACTGTTCTGTCCATAATAGCGAATTCATGCTACCCCTTGTCAGTGGTTGGGGAGGCGGGTTTAAACTCCGGATAGAGAGCCTTACAGCCTAAACAAACAGGGTGTTTTATTGAGTAATGGAAACTACTACCCCAAAGAAGCGTGCATCTCGCGCAAAGAAGCCTGCAGAGCCCGTTTCTACATCTGTTGTATCGGCATTTGGTGGAGAAGTGCCCGCAATCTTTGTCGAAGAGGTAGTCACGCCGGTAGTTCCAAAGGCTAAGAAAGCCTCGACGCGCAAGCCTCCTGTGGTTGCATCCGTAACCCCAGAGGGGATTCAAGGCTCTCTTTCATCTTCTGAACAGCGCCCACTGATTGCACATATGCCGATTCGCAGCACAGATATCGACTGTGACCTGTTTGCCCCCACGCCAGTGGAGCCGGCACCCACTATTGATGGCCTGACAAACCCATATGACCCCGATGATATCATGGCGAACTATAATGGGACGCATATCATTGATATTCCTGTTTCAAGTCCTGAAAAGGTGGAAACACCAGCTGCTGTAGAGCGCCCGAGTTTGCCACTGCATTATTCGGAGAAGCTGATGGTGCGGTTCCAGGATGCAAATCGCGACCAGCAACTCCCAGAGTCAACGGGGACGGCCTGTTTCTGGTGCTGTCATACATTTACTGGGACCCCTTGTGTGATTCCAACAAACATTGAAGAGGGTATCTGGCGTGTCTACGGTAACTTCTGTAACCCGTCGTGTGCAGCGGCATATCTCTTTAGTGAGCGTATGGACTCACATGTGCAATGGGAGCGGTATGCACTGCTGAACCGCTTATATGCAGTGGAGGGCGATAGTATCCGGTTGGCACCGGCACGCACTGTCCTTCGCATGTTTGGCGGGCCCATGGATATTACGGACTTCCGCACCGCGATTGCTGACAAGCGTATGCGTATTGATGTGATGACACCACCGATGATTTCGATTATCCAGGTGATGGATACGAAGCCGATTGATTTCTACGATGCGGCAATGAAGAATACGTTTATCCCATGGGAGATGGACCGCATGCAGCGGCCTGGTGCACAGGGCCTGCGTCTGCGGCGTACGAAGCCGATTGCAGAGAAGGAGGCCACTCTGGAGTACTGTATGGGGATTGTGGCCTAAATATGTGGATTTATTAAAGTACAATGCAGATGACTACATTGTATTTTAATACGGGGGTGTCGGTATCGTATCCGCGGGAACTGACTACTTTTTGCAAACAGATTGGTGCGTATGAGGATTCCATGTGGGATTTGGTCGGCTATAAATGGCCTACTGGTGCCGCTACAACCGTACGGAAGATGGCTCGCGCGCAAGGGAAGACGCACCCAATCTTTCAGGCTTCTGTAAATGGGACACGGGAGCTTGCGGCGCACTTATTAGACAGTATTGATAACGAGGCTAAGGAGGACTGGCAGTACTTCTTGACCGCTATAGTTCTCCACCAATTGGGATATTCTCCTTCTCTGGACCTACAGTTTGACTGGTAGGCCAAAAGTTGACCTGTGGCGCATGGGTGTTGGGTGCCAGTACGATGTCTGCACAAACACGCTACCGTACTCTGGTTCATAATATTAGCCGTGTGTACTCCTCGCAGGATGCGGGGCGCACTGAGTTGCTTCAAACAGGGATTGATGAGATTGTGACAGTGGTGTCCCCTGCTTCACCAACGCATTGGCGCACTGTGAAATCAGATACCGAGCGCTTGCTCCGTGTCTGGTCTGCAAAGGAGGGCAATAGTGACGTTGCCAGTGTCGTGGCTGCGGAGATTACTGGGCTACTGGATGATTTGTCTACTGCCCCTGTGGTGACCGCACCAGTACCAGCACCGGTCACTGCAGTCGACCGCATTGCGCATGTAATGCCATTCCCGTCATTGATTGTGGCTGATGCACCTGCACCGGTTATTATCGATTCACCTGTCGTGTTCACGGTTACAAAGGAAGAGGCTGAAGAGGAGGAAGAAGAGGAAGAGGCGGAAGAAGAGGAAGAGGCGGAAGAAGAGGAAGAGGAGGAGGCTGAGGTTGAAGAGGAGGAAGAGGCAGAGGCAGAGGCAGAGGCAGAGGCTGAGGTTGAAGAGGAGGAAGAGGCTGAAGAGGTTGAGGCAGAGGTTGAAGAGGCTGAACCTGAGGTTGAAGAGGCAGAGGTTGAAGAGGCTAAGGCTGAGGAGGAAGAGGTGGTTGAGCCTGAGGAGGAGGAAGAGGCTGCAGAAGAAGAAGAGGAGGAGGCCGGCATGGAGGTTGAGCAGGTTATGATTCGTGGCCGCACCTATTGGAAGGACACGAACACCAACAAGCTCTACGCGGTGATTCGCGGTGAGGATGGCGAGGATGATGTTGGCGACGAGGTGGGTATTCTGGAGAATGGGAAGCCTCGCTTCTTAGCTAAGTAAACCAAAAACACCAACCATGATAGAATGTTAGACATTGGCCTCTGCCAGCCTTCTACTGCAATTCTTTTGGTCTCCGTAGCCGGTGTAATCTATCATATGCTTGCCGGTGATATGCACGCAATTACATGGTGGCTGCTTGTAGGCCTCGTCGGTACCGGTGTATTCCAGGCGCTCTGCTTCGGTGGACTCGAGCCTGTTGCCTGGGTTCTTATGAGCATCCCTGTGCTGATTGTCTGTTTCTTCCTGGCTGTAGCACTCTTTGCATCACGCATGCGCATCGAGAATGTCCGACAGGTTCCATGCGACCGGTGCGGCCGTGCCAAACCCACATGTGGCTGCAATTCAGAGGATAAGAAGCCCCGATGCAACCGTACCCGCTGCGACCGCTGCCGTGGATGCGGATGCCAGCATTGTCTATATAATCCAGACATGCGTACACCCCACTTAGAGAATAATGGATATGTGGAAACAGAATGAGCGGTATTCTGCTATATTTAGCCCATTATACGCATAAGGCCCAAGAATGGCTGGCGGGTGTCAGTGTTTCTGCACAGGAATACATGTTCCAGTATCTATTAACTCTAGATAGGCCACGCAATATGCTCTATCTGCGAAACGGTGAGTGGGTCTACAGTGGGGCGGGGGTCACCGAAGAGTCAGCTACACTTGTGTATGATGCGACCAAGCACTGTGTTCGCCCGGTGAATTATGATGGCGGGTTTGTAAGATATCCGTGGCTTGTTGTCATAGATGAGCAAGGCACTGATATTTCTGAGTTCTTTTCGTCATTGCGTGTGGGGCGCGGTCACGATGTGGCGGCAGACAAGGTCCTGCGACTCTTTGTTCACCAAAAACGGCTCGTGCCTCAGGGGAAACTATCTGTAACACGGCGGTCTGGTGACGAGATTGAGGTGGATTCTGTGACAGGGCGAACATTGCCATCATATGAGGTGGTAGATGTTAGTAGTGTGAATTTTATTAAGTGATGATGTTT
>JACCDY011172538.1_pt1 | contig 12591 bp, 13 predicted proteins | sample 7446391 | NCBI WGS metagenome assembly JACCDY01 (sample SAMN15323451, study PRJNA562643) | freshwater metagenome | isolation source: river surface water | place: USA:Blue River Watershed | collected 2017-08-18 | reverse complement strand
TTATAATTAATAATATTATACAATAAACACAACCTTTAATAGTGAGTCCAACAGCATATTTTTTTTATAATTTTGCTTATCCGACATTTAAACCAGATAAAGTATTAATTATAAATTAATTTATTTATTTTCTGGTGTCTTTGCCTTAGTTTTTCTTGGTGCTCGCTTTTTTTTCTCTGGTTCTGGTTCTTTTACTGGCATTGGTTCTTTTACTGGTTCTGGTTCAGGCTCTGGTTCAGGTTCTTTTACTGGTTCAGGCTCTGGTTCCTTTTTCTTTTCAATAACAATTTTTACATTTGCAGCAGATTCATCATCACTTGAATCAGCCATCTCATTTTCGTTACATTCTTCACAAAATTTACCCAATTCAATATAACGAAATCTTTGTTCACGTCCCAAAGTTTTACATTTGCGAATTAATTTATTAGTTAAATTAAGATTACTAATATCATGCTTTAAATCTCTTCCAGTTATAAATACTTGTGGACCATGTTCCATTAAAAATATTTGATTCTTTTTATTATAAAACAAAATTGGCTCACCCTTATCATCAAGTTCAATTACTCCGCAAGTACAATAATCAATATGCTCAACTTCATCTCCTTTTCTACAACGAATATCAATACAATCTACATCGTTTATATATTCTTCAAAAAAATCCTGTGCTTCATCACGAGTATCAAATGTAAATATTTTCGGTGGATTTATGGTAATAGAAGTTAATCTAATTCTAGCCATATCATCTTGATAGCAATGAAAATCATAACAACCCTCATGCTTATTATGAATTATAAGATATTTAATCATGTTACTTTATTATAGTGAGATTGGTTTAAATAGTTTATTTAAATAATTTATATTATTTAAATAAGTTTTTGAATAAATTAACGTGTATATTTACCTGCTCTAACAAACGTGTCAGCCATAAATATAATAAATATTCCAAGAAATGAATATAATATAACTTCTTCAGTTACATTATTTGTTCTTTCATCTTGTTGGTCTTCAAGTAAAGAAATCATATAATTTAACTTTTGTAACAATAAATCTTGTGATACATATCCATTTGATTGACTGTTATCTGAGTTACTATATTTATAGTGTGGTCTGTTAGTCTGACTTGAATATCCGGGAATAACGCGTTTATAATATTCTTCAACTGTTTTTTCATCTCCATAATTGCTGTAATCATTTAAATCTAAATTGTCACCTCCATAATAGTTAGGACTTGGTGCTTTTCCAATAGTTTTACCTAAAGGAACATCAAAATTTTCGCTTATTTTATTTTGGGGTATAGTTTTTTGAACACCAGCTGATTCTGGTTTTGGAGGTGGATTAAATACGTCATCATCGTCATCATCATCGTCATTATTATTATGGATTTTTTGAAGAATAGAATTTACTTTATTTGTGTCAAAATTTTCTATTTTAGGATATTTTCTTATTGTTCTTTTATGACGTTTCTGATTTATAATATTATCTGAATTATCAATATTATTTGGTAATGTTATATTTGAATTATCATCAATTGGGGCTGCAAACATTGCTAAAGACATTCTCTTATTAAAAATTTAGATAATAATTTGTTAAACAGACTGAAATAACAAATTTTTAAAATAAATTATATCATATAATTTATATAATGAACTTTAATTTAGTTAGTAGAAATAACACTGGTATTGTTGCAATGTTAATTTTAGTAATATTATTAAGTCAATCTAAGTTTTTTAATTTTTTAGTTGATACTCCTGCTGGAAGAATGATTCTTTTGGGTTTTGTTGTTTATATTGCCTATGTTCATAAAATGATGGGTTTAGTTACCGTATTATTTATCATACTTGCTTTTGATTTTAATGGTTTTAATACAGTTCAAAGTTATAATTATTATGAGGGATTTGATGTTCCAGATGCTTCTGGAAATGATGCATCTAATAATACAGTTAATTTAAAAAAAGATATCAAATTAAAAAAGGCTAAAGAAGCAAAACTTAAGGCAAGCATTACTTCAGACGAAGACAAATTAAAAGATATGTCTCAAACTACTACTACATCATCTAGTGCAGTTTCTGCTCGTGAAGGATTTTGTATGTCAGATAAAGAAATTAATATGTTAAGAGGTAAGCAATCAAATGCTATACCTGTTTACAATCGTGAACAATCTGCTGATGTTAGTCCAAGTGATAAATCTGTTTTTACTGACTCTTATGCATCATTTTAAATCTTATAAATATATATGAATAAGATTATATATGTTTTATTTTTACTTATAATAATATTTGTATTTGTATCAAAAAATCAATATCAAGAATCATTTGTACCAAAAAATATAAAACAAATCTATAGACCATTAGAGAGAAATGTTCGTACGAAATATGAGGGATTTTATAATAAAACTTCAACCAATGTATCAAATTTGTTTAGAAAATTTGGCATATTGTAAAAAATATAATAATATGTTATTTTAGTATAATGTCTACACAACCACCACAGACACAACAGCCAATTAATTTAAATAATAATCCTGCTACTCAAATTGGCGGTAAAACTACTATATTTACACCATTATTTAACGGTGTCTCTTATATTAATCATCATATTATGTATTTAAATAATAGTAAGTTTTTTGCAGGTGTAATAATGATACTTCTTAACGTTGGTTCTAAATTTATTCAAATACAATTTAGCAAATCAACTGAAGAATACATGAAATATTCAGTAAGTAAACAGCTTTTGGTATTTGCTATGGCATGGATGGGTACTCGTGATATTTATACCGCACTTGGATTAACTGCAGTATTTACAATTCTCTCTGAGTATTTATTTAATGAAGAAAGTGCGTTATGTATTGTTCCTCATCAATATAGAGTATTACATAAATTAATAGATACCAATGATGATGGCAATGTATCTGAAACCGAATTGGCAGCTGCAATTGCTGTGTTAGAAAAGGCAAAAAGAGAAAAACAACGCAAAGCACAAAAGGATGCTTACTCAAAATTTGATTTTGAAAAATTTAGTAACGGAAATTAACCAAATACTATATAATAATAATTTAAAATTAATGATATTATTATTATTATTATAAGAATGTTTAATAATTTTTATGAATTATTATTTCCATGGAAAATAAGTGACGAACAATTACTTTTTTATTTAAGGACATTTAGACCTGAAGATATTGCAACCCTACATAGCCGACCATTATCTAGTGTGAATTATAGAATTGATAAAATTGTTAAAAAATTAATAAAAATTAATGAACCATTTATTTCTATTATGATTAAAACTAAAATATCAGAAGAAAAATTAAGAGAAATGATTAATAATTATAATTTTGAACAGTTATCTAAAAAATCTCAAAGTATTTATAAAGATATTAAATAATTTTTATTTTATTTTTTACCCATTGCCATAAGAATTTCAAGTAATTTTTGTCTTCCTTCTTCTGTTTCCATATTTATTTTATATTTTTTTATTACTTCTTCAACTAATTTTGTTTTTTCAGAGTTACCAATATGTTTTTTAAATGCTTCTGGCAATACTGTTTTTATTTTTCTTGTTTTAGGTGCACCTGGAGTTACCGTTTTTTTTCTTGATTGTAACATTTCTTTACGTCTTTTTTCTGATTCAATTACTTCCGGTCTTTCTTTATATGCATCAATTTGTTTTTGTCTTTCGACATGAGCAAGCCCTTGTTTTAATATGTCTGGGTTAATCACTTTTGCTTCTTCAATGGATTCTGGACTATCCATATCAATAATAGGATCTGATACCGTACCTAAATTTTTATATTCTTCATAATTCTGTAAAATTCGCTTTCTATAATATAATTTTTCTAAGTTGGGATCTCTTGTTCTTATTTGTTTTTGTTGTTCTTTTGTTTGCCCAAGTGTTTTCTTTTTATATTCTTTCATAGTTTTTTTTAATTCTTTTTTTAAGTCAAAATTAGGGTCTAATGCTATCATTATTTCTAATTCAATTAATACAGAAAATACCTTTCTTATTATAAGTGATTTAAACATATTTTCTTTTCTTAAGAGTTGAGATACGTTATATGTTGGTTTAAAAAAAATTGCTAAATATTTATTTACATGTTCAACAATATAACCAGCATAACCTCTTATAACTTTTTTTAAATAATCTGGACCTGAAGCCTTTGTCGATAAATAATTATAAATATTATCAAGTATTTCTGTGCTCATTAATTCGGGATTTTTTAAGTTTAATTCCATAAAAAATAAACTCCAAGCAGCACAATAACCTCTAGGTTCTATTTTATTTTTAGGTAATGTACTTTGCCCTTCAAGTGTTTGAAAGCCTTCTAAATATGGGCAAACTTGTGATGCTTCAATATAATTTGTTGTATCTAAATTATGTGCCTTTAATTCTCTATTTAAAATATTTGTAAAAAAAATTAAAATTCTTTTAGATGCATTTTGATATTTCTCATTTTCTAAAAATTCTCCACCGTGAGGCTCATAATGTTCAATAACTCTTGCATCAACTCTATAAATTAATATATTAGCATGACCACCAACACCTTTTTTATAACTTAATGGAATCATAATTATTTTTTCGCCTTTTTTAACACAATTAACAATGTTTTCTGATACGTTTTTAAATTGTATTTTAAAATCTTCTTCCTCTCGTTTAGAATAACCCAATTTTAAATTAACATTCAATCCAACTGGTCTTTCGTGTGTTAGTGCATTTTTGTTTCCTGGATAACAGTATAATTTATATTTATTTAATAAGTGTAAATAAAATAATGTTTCAACAAAATCAGCACCCGCAAAATTCCATATAGTTTTACCTTTGTCTTCTAATTCATCTAAATATTTCATAATACTTGGTTTTACTTTCATTGGTGTTGGTAATTTCAATTTAATTTCTTTATCTGTCATATAATAGATATAGAAATTTAATATTTTTTATTCGTTTTATTTCTTATATTTTTATTTTTTCTTGTAGTGCCTCCTGAATAAACTGGTGGAATTACGTAAGGTTTTCCTGTAAATTCCGCAAATGATTTTCTTATCGCATTATATTTTGAATTACATTTTGAATCACTTATTTGTTTTGCTGTTAACATTGTTCCCGGATGAAGTTCCATATCAATTGAAATCGAATAAGCTATTTTTGGTGTACCTGAATCTTCTGGTTTTTTTGTATATGGTCTATAATAATTATTATATATTATATTTGGCGGCGGTTGATATAAATTTTGACTTTGACCACCTATCATTTGATTATTTTCTGGAAACATAGTTTTTATTAACTTATTTGATGGAAATTCCTTGTCAAATATTTCAATAAAATTCATTGTTGTCATGTTTGCTTTGACCGCCATATCTAAATTTTTCATTATTGATGGATATAACTGGAACTGTGATTTTGATAATTCATCTAATTTTGAATAACTTGAACCATAAAGTAAAATTAATATATGATAAGGTGGTGGTAAACCATTTAAATCAAATATCGAGTACCATTTTGGAATTACTTCTAATGATTTATTTACACCAACTGTTTTTGTTATTTGTTTTAAGTATTTAAATCTAATTAGTTCATAATGGTTATCTCTGTAATATAAAAACATAACCCTTTTAGAGCAGATACCTTTAATGTTATTTGGGTCAATTAAATATGTTCTTAACATAGTACTATTATTATTTGTTTTATATTTTTCAATTGGTACTACATATATTCCTAACATTTTACATACTGCTTTTATGGCAAGTGAATTTGCCCAGTAATTTTTACTTTTAATATATCGTGGTATTTCTTGTTTTGTTAACACTCTAAATGGTTTATCATATTCATTTATATTAACTGGTATACTTAAGGGTTTGTATACGAGAAAACTATCGTTCATGCTATAAATATAATTTAATTTTGCCATATAATCTTCTTGTGACACACTTGGATTTTCACGAATAAAATCACTAAATAGACCGTTTAAATTTTCAACATTCATTTCAGATAATTCTAACATTGTTTGCAATTCATTCTGGTCAATATCTTCTATATATCTTAATACAATGTCTCTTATTACGCTAACAGTAAATAATTGAGATTTTCCATAATTTGCCATTGTTATTTTATTTAATTGGTTTTCATAATTATAAATATTTATACCGTCAGAAACTGCTTGAAAAAAACAATCGCCATCTGCTATAGTATTTACTATTGATACTTGGTCACATAATTTATTGTACATTGTTTGACTTAAATTAGTTGCATTTGTTGGTTTCGATTGTGTAACAATTTGATAAAAATCTCTTATATTTTGTTTATTTTTTTGTGTTAATTTATTAACTATTGAATTAGCTAAAAAATAATACTGTTTTCTAACGAAATATTTTCTAAAAAATAAAGTACTATTTACACTTGTTTTTAAATTTGAATTAAAAACATCAAATATTTTTTCATTTTCTGGAGATAATTCCTCAACTTTCGGTTCAGATGGAGGTAATAATTTTTTGTTATCATATGTCGTATCTGTTATTTGTTTGGGTAAAGTAACATCTGTTATTGGTTTAGGTGGTTTAGGTGGAGCAATATCTGTTATTTGTTTAGGTGGTTCTGATTTTATCGAAGAATTATCTGTTATCTGTTTAGGTGTTTCTGGTTTTGGTGGAGGAATATTTTGTTTTTCTTCTTTAATTGGCTCTTCTTTTTTTTCTTCTTTTACATTTGTCAACCCTTTTGCAACCGGTGGTCCCCTATAATTATTTCCAGTTAAAAGTTCTTTTGGCATTTGATTTAATTGTTCCTCACCACTTATAATCTCATCTTTAACCAATTGACTATATAAATATGGGTCTGTAACTTTACTTGGGTCTATTTCTTGACGCTTATGTTTTAGGTCTAATTTCCAATCACCTGTTGTCCATTGAACATCACCAATAGCATAAGGTTTTTTATTTATATAAATAACTGAATTAACTGGAAATATATTATCTAGTGTTATTTTTATATTATTATTAATATAACCATTACGCATTGCCTGTTGTAAACTTTTAGCAGGTGTGCCACCTGTTGCATTTTTTAATGACATAAATAGTCCTTTATTAAAAAATTGTTTGACTTTATATTCGGGTGGTATTCTATTTATAGTTGATTGTTCTAATTTAAATAATGGGTCAAATTGGACTGTTTTTTCACTTGTATCTTTTATTGTCATTGATGGGTTATATTCTATTTTTTGAAAACCAGGAATACTTGTATTTATCGTTATATTTAATTGGTCTGGAATAGTTACTTTTTCTTCCTTTTTATCTTTTTGTTCGTTATTCATTACTAATATATTACTATATTATATCTAATTTAAAAAAAATTGAATACTTAATTTGAAGTCTAAATAAAAGTAATTAAAAAATCAAAACTATCATCAAAATGTCATTGCTTTTAAAGTTAGATAATTTAATTGAAGGGACAGTTGTTAAACGTCCATCAAAGTACATTAAAACACCATATGTTGCAGATATTGATATTTGTTCTACTAGTAAAACTATTTTAGGACATACTGCTTCATTAGGTTGTTGTGGTTTAGCAGATATTGGTGCACATATTCTTATGTCTCCAATAAAAAATAAAAATTCAGATAAACTTAGTTGTGAATATAGAGTTTATCTTTCTATTGTTAGAGTGAAAGATAAAGAAATGTATGTAGGAATATATCCTAAACTTGCAGAAGAATTAACTGAATCTGCTCTTAAAAATAATCTTCTCTCTAAACTACTAAATGTAAAAAAGTATAAAAGAGAAACTAAAATATACGCACCTGGTCTTGTTGATTCAAGATTTGATTTTTCTGGAATAGACGAAAATGGTATTCCATTTATAATGGAAGTAAAAAATGTTCCACTTGCTGATTATGAAGATGTTACATCAAAAGATAGAAAAAATATGACGTTTGAAGGTCGTGAATATAATTCTAAAGTTGCTTATTTTCCAGATGGATATCGTAAAAAGGCAACTGACACAGTTAGTCCACGAGCCTTAAAGCACATAAATGAACTTTCAACTATAAAACGTATGTCAAAAACTAGATGTATAATGTGTTATGTTATTCAACGAACAGATGTAAATAGATTTCAGCCATCTGTTATTGACCCAGAATATAGAGAAGCATTTATAAACGCAGTTAATACTGGAGTTGAAATAATAACAATGGTTGTTAAATGGACTCGAAATGGTGAAGCACATTTTGTTTGTGATAATTTAAAAGTAAATATTTAATTAATTTCACGTAGCAACGTATTAGTATTAGCGTCAATTCCTTCCATAATGGTTTCAAGTGACTTTACATTATTTGGATTATCATTATATTTTAATAAAAAAGATATTATATCTAATACAACCTTTATTTTTTCATCCGTCCATTGTTTATTCAATGCTTCATTTAATGTTTGGGAATAATAATTTGTGAATCCATCTTTTATAAACATATTTTCATTATACGCTTGTTGTATATGATTAGAGAGAATAGCATAATAATAATTTAATGTAATTGTAATAATAGAACAAGATTTATATGTTTCAATTAATTTTTTAAGACCATTTTGCGCACAAATAAATAAATTTTTTATTCTTGGTGTCTTTTCAACAAATGACTTAGAGAGAAAATGTAAACATGCTATATTAATTGGATTATACATATATTGTAAATCTGTTTTATTTGATTTATATATTAAACGACAAACTGCTTGAAATGGTCCAGGTTCCTGAAAGTATATAACATTATTTTGAATTAATAATTTGGTTCCAACTGGTTTATTACTTAATATTGCTAATTTTACTATGACTGATAATGGGTCCAAAATAAATAATTTAACATTTATTTTAGTATTATCGTCTGGAATAGTTGTTATACTGTTCATAATAATATATAGTAAAAAAATTTTATATCAGTTTAAAATAGTTTATTTTTTTTGAATTGTTTTTAAAAATTCATCAACCAATTGTGTTGGAATTTTATCAAAACTAACCAAGGTTTCATTTAATTTATATTGTTCAATATATTTTGGATTATCAGCCATCTTTTTTTTTAAAAATTCATCATCTTCAATGCATTTTTGTGCTGTTTTTAAACCACATTTTGGAAATACTGATGGAATATTATCACTTGTGTCTCCCATAAGAATTTTTATTTTCAAGTCGTCTTCAGCATTACCTGTTGCAGTTTTTCCTTCTGCTAAATTTTTATATGTTAACGTATATAAATGTACATTATGTGAATTTAATTGTAAATAATCTCTGTCGCTTGTAATAATATAAACTTTACATCCTGGATACTTATTTGTAACGTGTTTTACAGATAAAGCAATGCAATCATCTGCTTCTAAATGAGGATGTTGTAAAATTGCCTTTGCTCCACCTTTTTGAAATAATTGGTCTTCATATGCCATTTTAAAGAATGGACCACCCATAAATCCATCTTCAGGACCATTTGCTCTATTTGCCTTATAATTTGGAAATAATTCATTACGCCAAATTGCTTCTCTTTTACAATCCTTTCCAATAATAAGCACTGGTTTTACTGGTTCTTTATGTATTTTAAGTTTTTTGGGAATTTGTTCTAAATTATCTACAAATGTTTTTTTGAATTTTTCGACAAATTTTTCATTTTGATATGGGTCATCAAGTGGTTCATCGGGATATGCATTTTTCCACCACTGCATTAAAGCAAAATAACGGTAAAAACAATAATAACTACCGTCTACAAATATAAATATTGGATTCATTATTGATTCTTCTATTTCCATTTATAATATTAAAATAAGTATTTAATTTGTTTCAATTTTATAATATAAGATTTATTAATTATATTATAAATTTAATAATCGGTATCAGAATAAATAATGGTTTCACTTTCCGATTCGTTTTCTGATTTAATATTCATTTCTTTTGATAAATTTTTTAAACAATTTTCTGATTCATTTTCTGATTCATTTTCTGATTTATTATTAATTTGATTTTCTTCATCCGAAGCATAATATCGATGAGGTGTTTCCTTATCTTTACTTGTTTCAGGCGTAGCATCATCATAAATGGTTCTTTCTTTATCATCAACGTATATTTCATTTTTACGTAATTCATAACTTGGAATATTAATAAATAATGTACAACGTTTATATATAACTTCATTAGTAGTTGGGTCATTACCATATAATACATCTGCTTCAATTGCGGACTCCTTTTCTCCTTCATAAGGATTATTTATCCAATATATATATTTTCCGATTCGCTTACTCTTAGTTTGTTTAATCATATTACCCAAACCACTAGCGTCTTCAAAATATCTAAACTTTTCTGGTGCAATAAAAAATACACTATTTACATTACATTTTTTAATTATTTCTTGTCCTCTAGTTGTTTTTGAACATTTAAAACATATATCAGTATCATTGTGTCTATGTCTATTTACTGAATTCATACATTTCCTTCCACAAACATCACAATGCATATATTCATTTTCCTCATGTATTGAACTCATGATATGTTCTATTTGTGGTTTAATACCCAAACTGCAAAAACTATTATAAATTATATAGTCTTGTCCCTTAAAAATATTTAATTCATTTCCTTTCGAGTTTTTTAGGTCAGAATACAAATATTTACATGTGTAACCAATGAATCCTCCATCAGGTAAAATAGTTGGGTTATTTAAGAATTTTTTAACAGCATCTATTGCATATTTATTGGGTTCGTTAATGCTATTGGTTTTAAGAATTTGATATGTTACAGTAATTCTATTACCGGATTCTACTTTTAATACTTCGTGGTCAATATCACCATAAAATGCACACCATTGAAAATGAGTTTTAGACAATTTATCAAAATTAATTTCGGTTACTGGATTAGTATATAAATTTAATCCTCCGCCAACAAATTCTGACGGAAAACAAACAACCAATGTGCCAATCATATTAGGACTTCTAGGCGTGTCTTTATGAATTTTAAAGTGACCATTTTCAATGTAAATATTTAATTTATCTTTAACAAATTTCACATTGGCACTATTTTCATTCATTTGTGACTGAATAATATCAATAATATTAGTATCATTTGGGTCAAAATTGGTAATATATTCGTTTGGTTGTAAAACATAAGCAAATCTATAATCCATATCAAGAACTGCCTGGTCATTTTTCCCAAAATAAGCTAATTTGCTGCAACTTAAGAGTTTTTGACAATCGTTATCCGTAACTGGAAATGTGACATCTAAATATTTATTTTGGTTATCCTTAAAAAATACAACAATATTATCTTTTTCAAAGCTGCCGTTTGCAAAGGATTTTAACGTGGAAAAAATATCTAATTCGTTCATTAATATAATACTATTTTTATGTTTAAATTCTTTTTTTAACATCTTTTATTTAAAATAGCATTCTTATAGTAGTCAGAACAAATGGATAAATTATAAATAACGTTATTTAACTCGTGTGAATATTCTACAGAAGATCTAGCCTCATGATGTGCGACATTAACAAAGTGAATATGTAGATGATAAGTAGATGGTTCATAATGAAAAAACATCTTGATATAACATTCATCTATTCCGTATAAATATTTAATGTTTCTTAATGTAGCCAATTTCATATGTTCAAGCAAAGGAATGTGTGACGCATTTAGCGATCGAATTGAACGCAATGAAATATTTGTTGGTAAGCATAGAACATGTAATTTATCCAAATTTTTACCATCCCACATATAAGTTGGGATAATAATACATTTGTCGTCTCTATAAATTACGGATTCTTGTTCAGAAGTGCCATCAATTATATTATAAATCCATTGGTCTTTTTTTTGCTCACGTTTTTGAATATATCGTAAATAATCTTCATATGGTTCTCGTACTATTTTCTTTTCAAATTTTCTCATTTGATTAGCATCATTACATACGATAAGTTCACCTTCTAATTCGGCTGTCGCACTATATTTTTCATAGATGTCATTTTTAAATATTAATTTGTCTTTCTTTAAATTATCAACAGATGATAATTTAGTAGGGATAAACTTATAGTTAATGTTATCAATATTCACTTGCATTTTAGAGGGTATATTTATTATTAAATTGTCTTTAAATTAAATAATTATATATATTTTAAAAGTATTTAAAGAAAATTTAGTTTTATACTACATAATGAAGGGAATTACGATATTTTTGCCCAAAAATTTAAGGTACTACATTATCTAAATAGAATCACAAAAAAGGCGATGAGAAAGTTTTTTTGAAATTTTAAAATGGACAAAAAAAATGTCCAAAATCGGAAGGCCCAAAAAGTCCTTACTGAGAAAAAATTCCCTTACGATGAAAAAAAATTATGGTCACAATTTAAATTGTAAAAATAAATTTGTTATTGTATTTTTTTTTAAAAAAACTTAAAAATAAACTCTGCTCCTATTTTATATGGCAACATTTAGCAACATTTTAGGGGCAAATTTGGGGCAAAAAGGGCAATTTGAATTTGTTTGTGAATTATGTGACTTTAATTGCTGTAAAAAATATGCTTGGGAGCGTCATATATTGACATCTAAGCACCTAACCGCAACAAATAAAGGGCAAAAAGGGCAAAAAGGGCA
>JACCDY010387682.1_pt1 | contig 12599 bp, 10 predicted proteins | sample 7446391 | NCBI WGS metagenome assembly JACCDY01 (sample SAMN15323451, study PRJNA562643) | freshwater metagenome | isolation source: river surface water | place: USA:Blue River Watershed | collected 2017-08-18 | reverse complement strand
ATCTAATAAAATACTTTAATACCATTCAAGTAAATAGCTTTTCCAATCTGATTTGCATTAGTATCAAATTCTATAATAGTTCCATTTAATAGATCATTATCAAATTCACCAATATATTTCAGTTTTCCATTTGAATGATATTCATTATAAATACCGGATTTCTTTCCGTCTTTCCATTGTAATCTAATCATTAATTTTCCTGTTAGGTCAAATTGTGATTCTATACCATTCTTTTTACCATCAACGTATTCAAATGTTTGAACTTTTAGACCACGATAATATATTGTCTGCAATCCATCAAGTTCATTGAACTTAAAATTTAAATGTTTTAATTTAGTATTTAAATTTATATCCATAATAATTGTCTCACCATGTTGCATACCATGATTATAATTAATGATATAATTTAAATTTCCATTTTGTAAATACGATATTTCTTTACCATGTTTTTGACCATTATCATAATATGTTTCACATTTTTTATTTCCTTTCGAATAATAATAAATATGCAACCCATGTTTATTATTATTTGAATTATAAAATCCTTCACTGATTTTAATAATGCCATCAGATTTATCACTATCATACCATATTACATAGTATGATGATTCATTCATATAAATAACTTCACCAACATGACCAACACTATAATCATTAATAATTCTTAGAGCGGTGGCGGCGGCCATATTGTCCTAATTGTTTATATTAAATATACGTATTCAAATTTTTTAATTATTGAATATTTGAGAGAGGGGGCATAGATGCAGGTAATGGAGTTGCTGCATTAGCCTTGGCTATACGACGTCTTCTAATTGTCATAGTAGCCTTAGCTTTGGAAGCAGCAGCTTCATCTTCAGCAGAAATTGTTTTCGTGGTCGCAGCTTCTGATTCTGCAATTTGTTGTTCTGTGTTGGCTACACCAAGACGCATTTCTGTACGAACTTCCATTAGTGCTTTACCGAGCAAGTTTTTACCTCGCCACATTGCGGGTTGTTCACAACGAGGATCTGTAATTGCAATACCAATACCATCTTCCATATCACGATGATCAGCTCGTGCAAGAGTTGCATCACCAGTACTTTTAAGTATATCGCCTAAATATTCATGTTGACGGAATTTACTTAATAATATACTTTTAAGGATTGAAAAACGATCAGTATTCCATTCTTCTGCTCTCTTTTCACGTGCAGCCTTCTCTGCATCAGTTTCAACAATAGGACGCTGAGTGACCTCGCCAGCCTTAGGAGCCATTAAAGTACCGCCATCAGAAGGTGCCTCACCGATTTTTTTAGCAATTGATCGCATCGTAACTGCTGAACGAGTTCGCATAATCTCAGCTACAGAGTCGGCTTTACCAAAGAAACGAGCCTTTTCTGCGGCTAAAGCTTGATCAACAGTGAAATATTTCACACCACGCCAATTAAATTCAATAGGGAAATCATTTGCAAAGACTCCCCATTTAACATCATCTTCAGGACGATTAAATAATATAATTAAATTTTTATCAGGTTCTGCTCTTAAAGGTTCTAATCCACGATTTACTGCTCTAATTCCAGGTTCTTCACCATTTCCAATACGAACAGCTTCTTCTGCTTTCTGAGCAGCAACAGCTTCTTCATTTGCCTCTTCATCTTCTGTCATTGCTTTAACCCAATAATTTGCTGGATCATGTTGTGCTAAATGTTTTCGATAAACTGGAAATTGAATTGCTCGTTTACCATAATTACTTTTAGCATTAGGAAAGATATCTTCCATTTTAAGAGTATCTGTAATTAATGCATTATACTGTTTGGGATAATAGGCTAAAGATCGACGCATATCAAGATCCGCCATCTTTAATTGTGCATCCTTTAATTGATATTGAAGTTTACGTCCATTATTATAATCATTAATTAATTGATGTAATTCATTTGAAGCTTTAACATATTCTTGTTCAATTTCTTCAATATTTTGTCTTCGTTTTTCTTCGAGATCTTCAAGTTCCTCCGGACTTAATTTACGATATTTAGGAAGTGCAAGAGTTGTTTTAATTGAACCATTTTCTTCACGAACAACTAAATTACCACGACCATCATAACTGTATAATGACGGATTCTTTGCTCTTGCAGCATAAAATGTCTTAAAATTTATTGGCTCATCCTTAATTCCCTTTTTACCAACTTCTTTCGGCGATTGGTCTACACCACCAAATACCAAATCAAATAATCCTCCTGTCTCTTCTTTTGACTCCTCTGACGGCTTATTATTTGGTGGCTTAGTGTTAGTATTTGGTGAATTTATATTGGTATTTGGTGGATTTATATTGGTATTTGGTGGCTTAGTGTTAGTATTTGGTGGATTTATATTGGTATTTGACTGCTTAGCAGATGTATTTGAGTTATTATTGCCCATCAGATCATTAACTGTAGTTGAAACTGTATCGGCAATATCATCAAGGAAATCCAGATTAATAAGATCATCGGTGTTTTCCATTTTGCTTCTCCTCCAACTAATGAAGTTTTTTCAATTAAAGAACCAAACTATATTTCAGAAACATGTCAAGTTCACTTTTAAGATTATCCCTTTCATCAATTATAGGCATTCTAATTGCAGCATCAGTATTCATAGTGTTTTCAATTAATATTCTTCGTCAAAATGCATTTATTGCAATTCCATTAGTAATAACAGCAGTAGCATTTACAGGATCATTATTTGTAAATATGACAATTAATAGTGCAAATTGCAGTTTAGATATAAAACGTTGTTCACTTGCATCTTTAATAACAACAGGTGTAGCCGGAATTTTAGCATTAATTTTTGTTATTCTAGAGCCATTTTTCCCAATATTTGCATTTCCATTTAATACAATAAACTTCAGTACAGGTACAATCGGAGTATGGAAAATGGCTTCCATATTCGGATTAGCATTTAGTCTGTTCTGGTTAGGTACAGCAGCTCAATTATTTTCTACAGGAATTGCTGAAGGATGTAATTAATATTGTTGATTCCATGGATCAAGAGGACCCAATGCACCAGGGCCATAATAGATATAATGTGGTATACCATTACGGGAAGATGCAGCCTGGTTTAAAACATAAACACCGGACTGCATGTTTCCGAAACCAGCCGGAGGGACCTTCATTGATCTTCTTAGACCTCTCGTTGATTTACTCCGACTAACTACTGGTTCTTCAGGCATATGAATAGATGTTGGTGTTTCAATCATATTTACTTGAGGTGTTAATGATTTTAGTATTAGGAAGACAATACTATAGCTGATTAATGCCCAAAAAATACAGAAAAGCCAGAAAGGTAACCAAGTATATGTTCTAGGGTTTCTTCCAATACCAAATTCTTTCCAGTCACCACTTTCGGTAAAAAATATAGCCGGTTTTATCAATAAAATAACACCAATACCGGTTAAATATAAAATACCACCAAATAACAACTCTCTCATTACTTTTAAATGATATTATAGAGTAAACCTTATTTGTGCGCATTAATAGTCATCATCGTTAGCATATGCAGTATCATAACCTTGACCTACATCACTACGTTGTGTACGACCTCCAGGTACTTCTAAATAGTTGGGATCAAGATGACTAAAATTAAAGTCGAGATGACCAGCCTGTTTACGTTCAATCTTTTCAATTTCGTATCGATCGCTATCATATTCTCTAATTGCTTTTGTTCCACCAACAGCCCATTTACCGAGACCTTGACGTTTCATTTCTAATTCGAGAGCACGTTCATCATTTGATAATTTATCGAAATCGTTAAGAACTTTCATACGTTCTTTCTCCGCTCGATCTTCTAAAAGTTGTTGAATCATTTCTCTAGAATAAACTAATTTTTCTGCATTATATCTCGTTAAAGTAACAACTACTACTTGATTAAGTAGACGAGCAGAACCAGCATCTCTAACTGCACTACTTGCGGATTGAGTATAACGCACCGAAGGCAATTCATTAGGATTTAACAATTGAGATATTGGTCCGAAAACTAATACCTGAATTAAATATTTAAATGTTCTTTCTGCACCAGGTAAATTCATAATCATTACTTTGCGTAGAATCGCAGGAATTTGACTAATCTGTGCAATAAATAATTTCATTTTTGCCTTTGCAAGTTCATTTCGTTGTGGTCCAAAATCACTAATAAATTGTCTTAATACAAAATTGCTTTCATCAATAATTGTATTAATATCATCTACATGTGATTGACTGTTTTTAATTAAATTATATAAGTCAAAGGGTAATTTACGTAAAATACTAGGATCAACATTATTTAATAGTCTTTGAAATGGTAAAATAAAATAACTATTCAAAATTTCAGCAATTTCTGATGGTTTTTCCTGTATTTGTGAAGGTTCAAATGAGATAATATCTTGTAATGCACCTAACACTTTCTTATCAATAATACGACTAGCGATGAAATCATATGCATCCTTACCTAATCGTGATAATTCAGATAAAGCTTCAGTAACATCAGCTAATGAATAATCTGTGCGGAGACTTGCACATGCAGTAATCAAATTTTCCATAACTGCAGGCCAACCAGATACTGGGGCAGGATCTAATAAAGCAAATTCACGAAGAGCATCAAAAACACCCTTATGTTCTTGTGGTTTTAATGGTTGGACAGCATAATTTCTATGTGTCTGATCAAGTAAATCAGTGAAAGTGTCTTGATTAATATTTACACCTTGTTGTTCAAATAGTGTCCTGATATGGTCAATACGTTTTTTCTCAATTTCTGCACGTTGTGACATAACTTTACCCATTTTTTGACTAATATCAACATCTTCTTGTGTTTCTTGGAATGGTGTCATTAAGAATCCACAATGCATACATGTATGATCATACATTAATTCATGTGGGAAGCCTTTACGGGGACCTTGGAAACATACATTTTGGAATAAAACATAATATACATTTTCAGGTGCTGAAGGTAGAGTATTTACAAGAGGTCGAGGAACAAAACGAACATTCATACGAGTAGCCAATGCTCCCATCTTTAATTCTCGATTTGGTAATTCAGGAAGACGATGTTCAGATTTCATCCAGAAACCATTAGGTGTATATACATCACTAAATGCAGTGGAACCACGTGCAAATGGACTTCCAACAATTATATCACCTTTTTGTGCACCTTCCTCTTTAGCAATTTGATTTGCTTTTTGTATCCATATTGCTGATCTAGCAGTTGTAGTCATATGAGTATTAACTTCAGGAATAATTATTGTTTCTGATTCTTGTGCATCTTTGGCTCTGATAATACGTTGAGGAGGAAGGAAAAACTCAGAAATTTCATCTCTAGGTATATCACCTGAAGAATCAGAACCATAAATATCACGATGATATTTCATTTTATTAGCTAATAATTGTTGTACTTCAACGTTTTGTAATAATTGTTTAATTTTTTGTACTGTTTTACCCTTCAAAAATTCTAATCTTCTACTTTCACTTTCCCGTTGTAACCCCGTCTGATTCCATGGTGCCTCATTCTTCATAATAGATCCAGCTGCACATGCTATATATTCCACACATGTCATATCTTCTTCAGCTCCTAAAGGAAATCCAGTAAATCCAGGTTTTTTACAACCAGGTACAGTAACACGTACTAAATAATCAGGTATTCTAGTTTGTACATGTAATACTATTTGTGCACAAATATTAAATACAACTACACGTTGTAAATATGTATCATAATCAGGTACTTTTTTACCTTGAGCAACAAATTCTTTAGTCTTCAAAATATAGGTTTCACGTGAATCTTCAGAATTAAGAGCATTATCAACCATACGAATCATTTCCCTATAATCATTATCTGTTGGATAAATCCCTATACGATATACAACTTCTTTAATTGCATTATAAATCATATTACGAGTATCTGATCCAAAATCTTTTGATGTATCATAGGCCGCAGGATATCTAAGAGCCATATCACGTTCTTCTTCTTTTAATGCATCCATATCAATAATTTCTGCTCTACCCATCATTGGTCGTCCTTCATCATCAAATTGAATATTATTATCAAATTCTATTTCACCTAAACTTTGTCCACAATTACGACATGTATAATTATCACCACTAATAGGTCCACTATAATTTAATAGTAATTCTTTACGTAATACATCTGTTTGATTTGGATGCATATACATACGAAGTTTAATCAAATCATGATTACAAATCAATGTACGAGCACAGACAGAACAATTAATAAAATTACCATCTCTTAGAGCCTGATAACGATTTAAAAACTTATAAAGCTGTGTATAATAATCATGATCATTATCTAGTCGTTTAATATCATTAAGAAGTTTTACATGTTCACATGGATTTGGTTGAGGAGCAACACCTGCGTCTTTGACAAGTTGTTGAGCCGCAAGTTCTTCTTTTACTAATTTTTTATAAAGTTTTCTTTCAGTATTCATTCTCTCAATTGCAACTGTTTCTGCTTGTTCTCCAGCAACAGCCATAAAAAGATCTGGTTCTTTAGCATACATATAGGCAATTAATGCAAAATCACTTTGACTAAGATTTGTATTTTGTTTATTGAATTTTTCAATGATTTCATTTAAAAATGCATCTGATTTAAGAGATCCATCAATTAACCATGTTTTAACTTCATCAATTAATATATCCGCTGTTGGCTTCATTTCACTCGACCCAGCCCTTCCAAGTTCTTCACGAATATTTTTTATATATAATTTTACTGCATTAATATTATTTTGTATCTTATTGAATAATAATTCAGCCATTTCAGTATTAACTTCCAAATTATTCATACCTAATTGAGATAATGACCGCATTATAGTTGCGGGTCCAAGACCCATAAATTTAATTGAATTTACATAATCCGTTAATTTAATATTACCAATAGTATTTCCTGTTATACCAATTGCTAAAATAGAATCTGCTTGTGGTAATTCAGTAATTTCACCTGCCTTTTCTAAAATATTTTTCATAGTTTTAATGGGCATTTGTGCATAAGATGAATCTAGGAATGAACTACCTGTTCTAATAGATCCAAGATTGGGAGTATATTGTAGAGGGAATAAAATATCTGCTTTTAGAGGTGCAGCTTCAGCATTAATATGTGTTTCTTTACCATAAATATTATGTTTTTTATATATTGTTGGTAATGCTCTTTTCATAGATAGACCTACACGACCAATATTGACTGTATTAGGTTTAAATTCACCTTTTTGTCTTCCACCAGGTTGTAAGCCTTCAATAACTGGATTTTCTAAATCAGGAATTTCATCACGGAAAAATTCTGTATCAGTAGTAGGAATATATTGTATTCCATCACGAATTATTGGTTTCCAGGGACGACCAATAGTATTATATAATCTACGATCACGTTGCCAGAAAATATCTTTATTATTAGTACTTTTATGTGCTTCATAATCAGTGCTTTCGTGCATAATATCAATGAATTTCTTGAAGTTTTCAACTTCTAAATGAGAGTGACCTTCATTTCCAGTTTCAATAATATTTTCATCTTCGTGTTCTTGATCTAATTTGAATTCAGAAGCAGCAGTATTTGTTAAAGGCCATTGAATCTTTTCATTCATTATTTCAAATACACGAAGACGAGTATCTAAAACCGGACGTCTTAATGGAACATCTGTTAAATCAAGTAATTCACCAATAAATGACGCACTTTGAGGTTTAATACCTTCATATACATTTTTTTCTTGATTAAATTCTAATACATCACGTTTCATATTATAAACTATTTCAATGAATTCACGAACCTTTCTTAATTCTTCTGGATTTTGTTGTTGTTGAATTGTTAAAATAGAAGTAAAGTCTTGTAATGCATCTGCTTTTTGTAGAGCATCAGGATAGCGTCGTTGTGTTGTTGGAATAATTTGTTGTTGTTCAAAAACAGGAACAATAATTTCACCTAGCTCTTTAATCTCAAATTCATCATCATCTAATTTTTCGCCTTCTGTCAATGCCTCTTGAGCCTTTGCTGCTGCTGCTGTACTTTCTTCAAGTCCTTGTGTTATAGCATCTGAAGATGTTGTAATACCTTCATTAGCTTCATTAATTGCTTGTTGAGTAAATTCATCTTCAACATCTTTGGGCTTATCAATATTAATACCAACTGAATTATCATTATTAAATGTTGCTTCTGTTGCCGGAGGCTCACGAACACGAATTACTGCAAAAGGAAGATCTAATGGAACTCCAATGTAACCAAATTCAATTTCAGTCTCTGCACCAGATTCATCTTGCGCTAAAATAATATCATCATCAACATTTACGGATGTGATCTTAAATGTACCATTAGGTTCACCATTAGCAGTAAATGTTTCGAAGAATTGTCCAGCTTGTAAATCCTGTTGTTCAACAAATGTCGGTAAAGGATTTTTAGAAATCCATCGTGCATCTTTGAAACCTAGTTCAGGAACAAATTCACCATCATCTGGATTTAGAGGAAAATCATATAGACGATCACTCACACCTTGAGGTAAAATTCTAATTAAATTTCCATCTCGGTAATATATTTTTCCTATGACAACACCATACCGACTTGTATTAAGTGCAACAGTGTCACCTAATTCAAATACGAATTGTTCCTCATCGGTCATTCTACTACCGCGAGGATACTTATTCTTAAAACAAGCCTTTGCGCACTAAACACCCATTACGCAGCGGTTCGCAGCGGTCTAAACATCAATTAATTTTATGTTATAGAGTTAATTATAAAAATGATTACATACACTATTAAAAATTTTTCTAATTGGATGTCGAATTATTCAGATTGGACATCATTAAAAGCATTTATTACATCTGAGGCCGGGGGTCAATTAAAAGTTATTGAATCTGTTGATGGAAAAGAGGCAATAATTCGTTATGATAAAAAGACATCTAAAATGGATGATGAAACTGTTCGTTGGTCTCGATCTGTTGTGTGGGATTGTGTTAATAATAAACCATTAAGTGTTGCTACACCAAAAGCTCATGAAAATTCTGATCACATTATGTCCAAGACTATTAATGATATTTCATCAACTGATTCGCGTTTTGAGGATTTTTATGAAGGTGTTACATTAAATGTTTATAGATCCAACGGTGGTTCACGTATTGCAAGTCGAACAAGATTTGGTGCTACAGGTAATTTTTATTCTAATCGTCCATTTGCAGATTTGTATCAAGATGCATGTACTACTAAAGGTATTAGTCCTGATCTTGGAACTTATGATTTTATGTGTATAATGATTCAGCATCCTGAACATCGAATCGTATCACGTATAACTTCTCCTAATTGGATTCCTCTTCATGCAGGTCGAGTACTTGAAAATGGAGATGTTGAAATTACTGAAATGACTAATTCATTGAAGATTGAGGGCTCTTCAACAGTTAAAGATTGGTTTGCACAACAGACAATTAAAAATGGTTGGGAATGGCAAGGAATTGTTGTAAAAGATGGAAAAGGAAATCGTTGGCGAATTCAATCAAGTGTATATCGAATGGTTCGTGCTCTTCGTGGTGAAACTCCTCGAACAGATGAAAGATTCTTCGTTCTTCGCAGTAGGGGAATGATTAAGACTTATCTGTCTTACTATCCTGAAGACAAACAACGTTATTGGGAAATGGAATCATGGTTACGTCTTCTTACAGAACATATCTTCAATATGTATTGCGGTGTTTACAAAGAACGAAGTGCAAATTTCGAAGAAATCCCTAAAATGTATCAAACTCATCTAAGTGCAATACATTCCATTTACCTTGGATCTCTTCGTTCCACCAAAAATACTGTCAATATGGCCGTTGTTCGTAATTATATCAATAATCTTCCTATACCTCGACTACTTTTCATGCTTAATTTCAATAAACGTTCACAAATTACTCTACCAGCACATCGTGGTAATTAATAATATGTACCTGCATTTAAAACAACTACACGACGCTGTAGCGACTGTGATTCATCTAATCCTAATTTTCCCTTAGCATTAAGTACAAATAATTGTCCATACATTATAATTGATATAATTGCTGAACCAGTAATTAATAAAGTTAAAATCCATGACCATGTAGTACAAGAACCGAAGATTACACAATGAAGATTGTAGAGTGTTATAATAATGCTCAATAATGATGCAATCATTAACCAAATACTTGTGGTAATTTGATTGGTAACACTGAAGAAGATAACTCCAATAAGAAGTCCGAAAAGACTTGTTATTGCAACTATTTTTTCCTGGGTTGATTCTAACATTTCTATTAGAAGCCGAGGGTATTTTCTACGGTTTTTTGAAGACTATCTGCTTCTTTTGTCTTCTGTTCAATAATTGTCTTTACTTCTGCATTTTTAATAATTAATTTCGAATATAGGATGAAGATTCCCGCTGCATATAATGTTAAGACAAAAGTCAATAACCAACTGTATACATTACATTTACCAAATATTACACAATGTACTGTATATAAGTTAATTGCTAGTGGAAGACCGGCGAAGAAGAGAAAACTGCCGGATTTATAAGCTTCACCTTTTATTATGTAAAAAATAACACCAACAAATGCTGCGAGTAAGCTTGTTACACCTAAAATCTTAGTTTGTGGACTGCGGAACATTCTCTAATATTCAAGATCAATTATTTCCGTGAAACTGCATTAATCCATTCATTTCGAAGTTTACGGAATATATCCGCAACACCACGTGCTGCCGTCGCTAAACATTTACGCGCAGTCTCCTCCGTAATATCCGCATTTAGACCAATTGTCAATTGCATCATATCATGAAGAGGATGAGGGACTTTGTAACCCGCATAAATTAGTGCTTCAACCGGTTTTTCATCGCCTTCAACTTCAATCATATTCTCCACCATATATGTCTGTAATGCATTACCTAATGTATGATCGTGACCCTTAAAGAAGAAATCAAATCCAGTGAGGGCCATAGTTGTTTTCTGAATCGTTAATTCAGCAGGTAGTTCACCTGATTCGACATTTTCATATCGACGAAACATTGCTTCACCTACTTCACAAGCACGTTGAACAATGTATGGAATAGATAAAACTCCAATTGTTTCGATTGTAAAATCATAACTAAATGGCTCTCCACGTTTATCTTTTAGATAACAACGGGCAATCTCCATTGTACGAAATTCCTTTTCTAGTCCTGCACGACGAGGATCATCAGGCATTAATTCACTAGGCAAAATCTTCTTATTCAATTCCAACCAACGATCAAATACTTTACGTAACTCTTCAGGATCTGAATTCGGTGTATATACATAACTAATTTGCGAGACACACATAAATCCTGCATGCTCACGACCTGTACTAATTGACGGCTTAGCCTCCAATTCTATCAATTCACCCTTTGCTTGTCCAAATTGCTTGCCTTTTAAAACTGCAATCAAAGCTGTATCACCTGTAACAGGATTGACCGGAAAGAATGACTCTGTAGCAATTCTTACAGGCTCTGCCTCTGGACTTGTTTGTTCATATACCTCAAAATCACCTGCACATACGTCCAAAGGACGATCAGATTCGTTTTTCACTTTTAGTATAAATTTGTAATTATCAGCTTGAAATTGTAATGGCTGTTTTACAAATATAGGCAAAAGACCAATACGATGAGCCAAAGATTCATTTGTAATTGGCGTACTATTATGTTTAATTACTACATCACCAGTACGACCTTTAGAATCCATTGATGCACGGAAACCAACACTCTCAACTCCAGTTAAAATTAGACGACGTAATGTATTTGCATAACTAACCGTTAATGGAGCCAAAGTAAATGTGGCTGTATAATTATCGACTTTTTTAATATTCGAGAATGACATTGTTTTATCTACCTATTATCTATTCATTCTCTATTTGTCAGTTTTTAGACTCTTAGACGCGGCACCGTAAGCCATCATGAAAACTTCGATGGGAACAGGTATGCAACAGGCGAAACGCCACATTTGTTTTATGTCTCCTAAATGTCAATGGTCTATGGGTTTTTTGAAAGAATTAGAACGAACACCATATATTAATGAATTTCAGGTTATTGATGTTGCAAAACTGACTCCACAACAACGGAAAGATTTCAAATTAACCAAAGTACCAACATTAATTATTTCAGATCCCAAAGATCCCGATCCAGTGAAGACAGATGGTGAAGTTATGAATTGGCTTTCACTAAGAAAATTACGTGATTCATCTGGAATTCCACGTGCTCCTCCGGCACCAGGTATATCTGCACCATCTGCTGTTCAGCAATCCGTACCATTAGATCCCGAACCATTTGTTTTTAGTGAAATGGGTGTACGAGGACAAGATCCCTATAGTTTTATTGATCAAGATACATCAACTCAAGGAAATGGTGGATTACGGATTCAACATAGTTTTGAATTTTTAGGTGGACCACCTCCTTCTCAAGCTTCATTCAATCCTATTGCAGGTGGTGGTGGCGGTGCTAGTGGTGGCGGTTTTGGACAGAAGAAAAGTAAAAAAGAAGAAATGTTTGATGCACAAATGGAAGCCTATGCTCGTGAAAGAGAAATGGGAATGCCACAAGTTAGACCCCGACAATAAATACTTCGTGGTGTTTAAAATTGATCTAAAGTCCGACAGTATTTTTTAGAGTAAGATGTCCACCCT
>JACCDY011484753.1_pt1 | contig 12600 bp, 12 predicted proteins | sample 7446391 | NCBI WGS metagenome assembly JACCDY01 (sample SAMN15323451, study PRJNA562643) | freshwater metagenome | isolation source: river surface water | place: USA:Blue River Watershed | collected 2017-08-18 | reverse complement strand
TCAGATCGACATCCGTCCGCGCGATCTTGATCACCCCCGGGTCCCAGACGCCGATCAAGCCGTCCAGCAGACCCATCCGGCAGCGCACGCTGACCAACTGCAGCGTGCGGAAAAACGTGCCGTCGTCGCCCCCGGCGGCCATCCGCGGGATCTCCAGATAGCCCCGGCTGTAGTTCAGCCCCCGGATCGCCAACTCGCTGGCACCCAAACCCTCCTCGATCCGCTGGCCGACCCCGTCGGAAAACGCCTTGGACTCGGTGCGTTTGAGCAGGAAAACCCATGAAATACCGGCGATGAGGGCAATGAAAACCAAGGCCCGGAACATCATCCGGACCAGATGGAACATCGCCCGACCCCGCATCCCGCTGCCAGCCATCGAGTAGCGCAGCTGGAACCAGAAGCCCTGGCTCGCCACCCACTGGCTCAGTCTCTTGTTGAAATCATTGGCCTGGTCGCTCGCCATATCTTCCGATGCGTAGTCAAGCGCAGTAAAACGCCTGACCTTGCGGCAGGCGAGGTAAATTTCCCTCGCCCCGGGAAGCCGGATCCCTTACCAAGCGCCTCGTGGAATCCAACGACTACAAAGTCCGCCTCGAAATCTTCGAAGGCCCGCTCGACCTGCTGCTCTACCTCATCAAGAAGGATGAGGTGGACATCCATTCCATCTCGATCGAGCGCATCACCCACCAATACCTCGAATACATCAATACCTTCAAGCTGCTCAACATCGACCTGGCGTCGGAATTCATCGTGATGGCAGCCAACCTGATGTATCTCAAAAGCCGCACACTGCTGCCCAGGACCGAGCAACCGCCGGAGGAGGACGCGGAAGAGGACGACCCGCGCTGGGAGCTGATCCGCCAGCTCATCGAATACAAGAAATTCAAGGATGCCGCCGGCTTCCTATCACTGCGTGAGGTGGAACAGGAAGGACGCTTCGCCCATCAACCCGAGAACACCGCCCCGGTCGATGATGAACCGCCGGCACTGGCGGAAGTGTCGATCTTCGACCTGATCCGCGCCTTCCAGAACGTGCTCAAACGCTTCGAGGAGGCCCATGACTTCGGCGACATCATCGACGACCGCTTCACCGTGAGCGACCAGATCGAGATGCTCATGAAACGCGTGCCGCCCGGCCACAGCGTGCGCTTCGAGGAATTCTTCCAAGCGGCGTCCAGCAAGTCGGAGGTGATCGTCACCTTCCTCGCGCTGCTGGAACTGATGAAACTCAACCAGTTCGTCGTCCGTCAGAACCAACTGCTCGGCGACATCGTCGTCGAACGCCGCAGCCACGGAGTGATGCCGGTCGGCGAGGACGGGGTGGCACAGGACGATTGAACGGGCCGGCGCTGCCGCAAATCAGCCGAGGCGGAACACGATGCGCGCCTTGGTCAGGTCATACGGAGACATCTCCATCTTGACCCGGTCACCCACGACCAAGCGGATGAAACGCTTGCGCATCTTGCCCGAAATGTGGGCCAGCACCTCATGACCGCTGGCCAGCTTGACCCGGAACATGGTGCCCGCCAGAACCGCCGAAATCTCGCCTTCCACCTCGACGGCCTTCTCGTCCTCGTCCTTCTGGACGCGTTTGCGTGAGCCTGGGCGATTGTTGCTGGAACGGAAATTGGAGCGTTGGGACATGCGGAGATGGGTGGAGTGACGTCAGTGGGACGGCCCACGGAGCAGTCACGGCCGACTCGGTAATCCATCCCACCCGCGCCAGCAATGCAAAAATCGGCGGAATGGCCGATTCAAGCCCGCCGAATCCTTGTTCCACCCGACAGAATCGAGATTCCAGCGCACACATGCTTGCAATGGGCCGATGAAGTCGCCAGATTTTGCTATACATCTCTAAGCCCAAAACCCCCAGCCATGCCCGAGATCTCCGAGAAGGAACTCCCCTCCCAAGCCAGACCCCTCTGGCTGAAAGCCATCAATGCCGTCCAGGTGAACAACCATGACTACGCGATCACCCTGATTCAGGGGGTGCTCGAGCAGTCGCCAGGCTTCCTTGAAGGCCGCAAAATGCTGCGCAAATGCGCACTGCAGTTGGCTGGCGATTCGGCCGGCAAAAAGAAAGGCGGACTGTTCGGCGGCGGCATGAGCACATTCAAGATCCAGGGCCTGTTGAAGAAACACCAAGCGGAAGCCGCGCTGCCGCTCATCGAGAAGGAATTGTCGAAGGACCCGCTCAACGATCAACTCAACGAACTGCTGCACGAAGCCTGCCTGCAACTCAACTTTCCCGAAACCGCAGCCTTCGCTCTGGAAACCGTGCGCGAGCACGCACCGGAAAAAACCAAGACGCTGCACAAGCTCGCCAGCTACTACCTCACGTTGGACAAGCCGGACCTCGCCGTCGAAGTCTACAACGACATCATCAAGCAGACACCCACCGATGGCATCGCCATCAAGGGATCGAAGGACGCGTCGGCGCGGGCTTCGATGAAAAAGCAGAACTGGAGCGAAGGCACCGACATGCGGTCGCTGATGCGCAATGTCGACCAGTTCGAGGAGATGGAGAAGTCGTCACGCACCGGCCTCACCGCCGAACAGATGATCGAACGACGCGACAAGACGATCGCGAAATACAACGAGGACCCCAACAATCTGGCCGTCGTCAAGGAGTTGGCTGCCATCTACGAGGACATGGAGGATTGGGCCAACGCCCACGCATTCTACGACTGGGCCCACTCGCTCAGCAACGGCGACGTCGCGCTGGCCCGCAAGGCCGCAGCCATGAACGATCAGGCCATCGAACAGGACCTGGTCAACCTGGAGCAGGCGGTGCAGGACGATCCGGACAACGAAGAACTGCGGCAGGCGCTGCAATCACGCCGCGCCGACCGCCGCGCCGAACGGGTGCGCGAATGCCGTGAACGCGTCGAACAGAACCCGACCGATCCACACCTGCGCTTCGAACTCGGCAAGGTGCTCTATGCTTCCGGCGAATACAGCGATGCGATCCCCCACCTCCAGCAGGCGACACGCAACCCGCACATCCGGACCAAGGTGCTGCTGACGCTGGCCCGCTGCTTCCGCGCCAAGAACATGTTCGACCTGGCGGTGAAGCAGTTGTCCGACGCCCTGGGCGACCTGCATGCGATGGACGGCACCAAGAAGGAAGTGCTCTACGAAAAAGGCCTCATCCACGAGGACATGAAGGACACCAAGTCCGCCCTCGATTGCTTCAAGCAGATCTACGAGGTCGACTACGGCTACCGCGACGTCGCCCGGCGCGTGGAGTCGTCCTACAGCCAGCAATGACGCACAACCGCGTTCAGCGGTGACGCGGGATCAGATTGACCCGTTGCGGGTGATAGCGGTCCTCGGGGTCGAACAGCCATCCGGGATTGCGCTCGAGCAACTGGTAATCGGTGAGCCGGAATTCCGGCAGGATCTGGTTGCTGTTCGGATCATACACCTTGCGGCCGGTGTAATGCCCCCAGATCCGGTATTCATGGTTCTGATCGAATCCGAAACGCTGACCCTCCGGCCCATCCTCGGGCAGACGGTCGGGAACCTGTTTGCGATCCTCGAGCATCATCACGAGCTTGGCCGTCCGCCAGGGTTGGCGCGGCTCCCGCAGGTAACCCCAGAACCGCGTCTTCTCGACGTAATACCGGCGGCCGTAATAAAATTCACCGATCGGCTCGCCGGCGATCGCCGCATCGCGCTGCTCCTGAGTCGGCCCACCCATCAACACCCCGTGGCGCGATGCCATACCGCAGTGACAAAGCAGCAGACAGCCGATCACCACCAGGACAGGATTGGACAACACCTTGCGCATGCCCGAAACGCTATGCGGCTTGCCCGCTGTGCCGCAAGCCCGGACCCTCATGGATCCAAGGAACCGCGGAACTGCTCATCGAAGGACTGACGTCCCATCACCCAGTCCGAGGAAATCACCCGCTGGATGCCGAAGTCACCACGGCCACGCTCCTTGAGCGGCCGGACCACCAGTGTCACGCGCTGGCGGGACGGTGCATCCTGATCCATCACGGCATGCATTGCCCTCGATTGCGGCGACCCCGGCTGGCAATAACCATGAAGCGCCACCTCGACATCTGGCGACTCCAGCGTCCAGCACTCGGTGGCCGCCGACTCCTCGATCGACACACCGGCGACATGCACGCGGACGATGCCCTCGCTGGCCGAAGCATCGAGCAGCGACTGCCACGACGGCTCGGCCAAACGTGCAAAGGCATCAAAATCAATCCGCCACCCGTGCTCGGCGTCATGCACCAGCAGGGCCAGACGCTTTGTCGTCCGCTCACCCGAACAGGTCAGCACCTCGACACAACCGACCGTCTGACTGTCGACCAGTATCGGCGGCTGGTAATCCAACCCGGATACCAAGCCATCCTTCGACTCCATTCCCTCGAGAAAGGCGACCACATCATCGGCACGCGAAGTGGCTCCGAGCTTGAAATACTCGCCGACGCGCGCCACAAAACGCACCGCCAGACCGCGGCGCATCAATTCCAAGGCCTCGCGCTCGTCCAACACTGCGGGACGTGGAGCTGCATCCACAACACGATGGCGATCCACCCGCACTGCATCATCAGCCTGCTCGTCAGGCGTCAGCGAGCGCTTCACCCAGACGACGATGAAAATCAACAGCATGACCACCGCCACCGAGATCGCCGTCAGCGTCAGCGAACGGATCAAGCGGTCGACCTGTTCGCCCTGGCTCTGACCCTCGACGCGTCGGCGACGACCGCTCGCCTTGGATGAGGATTCGACATCGGTCACCTTGGCAACGCGACCAATCCCCGGCGCATCCCCGACAGCACGGTCAGGACGCGGGGATTTGGCATCGTATTCGACGATCCGGGGTTTCATCGCGATAGGACAAACTAGCGGGCAGCCTGCCGGGGGACAAGAACAGAAGGCATGCAGCCAAATCCCCGCTTGGCAGATCCCCGGGCAGGGCCGATGCTGAACAGGTGCCTCGCATCGCCATCACTCTGGGAGACCCGGCCGGCATCGGCCCGGAAGTCATCGACCGCGCACTGGCGATGGCCCAAATCCCGGCTGGCGTCGAGGTGATCGTGCTCGGCGACCGCCAGGCGGGCACCCCGGGGCAACCCAACGAACGCTCGGCCAAAGCAGCGTGGCAGGCGCTCGACCAAGCGGTCGAGTTGCTCAAACGCGGGGAAGCACACGCCGTGGTCACCGGACCGGTGGCCAAAAGCCAGCTGCAGGCGATTGGCTTTCCCTTCCCGGGACAGACGGAATTTTTCGCTGACGCCTTCGGGGTCGACGACTACGGGATGCTGTTGACCGGCCCGCGGCTGACCGTCGGTCTGGCCACCATCCATGAATCCTTGGCGGAGGTGCCCAGCTTGCTGGACGGTGACCGCATCATCCGCATCGGCAAGTTGACCGCGGATTTCCTGACTCGCCTCCATCCTGAAAAACAAGCGCGCATTGCCGTGGCCGGATTGAATCCACACGCCGGTGAACACGGTGCCTTCGGCGATGAAGAAACGCGCATCATCGAACCAGCGGTGGCGCGACTCCAGTCGCTCGGCATTGCCGAGTTCTCCGGCCCCCACTCACCGGATGCCATTTTCCGCGATGCGGCGATGGGCAAACACGACGCGGTCATCGCCATGTATCACGATCAAGGATTGATCCCGCTCAAGCTGCTCGACTTCGATGATGCGGTGAATGTCACCCTCGGGCTGCCGGTGCCACGCACCAGTCCGGACCATGGCACGGCCTTCGGCATCGCCGGCAAGGGACTGGCCAACCCGTCATCCATGCTTGCTGCCATCCAACTCGCCGGTGAGTTGGTGTGATGGCATCGCCTGACCCGGCCTCGGCTTGCCGAGGCCGCGGTAGAAGATCGCGAACAGCAGGAAACAAACGGCGATCATGCCGGCGAGCACCGACCAATAGGTCGTCCAACCGTGGCCATCGTCACCGACCAATCGCAACTTCAAGGCACCGCACATCCACGCCCCCACCAAGGGCCCGAGACCGCCGGACACCATCATCAGCAATCCCTGCGCCTGCCCGCGCAAGCCAGGTTCGACACGACGGTCGAGGAAGATCTGGGCGGTGACGAAATACAAGGTGTAGCAGACACCGTGCAAAGCCAGCCCGCCGATGTGCCAGCCGATCTGATCCGACACCCCGGCCTGCGCGCTCATCGCGAATCGCAACACCGACAAACCGATCGCCCACAACAACACCGCCTTCACGCTGTGACGCGCCAGCAAGGCACCCAAGGCCAGCATGCTGACAATCTCCAACACCTGGGCAATGGTCATCGTTCCGGTCGGCCGCGCGTCACCCAAGGCCTTGAGAAACTCGGGACCATGCATGTAGAACGCCGTGATCGGAATCGAAAACAAGGCGGTCACCACGAAGAACACCAGATGGTCGCGCTCCTTCATCAGGCCGAAAGCATCCAAGCCGAGCCGGCTGCGCCAGTCGCGGACCACACCCAGCGGCGGCGTGTGCGGCAAGCACAGCGCCAACCCGACCGATGCCAGGCGCACCACACCGGCGGCATAGCCGGCCAGCGGGCTGCTGTCCGCCTTCAACACGTAACTGGTCATCAGGCCGCCGACGATCCAACCGATCGTCGCCCCGACACGCACCAAGGGATACTGCCGCTCGGCATCGACCAGATGCTTCATCGAAATCGTCGCCAGAAATCCCCAGGTCGGCCCGGACAACACGGCGTGGCCGGCGATGAACAACAGGAACCAGAACGGATGCCATCCGGCATCCAAGGCAAAGAATGCCGCTTCGAGGAGAAACACGCACAGCAAGGTGGCCCATAGATACAATCGGTTGGCCGGCAGCCGTTGGTCGGCCAAGGCCCCGCCGATCAGCGGGCCGATCAACGCGCAAAACGGCGGCACCATGAAGGCCAATGGCACCCAGTCCTTGAGCCCCGCCTCGACGAAGATGTTGGTCAGCGAAGGAAACCAGCAACCGAGCGTCATGCCCTGGAAAAAGAACACCGCCCACAGCACGGTGAACACCGCGCGCGGACCGGTTGCTCGTTTGCCATCGCCGTGCATGGTGCGACCTATACCAGCCCACCCCCGAGGTCAATCGCCGGACCCACAGCCATGCGGCACCGCTTGCCATCACCCGTGCATCGCCGATCATGGGCTTGCATCCGGAGGCGGCTTGCTCCATGGCGGAGGCGTGGACGCCATCAAAGCCGCCTGCCCCAGCCGACGCGAAGCACCGTGGCGCGCCGGTATGCGCGCCGCCAAGGCGAACTTCCTGCCCGCACTGGTCATCCAATCGGCCATGCTCGCGCTGCTGCTGGCCTACCTCTATCACCCAGCGACCGCCGCCGCCCTGAACCAGTTGGCCGAACTGAAACAACGGACCGGCTACCTCTACACCTCGGTGTCGGCCATGATCGCCGGCGCAATCATCCCCGAACTGCTGCGCATCCTGTTCTTCCAAAAAGGCCGCCTGCAGCGGTCCAACCTCAGCAACCTCGCCTTCACCCTGCCGTTCTGGGGCAGCATCTGCATCACCGTCGATCTGTTCTATCAACTGCAGGCATGGATGTTCGGAACCGGCGTGGATATCCCCACGGTCGTCATCAAGGTGCTCGTCGACCAACTCGGCTACACCGCCTTCTTCGCCACCCCGGCCACCTGCATCCTCTACGACTGGAAACACAGCGGCTACCAGCCACGCACCCTGCTGCGCGTCTTCAAACCGAGCTACTACCGGGACGCCGTTCTTCCCACACTCATCACCAACTGGGCGGTCTGGATCCCTCTCATCACCATCATCTACTGCCTGCCGCTCACCCTCCAAGTCCCGCTCTTCGGCCTCGCCCTCTCACTCTGGGTGCTGCTTTACACCTGGATGAGCGAATCCCGCAATCAACCCTCGCGCTCTTCGTAAATCAAATCGAACCACGGATGGACGCGGATGGACAGGGATGAAGCATCAAGCATTCCTCATGCGTCCTTCATCATCCGCGTTCATCTGTGTTCATCCGCGGTTATCAATCCGCTCAATCCACCCAGCATCCAGTAGCGGGTGCGAGACTTGGTGGTCACAGGTCATCGGAAACCCACCGACAACATGTTGCAGCGACTCAACCGCTCCGAACCCATTTTTGATTGCGAATCAGGCAATGATGGTGAATCGAAGCTCCATGATAGAATCCGGCTACTCATGACGAACTCAAAGCAGACCATGCACACCCGAAAGATCACTTCCGTGATGCTGCAGGCGGCGCTCAGTGTCGTCCTCGGGCTAGGTGCCACCGCAGCCCCAGCCACGAACGCTTCGAATAAGGACGTTCTCGTCGGCGTGAGCTATTTCGCCGGCTGGTGGCGTGAGCTTCCGAACAAATGGCACGGACAAGGCTGGAAGATCGACCAACCCGATTGGCGTCTGGAATTTCCGGAGCGCGTGCCCATCCTCGGCCAATACAACGAACAATCGACGATGGATCGTGAGATCATCGCCGCCTCCGAGCACGGCGTCGATTTTTTCGCCTTTCTCTACTACTACCCGAAACCAGGGACAAAGGAGACCATGCACGCCCCGAAGCTCAATCGTGGAATTGAGCAGTTCATCGCCTCGCCGGAAGCTCATCGGATGCACTTCTGCATCGAATACTGCAATCCGCAGCGCTTCTCGGCGGAGACGGACGAGCAGTGGGCAGCATGCGTGGCCACCTGGGTTGATGCGATGAGGCACCCCCGCTACCTGCGAGTGGACGGGCGACTGGTGTTCCGGGTGCATGAGATCAGCAGCTTCCTCGAGGCCAACGGCAAGGATCTCCAACGCTGCCGCGCGCGTCTCGACACCCTGCGCGCCGCGGTTCGTGAGGCGGGTCTGGGCGAAATGGTCATCGGCGTGGGGCTCTCCGGGCACACACCGAAACTCGGCAAACAATGGCCGCCCGCTTCGCTGTTCGACTACACCGGCAACTACATGTGCGTTCCGAAGGCCGAGGAGCGCGCCGAGAACCATCCCTATGCCACCCTCGCCGCGCAGGCACGCCGGACGATGCAGCAGCGCATCGACGAACCGCTGCCATGGGTGCCCTACCTCGCCGCCGGCTGGAACCCGCGGCCGTGGACCTACCCCAAAGCCGCCCCGCACTACCAGCGCTTCTTCGACTTCCCAACCCGTGAGGAGTTCACTGCCGAGCTGCAATGGATGAAGGACTCACTTGCCAAGCACCCTTCGCTGGGCTTTCCACGCAAGGACGACAACACCCAAAAAGCCTTCACCATCTATGCCTGGAATGAGTTCGGCGAGGGCGGCATCGTGGCTCCCACCAAGGGCTCGGGAACCATGATGCTGGAATGCATCCGCACCGTGTTTGGTGCCCCGCAATGAAGGCAGCAACCACTTGCATGGTGATCGACGTGAACCTGTTGGACACAGTGGCCACGGGGATGCTGGGAATTTGCTTATTCGCCCTCGGTGACAACACCCCCAGCGCTACCCCTCGCGTCGCGATGACGAAATCCTCCATTGAGTTGAGCTGCAAGGTCTTTGTGATGGCCCTGATCCTGACCTTGATCTGGACCGTGACCCACGTGCTGGGCTTGGTCGGCATTCTTTGACCCGGGCCGCCTGCCGGCAGGCACGATTTGCAGGTGCTTTGCGAGGATTTGTGGCGAGTCCATCATTTGAACAGGCAGTTCGACCCTTATAAAACAGTGCGCGTTGTGACTACCCTACGGATACCACCTGGAGCCGAAATCCCCGTAAAATGGCGCACCCGGCTGGATTGCCTTCACTCCTTTCAGGCCAGCCCAGTCACCGCTCGCCCCCGCGAGCGACTTAAAGAAAGGCTGCGCGATGCGCACCCGGCTGGATTATCCTCGCTGCGCTCGGGTCATCCCAATTTGCACCCTACGGGTGACCTTAATTAAGGCTGCGCGATGCGCACCCGGCTGGATTGATGCCTATCCTAGGCAACCGGCAAGGGTCTGCGCGCCGCCACGCGCAATTCTCATCATTGGGTGCATAAGATGCACCCGATTGGACTCGAACCAGCGACCGTCCGCTTAGAAGAAGAACGGCCACGCTAAGTAATTGAGGCTCAGTTCGCCAATTTTGGCAATGTTCAACCTGATCGGAATGTTCCGGGAAAACAAGGGCAGCATAGGGCAGTGGATTGATGTGGCCATCTCCATGGTCCTCTCTGCCATAGCCAAGGGGGTGGTTGTGAACCAATCCATCCACCGGATGCGATTGAATCGGTGTGTCAGTTGCGTATGCCTCGGGACATCACCTCATCAGTTGCCTCCATGCCCATGAATCTGACATGTCGCACCCTGGCGACCATTCTCGTTTCCATTCTTCTGGCATCCACTGATGGCCAAGCTGAAGGTCCGGCGCCGTTTGATCTCATGTTCCCAGCAGACGGTGCCACGGTTCATGCGTCGACTCACGGGGATGTGCCGCTGTTGGTGTGGCAGCAGAGCACGGGAACAAATCGCTACGAGATCTGGATGGACGGCGAAAAGGTCGATGTGATCGACGCCCGATCGTTCGGCCACCTGCCCGGTCACAGGGCGGGGAACTACGAATCGTTTCGTCCCTACGGGTTTTGTGCAGACCGCAAGATCTGCTATTACACTCCCCTCGCCACCCGGATGGAGACAGGACCGCATCAATGGCGCATCGTGGCTGTCGGCAGCGATGGTACCACGCGATCATCATCGGACGCGTTCCGCTTTCAGACAGAGGCAGTCGGTCCGAGAAAGGTCTGGGTCAATCATCTGGGTTACCTCACGGGCACCCGCGGCCGTATCGTGGTCGATGCCTCCTTGGAGGCGTCATCGTTTTCCTTGGTGGACCAGTCGGGCAAAATCCTCCACCAGGGGCCGCTCAAACCACTGTCGGCCATCGGCGATTACCTGGCCGGGGAGATCCCGGTGTTCGATGGGGCGCTGAGGTGCCAGGTGCGCGCGGGCGGAGAGACATCGATGCACTTCCCGATCGGCCTGGAAGCCGAACTGAATTACGAGGTGTACCTGCGCAAATACCGCAATGCCTACACCCGCAAACGTTGTGGCGATACAAGGACCAACTGGGGGGGCAAACCCTGCCATCTGGAGGACGCCCGCATGGAGGGCGGCAAGCGTTGCGAACTGGTGGGTGGCTGGCATGCCAGCAGTGATGTCCGCAAAATCATGCGCATTCTGCAGCCCGCGGCACATGGCCTGATCGAGCTGAAACGCACACACCGCCCACTCTGGGATCAGCGGGACGAGTGCATCTTTGACGAACTGAAATGGGGCAACCTGTATTTTCACAAGATGCAGCTCAAGAACGGCGCGTTGCTGCATCACCATTACCTCTGGTGTGGCGCGGAGGGATGGGGCGAGGAACTCAACCAGTTCACCAACAACAAAATCGGCGATGAGGATGACCGGCTTCTGCCGGAGGCTTCCATGCGCATCGACATGGCGTCCCAGAGTCGGTTCATCGAGAATCAATCGGCGATCTACCGCCTCTACAAGAAGGAAGATCCGACTTATGCGGGCAGGTGCCTGGCCGCGGCAACCCGTTGCTACCAATACTTCCTGAAGACATGGCCGGTCGTCACCGACTACGAGACCGAATTTTGCGCACGTCCTTACATGGAGCCGGTCACCGACATCATGCCGATGACCTATGCCGCACGGGCACATCTTTCGATGTTTCTGGCCACCGGCGATGCGGATGCGAAAGCGCAGGCGCTGGCGATGGCGGACCAGATCATGGGCCTTCAGGAAACCAACTACATCGCCGACCAGCATGAGATCCGTGGGTTTTTCTACAAGGATGCCACAAGGAAGGAGATCTTCGACAGCCTGATGGCACACGGCGGCATGGATGGGGTTGAGAGCACACTCACGGTCTTGGCAGATTTGTGCGACGCCCTGCCGGAGTCGCCCAAGCGGGCCCGGTGGCAGGAATCACTGCGTGCGTATCTGCAGGATTATCTCATGGTGTTGTCCTCCAAGAATGCCTTCGGCATCGTTCCATCATACTTGTCGATGGACCGCCGGGCAGGCGGTCAGACCGAGCGGGCGGAAATGCAGCATCAAGTGGGTGGTATCCACTACCAGTACTTGTGTGACAACCGGGGAGTCAACAAGGCACTCGCACGCAAGGCCATCCTGCTGGCAAGGGGCGCGCGCATCCTTGATGATCGATCACTGCGCGATGCGGCGTGGCGGCAAGTCGGCTGGATCACCGGCAACAACCCGTTGAACATGAGCACGGTCTTCGGCGTCGGGCAGGGGCAGCCTCAGTTGTACAAGGAGTGGTTGGAGCCACGCAGTGATGGTATGGTCATCCAGGGAATCGGCGGTGGCCGAACCGACAAGCCGGAGATCCTGCAGAACCACTGGCGTCATTGTGAGATGGAGCTCAATCATACCGCTTGGCTTGCCGAGGCCGTCATTGAGTTGCTCGCGGCGGAGCGACCTCAATAATGCGGGTGTGGCAAGCGCACCCGGCTGGATTATCCTCGCTGCGCTCGGGTCATCCCAGTTTGCACCCTGCGGGTGACCTTAATTAAGGGCGCGCGATGCGCACCCGGCTGGATTGCCTTCACTCCGTTCAGGCCAGCCCAGCCACCGC
>JACCDY011318042.1_pt1 | contig 12601 bp, 9 predicted proteins | sample 7446391 | NCBI WGS metagenome assembly JACCDY01 (sample SAMN15323451, study PRJNA562643) | freshwater metagenome | isolation source: river surface water | place: USA:Blue River Watershed | collected 2017-08-18 | reverse complement strand
AGTTTATGCCGCCATGGCAGAGGCCATGGACTTTCACATTGGCCGCCTGATGGCGCACTTGAAGCAAACCGGAGAATACGACAACACCGTCTTTGTGTTCATGTCAGACAACGGTGCAGAAGCATCCGATCCCTACGCCTTGGCGGTTGGCCGCTGGTGGCTGGACCAACATTACAACCGCGACATCGATCGCCTTGGCAGTCCAGGCGCTTACAGCATCATTGGCCCCAACTGGGCACGCGCTGCCACAGCACCTTTGAATACGTACAAGTTTTTTGCTGGCGAAGGAGGCATCCGGGTTCCATTAATCATCTCTGGCATCCCTGCCGCCCACAAACAGTCGGTCCAAAACAGCCTGACACACGTCAGCGACATCGTCCCCACCTTGCTTGATTTGGCGGGTGTACAGCACCCCGGCACTTCTTACAAAGGTCAAACCATTTATCCGCTGACGGGTCACAGTTTGCTGCCCATCCTTCAAGGCAAAGCCACACGGGTTCGCGGCCCCGATGAAGTGTTGGGTTATGAGCTGTCTGGCAATCGCGCCGTCTTTAAAGGTGACTACAAATTGCTGAGCAATTTGGCACCAGTGGGAGATGGCCAATGGCATCTCTACAACATCGCAACGGACCCCGGTGAGACACGGGACTTAAAAGACGAGATGCCAGAGCTGTTCCAAAGCCTGCAAAACGATTACGCCAAATGGGCCAAGGCCAATGGCGTACTGCCGATGCCCGAGGGCTATGACCCGATTCAACAAGTGATCATCAACTCGTTGGTGTTTGTGTACTGGCCACGTTACCAATGGCACCTGGCAGGTTTGGGTGTGTTGCTTTTGCTCAGCGGGGTGTGGCTATGGCGACGCAGGCGTTAAGCGGCTACTTTGACAGCCCTTGGCCTTGCGAAGATGCAGGCCCAAGCAGATTGCAAGCATTGCAGGGTGCCAGAGGCTTGAACCTCCAAGCCCACGAAAAACTTCAAAGTACCTCACGACGCACCCATCTCTCCACTATGACGGTGTTGGGTGGGCCTGGTGAAGTTTTTTTGCTCACGCATTCTGTCCTTGCATCGCATTTCGGTTTAGCCACTTCCGCGCAAGTCGCTTTGATCGATCCCATCACTCTGGCCACCAGAGTCCAATCCCCACGATTGCCAGGTGGGCCGATGTGGCCAGGCGGCATGGCCGTTCTCAGCAACGGTCATGTGTTGGTGGTTTATGGGCGGCATGCACATCTGCTGAACCGGCAATGTGAGTTGCTGCATTCAAAACAACTGCCTATCAATGAGCCCTACAACAGCTTTGTGGTGTTGGCCAATGGCCTGGTGGTGACCAAAAACATCTCTGACAAAACAAGCGCTCGCCTAAGTGTCTTGAATCCGGACACGCTCGAACCCATGGCTTCAGACATTGACTGTGCGGAACCCTCTATTGCCCGCCTCAGTGCACATGGCAATACCGTGTACGTGGTGGGTATGACTTCAGTGGTGCGCTACCACTGGGATGAAGCGCAATTGTGTTTGGTCCAAGATGCCACATGGTCTTATCACTACTTGAAAGATGCCAAGCAAAGCTATGGCTGGGACCTGGTGCTGACAGAACACGATGCCTGGTTCATGGACAACGGCGCGCACAACTACGTGATGAGCATGCTGGGTGCGGGCCAAAATGACATGCCCAACCGGCTGCACCGTGTGTCACTCACCGATTCAAGCGTTCACCAGCATTGGGAAGTGAGCGGCATCCAAGGTGGCGCCATCACCAATCCGCCCTTGGTCGATGAAACACGGCAAATTGTGGTGGCCTTTGATTCGGCCAATCGCCATCTGCGCGCATGGCGCATTCATCGGAATTTCGGGCATGACACACAGCTTGAATTAGAAGACCTTTGGCATCTACAAAATTTTGGCGCGGCCAGTCACATGCTGCTGTTTGCCGACACAGGCGAACTGTGTGTCAACGATTACCAGCGCTTCAAAGAGCAAGTGGTCATTTTGGACATCGAAACTGGCAAAGAAAAATCGCGCACCCACACAGGTGGCTTGATGCAAGGCGTGGTGTTTCCCAGTGCAGGCTGGCAACGCGACGTTTACTGGTCCTCCATGGACCGACTGACACGGATACACATAGCACCTCATGACTAAAACCATTCTGATTACCGGCGCAGGCACAGGCATTGGCAAAGACACGGCCTTTGCTCTGGCTCAAAGAGGCCACCGGGTATTGGCCACCACGCAAACTGAGGCGCAAGCTTTGAACTTGAAGCAGGATGCCAGCGAACAAGGCCTTCGTTTGGAGGCGTTCAAACTGGACATCACCTTGAAAGAGGACCGGGCATTGCTTGCACAACACCACGTCGATGTGCTCATCAACAACGCCGCTATGGGTGAATCGGGCTCTTTGGCAGAAGTGGACATGCAGCGCGTGCGTCAATTGTTTGAAGTCAATTTGTTTGCCACTTTAGAGCTCACGCAAGTGGCTTTGCGTCAAATGATTGAACGCGAAAGCGGCACTGTCTTGTTCATCAGTTCCATTGCGGGACGAGTGCCCATGCCCTTTTTGATGCCCTACAGCATGAGCAAGTTTGCATTGTCTGCCGCAGCGGCTGGCCTTCGCGCCGAGATGGACCAACTGAAAAAGAACATTCACATTACCGTGATTGAGCCTGGCGCCATTCACACCGGCTTTAACCAAGCCATGACCGACAGCAAGTACGCATGGATGGGGCCCTCATCTTATTTTGCGCACCAAGCTGAAGCCATGAAAAAGCAAGAGCGCATCACCTTCAATTGGCTTGAAGCCAAAACCACGCGCAGCATCGTGAATGCCATTGTGAAAGCGACTGAAGCCAAGAGGCCACGTCTGCGGTACGTCGCACCTTGGATTCAAGGCTTTGGTGTTCGTTTGGCCAGAATTTTGGGAGTTTGAACATGCGAATGAAAAAAACTGCCATCACTTTGATGGTGCTTGGACTGTTGGTGGCAGGCTTGTACTTAGCCCGCGCACCCATCAGCTTGGCCATCGCCAAACGTGTGGCGGCCCAGCGTTTAGGCAGTGATCCCCTGCGCGACTTGCCCGATGGCTTGCATGTGGCTGTTTGTGGCGCTGGTTCACCGATGCCAGACGACAAGCGCGGCGGCCCTTGCACACTGGTTATGGCAGGCCAACAAATGTTTGTGTTTGACAGTGGCAACACCAGCGCTCGCAATATCAACAAGATGGGCTTCAATGCGGGCTTGATCGATGGCATTTTCATCACGCACTTTCATTCAGACCACATCGATGGGTTAGGCGAATTGCTGTTGCAGCGTTGGGTGTCCAAACCCAACTCAGAGCCAGTGCCTGTCTATGGTCCTGAAGGCATTGACACAGTGGTCAATGGTTTCTTGCAAGCCTATAGCCTAGACCGTGGCTATCGCGTGGCTCACCACGGCGATGCCGTTCTGCCCAACAAAGGCTTTGGCGCCATCCCCAAGTCGTTTGGATTGCAAGACGACAAAGCCACCGTGGTGTTTGAAAACGCAGACACCCGCATCACCGCTTTCAGCGTCTCGCATGCACCAATTCATCCAGCGGTGGGCTACCACATTCGCTACAAAGACCGCAGCATGGTGATCAGCGGCGACACTACACCTTCAGCGCATGTACAACGCGAAGCTCAAGGCGTTGACTTGTTAGTTCATGAAGCCATGTCGACAGAATTGATGACCTTCTTGCAAGAAGGTGCACACGAAGCCAAGCGTGACAAGCTAGAGCAACTCATGAAAGACATCGTGAATTACCACACCACGCCGCAGGAAGCCGCCACCATTGCCAGCAAGGCCAATGTGAACTTCTTGTTGCTGAACCATGTCGCACCGCCACTGCCTTTGCCCGGCTTGGTGGACGTGTTCTTGAAGGGCACTGCCGAAATCTTCAAGGGCAAAATTCAGGTGGCCAAAGATGGCGACATGTTGAGCTTGCCAGCAGGCCAAAAAGTGATTCAAACCAGCAACCGGTTTTAAAGGTATTTATGCGTCAACTCCCCGTCGTTCAAGACTTTCTTCGCACACCCGAAGAACGCTTTCAAAACCTGCCGGACTTTCCCTACCAACCCCACTACACACTCATTGGCGGCTTGCGAGTGGCGCACATCGATGAAGGCCCACGCGATGGCCCTGTGGTTTTGTTGATGCACGGCGAACCCGCTTGGTCGTTTTTGTATCGCAAGATGATTCCCGTCTTGGTTAGCGCAGGCTTCCGAGTGGTGGTACCTGACCAGGTGGGATTTGGTCGTACCGACAAACCTGTGCACCGCAGTGACTACACCTATCACAACCACGTGCAGTGGATGTGTGCGTGGCTTGACACGAGAAACCTGAGCGGCATCACTTTATTCTGCCAAGATTGGGGCTCACTGATTGGCTTGCGCATGGTGGCTGAAATGCCCGAGCGATTTGACCGCATTGCCCTCAGCAATGGTGGCTTGCCCACAGGCAAGGAAAAAATTCCAACAGCATTTCACATTTGGCGAGCTTTCGCCATGTACAGCCCATGGTTTCCCATTGGCAAAATTGTTCGCGCGGGTTGCGCACAGGGGCTGAGCGATGATGCAGTGGCAGCCTACGATGCACCCTACCCCAGCAGCCGCTACAAAGTAGGTGCCAGAGTGTTTCCCACCTTGGTACCCATTGACCCCAGCAATCCCGCCAGAGAAGCCAACGAGCGCGCATGGGACATGTACAAGGCTTGGAAAAAACCTTTTATCACCTTGTTCAGCACCCGCGACCCTGTCACCAAAGGCGGCGAAAAGATTTGGCAAAAATTTGTACCCGGTGCTGCCGGACAAAATCACACCCAAATTCGTGGTGCGGGCCACTTTGTCCAAGAAGACAAAGGCGCTGAAGTCGCCCAAGCTTTGGTGGACTTTATTCGCGCAAACTAAAGCCAGTTGCGGTCAGTTGCCGTAGTACACGTACTCGTCGCCTGGCACCATTTTTTCGCGCAGGTTTTTATCGATGGCAATGGCTGCTTCCGCCATGGAGGGCCAGCTGGGCTTCACTTGCGTGGCATTGAAGGCTTCAAGTTCCTTCTTCATGCTGGCCACTCGGTCTGGCTCTTTGTCGGCCAGGTTATTTTTCTCGGTGGGATCGACGACCATGTTGAACAACCAATCCTTGCGGGGGTTCTGCGCTACTTGCAGTTTCCAGTCACCCTTTCGAATCACTCGGTAAGTGTCTGTTCGCCAGAACAGCGTACGGTCGGGTCCTTTGTCGGTAGGCTTGCTCAGCTGCGGCAACAAATTGATGCCATCGATGGGACGATCTGCCGGTAACTTTGCACCTGTCGCTGCCGCAACGGTTGTGAAAATGTCCATATGGTTCACAGGCAGTTGTGGCTTAACGCCTTTGGGAATTCCGGCAGGCCACTTCATGAACAAGGGCACGCGAATACCGCCCTCAAAGAAGGTGGCCTTCCAACCGCGGTATGGCTTGTTCAATCCATCTAATCCTACGTAATGCGCGCCGCCGTTGTCACTTGTGAAAATGACCAAGGTGTTGTCGTCAAGACCTTTGTCTTTGAGTGATTGAAGAACCCGGCCAATGTTTCGGTCCAGGTTGCGAACCATGGCGGCATATACACGCAGCGTGTGATCTTCAATGTGTGACAAGGCTTCGTAATCTTCTTTGGTGGCTTGCAAAGGCGTGTGCGGTGCGGTGTATGCCAAGTAAAGGAAGAAGGGTTGATTGCGATTGGCTTCAATGGCTTTTTCGGCTTCGTCGGTTAAGTAATCGGTGACATAGCGCTTGGGCTTGAAAGCTTCACCGCCATTGAAGTGCATGCCAAAGCTGCCGGCGGCCCATTGAAAGCGGTCGATGATGTCAAATTCTTGCTTTGAATTCACCACATTGGGATCGTTCTCCGGCAAGTAAAGTGAGCTGGCATGTTGGAAGGACAATGCCTCATCAAAGCCATGCACGTGCGATCTAAATTCGGGGGCATCGCCCAAATGCCATTTGCCCACATGCAAAGTTCGATAGCCTTGCCCTTTGAGCATCTTGGCCATCGTGATTTCGGAACGCGGCAGACCCATGGTTTCGTAAGGGATCAGATCTTTTTCGCGCTCTGCATGGTAGATGGCATCGTAGAGTTGATTGGGGCCTTTGTAATGCCCAATCACTTTCATAAACTGTTTGGGCGTAGGCGTGAACTCAAAGCCAAAGCGTGTGGGATAGCGACCCGTCATCATGGCCGCACGCGATGGGGCACAGGTGGCATTGCCCGAATAGCTGGTTTCAAAATTGGCGCCTTGCTGCGCCAAGCTGTTGATATGGGGTGTAGGCACTGTGCCTTTGGCCAAGCCGCCACCGTTCAGAGTGATGTCGTTGTAGCCCAAGTCGTCGGCCACAATCAAAATGATGTTGGGTGGTTTTCTTTCGGAACCGGCTTGAGGATTGCCAGCAATTGCAGTCGGTGCAGTTGGGACGGCCCACTTCACTTCTCTGTTGGGGGCGTCCTCATGGCGCAAAAAGATTTTGACCACCCACAACAAGACTTCGGCTGAACCGCCTTTGGCGTAGAGCCCCCCTACCGCAAGCACCAATGCTGCAAGAACCAATCCTAAAAAAATACTTACTTTCTTCAGCATGAAAGGTCCTCAAAATTCAATACAGCAATGTATGGAAATATAGCAAAAATGCGGTCTTTCAAAAAGCTCTCCAAAACCCTCGGTCCTGCTTTTTGATTCACAAGTTGCAAGAAAAAAGCCTTTGCAATTTCTAGCAAAGGCTTTTTTCATGAATGCTTAGAAAGCAGTTGCTGGTTTATTCAACTGTGATCTTCTCATCTTTCACAATTTTGGCCATGGCTGGAATTTCTGTTTTCACCCACTGCGCAAATTGCTCGGGCGTCATGCCGGAGGGCTCAGCTCCCAAAGTCACCAAGCGTTCTTTGACATCGGGCAAAGCAGCAATGCGCTTAATTTCTGCATGCAGCTTGTCGATGATGGGCTTGGGGGTACCAGCAGGCGCCAACAAGCCCTGAAAGCTACCGGTTAAGAAACCCGGCAACGATTCAGCCACCGTGGGGGTGTCTGGCATTTGTGCGTTGCGCGTAAGACCCGACACCGCAATCAGTTTGATCTTGCCGGCTTTGACATGCGGGTAAGTTGCCACCATGCCATTGAACATCACATCCACGTGGCCACCGACCAAATCGGTGATGGCTTGGGCGCCGCCTTTATAAGGTACATAGCCCCACTCAATACCATTGCGCTGTGCGTACATCACACCTGCCAAATGCGACGCACTGCCCATGCCCGCTGCCACGGCGTAATTCAGTTTGCCTTTTTGCGCTTTGGCATAGGCCACCAACTCAGCAGGTGTATTGGCAGGCACTTTGGTGCTCACTGCCAACAAGTGTGGTGAGTAAGCCACCATGGCCACTGGCGCAAAATCGTTGATGACATTGAAAGGCAATTTGAACAAGGCTGGACTGATCACCAAGTTACCCACATCCATCAAGACCAAGGTGTAACCATCGGGTGCAGACTTGGCAACTTGGTCTGCGCCCAAGTTGCCGCTGGCACCGGGACGGTTCTCAACCACCACAGGCTGCCCCCAGTTTTCTGTGATTTTTTGACCAAAGATTCGGGCCAACACATCGGAGGTACCGCCTGCAGGAAAGGGGACCACAATTTTGATGGGTTTGGAGGGGAAATTGGCAGCGGGTTGTGCAATGGCCATTCCGCTAAGCAGCATTGCAGCCGCAGAGGCGAATGCAACCCAAGAATTTTTAATCATGACAAACAACTTTTCTGGAGATTGACTGCGGGTCATTATGAACTTGGCCTTTCTATTTTTCTAAACAACTGATATCAATCCGCTTTGATATTGCGTGATTGAATCAACTTGGCCCAACGCGCAAATTCAGAGGCCTGATACGCGGTGAACTGCTCAGGCGTGTTGGCCACAATCTCAAATCCCAACTCTAACAATTTAGGTTTCACAGCAGGATCATTTAATCCCGCCACAATGGCTGCGTACAACTTGGCTTTGACATCGGCTGGAATGCCTTTGGGTGCCGCAATGGCCTGCCATGAATACACATTGGCCTCTTTAATGCCCAACTCTTCCAAAGAAGGCACTGCTGGCAACAAAGGTGAACGTTTCGCACTGGTAATAGACAGTGCGCGCAGTTTGCCAGCCAATATTTGCGGCATAGCAGTATTGATGTTCATAAAAGAGCCATCCACTTGCGCCCCCAACAAATCGGTCATGACGGGGCCACCGCCTTTGTAGGGCACATGAATGCCCGTGGTGCCTGTTTGCTGCCAAAACAACTCTGCCGTGAGGTGATCGCTACTGCCATTGCCCGAAGAGGCCAAGGTGAACTTGTTAGGATTGGCCTTGTGAAAGGCAATCACATCGGCCATCGATTTGTGCGGAGAACTGGCCGGTACCACCAAGACATTGGGCGCCTGAACCGCAATGGTGATGTAGTCAAAATCTTTCAGCGCGTCATAAGGCACCTTGGCTAGCAAATGCGGCGCAATGACAAAAGGTCCTAAAGATGACACAAACAAAGTGTGACCATCGGGTGCCGCCCGTGTGACAAAACCTGCGCCAATGGTGCCCGTTGCACCCGCTTTGTTGTCGATGATGAAGTTACCGCCTAGCTTTTCTTGCAGCTTCGGCGCCAAGGTCCGCGCTATCAAGTCGGTGGACCCTCCAGGCGGGAAAGGTACCACCAAAGAAACTGTTTTATCGGGCCAGGCCATCGCGCCTGTGACACACAAAGCAGTCATCAACCCTGTCAATAATTTTTTCATTGTCGTCTCCTTCTGAATTAGGTAATGGGGGCTGGATTGAAGAGCACCAAGGCGTTGTGCAACTTCCAATGCTCGGCCCATGTTTTGCGACCACTGGCCACATCGAGCAGTAGCTTGAACAGCTCCCAGCCGCCCTCTTCAATGCTGATGTCGCCATCGGCCACACGGCCCGCATTTAAATCCATGAGGTCGTGCCAGCGCTTGGCCAAGTCTGTGCGTGTGGCGACTTTGACCACAGGGCAAGCCTGCAAGCCATATGGCGTACCGCGTCCGGTGGTGAACACATGGACGTTCATACCCGCCGCCAACTGAAGCGTTCCGCAAATGAAATCACTGGCAGGCGTTGCCGCAAAGACCAAGCCCTTTTGATGAGGTTTGAGCTTCTCGCCAGGTGACAAAACATGCTGAATGGGCAAGCTGCCACTCTTCACAATCGAGCCCATGGCTTTTTCAACAATGTTGGACAAGCCGCCCGCTTTGTCGCCAGGCGTTGGGTTGGCGCTGCGATCGGCTTGGCCGCGCTCTAGATAGCGGTCGTACCAATCGAGTTCTCGCACAATGCTTTGTGCCACTTCTGTTGTTTTGGCTCGCGAAGTCAACTGCTCTACCGCATCGCGTACCTCAGTGTTTTCGCTGAACATGATGGTGGCACCTGCTCGCACCAACAAATCAGCAGCAAAGCCAACGATGGGGTTGGCGGTCACGCCCGAAAAGGCATCACTGCCGCCGCATTGCACACCCACCACCAATTCGCTGGCGGGTACGGTTTCACGGCGTCGGGCATTGAGGCGTTCTAAGTGTGGCTTGGCGCCCTCTGTGATGTGTTGCAACATCGACATGAAGCCAACGTGTTGATCATCTTGGAGGCAAATGGTATCGGGCCCATCTGATTTAGTGCGCTCATCAACCAGCGGAAAACTGCCTGGAGGCAAAAGGCGCTGTGGTGGTAACTTTTCACAACCCAGGCTGATGACAAACACTTCATTGCCAAAATTGGGATTGAGGCTGATGTTGCGCAAAGTGCGAATAGGGATCACTGCATCTGGTGCATCGATGGCCACACCGCAACCGTAGGTGTGCTCAATGCCCACCACGTCTTCGACGTTGGGGTACAAAGGCAACAATTCTTCTTTGATTTTTTGCACGGCCAGGGACACCACACCTGCCACACACTGCACGGTGGTGGTGACGGCCAAAATGTTGCGCGTTCCCACAGAGCCGTCTGCATTGCGAAAGCCCTCGAAGGTGTATCCCGTTAATGGCTCTAAGGAAGGCTGCGGCGCTGAGGCCATGGGCAAATTTTGGAAGTCTCTTGCAGCAGGCATGTCAAGCAAACGCTCGTGCACCCAGCTGCCAGCAGGAATGTCGACTTTGGCGATACCCACATTGACGTTGTATCGCAGCACAGCTTGACCCGCCGCAATATCGACCAAGGCAACTTTGTGACCTTGGGGTATGGCATTCAGCAATACCAACGCATCGGTACTCAGGCCCTTTTGAACCTGATCGCCCGCCTTCAAACCACCCGCTGTGACAACAATGGCAACGTTGTCGGCGGGGTGCATGGCAATGGTGGGATGCAGCGTGGTGGTCACAGGGTAAATATTAACTTGTCGTACAAGTAGAATTATGTAATCCTTCACGCTAATTAGACTCCGTACTTACCCGATGACCTTCACAATCGCCACCTTAGAAGAGCCTCGCAAAGCACGCAGCCTTGGCCTAGATCTGGTTGACAAACTCACAGCAGACATGCGAATGGGTCGCCTTCAAGCAGGCGAAAAATTACCCAGTGAGGCAGAAATCATGAAGCAGTTTGGCGTCAGCCGAACAGTGGTGCGTGAAGCCTTGTCCAAGCTTCAAGCCGCACAGTTGGTTGAAACCCGTCACGGCATTGGTACATTTGTCTTGCCACAAAACAGCGCGCCAACATTTCAAATTAGCCCACATCAACTTGGCACTTTGCATGAAGTGATTGCCTTGCTAGAGTTCCGTATCAGCATTGAAACAGAGGCTTCTGCTTTGGCCGCTCAGAGGCGAAATGCTGAAAATTTGGCAGCAATGCAAGATGCCATGGAGGCATTTGCCAATGCCATTGAAGCGGGCCGTGATGCTGTCCAGGCCGATTTCAGATTTCACCAAGAAATTGCGCACGCTACGCACAACAAACATTTTAAAGACCTGATGCACTCCCTTGGAACAGGTGCCATTCCACGCGGTAGGTTGCAAAATACTTTGCCCGTAGACGCCAATCGTCTGGCCTACTTGCGACGTGTGCATCAAGAGCACGAAAGCATTTTCAACGCTATTGCGGCGCAAGACCCAGAAGCGGCCCGTGCCGCCATGCGCACGCATTTATCCAACAGCCGCGATCGCTTGAAGAAAAGTGCGCGACTGTCAAACTGAACATCTGCCCCATTCAGGGTTTTGCCGATTTCGAATCAACGATGCAAGTTGTACGATGACTTAAAGTGGAATTTTTTGCACCATGACACACGCCAAACTCACACCCACCATCACCCAGTTACGCGTCATCCCCGTGGCGGGTCGAGACAGCATGTTGTTGAATCTCAGTGGCGCCCACGGACCTTTCTTTACCCGCAACATTCTGATCTTGACCGACTCCAGCGGCAACACAGGCATTGGCGAAGTGCCAGGGGGTGAAAAGATTCGCAAAACACTTGAAGACGCTCGCCCTTGGGTAGAAGGCCAAAGCATTGGCAATGCCAAAAACTTACTCAACAACCTTCAACAAAAATTTGCAGACCGCGATGCCGGTGGCCGCGGCAACCAAACCTTTGACTTGCGGGTCGCCATCCACGCTGTCACAGCCATTGAAAGCGCCTTGCTAGATTTGCTAGGCCAACATTTAGGGGTGCCTGTGGCCGCTTTGCTAGGCGAAGGCCAGCAACGCTCGCAAGTTCAAGTTTTGGGCTATTTGTTCTACATTGCCGATCGCCTCAAAACCGACCTGCCCTACAACAGCGAGCCCGATGCCAACAACGACTGGCAACGCCTGCGCCACGAAGCTGCCCTGACGCCAGAGGCCATTGTGCGTTTGGCACAAGCTGCACAAGATCGTTATGGCTTTCAAGACTTCAAACTCAAAGGAGGCGCGATTCGGGCAGAAGAAGAAGTCCAAGCCATTGTGGCCTTGCATGAAACCTTCCCCGATGCGCGCATCACGCTCGACCCCAACGGGGGGTGGTTGCTCAAAGACGCCATCCGTTTGCTGCGCGATCATCGCAACACCATGGCCTATGCCGAAGATCCTTGCGGTGCCGAAGGTGTGTTCTCAGGTCGCGAAGTGATGGCCGAATTCAAACGCGCCACGGGCTTGCCCACGGCCACCAACATGGTGGCCACCGACTGGCGCGAAATGGCACACAGCATTCAATTGCAGTCTGTCGACATACCCTTGGCCGATCCCCACTTCTGGACCCTACAAGGCTCAGTGCGAGTGGCGCAGTTGTGCCAAATGTACGACCTCACCTGGGGCTCGCATTCCAACAACCACTTTGATGTGTCATTGGCCATGTTCACGCACTGCGCGGCGGCCGCACCCGGCAAAGTGACCGCCATTGACACGCATTGGATTTGGCAAGATGGCCAGTACCTCACACAAGAGCCGCTGCAAATTAAAGGCGGGATGATTGATGTGCCCACAGCGCCGGGCTTGGGCGTCAAGCTCAACATGGATGCTGTGGAGGCGGCTCATCAACTTTATTTGCAGCACGGCTTGGGCGCGCGCAACGATGCCATGGCCATGCAATACCTCATTCCCGGCTGGACTT
>JACCDY010919572.1_pt1 | contig 12602 bp, 10 predicted proteins | sample 7446391 | NCBI WGS metagenome assembly JACCDY01 (sample SAMN15323451, study PRJNA562643) | freshwater metagenome | isolation source: river surface water | place: USA:Blue River Watershed | collected 2017-08-18 | reverse complement strand
TCTGGTACCCATAATAGTGATTGCTGATGATGCGGCCAATCTCATACCTGTCCGGATAGGCGACCTTTGCCTCTTCCAGCCAAAGATCTATCATCATCTCGACATCGTCCATCATAATCCGATTGGGTACTACTTTACGTACTCGAAACGACATTCGGATAGCCTTTTCCAAGGTCTCCATCTGCTCAGAAGTGATGTGAGGAATCGATTGGGTAATCTCCGTCATTATGCTGCCGAAAAGATCCTCCGGGATCCTATCAAACTTCGACGGGGTCGAACTCTGTTCCATCTCCATTAACTCCTCCAAACGCGTATTCCGGCCACTCAGCTGATTAACCATCTCCTCCATCGCTTCCTCCTCACCTGAGCCGCCAGCTTCACTGGACATGTCCTCCTCTGTCCAAACCGTCTCATCATCACTCTCCATCTCCTCAGCAACCTCCTGAGGCTCCTCCTCGGCAACCTCTTGGGGCTCCTCCTCCATCCTCTCCTCCGCGGGATTCTGGTGATCGTTATTCGATTCCATCTTGTTTCAATGCTCTTTACTCTTTACTTTGTTCAGTTCAATCGTACGATTGCTACTCGGAATTGAGTGAAGTGATCTCTTTATATCCACCTAAGATCACTTTCTCGATTTGATGAATCATTCAGAGATGGATGGATCAAAATATCAGGTATGGGCGGATTGGGCGTGCCTAATTCGCGTCCCAAAAAGTCCGCAGAGGCACCCCGAAGGGGTGACTCTTGCGAGGGCGAAGCCCTCGCTAATGAACCTCTCATCAGACATACTCTATCTCTTCAACTCGCTTGGGAGATCGTAGATCTCCAGCGATCTGCTTCGACATGAGCAGGGAGTCGTCAATCTTGTCAGACCTTTTATCCATCATATTCTATTTTATACAATATGATATTCGATTGATTTATAGTAATCTTTATGGTAATATATCACTTTTTGATCCATTAAAGTGCATTGATATCCGTCTCACCCAACTCCTCTTCATCACCTTCTTCCTCAACCTCTCCTTCATTTTCATTCTCAACCTCCTCTCTCTCCTTGGTTTGAACCTCCTCCGTCTGATCCTTCATCGCCGTCATAAAGTGGAAGACGTGCGAATCCGTATCCTTCTTGATCACATTGAACATCTCTTCATTCGGATAATGCAACTGATAGACCTGCAACACCGACTCTCGACCAATTCTCTGCGCTCTGCCAATAATCTGCTTCTGCGTCTCCGGATTGGGCGTGTGCGTGAATATCACGTGCGTCGTGTTCTCAAAATTCATTCCACATCCGAATAAGGTCGAGTCACAAAAGAGAATCTGCGCATCCTCATACTTATACTGCCTCACCGCATTCTCAATCGACCTCATATTACCACCATCCAACTGGACATACTTGATCTCCAATCGATCACAAAGCGGTGTAATCTTCTTGAAAATCGACGAAAAGTCCGAGAAGATCATCATCTTCACCTTCATCGGCTCCCTCTTCTCTTCCGTAGAGGAGGCCTTAGAAGCCTCCGCCTTGGCTTGTGCCTCGAGTTCCGCTTTACTCTTCCTTCCCCTCTTCTTCACTACCGGAGATGAAGATGAAGATGAAGATGAAGATGAAGATGAAGATGAAGATGAAGACTCCTCCTCTGTTGCCTTGGCCTGGGTCTCTTTTTGACCCTCCTTAAAGAGCCGCATCATATGATAGATCAAATCTAACTTTGTGATCTCCATTTCCACCATATAACTGGATGGAGATACAGATGCAGATGCAGAGCCTCCTTTCATTTGCTTCTGGATAATCTCCCGGATCGCCGACTCATACGTTGTCGGATCCCTGTTCCGCTTCTCCATATGCTCCTCCGTCAGGTTTTGGATCATCTTCAAATACTCCCCATAATGCTTTTCCACGTGCGTGTACTTCACCAACTCCTCCACATACAACTTCAAATTATCATAGTTCTCCACATATCCCAACATACTCTTAATCACTGGAAGGCCATTTTTGAGCTTCTCCTTGTATTGTTCGAATAAGGTGAGGAAGTTCTTCGTCTCCTGTGCAAAGACCTGACGATTCGGCCTGGCCTGCTCCTCAAAAACCTCGTGGAGCTGGATCATCCGTCTGTTCGTCTGATGCGTCTTCGTGAACTGGTCCAATGTGATGAGCGCCTCTCCCGCCGTCTCAAAGGTGTAATACGAGTTCTGAATCAACATATTGAGCTTTTTGTAATACTCAATCATATTCTTCATAATCTTAATCACCGTCTCCTTCTCCTCCGGCGAAATATTTGGCTTCTCCATAATCGCATTGTACTTCTGGAACAAGGCATCAATCAAGCGGAACTTGTCCATCTCCTTGATGAAGTTCGAATAATCTGTCTCCACCTGGATCATAAAGTAATGCACCTTCTTGTACAACTTGTCATACTTCGAAACAATCTCTAACAAATCCTTCGACGAGAGGTCGTCCGTGGAGGAAGAGGCCTTCCCTGATACCTGGAGATTCGGATAGTTCCCCTTCTCCATCATAATATAGTCCGTATAACGCTCCATATAATAAGGCTGTGTGTTCTCCAAATGAATGCCTTTGGAAGTGAGCAGCTTCGTCAATCCCGAGATATACGTACCCTTTTTGAGCTCCTTCGTGAGAATCTCCCTCGACTTCTTCTGCGAATCGTCCTTCAATAACTCATTCAACTCCGTCATCATCTCCATCATCATCGGATTACTCTTGAATGAATGAATGACGTGCGCAAGAGACTTGATCGTCGGTATGATATCCTCCACAAAATCATAGACCGCATCGTGCCGGTCAAAACGCTCCTCATCAATCTCCTGCATCCGGCGGATATTCTCCTTGTAATACTTCACCTTTTCAATGGCATCCTTGTGGACCTCCTCAAACTCCTTCGTCGCGTAACTGAGCAACTGGTCCTCGTTGTTCGGGACCCTCTTCACAAACTGGAAGTTGAGCTGCGAATAGTCATATGCATTGATCGCCTTCATATCCTCCTTCGTAAAATAGGGGATCTTCGAAACAATCTTATCCAAAATCGGATTGTAACACTCAATGTTGAACTTCTGCGGCTCCGGAATCTGCATATTCCTGAAAACATACTCATCATCACACTTACACACATACGTCGGATCAAAGTCCGTTGCGGTGGAGGCATCAATGCTGAAATAACTCTGATAGACTCCCATTCTGGAAGGCGTAAACGAGGCCGACATAAACCACGTCCTCTCCGTCGGAATCGCGTGAATCAGCAGATTCGCAATCGTATCAATCTCGTCAAAAATAATCCTCCTGTACTTGTCCGAATCGGGGTAGTTCTCATATCTGTTGATTTCATTCCCCTTCTTGTCCTTCTCCGTGATGATATTCGCCTCCATCGTCGCCACCATCGGATGATACAAAGTAGAGGGGATCAGATAGATGTCATAATAGGTACGAGACTTGACTATTTTTTGGAGAGTCTGTCGATTGATCGCCGTCTGAATGTCAAATAGAGTCTCATAATCAATCATATCCTGATAAGTGACCTTCTTGTACGTCAACTCATCCGAAAAACGCTCAATGGAAAGGGCCCACTGCTCAAAGATATTGTGCGGAACTACTATGAAATTCATCCTGAAGGCGTCCTTATGGGCCTTTCCCTTCTGCTTCTCCTGATCGAGTTTGCGCTTGTCATTCAATATCATCGCCAACATCACAAACGTCTTACCCGCTCCCGGCTGATCCGCCAAGATTCCATATCCCGGAGTCTCCGGATCAAACGATTGCTCAATCTCCTCTACCCGGTGCAACATCGTCAATTGATGCGGAAATAGAGAGAGCTTCGTATCCGCTGGCTGATTGGCCTTCGGCGACTTCTCATTCAATAGCCTCTTGGGCTTAAATCCTGCTCCCGTTCCCGTTGATGCCATTCGTATGGAGGAATTTGTAGATCTATGGATCGTATGGTAATCTCTTTATATATAAAATCGGTAATTCTCTTTATATCCAAACGCGTGGGGATTTTTCCAAGTGAAGAGTAGATTGGTTCGATTGGTATGAATATGAATATGGAAGAACAGTACCGAAAGGCTCTTGTGGGAATCCCCAAGAGAATTACCCTATCATCCAAGAGTACGTTTGATACGGGGACTGGGAATGGGAAACGACTATTTCGGAAAGAGAACCTTTATGGCGCGTGTGGAGGATCGAATCAGATGATCTCCCTTCAATGGGATCCGATGGAAGGCGCAACCGGATACGCCTTGATCTGCGTTGATCATCACCCTATCGCCAAAAGATGGATCCACCTCTACGCACCCTATCTCGCCGTCGAAAGAAAGGTAAATGGTGATTTCAATTTGGATTCTACCACATCGATTGTCGGGAAAAATAGCTTCGGAGAGATGGGATGGGGTGGCCCTTGCCCACCCGCTGGAAGCGGCCTCCATCGATACGTCTTCTATCTCTTCGCCCTCAAAGGAGTTGATATTGCAACTATGCAAGGAGAACGAGCAGAGTGCCGTGATGTGGTCGGCTTTCTTGAGAAGTATCGTGATAGTACGATTGCATATGGTACGTTTGAAGCCTATTATTCTCGATAAATCTTGATGCTCGATAAATCTCGGAAAAAATAATTATGTGATCTGATGGTAGAGATACTCCACTCCACTCCACAATCTTCCAAAATGAAAGGCGTCATTTACCTCTTCCATATGATCTTCGTCGTCCTCCTCTTCCTCTATCTGGGTTACCAGATCTATATGGAGAAGAAGCTTCCCAAGGAGCTCGGCCTGGGCCTCATCCTTCTCGCAATCGTTATCTTTATCTACCACTTCTACCGTTACCGTATGGTAACCGCTTAAAGTAGGTAATCATCATTTTTATCCATAAAAAGATCATATCAATCGATTCATTGATATGATTTGGTGGATTCGATGGATTCTGATGGATTCTGATGATTAGATCCGGAATCTATTGAGACGCTCTTCTCTCTCCCTCAATTGATTCACCCTCTGATTGAGCCTCTCCAACTCTTCATCCTTTCTCGCCAAAATCCTCTCACTCATTCGCTGAAAAGATGATGATTTGAGAATCTGATTTTGATCGATCGATTCTTTTGATATTGACGCCTCTTCCTCCTTTGATCCCCCCATCATCATTACTTGAGGATGGGGATGGGGATGGGGATGCTGATGTGGATGGGGATGTGGATGCTGATGCTGATGGGGATAATCTGGGCGCTTTACAAAGAAACGTGTGTTATAAAGAAGAACCGCTTTGTTACGGGGATCATAGACCTGACGATTCACCCGATACCTCTTATTATAGACATTCTTGTATAACCCCGCTAAGACCACACAATGCGGCTTTACTGACCTCAAATAACCTCCCTGACGAAAGAGCTCCATCCTCTTCTCCGGATCATAGGTAATGTACTTCAATCGGGTTCCCGTCGGAATCTCCCTCAGATCCGCTTCCGTAAGAACCTCCTCATAATCCTCCAACATCTTCGCTACCATCCCCCTTACCGGATCTTCTCGATTTGATGGATCTAATTGATCATCGATCTTGGAAATTTGGAAAGTGGGTGGTGATGATTTCGCTTGTGGAGATAGCCCCAATAAGTCACTCACTTTGTCGGGGTTTACCTGAAGACCCTTCTGTTCCATTCTCTTCTTGAAAAAATTGGAGATCTTCCCCTTGTCCACATCCACAAAAGTAATCTCTTTGATATCTTGATTCTCTGCCATTTTCCCTACTAACTATACCCAAGATAAATCCAGATGAACAGACTAACCGAGTATCCGTCTAACAGATTACTCTTTACGGTAGTCTTTTTATAGATAAAAAAGTGAATATCCGAACCATTAGTGATCCTCTACTCTCTCTATCAAGTGTCAAAAACAATCGATTTACGTTATTGTTTTTAACTTTTTTATTTGATAGATTACCAAAATGCCGCAGTTCTATTCAAACTCTGTGTTGGTTCGTCGCCTCTTTGACGATAGCGATTCGGAGGAGGATTCGGAATTTACCCTCCCTACCCTCCACCAAGCATCGTCCGAGCCCGATATCTACCCTCCTCCCTCCGTCCGTCGACGCCTCAACTTTGAGGATGAAGATGAGGATGAAGATGAGAATGGGATGGACGAGGATGAAGATGGGGATGAGGATGAGGATGAGGATGAGGATGAGGATAGCCCTCAAAGAGTCACCCTCACCTCCTCTCAAGAGGGCAGACTTAAGCTCTTTAACCACTCAATGTTCCAAGAATGGAACCGGCCTTGTAGCGGGCAAATCGATATCCCGGTCCTCATTATGGACATCGATGGACTTCGCCGAAACAAAGACCTTGATGCTCTACCTCGGTTCTTTATGACCCAGATGCGAGCAACAAATGGCAACTGCCATATCCCATTCACCTTTATGGAAGATTCCGATGGATTCGAGACCCTCAACCACTTTATCGAACAACTCGGGTTGGGGAGTAAGAAGGCACCCGGATGTGCAAAGTTCCGCGAAGCGATTGAGTCCAAGCCAAAGTTTGAAGAGCTTATGCCCTTCTACGAAAGCGTCAATATCTTCCTCTACTGCACCTTCCTCCTGAAACAATTTGCCCCTATCTTCGGATATATCCCACAATTCTATTCACCCATTTCCGATGATGCCAAGTACTACTTCTACATCTTCTTCGACTACCTACGTCGTAAGGCGATTCGTCGCGGTACCCTCCTCCGGAAACGCGTCATCGTTGAACTCGTCCGAGATATCGGCCGCCTCGATGGTTTGTGCCTCTCTCCCGAACGAATCGTCCAATGTGTCGGCGGGATCGATCACGATCTCTTTGATCACGAAGGCTTCCAACTCCTTACGGCCTCGGAACCCTTCTCCATCTCTGCGTAAATAGCTACGACTCTGTTGGCTCGACAGAGTCGAGCACAGAGTAGCAGGAAGTCGACGACTTTAGCGATCATTGATCATTGTTTGGATCCATTACCCAATCCCTTTATGGGAAAATAAAAAATAAAAATTATAATCTCCATCACTTCAAAGGATAAAAGTACCCCTCCTGATAAAAGTAACTCTTATACGCCGGTTGATAGTAAGGATCTGAGATCTGCGCCGTCCATAACTGATCTGGATAGAATGGAACCGTATTCGGTGCGTGCGAGAAGAAGTTGAGATGCCGGCCTGAATTGTATGGTTGATACAACGCATACGTCTGAATATTATCCGGGGAAATAATAAACTGATCCTCGTGTTGGTCCGTTGTGGTTCCTTCCTCTACTGGTGCAAAGTATTCTTGGGTTTGGATTGGATAGTTCCGTTGCCCATATACCCAATAGATCATTACAAGAATCGCAATCAACAAGAGCGTATTCATATGAATCAATGAACACATTTTATACATAAAATCCGAGATAGAACTACTATATAGAGTTGATATTTGAATTTGATTTGGTTAGATTATAATTTTTATGGTTTTATGGTTATAGAATGGTTATATGTGGTAATATATAGATGGGTACTGGGTACTCGCAAGTGATTTACTTCTTGGGTGTTGATGAAGCCTTTGCCTTGATCGGCGTAAACGTCACATTCCCATCCGCATCAATCTTGCTCTCTCCCACGTGCTTCATCTTGTTCGCCGGATCGAAGGTCTTGTTGGTGTGGTAGCATATGTAATACTCCTTACCCTTAATCTCCCTCGGAACCGCGATCATATACCGCGTATCATTGTACTCCAACTTGGTGTACTTCTGATCGATCTCCTTCAGAAGACCAATCTCCGTACCATCCTCCAGATAGACCGTTAAGGTTGATGGGTCGACCGCAAAAGCAGTGCCCTCATCATCCTCTATGCCATCTGCCTCTATGCCCTCTGGGGCATCCTCAGGCTCTGGTTCGGCCTCTTCAAGAGTTGGCTCTGGCTCTGCCTCAGGCTCTGCCTCAGGCTCGGCCTCAGGCTCTGCCTCAGGCTCTGGCTCAGGCTCCGGCTCGACCGCAATCATTGAAGCGAGGTCTGCTATTGAAAGTGCAGCGGCACTCTTCTTGGGAACTGGCTTTACGGCCGGTTTCTTCTCCTCCTCTTCCTCCTCTTCCTCGTCATCCGAGTGATCAGAGTCAGAAGGCTCTTCTCCATCCTCAGCAAGCGCCTGCAAAACGGCCTCCTTCGAGTCCGCTAACAGCTTCTTCGCCAAAGAGGGATTACTATTGATGATCTCCGCAAAACAAGTGAGCATCTTCTCCTCCTTTGTACCCTTCTGATGAACCACGATATGATAGATCGGATTCTCCGCAGAGTCAAAGGTGTAATTGAGAAGACGCTTCTCGTCCGGCTTACGGCCACGTGTACCCCGCGTAGCGAAGTACTTGTGACTCTCATCCATAATCCGAGAGACCGTGCACTCTCGCACCTCCTTCTCAATCTTCGCGTGAAAAGCCTCCCCCGTTTCCAGGGATGCAAGCAAGGTATCGAAACGAATACGATCATTCGTATCCGAATCCTCAGTGTGATGATGACATCCATCTCCTGCCGGACCACGCTTGTAAAAACAACACGTGTAGGCTCTGCGGGCAATGTTGTTGCCCTTGATGTACTTCACCTCAACAATCGGCTTCTTTGGATTCCTTGCTAAAGCATTAATCACATCCGTCTTGTTCTGAAAACACTTCGTATACGGGCATCGATCATCTACCGGCGCATCTGATGCTGCCGGTGCTGCCGATGCTGCAGATGCTGCGCTCTTCATACTAACGGTTGCTTTGGTCGCCATTCTTAATAGGTAAAATTGATAAAAAATCCGGTACAAAACGAAAATGTTGTGTATTCGGTCACTCTATCTACATACGATACCTATTCATCTTACTCTAAAATCAATTTTTGGTTTTGATTCATCAAATCCCTTTTGACCACCTTTGGCGTTCATATTATAATATATCTATGTAAAATCCTATTACCAACGTAGGTAATAGGATCAAAATGGTTTATGTTTAACCTGGATAGTGGGGGATTGGGATTGGGATTGGGATTGGGATTGGCATTGGCATTGGCATCGGCATCGGCATTAGTAACCTTTATTGGTATACATCTGCTTTGTTCGCTTCACCAAGTACTCTTTGTCAACCTTCACTGGATCACTCTTCTTCTTGAAGATATCATAGAAGTCAAGTGCCTGTGACTCACTCATCTTTCTCGTTGTGCCCGGATAATAGGTCGATGTTAACAACTTTACGGCATCATTCGAGCTCTTGCTGTTCACTACCACCTTCTCAATAAAGGTCAAATACTCCTTATCAATCATTCTAAAAATAGGGGGAATTACAACAAAAAGCTATAAGTCACACTCATCTTACCCATATAGATGACTCCATTTTATCCATAAAATCATTTTTTTGTTTTTAGATGGGTGGGAGGAGATTACTTGGTAAAGTTCGACTGTTTTCCGAAGCTCTTTAATAGCTTACCAAGGCTACTTTTGGGCAGCGAATTGGAACTGGAACTGCTACCTTTACCCTTCGCAACCCTCTTTTGCCCTGTACCTCGCTTCGACTTCATTGCGTAAACCAAAAAGCGACTGCACAATGTGAGGAACTTCGGCTGAAGGTAAGATGCCGGGATCAATCGATTGTACTGGAAGAGAGGCACCTTCGCATCTTTATACAGATAGTAGAATAACCGATCAAATGTATGAAGATAGCCGGGATTTCGCATCAATGGATACAACTTATTTCGAGACTTGACCATATGCTTTACCCCTCCAAAAAAGCTCCGCTTGGCCTCAATCTGAAATGCCCACATCGAGGTATGCTCAATCAAATCCTGCTGCGTAAACCGATTTCCACCCACCATATTGATCATCGCCATAATCAACTCTGGCTCACATACCAAAAAGACACGATCAATCACTTGGCCTTGGCCTTGACCTTGGCTCTGGCTATCTCGATACTCCTGAATCATCGCCAGAAGTGAGGCTACCTGCGGAGATTGATAAGCACCCAATGAACTGTACCTATCATTCTGCGTGATCGACCAATCTAACCTCACATTGGGCAATGGCAAGAACTCCGTAAATGAACTGTACTTCGGCTGTGCCATATAATTGTTTACGTCACTGTTTTTACCAAACATATCCATAATCGAACGAATCTGCGACCGCGTCTTCGTATACCTCGATGATGCATTTGCATAAGGTACCGGATAGACTCGCCTCGGAGATGATCCCGAAGTATCACCCGCATAGACAATTAATGCCGTATCAATCGCCGAAGGCTTGGTAGCGACCAAATAGAGCGACCGGTTGTTCTCAAATAAGTCCGTATTCCTCGTATTGTGATTGAAGTAAAACGACTCAATCAACCCATAGTCACAAATCCCTGATTGCGTAACAGATGGCGACGACGATAGACGGCCCATTTTCATCGATTTTTCTACAAACTCACAGGTTGTCCCCTCACAAATTAAGTATAACGTAAACTTATTTTGGTTTTGGTTTTGGGTTTGGTTTTGGTTTTTGCTTTGTTTCTGGTTCTGATTACCATTCATCTTTCTTAAAATGATCTGTAAACCGATCTTCCTATCTATATACCCTATTTTTTTATCCAACGTAAGAAGGGATAGTGAAAAGGGAAAGTGATTTTTTCAACTCATACTATCCCATTTGACCTGGAAAGAGTACGAACGTATCGAGGATTTTCTTTCGATTCATTCACCTTTTTACATAAAATGCAGTGCAAGCCGTCATCATCATCAAAAGCAGAAGCTGCTGCTGCCGCCTATGCAATGATCGATCGCCTCGGAATACTCCCCGATAAATACCACCTCGTCGAGGATTATGTTATCTCTTGGATCCTAACCAAGGATGAATACATCCCCCGATGCTATGTGATTATTTTATACGGGATGATTCGGAAACGCGTTGAGAACGCTCGCCTTATCGGCACCACTCTCGATGCACGACATATGAAAAGTGTTGTCTACGCCCTCTTCTCGATCCTCATCTACCGTCACCGAATGGACGAAAAGGAGGCCGAAGAACGACGACTCGGATGCACCCGTGATCCATCCCCCCTCAACAACGCAATCGATGAACTGATGTACCTTTTCCGATACTACTTCGACCAAGTAAAGCGGTTCGTCCAAGATAAAGAGTTGGCGTTCTCCCAGCGCGTTCGCAAATCACTCTCTCTCGCCGATAAATTTCGAAGCGGAAGTGCAGGCGGAAGTAAAGAAGTTCAAAAAGAGGACTATCAATACGAGTTTATCCGGGAAGGCATTGCCCTTATCTCTCGTTACCTCGACGCATCCTCTCGACTGGAAAAGCGCGAAGCAATCCATAAGATTGAAACCCATTACGCCATCCAAGAGATTCTTGATCAAAAAGTCGCAACTTACCACGATCTCTACTTTGATCTTCGCGTCGATCAACTCAACGAACAATACCAAAAATTACCCATCTTCGTCTACCTTAGTGCCGCTGATGTGTAGCAGGGAGACCTTCTTGGGTGATCGAAGATAAACAGATGGTTGCAGGAGTCGTCATCAACTCATTCTATTACCATAATTCGTAATAGAATAAACATAAAAATTATAAACTTAGAATCCTGTTAAGAGAATCGCTCTCTTCTCATCAATCCATACATTATGCTCCGTCTGCGCCACATACGACCCCTCCACATCATAAATCGGTGGATACTCCTCCATTAGCTTTGCATCAACCCACTCCTTTAAATGGTTTTTTATCTCCTGATGCGTATCACATCCAAGAATACTCGGTGCTAACTCCTCTAACCATCGAAGATTAAAAGGCAACGTCTGATACTCATTCCGAATATACTCATAGAATCTTGATGGGGATGGGGATGGAGATGGAGATGGAGATGGAGATGGAGATGGAGATGGAGATGGAGATGGAGATGGAGATGGTAATGATGATAGCATCCTATAATGCGATATCTCCGTTCCATAAATATTCACCCCATTCCCCGTCGTAATAAACGGCTCAATCGCATACTTCTCACCTGGTCTCATCCTCTCCCGATAGAGAATCGGTGGTGATTGCTTACTCAAATTACAATTGGGAACCGCCTTTCCCGAATGTATGATGAATTGCCCAATCGAATGACCACACAACTCCTTCATCGTCTTCAATGGATAGGTTTTTTTACCGGGATCTATCGTAATCTCCTTACTCGTTACATACTCCTCTATCGCATCCCCGATCTCACTCAATAACTGATCCGGTCCCGACATCTCAACACCTATCATCGTCGCCCTCCTCGATACCCCAATCAATTCATCAAATCGCGTCGTATTGATACCTAATGTGAAAGCCGCGTCCGTAATGTGACCACCCACGTGCACCCCAAAATCGATCTTCAATAAATCTCCACCCTTTATCAAGATTGGGGTTTCCGTTGATAATAACGGCCCATAGTGCGCCACACAATGATTGATCCCGATTCCCACCGGAAAGGCAATCCCCTGATTCAACCTTCTTGGCTGACCGAAGGTCGGCAGAAGGTCGCAGGGAGTCGTCAACTCTGTTGGCTCCCTTCGGGAGCACAGAGTATCTCGGGTCTTCGACCCTTGAGCAGCGCAAGTCGTCAACTC
>JACCDY010983991.1_pt1 | contig 12603 bp, 17 predicted proteins | sample 7446391 | NCBI WGS metagenome assembly JACCDY01 (sample SAMN15323451, study PRJNA562643) | freshwater metagenome | isolation source: river surface water | place: USA:Blue River Watershed | collected 2017-08-18 | reverse complement strand
TGTGCCTGGCCTGGTGCAAAACCCAGCCGCAGGCTTTCAGCGAGAAAACCGGCAAGCCTGACAACCGGGGAGCGTATGGCCTGCTGGACCAGGAAATGATCACGGCGCTCACGCACCTGCAGCACGTGCGCGACAAGCACGTCATCTACGTCGCGATCCTGGAAGAGAAGACCGACGACTTCAACCGCCGCTACTACCAGCTGCAGCTCGAAGGCAGCAAGACCGCGCTGGAACTGCCTGGCGTGCTCGATGAGGTGGTGACGCTGGCCGTGCTCAAAGCCGACGACGGATCGACCTACAGGGGTTTTGTGACGGGGGCGGACAACAGCTTTGGCTATCCCAGCAAAGACCGCAGCGGCCGCCTTGACCCCATCGAAGAGCCCCATCTGGGTCGGCTCATCGCCAAGTGCCTCGGCCAGATCCCCGCCACCAATCCCAACACCGAACACACGAATTGAAAGGACACCCTATGAACACCTATGACCACGCCACGGCTCCTGCCAGCTGGAATGACTTCAACGACGCCGAAGCCCAGCAAGGCAGCTTTGACCTGATCCCACGCGGCATCTCCGTGCCTGTGCGCATGACCATCAAACCCGGTGGCCATGATGACCATACCCAAGGCTGGACTGGCGGATACGCCACCCAGTCGTTTGATACCGGGGCGGTATACCTCGCCTGCGAGTTCGTCGTCACCGACGGCCCTTTTGCCAAACGCAAGATGTGGTCCAACGTCGGTCTGCACTCGCCCAAGGGCCCAACCTGGGGCCAGATGGGACGCAGTTTCATCCGCGCGGTGCTCAACAGTGCGCGCAACGTCCAGCCGCAGGACAACTCACCCCAGGCGGCAGCTGCTCGCCGCATCAACAGCTTTGCCGATTTGGACGGCATCGAGTTCCTGGCCCGCGTCGATGTAGAAAAGGACGGCAAGGGTGAGGATCGCAACGTGGTCAAGGTCGCTATCGAGCCCGACCACAAGGACTACGTACCCCTTGCCGGCATGCACGCCTCGGTTGGCGGCCACAGGGGCGGTGGTGGCCACTCTGGCGCGCCAGTGCAACCCACCCCTGCCTATGTGCAGCCCGTCCCACTGGTGCGCCCTGTGGTGCCGACCGGTAAGCCTACCTGGGCTCAGTGAGGGAGGCGACATGCATGCGAGGCAAATGCTGGGTGTGCCCGCGCCAGGCGCGCGGGCTGGGACACACCGACCACCGCCACCCGATTGGGGATGCCAAACGCTATCCGCTGGACTGGGTCTTTTGCAGCCGTCAGTGCCAGGACGTCTTTCATCGGATGTACGGCAATTGGGTAGATGTACAACGGTTCAACCAGGAGGTCGAGATGATTGACGCCACAGACATTGAACGCTCGGCCATGCGCTCTTGCCTGCGTGCATTCGGCGAGGCAGCCGGTGACATCGGATTCGAGAAGCCGCTGGCTGCCTACTCCGAGAAGGAGGCCCTGCAGGTGATTGACGCGATCGTCACCCGTTACACCGAGTCCATGTTGGCCCACCATGCCGAGGCCAAGTACCCGCCGGTACGCGGCTTGAAGCCCATGGTCGACGACCCCTTCGCCAATTTGGAAAGTGATCTGCCTTGGGAGACACCCTGATGCTGGACTTCAACGCATCGGCCAGTCTTTCCGGCCAAATCGAGGCGCTGGTCGACCTTGCCCTGGAGCAAGAGCGTGATGCCACACCGCCGCGCCAATACCTGGGCGGCTCCCGCCTGGGTGTCTCGTGTGAGCGGCAGTTGCAGTTCGAGTATGCGCAGGCACCGGTGGACCCCGGCAAGGGGTTCTCGGGCCGGTTACTGCGCATCTTCGAGCGCGGGCATCAGACCGAAGCTATGGTTATCCGCTGGCTGCGCATGGCCGGCTTCATCCTCAAAACCGAGGATGCTGATGGCCGGCAGTTCGGCTTCAGCGTGGCCCAGGGCCGTCTGCGTGGACACGTCGATGGCGTGCTGGTAGGCGGCCCGGAAGGCTTTGCCTACCCGGCGCTGTGGGAGAACAAGTGTCTGGGCACCAAGTCCTGGCGCGAGTTGCAAAAGCACAAGCTGGCCGTGGCCAAGCCTGTCTACGCAGCTCAGATCGCCGTTTACCAGAGCTATCTGACCCTGCACGAGCACCCCGCGCTCTTCACGGCGGTCAACGCCGACACGATGGAGATCTATGCCGAGCTGATCCCCTTCGATGCAGGGCTGGCCCAGCGCATGTCCGACCGGGCCGTCAAGGTCATCCAGGCCACCGAAGCCGGCGAACTCCTGCCACGCAGCTTTGCCGAGTCCACCCAATTTGAATGCAAGTTCTGCGCTTGGGCAGAGCGTTGCTGGAACACGAATCGATGAACACAGAAGAAGAACACATCTATCCCCCAGCCGGACCACCGGGTCTGGACTTCAATGACGACGCACCGGTTGCGCTGCAACCGGTGTCTACACACCAGCCGTCTGACAGGGACGAGGTCCGCGCCGCTTTGCTCGGTCGACTCGAATCGGTGTTGATGGGCCTGTTCCCCGCTGGCAAAGTCAAGCGCGGCAAGTTCCTGATAGGTGACATCTTGGGCAGCCCAGGCGACAGCCTTGAAGTGGTGCTCACTGGTGAGAAGGCGGGCCTTTGGACCGATCGTGCCGACGACTCTGGCGGCGACATATTCGACCTGATCGGCGGCCACTTTGGCATCGACGTCCATGGTGATTTCACGGCAGTGCTGTCACGCTGTTCCGACCTCATGGGACGCGCGGCAGTAACAATGCGCAAGTCCAAAAAAGACGTGCCCGTCGATGAACTGGGTCCAGCCACCGCCAAATGGGACTACCTCGATGGTGAAGGCAAACTGATCGCTGTCGTCTACCGCTACGACCCGCCCGGTGGCAAGAAGGAGTTCCGACCCTGGGACGTCAAGCGTCGCAAGATGGCGCCACCCGAGCCTCGGCCGCTTTACAACCAGCCTGGCATGCGGGCGGTCGACACTGTCGTCCTGGTCGAGGGCGAGAAATCTGCCCAGGCCTTGATCGACACCGGCATCTGCGCCACCACGGCGATGCATGGGGCCAACGCGCCGATCGAGAAAACCGACTGGTCGCCGCTGGCCGGCAAGGTCGTACTGATCTGGCCGGACAAGGACAATCCGGGCTGGGAATACGCCGACCGTGCCTCGCAAGCCATCCTCATGGCCGGAGCCCGTACCTGCCACATCCTGTACCCGCCGGAGGACGCCCCCGAGGGCTGGGATGCCGCAGACGCCCGCGCAGAAGGCTTTGACGTCGCTGGTTTCATCGCCCACGGTCCACGCATGCAAATGCACCTGGTCGATGACGATCCGGACACGCTGGCAAACGCCGCAGGTCCGGAAGAGGCGGTCTGGGGCACGGAGGATGCGCTGGCGCTGTCCTTCACCCGCCGGTATCACAAGGACTGGCGCTATGTGGCCGGCTGGGGCAAGTGGCTGGTCTGGGACGGTCAGCGCTGGCGTTCGGAAGACACGCTCGCTGCCACCGACCTGATCCGTCATGTGTGTCGTCACGCATCGCTCAACACCCGCAATCCGCGCATCGCCTCCAAGTTGGCCGCGTCCAGCACTGTGGGCGGTGTTGAGCGGCTGGCACGTGCCGACCGCCGGCATGCCGCTACTACTGAGGAGTGGGACGCCGATCCCTGGCTATTAAACACCCCGGGGGGCGTGATCGATCTGCGCAGTGGCCGTCTGCGGCCGCACGAGCGTGCCGACCGCATGACCAAGATCACCACAGCCACACCTCGAGGCGAATGTCCGCAATGGCGCGCCTTCCTGAGTGACGTGACAGGCGGCGACCAAAACCTGCAGGACTACCTGCAGCGCATGGTGGGCTACGCCTTGACAGGCTCGACCCGCGAGCACGCCTTGTTCTTCCTCTACGGTACCGGTGCCAACGGCAAATCGGTCTTCGTCAACACCCTGGCCGACATCTTGGGGGACTACGCCACCAATGCGCCCATGGACACGTTTATGGAGACGCGAACCGACCGGCACCCCACCGACATGGCAGGACTTCGTGGCGCGCGCTTTGTGGCGGCCATTGAGACCGAACAGGGCCGTCGCTGGGCGGAATCCAAGGTCAAGAGCCTGACCGGCGGCGACAAGATCGCCGCGCGTTTCATGCGCCAGGACTTCTTCGAGTTCTTTCCGCATTTCAAGCTCTTCGTGGCCGGCAACCACAAGCCGGCGATCCGCAACATCGACGAAGCCATGAAGCGGCGGCTGCACCTGATCCCGTTCACGATCACCGTGCCACCCGAAAAACGCGACAAGCACTTGCAGCAAAAACTGCTGGCTGAACGCGACGGGATCCTGGCTTGGGCGCTGGAGGGCTGCTTGGCCTGGCAACGGCTGGGCCGCCTCGATCCGCCACAGCAGGTCTTGGATGCCACGGATGAGTACTTCGAAGCCGAGGACGCACTGGGGCGTTGGCTTGATGAGCGCTGCGTGAGGGTGGGCACGGCCAAGTCCCTGACCGCTGAACTCTTCACGGATTGGAAACAGTGGGCAGAGGCAGCTGGTGAGTTTGTGGGCTCGCAAAAGCGCTTCGCCGACTTGCTGCTCACACGTGGCTTGGAGAAGTGGCGCAACGGCATGGGTCTGCGTGGATTCCAGGGTATCGGCCTTAAGGCACCGCCCACACCGGCTTACACCCCGTACTCGGACAACTGACCCCATGAAAACCGCGCATCTGACGGATCGGACAGACCTTGTCGAAACCCCTATATCCCGCGCGTCACGCGCACGTGTAGAGAGTTACGTCAAAACCTGTCCGATCCGTCAGACCGAACAAAAAACAAGGACTGACATCTCGAACACAACCATCCTCGCCCTCGATCTGGGCACCCAAACTGGCTGGGCACTGACCAGCCGTGACGGCAGCATCACCAGTGGCAGCCAATCCTTCAAACCGCAACGCTTCGAAGGTGGCGGCATGCGCTTCCTGAGGTTCAAGCGCTGGCTCACCGACATCAAGCAGTGCAACGACGGCATTGATCAGGTCGTCTTCGAAGAAGTCCGCCGCCATATCGGCGTCGATGCCGCCCACGCCTACGGTGGCTTCATGGGCCAGCTGACCGCCTGGTGCGAGCACCACCAGATCCCGTACCAGGGCATTCCGGTTGGCACGATCAAAAAGCACGCCACCGGCAAAGGCAACGCCAGCAAGGACGAGATGGTGGCATCCGTTAATGCCCGTGGTTACAGCCCGGCAGACGACAACGAGGCCGACGCCATCGCCTTGCTGTACCTGGCACGTGAGATGGCCGCAGAGGGGGTATGACATGAAAGTGCCGCAATACCGCTATCGCTGCCCCTTGGGCAATCTGCAGCCGACCACGCCGGACTTGGATGCCGTCAAACGTGAAGGCTGGCGCAACGACCACATCCTGGTGGTGTCCGAGCACGACGATCGGCTGGACTGGGTGGAGAAGCAATTCGTGCGCAGGCTGGGTGAACACCTCTACGGGGATGGGGGCAAGCGCCATGACTGACACCACGATCGAATGGACAGTCGACGACGTGGCAGCTCGCTTTGCCGAGGCGGCCGAGACTGCGCACAAGCTGCCCAGGGTCAGACCGGGCGGCTACTTCAACCCATGGATGACGCTGGCCTTCCAAGTGCCCGAGCGTTACCCCGACCCCGATCGGCTGTACCGGCCCATGCCGCCCAGTCCACAGGCTGTGCAGCGCATGTTGGAGGTCTCCCGCTGGGTGCTGTGGCTTGAGGTGGAGCAGCGCCACCTGGTGTGGATGCGATCGAATCGGTATCGATGGGAGCAGATTGGTCGGCGCTTTGCGTGTGCGGCTCGTACAGCGCAGCGACGCTATGACGCAGCCATCCATCTCGTCACCCTGCATCTGAACAAGGGGGATTGACAGAAGTTGGGGCAAGTTAGGGGTGACTGCGGGACGGTGAGGACTGTTGATGGCAAGCGCCAAAACACCCCCTGTCGCGTTTTGTCCTATTCGGGGGTACATTTTCAGCTATGGTCAGGACAGCGGCGTGAGCAACGAGCAGATCGTTTGATCGCCGATGGTCATGGCAACAGATGCAGATCGATGCGTGCAGCTGATGGCTGATGCGTAGAGGGCTATTGAGGAGCCCTGCGGAAATCTGATGGGTCCTTCCTGCCCATGAGGGTATGCGGGGGGCAACAGCGCGAGATTTCGATAGCGACTGACCTGAAAAACAGGTTACCACCCGGCCAGGTTACCGGCCTGTGGTTACCACCGCCCCTAACAGTTACCACCCCCTGAAAATTTCCAACCCGCCCGGCGCCAACGCTCGGCGGGTTTTTCAATTCCATGACGCCCAACCTGCAGATCGAATACCGCCCGATCGATGCGCTGCTGCCCTACGCGCGTAATCCGCGTACGCATTCGCCAGCCCAGATCGCCAAGATCGCAGCCAGCATCGTGGAGTTCGGCTGGACCCAGCCCATCCTGGTCGATGGCGACAACGGGATCATCGCAGGCCATGGTCGCCTGGCAGCAGCGCGCAAGCTCGAACTGGGCGAAGTGCCGGTGATCGAGTTGGGCCATCTGAGCCCGGCGCAGAAGCGCGCCTACGTGATCGCCGATAACCGCCTGGCGCTGGACGCCGGGTGGGACGATGAACTGCTGGCACTGGAATTGGCGGAACTGTCCGAGGCTGGGTACGACTTGTTGCTGACTGGCTTCGAGGATGACGAGCTGGCCAAGATGCTGGCTGATCTCGGTGACGGGGATGCGCAAGCGCCGGATGAGGATCCGGGCAGGGAAGAGGACGACGATGTCCCCGAGCCACCCAAGCAACCGATCAGCCGTCCCGGCGATGTCTGGCAGCTGGGCCCGCACCGCCTGATTTGTGGTGATGCGTCGGACCAGATCGCCATTGCCTCTCTGATGCAGGGCGAGCAGGCGAGCCTGTGCTTCACCTCGCCGCCGTACGGCAACCAGCGCGACTACACCTCTGGCGGCATTGCTGACTGGGATGGCCTGATGCGCGGCGTGTTCGCGCAGGTGCCCATGGCGGCCGATGGACAGGTGCTGGTCAACCTCGGCCTGATCCACCGCGACAACGAGTTCATCCCGTACTGGGACAAGTGGCTCTCCTGGATGCGAACCCAAGGTTGGCGGCGCTTCGCCTGGTACGTCTGGGACCAGGGGCCGGGCATGCCCGGTGACTGGCAAGGACGCCTGGCCCCCAGCTTCGAATTCATCTTCCACTTCAACCGCCATACCCGTAAACCGAACAAGACGGTGCCCTGCAAATTCGCCGGCCAGGAAATCCACCTGCGCGCCGACGGCTCCTCCACCGCCATGCGGGGCAAGGACGGCCAGGTCAACGACTGGACGGCTGCCGGTCAGCCAACGCAGGACCACCGCATCCCCGACTCGGTGATCCGGGTCATGCGCCACAAGGGAAAGATCGGCCAGGGCATCGACCACCCAGCCGTGTTTCCCGTGACGCTGCCAGTAGAGGTGATCGAGGCCTACACGCAGGAAGGCGAGATCGTCTTCGAACCCTTTGGCGGCAGCGGCACCACGCTGATGGCCGCGCAACGCACCGGCCGGATTGGTCGTGCCGTCGAAATCGCGCCCGAGTACGTCGATGTGGCGCTGATCCGTTTCCAACAGAACTTCCCTAGCGTGCCGGTCACCCTGACCGCCACCGGCGAACCCTTTGAGGTCGTCGCTGCCCAGCGACGAGAGAGCCATGCAACTGTCTGAACATTTCGAACTGGCCGAGTTTCTGGTCTCGGAGACCGCCGCCCGCCGTGGCATCGCCAACGAACCCACGCCGGAGGTCATCGAGAACCTGCGTCGGCTGTGTCAGCAGGTACTGCAGCCATTGCGCGTCAAGCTTGCTCGCCCGGTGGTCATTACGTCCGGCTACCGGTCGCCGGAGCTCAACCGTGCCGTCGGTGGCAGCAAAACCAGCCACCACATGCAAGGGCGCGCTGCCGATCTCATCGTGCCGGGCCTTTCGCCGCTGGCGGTCTGCCAGACCGCGCAGCAGATGAAGCTGCCGTGCGTGCAGATCATTCATGAGTTTGGTCGTTGGGCGCATCTGGCGGTGGCATTGCCGAGCGAGCGCACCCAATTGCTGACTGCCAAGCTGTCGCAGGGCAAGACGGTCTATGAGCCGGGGTTGGTCCATGTCTGAACCTTGGCTCTCCACCCATATCGAGCGCTGGCCCACCGAAAAGCTGGTGCCCTACGCCCGCAACGCTCGCACCCACTCCGAGGACCAGGTGGCGCAGATTGCCGCCTCCATCGTCGAGTTCGGTTTCACCAACCCGATCCTTGCCGGCTCCGACGGCGTGATCGTCGCAGGCCACGGTCGCCTGGCTGCCGCCCAGAAGTTGGGCCTGGACACGGTGCCCGTGGTCGTGCTCGATCACCTGACGCCCACCCAGCGCCGCGCGCTGATCATCGCGGACAACCGCATCGCAGAAAACGCCGGCTGGGACGATGCCATGCTGCGCATCGAGCTGCAGTCGCTGCAAGAGGATGGCTTCAACCTGGATATCACCGGCTTCGATGCCGACGCCCTGGCCGAGATCATGGCCGGTGAAGAGACCACGGTCGACGGTCAAACGGACGACGATGCGGTGCCCGAGGTGCCGGTCACGCCGATCTCCCGTCCAGGGGATGTCTGGGAGCTGGGAAACCACCGCTTGCTGTGTGGCGACGCCACCGACCCTGCGAGCTACGACGTGCTGATGGCCGATGGTCAGGCCGATATGGTTTTCACCGATCCACCGTACAACGTGGACTACGCCAACAGCGCCAAAGACAAGATGCGCGGCAAGAACCGCCCGATCCTGAACGACAACTTGGGCGATGGCTTCTACGATTTCCTGTTGGCCGCGCTGACCCCGATGCTGGCTCGCTGTGCCGGTGCCACTTACATCGCCATGTCGTCCAGTGAGCTGGACACGCTGCAGCAAGCCTTCCGGGCCGCCGGCGGCAAGTGGTCCACCTTCATCATCTGGGCCAAGAACACTTTCACGCTCGGTCGCGCTGACTACCAGCGCCAGTACGAACCCATCCTCTACGGCTGGCCCGAGGGGCAGAACCGCCACTGGTGCGGCGACCGCGACCAGGGCGATGTCTGGAACATCAAGAAGCCGCAGAAGAACGATCTGCACCCGACCATGAAGCCGGTTGAACTGGTCGAGCGGGCCATCCGCAACTCCAGCCGACCCGGCGACATCGTGCTCGATCCTTTCGGTGGCTCGGGCACCACCCTGATCGCCGCTGAGAAAACTGGGCGCATCGGCTGGCTGATCGAACTCGATCCCAAGTACGTGGACGTGATCGTGCGCCGTTGGCAGGACTGGACGGGTCAGGAGGCTTACCGGGAAGCCGACGCGGTGAAATTCAATGACCTCGCGGCACTGGCAGGCATGTCGATTCGGGGGGATGCAGTGGAGGCCGACGCTTGAAACAGTCGCGCCTGATGTCCTTGTTGGAGTCGCTCGCCAATGTACTGGTGGGGTATGGCGTAGCGGTGGCCACGCAAATGGCGGTGTTTCCGTTGTTTGGTCTGGCCGTGACCGTTTCCGAGAACCTGTTGATCGGCCTGATCTTCACGGTCGTGTCGATCGTTCGTAGCTATGCGCTGCGCCGGGGCTTTGAAGCCTTGCGGATGCGTCAGTCGGACATCGCCTCTTCGACAATCTCGCAGTGAATCACAAACCCGGTGAGGTAAGGCAGATCCTTGGGGATGCCGTACTCCTTGCTGGTCTGACGACCGATGGTCCAGCCCATCCAGCGTTGGGTAGCGGCGTGGATCGCGTCCTTCAGTGCGGAGCCTGCGTGCAGTTCGTTCAGGACGACGTCGGCAAAGTGCCGGCCGTGACGGCTGTCGAGGAAGGTGCGGACTGACTCGAGTGGTTGGTAGGTGGCGTCCGAGATCGCGATCATCGCGAGCGGCCAGGCGGCTTCGGCGTGCTCGCCGAGGGTACCGAACAGACCCCAAGATTCGTTCTGAGTTGCGGGGATCTGTGCTTGCTGGGTGGTGGTCATCGTTGGCTCTGTGTCTGTGTTGGCGATGACTCCATTCACGCGCTGTTCGTTTGAGAAGCCAAGTTAATCTCGATCAGCTATATTTTCTGTAGTCATTGACTTCAGGAGGTGGTAGATGGATCGATACAGAAATCTGAGCGGCAGCTCCAATGTTTTTGCATACGAAATCAGCGACGATCGAGTTACGGTTCAATTCAATGACGGCAGCACGTACCTGTACTCAAATGCGAAGACAGGAATTCGAAATATTGAGCAAATGAAAAGACTCGCGGTGCAAGGCCGAGGATTGAACTCATTTATCAACACCCAGGTAAAAAAGCTGTACGAGGCGAAGCTGCGCTGATTCCGTTACCCTAGTCTGGCCACGTATCGACCATAGTCCCCGCCAGACGGATCGACATACAGATACGGGCGACCAAGGGCGGTGACTTCAACGCACAGGTGCCCCTGACCCACATACCCGCCCTTGCCGGCCAGCCAGTCGCGCGAGGCCAGCAAATTGGCGGCAAAGCCGTCGAACTCTTCCGGGGTCATGGTCCGGGTTTCGGTCACGTAGACCACGTAGTCGCCGCTGGCGCTCATGTCCTTGAGGTCCGCTGGCTTGCGCGCGAACGGCAACCGGATGCCGAGTTGTTCGACTTGAATGTCCTGGCCCTCCCACTGGAGGGTCATGGGCGTGCGTTCTATGGTGATGGTCATGCTGGGCACGGCGGGCCTTTCTGGTTGGGTCGGTTCGGTACTTGGGGTGGCGTTTATGCAGCCTCCCCATCGGGGGAGACAGGATCAATGCGGTAAACGCGTTGACCACCGGTCTCCTTGCTGGAATTGATGGTCAGTCCTAGGCGCTTCTTGAGCGTGCCTGCGAGGGTGCCGCGTACTGTGTGCTGTTGCCAGCCCGTGGCCTCCATGATCTGCGCGATGGTGGCGCCTTCGTGGCGTTGCAGCAGGCCAATGACCAGGGCCTGCTTGCTGTCGGTGCAGGTACGAACTGGCTTCTGCTTGGCAGGGGCCTGCCAAGTTGCCTCTGCGCTTTCAACAGCGGCCTCCAGATCCGGATCGTCCAGCGTGATGGTCGGTGGCAAAACGCCCGGTCGGGGCAGTCCCAGGGCGTCGTAGCCCTCGGCAGCGACCACCCAGTCATCGCCATCGGGCGTGATTAGGGCGCGTTTGAACAGACCTTCGAGCACCTTGGCGCGGGCACCGCCCTTGATGTGCTCGGGAAACCAGACGATCTTGCCGGCGCTGTCTTGCACGGCGCGCTCCAGGATGGCCTGCTGATTGGGGTTGAGTGTGGTGGCCATGGCTGCCTCACGCTTGCAGGGTGGCGGCACTGCCGTTGGTGGGATTTGTTCCGTTGGCCTTGCGGCTGCGGTGCACTTGCTGCTTGGGCGTACCCCCTGCTGCCCGCAGACCAGCGTCAAACGCGGCTTGCAAGGCGCTCTTCACACCCCAGACGCTGACGTCATGGAAGTCCAGGCTGTCGCGGTGGCGGGTCTGCAGGGTTTCGATGAACAGGTGGTCCAGGGCAATCGATTCGAACAACAGTTCGATCTCATCGGGGGACAGTGCGGTGGGGGACATCTTCTTGGTCATGGGGGCTCCTTGGTGGTTGGGTTGCTTGTCAATCGACATCTGCATTCACGCGCTGTGCGCCACAGAAGCCAAGCGCTTTTTAATCCCGGGTGATTCACTCGCCTTTGCATGACCAACCGCATCCAGGAGGCCACCCACTTGCACTGAGTAGATCTCCACCATGGGACTGTCCATTCGCGCCTACGCGCGCCACCGAGGCGTGTCGCACGTGGCCGTCAAAAAGGCCATCGACACCGGGCGCATCACGCCCTTGCCGGACGGCACGATCGATCCGGTGGCGGCCGATGCCCAGTGGGCGGCCAACACCACACCGACCCGTCGGTCAGTAACTGCAGAGCTCAGGGAAGTACCGCAGGCGACCGTAGCAGCCCGCGAGATGCTGCAGACGCCCGCATCTGTCAGCAGCCGTCCGCAGCGTGACGCAGCCGATCCGCCGACAGCCGCGCTGTCCACCGGCGGCACTTCTTTGCTGCAGGCGCGCACGGTCAACGAGGTGGTCAAGGCGCAGACCAACAAGGTCCGCCTAGCCCGTCTAAAGGGTGAGTTGGTCGACCGCTCGCAGGCCGTGGCGCACGTGTTCAAACTGGCCCGTGCCGAGCGGGATGCCTGGCTCAACTGGCCGGCACGGATTTCTGCGCAGATGGCCGCAGGACTCGGTGTGGATCCCCATGTGCTGCATGTGGCGCTGGACGCCGCCGTGCGCCAACAGCTGCAAGACCTGGGCGACTTGCAGCCGAAAGTCGATTGACCATGGATGAGTCGTTTTACGAAGGCTGGGACGCGATCGAGCGCGCCTGGCGTGTAGGCCTCACGCCTGATCCGCTGCTTACCGTGTCTGAGTGGGCCGACAAGCACCGGGTGCTCTCCAGCAAGGCGGCTTCAGAACCGGGGCGCTGGCGCACCAGCCGCACACCCTACCTGCGCGAGATCATGGATTGCCTGTCCCCGATGTCGCCGATCGAGCGGGTGGT
>JACCDY011291412.1_pt1 | contig 12604 bp, 18 predicted proteins | sample 7446391 | NCBI WGS metagenome assembly JACCDY01 (sample SAMN15323451, study PRJNA562643) | freshwater metagenome | isolation source: river surface water | place: USA:Blue River Watershed | collected 2017-08-18 | reverse complement strand
CGTAAGGCGTGTAGTGAGAGGAACAGAGTCTTCTTCCATAGAATCAGGGCGTAGAGTTACAATTGTCTTATGTTCATTTTCACGGGAGACCGAGTCAATAAGGGCACCCCCTCGCTGTTTTCGTGTTCTGTTCTGGCGTGCGCGACGGCGACTGCTTTTTTGTTTCCTTCCACGAGTTTTGAGTTTCCGATGGCTACTGCGCCGACGCATCTCTATTCTTGTGTAGAGACTTTATGGAATCTCAGCTCTTTCCCCAAATCAAAGCTTAGAGCCTCTAAGCTCCGAATGTTTTCATCCTTTTTTCCTGATAGACTTACTCCGTAGGCAGAAAGGACTGCGCGCACACAGCCAGGGTCTTTGACAACATCCAACACAGGTGGATAAAGTTCATCTTCTTCCAATTCAACGTGATTTTCAATCAGGTTATTCACAGCCATCTTTGTGCTAAGATACTCTTTACAAGTGGGCAATTGATGACCTGCTTCACGGCAGTAGGAACATGGGAGCCCTTTGCGCTTCCGATAGGAATCCTTGCTCATAATAGATTGGTGAACAATCCGATGAGCGCTGACGACATTCATTTTTTTTTCACAATGCGTGAGCAAATCAAGCTCTATCACTGGCAGACCAAAAGTTACAGCCGTCACAAGGCAACGGACGAAGTGATTTCGTCCTTGGATACAAGTATAGACGAATATGTGGAGACCTATATGGGAAAATACGGTCGGCCCAAGATGAGTGCCCGGAATAACATGATGAAGATACAAAACTTATCAGAAACGACGATTGTTCGCTTTATAAAGAATTGTATTGCGCATTTGGCAGGACAGCTCATAAAGAGACTTGACCCCACGAAGGATACGGATTTGATAAATTTGCGCGATGAGATGATGGGTGATTTGAATAAGTTACTCTATCTATTTACTCTTCACTGAGGTGACTTTGAGAGTTGTTCCCGGTTTTAATCTGAGTGCATCTGCATCTCCAGCGGCGAGTTCAATGGCATGTTGGGCTTTGTAGATTGATGAGACGCGTGGGCAGTTGTCTATGTTTAGACACGGCTGGACATCTTTCCGAATACTGACGATTGTCAGACTTCCATCAAGCCAGACAATATCCAGAGGAAATCTCATATTTGGCATCCACATACTTCTGCGATGTGGCGCATCTGTATTGAGGAAGAAGAGTCCTGTTTTACTACGTGGTTTGTCATGAAACTGAAATCCTTCCGTTTTCCGTTCATCTGAAAGTGCGAGTTCTGTCTTGAATGTTTGGCCCTCGGGTGTGCGGAGTGTGAGAGTATCTCCGTCTTTCATCTATTTAGGAAGAAGAGAATGAACACATGCTATGATGCAAGTGGCTTTTTATGCTTGAGCTTTCAGCAGAATCAAATCTACAAAACAGCATGGGATACATTTAATCGCATACAAGCTTACGATAGTAATGTGAGCACTCTGCGATTTGGCGGAGCTACCAATGTCTATTATTACAATTTTAGCAATTACACAGAAAAGGCTCTGTATTCACAGGGTCAGTTTCTTCATTACAAATCTATTCCATATTTGAGCACACTTTGGGTTTCAGTTCAGCGCAATTAAAAAAATAGTCGTGCCCTTTCAATAGAATGAGCGGCGAAAGTAACTGCCCTTGTATTGTAAATGTAAGCACCATATTTGTCTTTGATACGGTTCAGGTTCAAAAGGCGGCCAATACTGTCTATGAATTTAAGACTGCGTATGATGCGCTTCCTGCCAATGCGGGAAAGGGAATCAAGTATCAATTCAAAACGGATTTTGAGCGCATGCAGTATATTATTGGAAGACAGGGTCGTGTCTGTAATCCTCCGACGGTCGGCTCCTAAGAGCGCAAGCCTTTGAAGAGGTCAGCCATATAGGCGATGACGCCTGCGTCAAGATAGAGAATCTGTTTTTGCGGTTCAAAGGTGAGAATCTCATCTTTGAGCGGTAAGGGTGCTTGTGCTCGCTGTTGCGGTAGTGGGTTTACGACTGCGACTGGCGAGGCTTGCGCGGTATCCTGAGAGGATAGGGGCGAGGAGGGTGGCCCAGTCGGCACGGAGCGAGAGGCGACCATCTGAAGTCTTGGCACCAATTTCAACGGCTTTCGGGTCTGTTCCTGGGGCGCAGTTGTAGTAGAAGAGCTTGCCATCTTTGTTGCTCCAGAAAGGGATGCCATCAATGATTTCACGCTGCATGTGGAGTCTGTCTGATATGCTTGATATCAGCACGCACTGCCAATTTTTTCACCCGAACAGGTAGGAATGGAGGATAGCATTACATTTACTCCTAGAATGATTAAATACTGGAAAGAGCATTCTGGACTTATTCGAAATATAATGGAAATCATAGAAGAAAATACTAATCTTGATAACGATGAGTTTGTCCGCTTTACAAGAGAAGATTTTAGTGGAATTTCAGATGGCCAATGGGAACTCTTTAAGGGGCTTGTAGAAGGTGATGGGTATATGTTTGAATATAGCGCAAGTGGTAGACTTTATATAAATACAAGAAGACGCTTTACAGAAAAGGAATTCAATTCCCTTTTAGATTATCTCTTATTTGATAAGCCGGCCACGATGAGAAATAGAATTAAAGAATTTATTGAAGAATATAGAATTGTGATGCCTGGAATTGCTGCTTCTCGGCAATTTCCGAATGCCAGAGCTCAGGCGCGCAGCCGTCGCAGAACAGCCAGGAGGAAAGCAAAGACTGAAAGGCGAAAGGAGGAGCGTCATTTTATAGCAAAAGAGGAGGAGCGACTCTTTAAAAAACACGGTATGAAAATTGCGAATGAAAATGACCCCCTCTACGCGAATCTCTTTACAACGGAAAAGCATAGGGGCAGCAAATCCAAATACCGCCGCAGTTACAGAAAAAGAAGAAATCGGACGGGCAAGGCAAATCGCAACAATGAGGAAAATGAAGAAAATGAAGAAAACAATAATGAGGACTAAGCATACCACTTATCAATTTCAAACTCAACAACGGGGAGACTTTCTATCCGCTGATGTGTAAAAAGAAGGTCCGTTTGTAATTTCCGAAGCAGATGGTCACTCAGGAATTCATTCCGTGTTTCTGCGCCTCCAAGGTCTACTAAAAAAGGAGGTCCGCATCGTGAAAGCGCATAGACCCAAGGAAGAGATTCTGCGACCCTCTCCATAACCTCATAACTACACTCATAGCATTCTTTCTTTGTGTTCCCATATAAATATGGTGACCACTCGGTTATGATAGAATTTACACGATTCTGTTGGAGAAGAGGATACATAGAACGCAGGACGTGAAGGTCATGACCCTCCGTATCTATCTTCGCAACGCAGATATATTCGTGAGACTGGATGAAATTGGTGAGGGGGCGACATTCCACTTCCACTCCAGAGCCATCGCTGACAATAGAACTCTGTGCTCCAGCATCTGAGAGAATAACGGAGCCAGAAATATCCGAGATGGCTGTGCGAAAATACTGCATGCGGCGTCCATCTTTCTTTCCCAGATTTCTGCCCGCTTGTTCATAGGATGTAGGGTTCGGCTCAAATCCATAGACAAAACGGCAGGGGTCAATCGCCTGAATCATAGCCGTCCACGCACCCTTATCTGCTCCCACGTCAACACAGACACCTCCGCAGCTTTTCCGAACGAGCTCCTTACAGACAAAGTAATTGGTGACATCACCGTCATTCGTTGCCTCAATTCCATCTACCGTGTATCCAGCGAAGTCTTTGTAAAGCCGCACCACAGACATTCTTTTATTCAAAAAGTGTCCCTCCTCTAAATAGGTATGCTTCAGTCTTTGATTGTCATTGGCTCAGAAATAACACTTGCCCTGTATCCCATTTTGGTGAAGTTGGTTCCGACGACGCTTCTGACTCAGATTTTTTCCAGATTTCTTGTTTACACTGTGCTTGGCGCTGTTCTTTTGACGGCAGTCGGTGGTGGCAGTGGGATAGCAGATACTCTTTTTTCTCAGACAGGATTCCAGCGGTCCGCGCTGATAAGTGCTTTGAATTTGACTCACGTCTACGCCTCCTACACGGCCTTCACAGAACTTTCTGCGGGGAGCTCCATGACTCTTTTCTATACATATCCTATTTGGATTCTTCTCTTTTCTGCGCTCTTTTATGGAGAGAAATTTACGCCTTCACATCTTGCCTTAGTGTCCCTTGCTTTTGTAGGAACAATCTTGGTGGCGCAGGATACGAAGGAGGAGTCATTCAAGGATATGTGGAATTGGAGAGGAATTCTGGCTGCGTTGGGTGCTGCGCTCACGGAGGCAGGAATCTACTTTGCGGTGAAGAGTTCAGAGCATACGAATCCATTTGTTGAGGATCTGGAACTCTATGCCCTTGGCCTGGTGGGCCTGGCAGCTTACATCGGTATACAAAAAGAGGAGATAGACAAACGTCTCTCTTCATGGACGCCGCTTGTTCTTTTCAATGTGATTATAGGATTCATTGGATACTGCTTGCGTTTCTATGCGATACCAAGAGTTTCTACAGCCCTCTTCAGTATTTTATCCTTTGTGGGCGTGGTCGCATCCTTTTCATGGGGTCGTATTTTTGTCAATGAGGTTCCAACAATCAAGACCTTACTTGGTGCTGGCCTCATTACTGCTGCGGCAGGCGCATCCGTTTTCTTGAAGTCCTAAAGTTTTCCAAATTTCTTCTCAAACTTGGCAATCCAATTTTCTAGTCGCCTCTTCACATTTCCAGATGTGCTGTGTGTGCTGCGCCATTTTGAATTGCTGTAAATGTGGTATGAAGGAAGATAACGGACATATTTGGAATCAATAGGATGGAAGAGGTCATATTCGCGAATCGTCACAGGAATCTCATACTCTGAGGTTGCCGTGTTGATTTCATCATAGAGTTCCTTTTCAGACTGTGTCCAATTCTCAAGATTTTCTACGAGCAGGATAACTTGGAATGGATAGGTAGGTCGAGCAACCTTTGTGGGAGGGGATGCGGAAGTTGTCTTGCGTGACTTGAAGAGCCAGTTCATGGTGAGGGTGACTCCTTTGAAGTCGTGGGCACAAGTTCAATTTTTTCCGAAGTGCGTGCGAAGGCGGGCTGTCCACCAGAGGAGAGGAGACGCAGCTCACAGCCTTCAAAGGTCCGCTCAATCGCCACGTCCATCCAGTAGACAATATCGCGGCGTGTGGACCTGTCAAAGGCTCCCAGTTCAATGAGTTTCTGTGTCCAGAACCACATTCTGCGACGGCATTCGGCCTTGTCTACAGAGCTCTGTTCTTTGCGGAGCCAGGAGCGCTGGGTTTTGAGATAGGACTTGAGAGCCCTAAGTGTCTCATCTGAAAGTGAGGCATCGGTGGCCTGTTTGCCATAGTGGAGGCCACGGGTCTGAGGACCAGTGTCGTCTCCTTTCTGGTGGGCCGCTCGCGTGTCATCGCCCAGGCAGACACGAAAGAGTTCAAAGAACTTGAAAGTAGCGGCACCAGAATCTCCGAGAGAATTGAAGAAGTCATCGTATTCGGCCTGGAAATCCATACTGCTTTCCCTTAAAAGCGCGGTGGATTTTCAATTTTAGCGGTGTTTGTGCGTGTATTTGCGTTTTCTCAAGGCTCGTTTACGTGTGAGGCGACGTCGTCCTCCAGCCATTTCGCTATATCGCGATTGAATTTCTCTAAAGAGTTCTTTTATACCCTCCACAGCCTTGACAGGATTGGAAGTTTTCCCTCCAATTAAAATAGCGGTAGCTCGCTTACGATACTCTTTCTTCTCTTCTTTAGGAATGAGTTTGCCAATAAACCAGGTGTCAATATCTTCATGAAGGCTATAGAGCCTTTCAATTGGTTCATAGAGAGAGTCTTCAGTAGATTGAATCATGACATCCATTTCTAAATCAAATTCTTGATTGAGTGCCTTTTGTTTTTCTTGACGAGTATGTTCATCAAGATTTAGTATTTCCTCGCATTCTTTGAGAATTCTTATATTTTCTGTGATAAGTTCATCGTGGTGTTCATATACATAGAGAGAATCTTTATAATCCTCTAATGCATCCCTATATCCTGGATTAGTTAACATTGGCGCCCCTCCCCACCCTTTATAGGAATTCATACGTTTCTTATCAAATCTCACGTTGCTTTCTCGGAAACTTTTTAATTTCTCCATTTCCTCATCGCTGCTATAGTATTCCAGTTTCTCTGAAATATCAAATCTGACATTGCCATAATAGCAGAGTAATTTTACAACATCTTCATTAATTCTTGGATATTTATATTTTGATTCATCTAACAAGATTTCCATGGGGTCTTTATAATCACCTATAATTGTTCGTCCACTCATGTCTGGGTCTGCTCCATATCGCGCGGCAATTTTCCAAAAACTAATGTCTGTTGTTTTTCCTTCTGCTAAAACAAGAAATGATTTATCTGCTTTGTTTTTTTCTTCCATCCAAAGCAGAGGTTTTGTCTGTAATTTTTTAATATCTTCTTCATTGAGGCCTTTAAAGGCTTTCGGATTCTTTTTTACCTCTTTTCTTAATGTTTCAAGCATTAATATGGAAAGTCTTTTGTATTGATAGGTAAATGTATAAAAAACAGGAAAATGTCTTCTTCTATCAGGTAAAAGTATAAGAGATGGGTCCTTTTTTATAAGTATCTTTATGGGCTTATAGAGGGATAGTTCATCATCATAGTCCTGTAAGTTTGAAAGTAAAATAGAGAGTAAATTATCTTGTTTATCTTTGTAGATAACATTAAAATCAATCGCATCTTTATAGGTTTGTAGGAAATACAGTAAAAAATCATATTGTTTATAAATTACAGCAATCATACAGGTATCAAATGTGATATTATTATACTCCATGCTATACACTAGCTTTTGACCCAAATTATTGTAATCTTGTTCATCAGAAAAGTAGTTGAGTACACCTTTTTCCTCTTCTTTGAGTGATGCTAGCCTTTCAAAGAAAGCTCTATGAATTCCTACGTCACTTGGATTCTTTCTCAAATCCAGAAGCATTTTATTGAATTCTTGGAAGATTGGCTCAAATATATTATCATATCTCGCGGCAATTTCTTCAAACGCTTTGAAAGGGTTTGCGATTTCACAATTCTTATCTTCCTTACATGCGATTCCATCCGCATTTGTAAAGGTAGTCTCGTCCATTTTTTTGGGGTCAGTGAGAGATGATATTTTACGGAGAAGAACTTCTTTTGTAAACTTGGAGCATCCTCTTTTATTGAGATACTCAACAAAGATACTAGAAAATCTCTGGAATTTCGCTTTACAGCAATTTACAAGTTCATTGTTCAGGTCTGGTGCCTTCAGACTTTCCAGGTTAAGTTTTCCATTCTTGTTTAAGAGCTTATCTTTATTTTCAAATTTTGTTGGATAATCACATTTCATAACTGGCATTTTATTATGAGGCTCTTTACAAGCAAAGATTTCGCCATTGTAGACATGGACTAATTCATGAAATCCAAAGAATACAATCTTTTTCCTACGATACTTTGGGTCCATATTGTGCTCATGCGCGATTTTGTCTCCTATACAACCAATAATAATGAAAACTGTCTCCAAATCATTTGTAATCACATCATCAAATAAAAAATCTCTTATATAATTTTTACAAGTTTCTGTATGCCCAACAAAGAGAATAAGATTTTTCCCTAAACTTTCACTTAGCCATTGTAAATCAGATTCCAAGCGTTTGCGCGATGGATGATTTTCATCTCGGAGTGCGTTTTGAAAGATTTCTTCCAGTTCAACCACATATTTTATAGCTGCGCGACTGAGTTCTTTTGGGTTATTTCTATCAACACTTGTGACACACTCCGCTAAAAAAGATTTTTCAAATGGTATCTCATATTTATCAATATAAATATCTATAATGGGTTTTTCCATACCCTCTATTTATTACTAATATTTTTACCACTAGTTTTAACCGATATAATACAGTTAGAATCTGTGATTTAAAATCAAAATCTTTACTCATAGCGCTTCTTCTCAGTATCAGACATGGCGCGCCAGCGCTTGCCCATTTCCTTCGCCACCGCCGTAATATTCTTACGCATAGATGGATTCTCAGCAACGATGCGCTTGCGCTCCTGAGACGCAAACTTCATGTAGCTAGACATCTTGCGCACCTTACGCGTCTTCTTTTCCTTGCGGCCTGTGCCTTCCTCTGCGGCGGCAGCCTTCTTGGACTTCTTAGCCTTGCGCGTCACCTTCATGGAGGCCCCCTTCTTCGCATACTTGGACTTCTCAGCCTCGCTCATGGCCTTCCACTTCTTTCCAATCTCCTTCGCAACACCACCAATGTCGGCCTTGCGGGACGGGTCCGCTGCGACAATTCTCTTGCGCTCCTCCATAGAAAACGCCATGTAAGGATTCATTTCTATCAGGGCTTGAGAATTAAAAGGGTGGCGCAAACCTAAAGTGAGTATTCGTTTCAAATTCAAATGCTTTTCATTGATACCTTCCTTTTCAATGGAGATTGGATTACGCAGTTGCGTTTAAAATATCTCGCACCGTATGTTGACTATTTTTATGTTGTGGAAAGCTGGTATACGTTTACAGGTATGAAGAAGAATGCCCTCTTCAAAGATATCTATGCGGAGTGGTTCGCAGACTATAAGGAGAAAGTGCGCTTTGTAATTTCTGAAAGCAAGCCTCTTCCAAATGCGTGGCACGAAGAAAAGAGGATGCGAGGATTTGTCACGGAATTCTTGACTCGTGACTTTGAGGGACAGGACTACATGGTGGCATTCTGCGATGCGGATGAGGTCTATGATATTTCGCGGTTACCGAGCAAGGAAGAGTTGAGAGCCATTGGTCAAGAAAAGGTAATTTTCCCTGAAATGAGCCTCTATTACTATCGCTTTACACACAGAATCCCAGGCTATTCATGGGTTATGCCATTTTTCCTTCATTCAAGCCAGATTCATTTTGATTTGGATGTGGATGAACTGCGAGTGTATAAGAAGAGAGATGATGAGCCTGTCGCAGTTCATGTGATTCACGGAGCGGGATGGCATTTCTCGTATTTTTCTGGCCTTTCGGAGATTCGGAGGAAAATCCAGAGTTTTGCTCACACGGATTTGAACACGGAGGAAAATACATCTGACCAGAATATTAGCAAGGCGCTTCGTGAAGGTGTGGATTTGTTCCGCAGGAAATTAAAAATTGAAGTGGTGGATGTGGCGGATAGGAGTCATAAGTATCCCGTGTGGTTTGCTGATTTTCAAAGAGAGCTTGAAGCCTTACAGACAACTTAAATTCAGTTAACATTGCCAGAGAAGTATGAGCACGATGAAGCAGCAGTTGCGTCATTTGATTGCGGAGTATGGAATGCGGTCTGTCAATGAAGGCCTTCGTGAGATTCTTGCGGAAGATTATCAGTATTTGCGTGAGGTCTTTCAGGGGGCAGCGGTGGTGACGAATCCAAATGCGGTAGTCGTTGCAGCTGCTCCAAGCCCAGCCCCTGCTCCTGAAGTTCCTGCTGTAGATGCGTCTGTTACGCAACAGGCAGATAGTGGAAATGTAAAGAAGATGAAGGTGCGTGTTTCCAAGGCGTCCGCTCCTGCCCCTGCCCCTGCCCCTGCTCCTACTGTAGAGACACAGCCAGAGCCAGCTCCTGCTCAAGAAGCACCGCAGCAGATTCAGCTCCCTCTGAATATTCTTGTAGCACAGCCAGCTCCTGTTTCTACCAGCACGCCCAGCAGCCCTCGCTCTCAACCTCCTCAGCGAACAGCACAGGAAATCAAGAAGTTTCAGAAGCTCGCGGAGGAGACAAAGCGTCGTGAGTTGAAGGAGAAGGGAATTACAGTGGAGCAGGTGCTGACGAAGGAAAATCTCCAGAAGTGGATTGTAGAGGAGAAGCACACCTTTGCGTGGGTTGCGCGTGAGAAGGCTGGATGCCCTGAGACGCAGGTATCCAGCGTGGCGAAGTCTATGGGAATTCAGAGCCCTATCAGTGCTCGGCGTGGCATGCTTGTTGCGAAGAAGGCCACATAACCTGTAAGTTTAGGGAATATACTTAAAAATAAGTTTGCGTAAAATAATATATCGGATGTCATCTTGTCATCTTTGTAATCAGTGTGAGATTGAAAAAGGTTCTGATATTCGTTGTAGATGTTTATATAGTTGCCCTAAGCATTCAAAACAAATATCTATATCCTCTGTAGTTCTAGATAATAAAACAGATTATTATAATAAACTTGATAATATAGATGGGAGAGAAGAACTATTAAAAAAGTTTACAGCATGTTTAGATTACAGAAATACACCCCCCTATCAAATTAAAGGGGTATTTTTGCCGCGGTCGAACCCGTCTTCCGTTTCGGTTTTGTGGGAGCAACAGGTGGCACAGGCGCAACTTCACCCTTTTCTTCCAGAGCCACCTCTTCTTTCTTTTCAGTATGAAAAAGGACCTGAAGGAGCTCTTGAAGAGAATTCTTAGATTCATCCAGCTGAATCTTATAACTTACATGCTGTTTTTTAATGGTTTCCATAAGGAATTTCTCATCATGCTTCATCTGAATGAGAAGTTCAGAGACTCGCTTGATATCTCGTTCTACATAGAGTTTGGCAGTATCCAGGCGTCCCTGGAGTTCATGAACCACATGAGACTCTTCCTTGGTATTTTGGAGTTCATTATGAAGAGTGTAAATCTGGAGGGCTGTGACGGAGCAGGCTTCAATTGTAGAGAGAATCTCTTCAATACCATGCGTCGCCATATTTGCGATATAGAGGAGAAGTTGTCCTTTCTTTGTCCAATCCATGCGGAGGAACTGCTTCATTCCAGTGATTCCAGTATTTCTGGAGATGAAAACACCAAATGGGTAATTGTTGTTTTCTTCCATGTCGCGCGCAAATTTCTCAAGCTCCTTTGTGGGAACAGTATTAGAATAATTCTTAATTTCAAAAAGGACAGGACACTTTCCAATCTTTCCAGCGCGGTCAGTGGCATGTGCCATTTTAGACGTATTGACAAGCGACCCCCATGTGGTTTTGGTGGTCACTAGTGTATCAAACCACTCTTCACCTTCCTGACCAAGAAGAGAAGAGCCACGCTGGCCCTGGGACTGAAGAGCAGCCTTCTCTTCTTCCAGCTTTGCCCATGACTTTGCGAGGATTTCATGCTCCGTTTTCAGACGTTCTGAGTATTGTTTCTCCAGAGAGGACTGTAGCAGAGACACAAACTCCTTATTTTGAGATTGGAGACGAGTTATTTCACGCTCATATTGTGATTCCTTTTCCTCGCGGAGGTGTTTGAGTTCCTGTTGGAATTTTTTCTGGGAATCAGACTCAATTGTTTTGAGTTTTGTGTTGAGAGAGTCTGAGACGTGAGAGGCGACTTCCAATTCACCACGGAGCTTCTGGATAAGGATATCTGTGCTTTTGCGCAGAGACTCAATTTCATCATCTTTTTTAGCCAGGAGAGTCTTGATTTTCTTTTCAGACTGAGATTCCTGTTGGGCCAGGACAACCTGAATTTTTTCTTGGAGGTCAGTCTGCTGGAAATCTGAGATAGTTTGCGCAGCAATCGCAAGAATTTTCTCAAAAACATCTACCGAGATAGTTTTGAGTGAATCTGGAATAGGAGAGGAGTGAAGCCAGGAGGAGAGTTGAAACTCCCCCCGTGACACAGTCTCCTGATATGCTGTCGTCATACTGAGCCCTACTACTATTAAATAGTAATTCTCCTTTAGCCGCGAGGGCGCTCAAGAAAATGTGAAGAAGGAAAGAAGAAATCAGACGGAATGAATTCTTTCTGAAGGTATGGAATTGCAGTGAGGGTTTCTTGTTGGAAATTAAAATTCCAAAGAGCATCTACATCATTTGCGTAAAGTAATTTCACATCCTTTCCCCTCATCGCATCCTGTCTGACAAAGATACCATCTGCTCCAGTGTAGGCAACGAGGTCATATCCTTTTTTCAGACCGAGATTTCTGAGTGCCAGGATACTTGAGCCGTGTCTGTGAGTCCCATCCCACTGCCAATTCACATCGTATTTCTGAACGACATCTATATGGGAAAATATTTCATAATTTGTTTCAATGACAACAACACGTGGTTTGTATTTGTCTGAAAGCGCATTCCATACATGGAAATCCTGCCCATCAATATCAATTGAGAGGAGGTCAAATTCTCCTGGCACGGCGTATTTTTCAAAGAGGGAATTGATGTTTTCTGCTGTAATGAATTCAATGGTGACAGGGTAATCGCGGATGTGTTTCTCTCCATAAGGGGCATCATATCCATCCATAAGAAGACCATTGAATCCGAACTCACGGAGGTAGGCTGTATTTCCTCCGCCTTTTTGTTTGCCATTGCTGCCGAATTCAACAAAAAACTTATTTGTAGTTCCAATGAGCTCATAAATTTTTTCAAGGACCCCATCTTGGCCGTGTTGCGAATAGATTGATTTTGTGTAGTCCATGAGATTAATTTCAATCATTCTTTAAGATTTAGAGACTTTTGGTTTAGGTATTATTTAATTGGAACTTCTTGGGAAAGGTGTAGCGTATACGAAGGAAATCTTGACATCTGATATAGAAGTGGATGGATTCTGGAATGGTGTAGGAATTTTGGTTCTGGGTGGAGATGCTCCTGCTCCTGCTCCTG
>JACCDY010592571.1_pt1 | contig 12606 bp, 9 predicted proteins | sample 7446391 | NCBI WGS metagenome assembly JACCDY01 (sample SAMN15323451, study PRJNA562643) | freshwater metagenome | isolation source: river surface water | place: USA:Blue River Watershed | collected 2017-08-18 | reverse complement strand
CTGCTGATCGAATAATGTTGTACAAGGCATAGATACGACACTGACGTCTTTACCCAACTCTTTCAGCTTTTTCTGAGCATCCATTGCCAAAGAAACTTCAGATCCAGTTGCGATAATGACTGCCTGAGGAATACCTACTGCCGGAGATAAAACATAACCCCCACGACGGATACCCTCTTCACGCTGTTGATCTGACTTGTATTGAGGCAAGTTCTGACGTGATAAGAACATTGCCGAAGGACCATCTTGACGCTCAATACTCATTAGCCATGCAATGGCTGTTTCCATACCATCGCAAGGTCTCCATAGATGTAGATCAGGGATCACTCTTAAGCTACTCAAGTGCTCAATAGGTTGATGTGTAGGTCCGTCCTCACCTAAACCAATCGAGTCATGCGTCAATACATAAATAACTCGCTGCTTCATTAACGCACTCATGCGAATTGCATTGCGTGAATAATCAGAAAAAACGGCAAATGTGCCACCGTAGGGAATTAAACCCTTGTGCAAACAAACCCCGTTCATGATGGCACTCATGCCAAACTCTCGAACACCATATGAAATATAGTTAGCACCACCATTAGGATCTTGATGCCAAGATTTGCTAGTTTTACCAGCTGTTAAATTTGAACCAGTTAAATCAGCTGAGCCACCGAGAAGTTCCGGCATACCTGCTACCAAAACATCTAAGCATTGTTGTGACGATTTTCTAGATGCTGTTGGCGCGTCAATCGACTTCATTAAACTTAATAAAGTTGCCTTTGTTTGATTCCAATCAGACGGAAACTCTCCACGAATTGTTCTTCTGAGCTCGCTAGCCAATTCTGGATAATCTGTTGCGTAAGTAGAAAATTGTTTTTCCCAAGAGGTTTGCAATGTAATGCCCTGAGTAATAGCGTTCCAGGCATCTTTGATATCTTTTGGTATTTCAAACGGTGCATGTGGCCAATCTAAGGCAGCGCGTGTTAATTCAACTTCTTTAGCTCCTAGTGGCGCACCATGAACATCATGCGTTCCAGCCATATTGGGTGAACCCCAACCAATGGTGGTTTTACAAATAATTAAATTTGGTTTGTCAGACTTGATTGCTTGGTCTATAGCATTTTTAATTTGAGCACTGTCATGACCATCTACTGGACCAATTACATTCCAACCATAAGCTTTAAATCTAGCTGCCGTGTCATCTCTAAACCACCCACCAACATGGCCATCAATTGAAATGTCATTGTCATCATAAAAACAAGTTAGCTTATTTAAACCCCAAACACCTGCCAATGAACAGGCCTCATGGCTAACGCCCTCCATTAAACATCCATCCCCCAAAAATACCCATGTGCGATGGTCAATAATTTGATGATTAGGTTTATTAAAACGTTGCGCTAATAATTTTTCAGCCATTGCCATGCCAACCGCATTGGCTAAACCTTGGCCTAATGGCCCCGTTGTAGTTTCAACGCCAGGCGTGATACCCACTTCAGGGTGACCCGCTGTTTTGCTATGCAACTGTCTAAATTGCTTCAAATCATCTAAAGAGACTTGATAGCCAGACAAATGCAATAGCGCATATAAAAGCATTGATCCATGTCCATTCGAAAGAACAAATCGATCACGGTTAAACCATGATGGATCTCCTGGGTTATGTTTTAAATAGTGTCGCCACAAAACCTCTGCTATGTCAGCCATGCCCATGGGAGCCCCAGGGTGACCTGACTTTGCCTTCTCTACAGCATCAATAGCTAAAAATCGAACCGCATTAGCTAACTGTCTTTCAGATGGTTTAGTTGCATTCATAAGTAATCTTTCGGTAATTTTTTAGATGCGACGCTTCATGTCCATCAAACGAAGGATCATTGGCGTAAAAATTAATTGCATAGCTAAACCCATCTTGCCACCAGGAATAACTAAGGTATTTGGTCTTGTCATCATCGAACCATCAAGCATGGAGATAAGGTATGGAAAATCAATGCCTTTAGGATTTGCAAATCGAATTACAACCATGCTTTCATCTGCACTAGGAATATCTTTAGCAATAAATGGATTAGATGTATCTACTGTTGGCACACGCTGAAAGTTCACATGTGTTTTAGAGAACTGCGGACAAATGTGCTTCATGTAATCCGGCATTCTGCGAAGAATCGTGTCAACAACAGCTTCTTGAGAATAACCCCGCATATTTTGATCTCGGTGAAGCTTTTGAATCCACTCCAAATTAATAATTGGAACTACGCCTACTAGAAGATCAACATGTTTAGCAACATTAGCATCTTCGCCAACATAAGCACCATGCAAGCCTTCGTAAAACAATAAATCTGCACCAGACTCCATATCTTTCCATGGCGTAAAAGTACCAGGGTCTTGTTTAAATTCAGCACCTTCAGCAGCATCATGAATGTACTTACGATATTTGCCCGTCCCTGTTTCACCAAAAGTCTGAAAAATACCCTCTAACTCTTTTAACAAGTTAGCTTCAGGACCAAAATGACTGAAATGATTGTTGCCATTCTCTAACTCTTTTTTCATCTGCTCACGCATAGCCATGCGGTCATAACGATGCATTGAGTCACCTTCAAGCACTTGCGCCTTAATACCATCACGTCTAAAAATATGTTGGAAACTTTTCATCACCGTTGTGGTGCCAGCACCAGATGAACCAGTTACAGCAACGATTGGATATTTAACTGACATTTTTCTCTCCAGATTATTTTTTAACGGTATAAGGAACGATCACCAAAAAGTGGTGATGAATATTTTTGATCAGCGCCCGTGTCGTATTCATGGTGATACTTCTCAATGCGCTCAACTTCATTGCGTGAGCCCACCACCACAGGAATGCGCTGATGAATATTTTCTGGCGTTACTTCCATGATGCGTTTGCGCCCAGTAGAGGCCAAGCCTTTAGCCTGCTCAATCACAAAGCTCATTGGGTTGGCTTCATACATTAAGCGCAGACGACCTGGCTTAGTTACATCTTTTGTGTCACGTGGATACATGAAAACACCGCCACGCATCAAGATGCGATGCACATCGGCTACCATGGATGCGATCCAACGCATATTGAAGTCTCGACCACGGATATCAGTTTTGCCGGCTTTACATTCCGCAACATAGCGCTGAATTGGTGGTTCCCAAAAACGCTCATTACTGGTGTTAATCGCAAATTCGCTGGTATCAGCAGGAATCTCAATATTGGCGTGAGTCAAAATAAAGTTACCTACCTCACGGTCCAATGTGAAACCATGGGTACCCTTACCTACAGTGATGACCAACATCGTTGATGGGCCATAGATGGCATAACCTGCTGCTAACTGTTTGGTCCCTGGTTGCAAGTAGTCGGCCATAACTGGATCACGACCTTTAGGCGCTTCTAAAATTGAAAAGATTGAACCCACAGAAACGTTTACATCAATGTTTGATGAACCATCGAGTGGATCAAACACTGCTAAGAAAGGACCTTTTTTCTCTGGATCAGTAACAGTGATAGGGTCGTCATTTTCTTCCGAAGCTAAACCTGCAATCAAACCACCCAACTGAAAGGTATTAATAAAGGCTTTATCAGAAAGAACATCTAATTTCTTTTGAGTTTCACCCTGAACGTTTTGGGTATCTAAACTACCCAAAATGCCTGCCAAATCTCCTTTGGCAGTCATTGCAGAAATAGCCTTAACAGCAGCTGCTACATCTACAAGTAATGCAGCAAGATCACTTTTCCCCTCAGCTTGTAATTGCTGAATCAAAAATTTTGATAAGGTGGTTCTCCCTAGATGCATATTTTTTCCTATATCCACATTTAATTTATGGTTTTAATGTAGTCACATAGAAACATAAAATCCAATCACAAATCTTTACTTATTCATAAGCTTTAGCTGATAATTAGGCATGCGCCCTTACACCATTAAGCAAATACAAACCTTTATTGAGGTAGCTAAGGAGAAATCAATCTCAAAAGCTGCTGAGAATTTGTATGTCACGCAACCAGCCATTTCCATGCAAATCAAGCAGTTAGAGGATGTTTTTGGTCTGCCGCTGATTGAGCCCATGGGTAGAAATATTCAGCTGACCAGCGCTGGTCTCGAGTTCTTAGATAGAGCTCAAGCTGCTATTTCAGAATTAAAAGACTTAGAAGCCGTGATGGCCAGCCATTTAAATTTAGGACAAGGTCACATCTCTTTGGGCATTGTGAGTACCACTAAGTATTTCGTGCCAATGCTATTGGTTGAGTTTCGTAAGATGTTTCCAGGGATTACAGTCACATTGAAGATTGATAATCGTGAAAGCATTTTGGCAATGCTCTCTAGGAATGAGGTTGATTTGGTGATCATGGGTCGAGTTCCCAAAGAAATGGATTGCATCGCCACCCCTTTTGCCACAAACCCGATGGCCATTGTGTCTGGCCCAACCCACCCTCTTTCACGTCGAAAACAAGCCCACTTTTCCGACCTGGCCGACCAAGAGTTTGTGGTTCGTGAAATCGGCTCCGGCACCAGGCAGGCCATGGAAAGAATGTTTGAAGAAAACGGTGTAAAGCTCAAAATTGCCATGGAGATGCCTAGCAATGAAACCATTAAACAAGCCGTAATGGCTGGAATGGGGTTGAGTTTTTTATCGTTGAGAACTGTACGTCATGAGTTGGCCTCAGGTCATATCGTACTTTTAGATATTGTAGGTCTACCCCACATAGGTCACTGGTACATCACCCATAGAGCCCAGAAGAAATTACCTCCCGCCGCCCTAGCTTTTAAGGAATTTGTGATTGAACAAGCAGGCCCTAGAATTGAGGTCTGGGCTTAACATAAGTTTTTTCTTATATATTAAGAAAAATAAATGAATATTACTTATGCTACTTCATTCGTATAGTGACGATAACGAGCCAAGAAACTCGCTGACAAACTAACTGAATGGAGTTGAGAGATGGATCAATCAAACAGATACGCAGACCTTAGCCTTAAAGAAGAAGATCTAATTAAAAATGGTAACCATATTTTGGTTGCCTACAAAATGAAACCAAAAGCTGGCTACGGCTACCTTGAGGCCGCTGCCCACTTTGCAGCAGAATCTTCAACAGGTACAAACGTTGAAGTAAGCACAACTGATGACTTTACTCGCGGTGTAGATGCCTTGGTCTACTACATCGACGAAGCCACTGAAGATATGCGCATTGCATATCCACTTGAACTGTTTGATCGAAACATTACAGATGGTCGCATGATGTTGGTGTCATTCTTAACTCTTGCCATTGGTAACAACCAAGGCATGGGTGATATTGAACACGCCAAAATGCATGACTTTTATGTTCCAGAACGCGTGATTCAGTTATTTGATGGTCCAGCAAGAGATATTTCAGACTTGTGGAGAATCTTAGGTCGCCCAATCAAAGATGGCGGCTATATTGCAGGAACCATCATTAAACCAAAACTTGGTTTACGTCCAGAACCTTTTGCTGAGGCAGCTTATCAGTTCTGGCTAGGCGGCGATTTTATTAAAAACGATGAACCCCAAGGTAACCAAGTATTCTGCCCCCTTAAAAAGGTGATGCCACTTGTTGCTGATGCTATGAAGCGCGCTCAAGATGAAACAGGTCAAGCAAAACTCTTCTCAGCAAACATTACAGCGGATGATCACTACGAAATGTGTGCTCGTGCAGATTACATCCTAGAAACTTTTGGACCAGATGCAGATAAGGTTGCCTTCTTGGTAGATGGTTATGTAGGCGGTCCTGGCATGGTGACAACTGCGCGCCGTCAATACCCAAACCAATACCTTCACTATCACCGAGCAGGTCACGGTGCCGTAACATCACCATCAGCTAAGCGTGGCTACACTGCGTTTGTATTGGCTAAGATGTCTCGCCTTCAGGGAGCTTCAGGCATCCACGTTGGCACAATGGGATTTGGCAAGATGGAAGGTGAAAATGACGATCGCATCATTGCTTACATGATTGAGCGTGATGAGGCACAAGGTCCGGTGTACTACCAAAAATGGTATGGCATGAAACCAACCACCCCAATTATTTCTGGCGGCATGAATGCTCTACGCTTACCGGCGTTCTTTAAGAACTTAGGTCACGGCAACGTGATCAATACAGCTGGCGGTGGATCATATGGTCACATTGACTCCCCTGCAGCAGGTGCGATTTCTTTACGTCAATCTTATGACTGCTGGAAATCAGGTGCAGATCCAATCGAATACGCAAAAGAACATAAAGAGTTTGCGCGCGCGTTTGAATCTTTCCCTGCAGATGCAGACAAAATCTATCCAGGTTGGCGCGAGAAATTAGGCGTTCACAAGTAAGAGGTTTGCCATCAAGATGTCTCAACCCAAAAGCCTCCCAATTGGGAGGCTTTTTATCTAGTAGAAAGTATTTTTATGCCGGGAAATCAAAACTACACGATTACAAAAGAGCCGTTTTATCAACCACAAGCCAATGAAATTGCCCTTTATGAAGCAGCTTATCAAGCTCGCTTACCAGTGATGGTCAAAGGCCCCACTGGATGCGGCAAATCAAGATTTGTAGAGTTCATGGCATGGAAATTAGGTAAACCGCTGATTACAGTGGCATGTAATGAAGATATGACTGCCTCAGATTTATTGGGTCGCTATTTACTAGAATCCAATGGCACACGCTGGCTAGATGGACCATTAACTACTGCGGTTCGTATGGGAGCGATTTGCTATTTAGATGAGGTGGTTGAAGCTAGGCAAGATACCACTGTCGTCATACACCCACTGACTGACCATCGCCGTCAACTACCTTTGGATAAATGCGGCGAACTGATTCAAGCACATCCAGATTTTCAACTGGTGATTTCATATAACCCAGGCTATCAAAGTCTGATGAAAGACCTTAAACAATCTACCAAACAGCGTTTTGTAGGTTTTGATTTTGATTATCCCGACGCCTCGACTGAAACTGCAATCCTTGCAAAAGAAACCGGACTTGATGAAGTAACTTGTACAAAGTTAGTTCAGTTGGCACATACCGCACGAAAACTAAAAGGCCATGGCTTAGATGAGGGGATATCAACCCGATTACTGGTATATGCAGCCACGCTCATCAAGCAAGGAATCAATCCACATGACGCTTGCAAAATGTCATTAGTGCGCCCTGTGACAGATGACATTGATATTAGTGCCACATTAATACATGCTATCGAAGCTATCTTTGCATAACACCCTGCTCAAATGAGCAGCAGCTATGAGCTAAATTATTTGTCATGACAGCACTTACTTCATCTTACTCACAACCTAATATTGATAAAGGTGAGATTGAGTCATATCGACAAAAATTGGATTGTCGCTTTCCACAAGTTGATGGCGTTTTCCATGATTGCCTGGTCGAAGCGAAGGTCATTCTTAGCAAATCGGGTATTGAAGATTACCTTGAAGCTGCCAAATTTTTGGGTAAGATGGGTCGCGGTCCTGAGCCTTTACTCATTTTTCTACAAGAATGGCCCCAAGTAGCACAGACTATTGGAGAGCAATCATTAGGCAAAGTGATGGATTTTATTAAGCTGATATGGAAATCTCCAAACGGCAAATCTATCAATAATTTTTTGCAGTCTATAGCTGCTATATCTAGACGATTACCATCAGAAGATCAGTTAAAAGATTATTTTGATATTGCACTTGAACACATGAATCTGACTAGCACGTCGATTCATGGCATACATAAGACGTATGCAAGCCCTAGCCTTTCAATTTTTTTTGAAACATCTCCACGTCTATTAGAAATCTTAACCATAGAGGGCCTACGTAACTGGGTCAACTATGGCATCAGAAACTATCACCATCACCCAGAACAACAACAAGCTTATTTCAATTTAGCACTGGCTGACAGCATCGCCGTAGTACAAAGAGAGCGCAGCGGGACCTTGTTAGTAGACAATATCAAGCAACTTGATTTGTATCTTTTGAGCATGTGGGACCATGCAGATTATCTAGTCCCATTTTCCACTGGTCTAGAAACGTCAAAACAAGAATCACCTTATTTTGATAAAGATGGTGTTCGATTACCTGATGTTTACGAGGACTTAGATGGCATCAGCGCAATCAATCGATATAGAGCAGCGCTAGCACATATTGCATCTCATAAAGAATACACAACCTCAATTTACGCAGATAATTTCAGCCCTTTACAAAGAATGGCAATCGAATATCTTGAGGATACCCGCATAGATTACCTAGCAATCCAACGATACCCAGGGCTTAAAAAAATACTGCTTCAACTACATCCAAAACCCAATCCCAGAGAATGTGACCCCACCAAAGAATCATGCATTAGACATCGGTTAACCATCCTCTCAAGATCAATCTTAGATACAGACTATCTAGATAGCATTGAAAATGATTGCTGTGAGAAAGATTTTTTATATTTCAAAGAATACAAAGAGAAATTCTTAAACCTTATTAAAAATAGCTTATCCAGCACCCAAGAAATTGCCAATTTAGCCATATCGTACGTGGCAAAAACGCGTCTGCAAAGCGACCAACTATCCGACATCTACTTTAAAAATACACTAATTACTTATCGCGATGACAATCGTCATATGTGGAAATTTCACGAACTTAGTGATGATGAAGAGATGTTTGAAACGCAAAATTCATCAATAGATAAAGAAGAACTCAACCATCTACCACCAAGACACTACCAAGAATGGGACTACAACTCACAGACCTATCGACCAGATTGGGTGAGCCTATATGAACGACTGCACCCATCCAAAGATGCTCAAGATATTGATCAATTATTAGAAAAAAATAGCGGTATTGCTAAACGGTTGAAAAAATTACTCGATCTAGTAAAACCACAAGATAAAGTTCGAATTCGCTTTCAAGAAGAAGGTAGTGAATTAGATTTAGATATTGCACTACGCTCCGTGATTGACATTAAATCAGGCTCGCAACCAGAGACTCGTATCAATATGAGTCATAAGACGAATAACAGAGATATTAGCGTCATGCTATTACTTGATTTATCTGAATCATTAAATGAAAAAGTGGATGGGGTTAATCAGACGATTCTTCAATTAAGCCAAGAAGCAGTCTCTTTACTAGCGTGGTCAATTGAAAATCTAGGCGATAAATTTAGTATCGCAGGCTTTAATTCAAACTCCAGGCATCATGTTGACTACATGCATATCAAAGGATTTAGCGAGAATTGGAATGATGATGTTAAAGCGAGACTATCAGCCATGACGGCCAGCCATTCAACGAGGATGGGCGCCGCCATTCGGCATGCCGCACACTATTTAAATGAACAAAAATCCGATAAGAAATTGCTCATCATCCTAACCGATGGGCAACCATCTGACATTGACACCAAAGATGAACAAGTACTAATTCAAGATGCCAGAAAATCAGTCCAAGAACTTCACCACCTTGGCATATATACACACTGCATTAATTTAGACCCAAAAGCAGATGACTATGTGACAGATATATTTGGAAAACAATACACAATTATTGACCGAGTGGAAAAATTACCAGAAGAACTTCCTAAAATATTTATATCTTTAACTTCATAGATGCCACTTTCTAATGTAGTCATACTTAGAAAGTGGCATCTAATAAATTAATTACCGCCACTCAATGTCCAAGTTGCCAACTTCAATAAGTCAGCATCATTAATCTGTGGATGCGGTGGCATTGGAACAGGACCCCAGTTACCTTTACCGCCAGCTTTAATCTTTGCAGCCAAATTTTTTGCTGCACTTGCATCTCCAGCATATTTTTTAGCAATATCCTGAAACGATGGGCCCACTAATTTTTTATCTTTTGCGTGACAAGCAGTACATCCGTTCTTAGCTGCCAAAGCTTGATCAGCAAAAGCTGGTGTGGATACCATCATAATTAATGGCAACGCTAACTTAGCAAATGTTTTCATTAAAGACTCCTCTTGTGAATAGGTTTACTGAATAATCATCCTAGTTCATATTTCAGGAAAATTTAATATGCTTTACTACCATTTTCTGCAGTTAGCGATATTAGTTAGTCATTTTCATTAACTAAGTGAGCTTTGGATAATTTATCAACAGTCGTTTAGTTGACCTAAAAATTATTCTGCGGACCACCCTAAAGACTAGTTGATGAATAACTTCTAATGCAGCTATCTACTTAAGGTTTTAAATATACGTATTTTTCATTAGCCTGTAGATTCGCCACTTCAGCAACGCCTGAAGGAACAATCTTTGCCTCCATCACAACCTGTTCCTTTGGAATCTTCCTTGAGTTAAGAGTGTTATTGCAAACCCTAAACTCAACACCCTTGCTTGCGAGATCACCAATAGAGCCAGCGAACTTACCACCTGCCATGTTTTCTGCGCCATCCAATAAAAAATCAATGCCAGGCCCATGAGTCACCACCACAATTTTTGCTTTAGGATCAGCATTCAAATGATTTCTAATGTTGCCAATTGCGCGACTTGCTTGCTGAACACCTTCATTAATGTGATACACCACCTTAGTTGATTGCGCAAAAGTAAAACCTGAGCTAAGCACTAAAAAAGTTGCTACGATTAAATTAATAAAATTTTTCATACACCCTCCTAATAATTAGGCTACTAGGATAATAGGGTTAACCCACCAAATCTTTACTCGAAAACCCTTGCATTGATAGCGTCTGATTAATTAAGGAAAAAATGAGGGTTTAGCTTAGATTAATTACTACACCCAATATCGGTAGCTCTGGTCAGAATCAAACCACCTAATTGTCGGGATTCTCGACAAATGACCATGAGTCACTGATAGCATTCAAAGATTGATGCAGTGGCACAAGGTAGCGACACTATTGAATACAGTCGCTCATGATTAATCACAGTCAATCAATATCATGAGCCTTGTTGAAACATATTAATTTTGAGATTTTTGATCAAGCCCGAGAGACTTGGCCTACCCAGTACGATTCGAACGTGCGGCCTACGCCCTGAACTGTTCAATTGTTTGCATCTTGACGCTTCCCACAATTAACCTTCAAAAAATAACCCTTTAAATTACCGGAAAATCTTACAAAGATTAATCCTGATAAAGTTGTTCCATATCTAAAAACAATGGAGACAGCATGAGCGAATCTTGCCAACTTTGCCAATCAAAGAAATTGGTTCACTCGAAAAAGATAGATGCCAAAACTCAAGCCCCATTGGATATTTCATCTTGCCCAGACTGCAGTCTTGTTGCACAGAAGAATATTCCTAGTGATGAAGAGCTAAAAATTTATTACTCCCACAACTATCGCCAAGACTATAAAAGCACTTACTCACCCAAACCAAAGTATGTTCATAGGGCTGGCCAGGCAGCGCTTAAACGTATTCGCTTCTTACAAAAAAACCTGGATCTAAATAAGCAAACATTAATTGATATTGGTGCAGGTGGCGGTGAATTTGTATATATCGCACAGCAATTTGGCCTAGCGGCACGTGGAATTGAGCCAAACATTGGATACTCCAATTTTTCTAAAGAACAATATGGCGTCGAAGTTAAGACGGCGATGCTCTCTGATGTCGAAGACTCCTCTGCAGACATATTGACCCTATTCCATGTATTCGAGCACATGGCAAAACCACATGAGGTGATGAAAAAGTTACATCAAAGCCTTAAAGAAAATGGTTATTTGTATATTGAAGTACCGAATATTTTGCAGGCTGATGCATCACCCCATAACATCTACTTCAAAGCACATCTCTTTTATTACTCAAAGCACACCTTAATCAGCATGGCCAGTCGTTATTTTGAGGTGGTAGACGTTGAAGATCAGGGTAATCTCCAGATCTTATTTAAAAAGAGATCTCAGGCTCTTGAATCGCTGATTCTTCCAACGCACGATACAGTTCAAATATCTCAAGAACGCATGGTAAAAAAAGGCTGGTTTGAATACCTCTTTTTAGCAGGCGGCATCATGAAGCCATTATTTCGAATTGAAAGAATGATTGCGGAGGCTTTTATTAGAAAGAAACAACCAAAAGAAATCCTTGATCAGCTTTTAAGAGATTCACAGGCTAGCAATTTTCTATTGTCCAAACGAGAACTTAAAAGAACTGGTGGTTGGTCCATAGCCGGTGGTCTTGGATTTGTCTGCTACGAACTCTTATGCTAACGAGCTGTTAGTACGGCAATTTGAAGAATAGCGTAACTATTTGGCCTGCCCAGCACGATTCGAACGTGCGACCTACGCCTTAGAAGACGCTAAAACCTTGTAAATTCATAAGCTAAACAATAGTTTACAGTACCGCGTTTTTGGTGTTACATCGGCAGTGAATTTAATGGAGTCATATGGCGTTAAATGGAGGTTTTATGTGGCACATATGGCATTGACACTGATTTAATGGAGAAATTAGGTGTGTTTTAACTAATTCAATGGGTAAATCAGTGAATAAATGTCGGGAAACCCGACATCTCATGCTGATTAATGCAAAAAAAAAGTCACCCTAGGGTGACTTAAGTGAGACTGGTGTAGCTCGATTATTCTTTACCAATTTGATAGAGCAATTGTGAAACTTCTGATATTTTCCCGGAAGTTGCATCGACTTCAATCTTATAGTTTTTTCCGTCTTTACCAATGACCAAAAACTCATAACTGGCCGCACCATCAGATTCAATTTCATACTCAACGTCAGT
>JACCDY010422904.1_pt1 | contig 12607 bp, 13 predicted proteins | sample 7446391 | NCBI WGS metagenome assembly JACCDY01 (sample SAMN15323451, study PRJNA562643) | freshwater metagenome | isolation source: river surface water | place: USA:Blue River Watershed | collected 2017-08-18 | reverse complement strand
GTGGTGATGAAATTCCTACAAAATGACCTCCGGCGAGGGCAAGGCGTACATTAAAATCGGCATCTTCACTGCGACGGAATGACGGATCAAACCCGCCCATAAGACGATAAGTTGAGAGGCGAGCCATTTGACTACATGTTGGGCATGAGCCATAACCATTTTTGAGCGGCTTACCAAGAAGTATGCGGTTTGCGACAGCTGTACCTGAAGGTGCAACGCCTTTTTCCTGCCCCATGGTAGGATCTATTCGAATTTCACCGTTAGGATAATAGAGTTTTCGAGCTGTGTGACATATAACGGGAGCCCCATTGGCATATTGTTTTTCATAGTCAATAAGTCGCTTGAGCTGAGATTCAATTCTATCTGGCGAACTTTCATCATCATCATCAAAGAAAACTACAAATTCTCCGCTCGCCTCTTCTAATATTCGATTACGAGAAAATGCCACACCCCTGTTAATCTCATTAGCAAATATAATAATTTCAGGATGGGCTTTTGAGAGCTTACCAAGCACTTTGTATGTGCCATCAGTAGAGCAATCGTCAATCACAATAATTTCGATTGGACGCCATGTCTGAGATAATGCTGATTTTATTGCTGACTCGACTGTATCTCTGCAGTTATAAGTAGTTAATCCTATAGAAACTAGAGGGCGGTTAAAATTTGATAAAGTTAGATTCATTTTTTAAGAAATATTAACCAAAATAAATGAGCTACCTACTTTATAGCCTGGATAAAAAACGCTGAAGCATGACGTTCAAGCTTTCCCGCAAAAGCTTCAGCAGTTGAATTTTTTCGAGTCAAATAGTAATAAATCAGATCAATTAATAAAATGAGTCTCAAACGTAACATTTTTCCAGGGCCAGGCATTCCAGAAACAACCGAGGCAGCAGAAAAAGGGCCCCAACCAAGAGGCGTAATATAAATCTGACGAAAACCACAAGAATTCAGGGTTTGACGGAACCAACTCGGAGTTGGACGAAAAAAATCATCAGGGTGTGCATGAATAGGAAACAAAAATGGGGTTGTAATTAACATTACACCACCCGGCTTAATTGTTTTATATAGCTGCTCGATAATCTCACGAGGCTCGTAAATATGCTCAAAAGTATTCAGTGAAATTACGGTATCAAAAGTATTATAGTTACATGGAATGGGATCTCCAGCTTTCACAAGCCAAGTTGGTTCTATTGAATGATCTATATTAATTGACTTATAGCTATTACAGTTTATGAGGTTACTATAACGACTTTTATCACCCCCACCAAAGTCGAGTACATCCCCTAAATTTCCCAACTCACCCAATATTTCATATTGAAGTGATCTAGTTAGGCTTTTAGATGCCAAACTACTTAGTAACCATCTATAACGTTTTATGCTAGGAATAGGAGTTTTGAGGAAGCTATAACTCATGATTTATCTAGTGTTATCTCAAAAAGCGACCCATAAACAAATAGATTCGGCCATCTATGTGCCAAGTAGCGTTCAATTGGTGCACTAATAAATTTAGTTCGGCCCCTAGTTGGCAAAATCATTTCATGCTCCACCATACATCCAAGGGTATTGGCGTTAACGTAAGCTAATGCTTCAGAATATGAAAGTATCCATCTGTGTCGATCAACCACTGGATTCTCTGGAAAGCTGTACTTTCCAGATATTCCATTTCCCTTAAGAAATCTAATCCGAAATTCAATGTAATGCATATTAGGCAAAGATATCAATACTGCTTTTTTTGCAACCCTACATAACTCTTTAAGTGCTCCATGAGGATTATCTAAATGTTCAAGTACGTCAAGAGCGGTAACAATATCAAATGAACCATCTTCGAATGGAAGTTTTTTCTCAAGGTTGCACTCTAGAACACCATCAGCTGGAATAATATCTGTTCCAAAATATTCCTTACAGCCACTCAACAAAGGCTTAAGAGCCATTGTTCTACAACCTGCATCTAGCAATGTATAGTTATCGTAATGCTGATTTACACGATCAGCGCACATTTTTAATCGAGCTAAACTCATTTTATATCCACTCTTGAAGAAAATATTTTTTTTGCTGTTTCCGACCCTAGAAATTCAAGTGATGGATCTTTTCCATATCGATTCATTATCTCAGGAAAGGTCCCTCGCATGCGCTCTCGATAAGCTGCAAAATCCTCTGGACTTCCCAATGTCCCATCTTGCGGAATTCGAGATTGGAAGCAGGAAAGAACATAACTTGGCAGTAGCATACATATACGAAACAAAAAAAGCTTCATTGAATACAAAGATCGCTTATTAAGCTCATATTGATAATATCTCCTAAGGCTAACACCTGCACGAAAGTCATTTATCATATGATCAACAGTATCAATGAGATTCTTTTTGAATTTCTTTTTTGGTGCTTTCGGTAGGCGAACAATAAAATCAATGTGGTCCAACGGAACCCAAGCATTCATCTTAGCGATTCGAGACCACAGGTTTCTATCTTCTCCCCTGTAGATATTAAGATAGGGACCATGCGCAAGCAAAAATTCTTTTTTTGCCATATTGATATGTTGGCCGCTAAGTAAAACATCATGTTCGAAGCAAGTTTGTATTTTATGAAAAACCTTTATAAAGTCATTCAGGTAAGATCCAAATACATCATCGCAATCCAAATGAAGCATTACATACTCTCCGCGCGCCTCTTTTATGCTTACATTTCTAGTAAAACCAAGTTTTCGTTTTACATCTCTTTGAAGACTTATTATGCGGATCTTCCCATATCTATCTTCAACTCGTTTTGCTATTTCAACACTACGATCAGTCGAGCCATCATCAACAAATACAACTTCTGTATCATCATTTAACTGAGTAACCAAAGTTGTTAGAGAAGCTTCAATTGTATCAACCATATTGAAATTGCAGATACAAATAGAGTATTTAGGTTTATTGGCAATGGCTAAATTAGCTTTCATAACTATGCTTCATGATTAGTCTCTAAAAATTGATTTCATAAGGTAATTAAATGATACTTAAAAAGGTTTTTTAAAAATTCGCTTTAACAAAACTTTAAGATTCGCAAGCAATCCTATTGCAAAACTCTCTAGCTCTTGAATTGAAGGCCAATAAATAAACTTTCCTAATGAAATTTGTATTGGAAAATTTATCAATCGCAAAAATTTACGATGTTTAAACACGTTTCTAATTGGACCATAATTTCTCTTTAACTCACTCCCTGATAATATAGATTTAAGCAACTCATGCCATTGAGGCATCACAGCCTCAAATGAAAAGTTTTTTTCTATATACACGCGCCCTTCCTGCCCCATTTTAAAAGCTAAATCAGGGTTTTTTATTAGTAAACTTATGTTATTAGCCAAATCTTTATGTGTTTTGCCAAGCAATCCAGTTGTGTTATTTTGAACACTATTTAGTAGCGCATAATATGCACCTGAGACAACTGCTGTTCCAGCTGCAGAAAATTCAAGGGCGCTTACGCAACAAGTCTCAGTTTGACCCGTTGGATTAGCAACACCTATCGAACTTCTCATAAGTATATTGTTTTTCTCCTGCCCCATTTGTCCATGAAGAGTTACAGATGGCAATAGATTTCCTTCAGAGTCAGTCAAATATTTAACTATATATTGATCCTCATACTCTTTAGAAGCAACTTTAAACCGACCCGTTGGCCTGTCCTCACCATACATCTTAGTAGAACCTATAACAGAGAGCTTAGCGTCAGGGCATTTTTTAATTATTTCTGGCCAAGCCTGAGCTAAGACATGAAATCCTTTCTGAGGGGTCAACGCACCCAAATAGGTTACCATCTCAGGGTCTTTGGTAACCAGAGAAGCAGCTTCGTATGCTTTCATCTCAACGGCATTGTTTATAACCACAAGTTTTTTATATACTTTTGTGTCAATAAGTGAGTCATATTGCTCCTTTCCAACACATACTAACGCTTTCATAAATTGGCATTTCGACAAAGCTCTAATATGCTTAGTTGAAGGTGTCAATTGTGCAACTCCAATTGACATTAACTCCAGCTCATCAAGCAGGCTTAGAACTGACTTCTCTTCATTAATTCTTGTTCGAAATATAAAAACCTCACAACCTAAATTTTTTGCTTGAATTGCGGCATCAGAAATGTCGTTAACTTTCTGAACACTTAATCCATCAGGCATTTTTCCCACCTCTTCCGCAAAAAGAATCGGATGGTAAGTATTGCTAAAGAATTTTTCAAAATAGAAAGCAAGTGCCACAGGTAAATAGTCTGAATATCCTACACCTGGATTCCCAAACTCAATTTTTTGAAAATTTGCAGATGGAATATCTCTATTGCCCAGATACAATGCTATTTTATATTTCAAAATTTATTCCTTATATCACCGTAAACATTTATCAAATTTTCTTTAATTATAGATATTAATGCTAATGGCCTGCGGAATAAGACATCCAACAAACCGTCATAAAAGTCTCTGGTTAAAATATTTTTATCATGGTTAACCCAGCCATCATATGACTTATGCATACTCTTGTTTGGCTTGCTGAGTATTTGAAACCACCCCATCTCAGCAGGATGCAAGCGTTTGCTGTCATTCAAATAATCTACATAGTCTAGATTAAGAAATTTAGCAGGGTATATAATCAATTGGTCAACCAGCCACTCCCTATGGGTGCCACCTTCACTTGTATCAAAAGCTTTCAATTCTGCAAAGGATTTTTTCTTGGTCGCTGTAATTGCATTTATTCGATTGTTTCTATACGTATCAACTATAAAAGGCATTAAGTCAGCTTTTTTATGTATCCACACATCGAAACGTGTTCGCACGATGACATCGTACTCATGAGGAAGATTTTTACATAGCCACGCATGAATAAGTAATTGCTTAGTGTGATTTCTACTCCAATCCCAAAGCTTATCACCACCTGCTGTAATGAAGTCTTTAGTTTTACCATATCTATCAGATTCCCAATATTTTTGAGGAATCGCATAGGGATGATAGTTAATTTCGGGCTCTTTGAAAAAAAAACATTGTTGGTCCGGGAAGTTCTGTTCAAATATATTTCTGAAACTATCCCACGTGGCGTAATAAAAATCAGCGCCCACAAAATGCTCTCTCAATCTGCTATTGTTCCTTAGAATACTGGTGTTTTTATTATTGCTAACACATTGGCCAGAAACACAAACTGCAACTTTCATATAAAATCACTTTGTTAAATTAAATTTTTAACTAATTTTTATTCGAGTAAAAATCCAAAAACCTCTTTAAATCATTTGGTGTTCCTATACCATGCATACTAGCTTGACTAATGTTATAAGTACCAATTTTTTTCTTTTTTTGTATTAAATAATTATATGTAGGACAAGTATAGTATTCATTATTTATACGATCCTGCTGCAAAATCATCTCTATCGCTGCATCTACAAAATCCGCACCACAACGAAATAGATAAACTCCGGCCGTGGCAAATTCAGATATTGCATTTTTTTCTCTAACCTCTTTAACAAATCCATCAACAACTCGAGCAAAAGACCATTTCGGATCGAGTTCCTTGTCAATAAATGTAACTATCGAGCCATCTAGATTTCGGGATATAAGATCATCAAAAAATTCTTGACAGCTAAAATCTATGAGCTGATCTGAATTTGCGATAAGCAAAGGAATTTCGTTATTTATAAGGTTGCGAGCGTGCAAAACAGAGCAAGCCGTACCTTCAGTAAGTCCATCGACCTCAACAAACGTAGCCTGATAATCTCTTTTAATTCTCTGGACGAGATCAGCTTCGGCATCAATGTGTTCTCGACGTGCTACAAGAATATAATGAGCTCCTGCAACCTTTAAGTTTTCTAATACACGGGCTATCATCGGCTCACCTGCCACATCAATAAATGGCTTAGGCTTAATATATCCAGCCTCTTTAAATCGACTTCCAGATCCTGCCATCGGTATCAGTATATTAAGCACTACTAGCCCCCTCATATTTGTCATTAACAGCCCCAGGATACTTAACAACCGATGTAACGGTATCTTCTAGCGCTTCAAAATCAGTAGAATCAAGGGGCTCAACAACAATAATATCTCCTTGAATGTACTCTACACCATTCATGCGCACCCTCCCAAAAACAATAACTGTAAATTCTGTCGCAATTTTGTGATGATGTCGCATCTCTTTATCGCCCTGAGCGTAGTATTTAACAGCTACCTCCACCTGACTTGTTTTAAGTACGGTTGGCTCAAAATCGCCTATGAACCAACCCTTATACATATCTCTTAAATTTGCTTTTCTCATTCTTTATCCGATTAGCTTAAATTTAAATACGCTGAATTAAACTTTCATACTCTTTTATCTTTTGAGGTGAATAGAATGTGTGATAACGATGACTTTCCACCTTATGCATACTAATCTTCTTACCAGATAAAACTATCTGATTAAGAGCCGGTGAAATAAAGTAGCTTCCGTTGACACTTTCATTTTTGCGAATCATTTGCATTGCCGAATTTACGAAGTCATTGCCACGCTTAAAATAGTAAAGGCCTGCGATTGCATGACGACTAATAGGATATTTTTCTACAGCCTCAATAACCATATCACTTTCGTCTAGGCGAATATATGACCATCGAGGATGTACAGAATCAAATGACACAACTCCAGCATCTGAAAATTGAAAATCAGCTATGAAGGTTGAAATTTCATCATCAAATATCTGGTCTCCATTGGCGATTAAGAGTGGAGTATCATTTGCTATTGCATCAATCGCCATTAGCGCACTACAAGCTGAACCCTTTGTCTCCTTCGCCAGTCGAACTATTTTACATTTACCACCGGTCAGAATATTTAACGTACTATCAAGATGATATTTTTGACAATCTTCAATATTTACCACAAAAATAAATTTGACTTGGTTAGATGCACTAGATAAATTTTCTATTACATGTTCAATTATGGTCTTGTGTCCAATTTCGATTAGGGGTGTAGGAAAAGGAAACTCTGTTTCAGGAAAAAATTGACTTTTACCAGCCATTGGTATCAGGATATTAATCATATTAAATCGCTCTCAATACGCATAATAGTTTGCATAATATTGGAATAGTTTACTTCTTCAACTGAACTTACTTCCATTAACCATGCGCCACTTCCCAATGCTGCCTGCTTTCCATTTTCGTTGTCTTCTATAATTAAACATTCCTTAGGATCAAGGCCAAGCTTGTCAATTGCTTTAATATATATCTCTGGATCAGGCTTACCTATTAACACATCTTCACTAGATAGAAAAAAATCCAAATAATTAGCAAGCTCCGCTCGTTCCATCATTACTTCAATTGTATGTCTAATAGAATTTGAGGCTAACGCCAAGCGGTACCCATCTTTCTTCAATTTAGACAACGCATATTCATGGAAAAAAATAGGCTTACATTGAGTACAAATCAATTCCATTGTATATTGTTGCTTCATGTGGTTTATGAAATCGTGTAAACGAGAGGGGAGGCCACTCTCAGCACTCAACATTTCTAGTTTTTTACGCGTTGGCAAACCATCATATGTAACCAAATGATCGTATCGACTAATTCCTAATCCGAATAGGCCCAACGCATTATTCAAAGCCTCATAATGCCAGTCCTTTGCGTCTACTAACACCCCATCCATATCAAATATAACCGCTTTAATTTTAGACATCAAAAAAACCTCTTGCTAATTCAGGATAGTCCGTGCATAAAAACATCAAATCATTTCTTCCAAGTCTTCTTTCTAAGTTTCTATATTGTTTCCACTCATCCTTATAAGAGCGCTTATGAAGTTCTGGCGAAACAATGCATACATTTTTACCCGCTGATATATGTCTTTCTATAACGTCTTCATTTATCCAATGTCTGTCGAACTCATCCAGCCAAATTCCATCTGCCAGATCATAATATGGAGGTACCGGTTCATACTCACTCTGTCGCGTATAAGAAATTATACCCCGCCTCAAGTAAAGCAAACCGTCTGGCACTGCCATGTCAAAAACAAAATACTTTTCAATCTCGTGAGCAACGAGCTGACGCTCAAGCTGATCCTGCAAACCATCAGCTTTAATGTTTAATGCAAGTGTCACTTGAGTCGAATATTGTTGATATAAATCGAAAAAATCTTCCAAAAGCATACTTTCAGCGGATGGCAAATCATGTGATACAACAAGATGGCCATTAAAATCTCGCACATCCGTTTCTATTCCAAATCCATTAGAAAAGCTACGTTCAAATGCTGCACGACTATTCTTTTCATCCTCATCAATCCAGTAGCCTCTATGTGAAAGCACAATCATTGAAATACACTCCGCTTTTTGAAACTCAGCAAACTCATAATAAAAATTGCCCCATAAACCACTAAGTCAATAATGCTAAACTTCTTTCGACAACAACTTTAACTTGGAATTAGAATTACTGATAAGTTGCGAGTATGTTCCACTTTCTACAACAACTCCGTTCTCAAAAACGTAGATGTTATCTGCTTTTTTAACTAAAGATAGACGATGTGCAATTACAATCATTGCACAACTTGGGACATACTTTTCTAAACTCTGATTAATCTCTGATTCAGTCAAAGAATCTAAAGCACTTGTAGCTTCATCCAAAACTAAAATTCGTGGCTCTTTGAACAATTCCCGGGCTATTGCAAGACGTTGTCTTTGACCGCCAGACAAATTAACACCCCTCTCACCCACCATTGTTAAATATTTATCAGGTAAAGTTTCTATGAACTCATCAACACAAGCCATCGCTGCCGCCTTTCTAACCTTTAATTGGATAGTATCATCCGTTTCGAAATCACCGGCCCATAAAGATATATTATTCGCAATTGTGTCATCAAATACTATTACATCCTGACCTACATATCCTACCTGTTTGCGCCAACTTGTTTTTTCAATATCAGTTGCACAGACTCCATCAATCAAGATATTGCCAGAGACTGGCTCTTGCAATAGCAGTAAAAGATCTAGCAGAGTTGACTTTCCTGACCCCGACTTCCCAACAACAGCGGTTATTTTTCCGAAAGGAAAATGTACATTTGTATTTTTTAAAGCATAGTCCGTACGTGATTCGTATCTAAATGAGATGTCTTTAAAAATGATAGCGTTTTTAAAGACATCTAATTTGATATGACCTGTTTCTTCTCTACTTAATCTGGACCACTTAATTTCCTTTTCAATATTTTCAATATCGCCAGCAAAATTTAATGTACCTTGAAGTCCCAATTGCACCGACATTAACATTTGAAAACCACGATAAAGGAGACCCATGGAAACTAGTGCGCTTTCGATAGGCGCAGAAAATATCCTCGTATAAATTAGCAATATGGAAATTATTACAACAACACCTAAGGGTTCTCTAACCGCTAAAGTAATTGAGCCAACAATGCCAGATTTTGTTTGATGTGCTGCATAGATACGAATAGACTCAATAACTCTATTAAGGGCAGTATGATTTCGTGCTGTTGCAATAAGATACTTGTGAGAATAAAGCAACTGCAAAATTAATTTCGAAGCTTTTTCAGCTTCATCAGCATTTTTTAAAGACAACTCTCTAACTTTTATATTAAGTCTATTAAACAAAAATGCTAGAGATATTGCTATCAAGAACATCATTACAGCGAATTGCCAACCTACATAACAGGAGAACACAAAATATACAACACCACTGAGTATGCTTGATGAAATCTGTGTGACGCCCTGAAAGCCTTGAAGTGCCCGATCAACCTGATTGTTTATCGTATTTATGTAGCTACCGGCATCTTTCTTGGTAAACAAAGGATGAGAGACATACGTATAACTCGAAATCAATTTGGACTTAAGAACTGCCAACAACTTTCCTCGCAAAACTGCTATGGAAGAAAGCGTCAAAAAATAAGTTATAGCTTTTAATATAAATATAGCTACAACTACAACACCCACCAATAATAGCGAATGCTTAGTTACCAAATTGCCAATAAAAGAGTAAATACCAACGCCATTGATTTTTGCATCAAAAAGAAAGTGGGGAGTATTTACTATCTTACCTGCACCATTGCCCTCCGTAACTAGCATGGAAAATAATGGCATCAATACGAACAATCCAACGCTTTCAAAAACTGCTGTTATTGCAGATAAGAAAAATATTAAATACATCCGCCATCCCGCATATACAGCGAATGATTGAGTGTATTTAAGGATATCTAAATATTGTTTTTTCATTATTTTTTAAGAGATTAACGTCAAACTTATAGAAAACTCCACTAAGTGTTAACGTTTTCCCATCTATTTTTTCTCAATTCAATAATATACTCATTAAGTTTTTTTGAAGAACTCCAACCCAAGGCTGTCGTTTTATCGGTAATTACATCAGCAGTCATCCTATTCCCACGCCTACCCTCAATCATTTTAATTTCTCCGCCAAACATTTTCGCCACCTCAAGAACTGAATAAGCATCCGGGCTCCCAATTCCAAACTCATCACCATAGCCATTTTCACCAACTAGAATCAAACCAGACACTATGTCACTCACGTGAGTGAAGTTCCTTTTTTGTGTTCCAGGAGCCACTACACTAAGTGCTTCATTATTTCTCATTTTTTCTGAGAATAAGCCAATAAGCGTTGCATATTTACCTCTCGAAATCTCTCTTCTGCCATATGCGTTATAAAAATAAACAATTGCATATGGCAAATCAAACCATTTACCATAATTTTCAACCAACTCTGTATTGCTCGCCTTTGTCCAACCATAAGGACTTTGAGATCGACCTAGTCCACCGTCACCAAACTTGGTGCTACTTCCTGCATAAACAATTTTTGAGGCATGTTTTCGACAAAATTGAAGTACAGAAAATGTTCCCTGCTTGTTATATTCCCAAACCGTATTGATATCATCAAAGCTTTGTTCAACTCGAGAATACTCACCAAGGTGATAAACGATGTCTGGGGAAAAATTTATGAGATCGTCAATATCAGAAGTACTTCCCTTGATGTAATTTACACCAGAAATGTGATTGCTCTCCGAACCGGTAGAATAATTATCCAAAGACCAAATTTGGTAATCTTTATTACTAACCAATGTCTCGCAAAGGTGACTACCAATAAAACCCGCCCCGCCGGTTACTAAAATTTTCATGGCTCTAGTCTTTTCCAAATAGGTCTCGAGTAAAAACTTTTTCCAGAACATCCACTAGCTCAGTGGCTATTCGATTTGTAATAATGACATCAGCCTCTTCTTTAAACTTATTTAGATCTTTGATCACTTTTGAGTGGAAAAACTCTGATTCACTATAAGCGGGTTCATAGATCACAACCTCTACTCCTTTTGCTTTAATCCGCTTCATGATGCCTTGAATACTTGATGCTCGGAAATTATCAGAACCGGCCTTCATGATGAGGCGATGCACACCCACCACCTTAGGGTTTAACTTCAAGATACTGTCAGCGATGAAATCCTTACGCGTGGAATTAGAGTCGACAATCGCACGAATCAAGTTCTGAGGAACATCTTGATAGTTTGCAAAGAGCTGCTTAGTGTCTTTAGGTAAGCAATAACCACCGTAGCCGAACGATGGGTTGTTGTAGTGGTCTCCAATACGCGGATCTAATGACACGCCATCAATGATTTGTTTGGTATCTAAGCCATGACTGGCCGCATATGTATCAAGCTCATTAAAGTAGGCCACACGCATGGCGAGATAAGTATTCGCAAATAACTTAATTGCTTCAGCCTCGGTGCTATCTGTATAGAGCACATCAATCTCTTTTTTAATGGCACCTTCTTTAAGCAAGCCAGCAAATACTTCAGCACGCTTAGAGCGTTCACCGATCACAATGCGAGATGGGTAAAGATTGTCATAAAGGGCGCGCCCTTCACGTAAAAACTCCGGTGAGAAGATGATGTTATCTGTTTTAAATTTCTCACGAATTTTTTTGGTATAGCCAACAGGCACTGTGGATTTTATTACCATCACCGCTTTTGGATTAATCGCCAACACATCTCGAATAACGGCTTCTATGGATGAGGTATTAAAGTAGTTAGTCTTCTCGTCGTAGTCCGTGGGTGTTGCAATCACGACGAAGTCAGCACCTTCATAAGCGGCTTTTTTATCGAGCGTAGCTTTCAGGTTGAGTGATTTCGATTGTAAGAAATCTTCAATTTCTTTGTCTTCAATCGGGGACTCTTTGTTATTTAGCTGTGCGACTTTTTCAGGGATGATATCAAGCGCAACGACCTCATGATGCTGTGCTAGTAACACAGCATTTGAGAGCCCCACATAACCAGTACCAGCAATGGCAATTTTCATTATTTCAATTCCATAAAATTAATTAAACTGAAGCCTTCAATGCCGCCGCTTTATCAATCGCTTCCCAAGAGAACTCTGGCTCGTCACGACCAAAGTGACCGTAAGCCGCTGTCTTGGTGTAAATCGGACGGAGCAGATTAAGCATCTTCACAATACCTTTAGGACGCAGGTCAAAGTGTTCACGCACTAAAGCAGTGAGTACTTCGTTTGATACTTTACCTGTGCCGTAAGTCTCAACCATGATGGATGTTGGTTGAGCAACACCAATCGCGTAAGAGATTTGCACTAAACAACGTGAAGCGAGTCCTGCTGCCACGATATTCTTTGCTACATAACGACCTGCATAAGC
>JACCDY010328777.1_pt1 | contig 12607 bp, 16 predicted proteins | sample 7446391 | NCBI WGS metagenome assembly JACCDY01 (sample SAMN15323451, study PRJNA562643) | freshwater metagenome | isolation source: river surface water | place: USA:Blue River Watershed | collected 2017-08-18 | reverse complement strand
CTGCTGAATACGAATGACGATAAGGCAATCATCCCAATCAATAACAACCATTGCCCAATGCCAAGGACGGGCGCACCAAGTATTGCGAGATACAGTTGCCCTACTACCAAATTAACCAGCGCCATGAGGGTCGTGATAATGACCGTCGACAAGAGATAACTGAGAATAAGCAGTTGCCGATTAATCGGCGCAGTATAGAAGTCACCAATTAACCGTGTTTCCTTATCTTCGACAAAGATACCTAGGGTTGCGACTGGAATGGTCAAGGTGGTGACACCAAGTAAGCCTGACATCAGCCATGCAATGACTAACCCATCAATTCCTGTTCCATTAGGATATTGCAACATAATCTGCTCTATTTGATTTTGTCCTAAGAATGCTGCATACATTACGATTACTAGGATAACAGCTAGTAAACTAAAGAAAACTCCTGTTTTATCGCGAAAATAGAGTTTTAAGTTACGCTCGATTAAACGTGCCAAGACCATATTATTGCTCCTCTTTCGTTAATGACAAGAAGACATCGTCCATCGTTCCTTGCACAATTTCAAAATGTTCGATCTCGTTTTGAAATTGCGAGACGATAGGTAATGCCTCAAAACTTGTGGCTAAGCGGATGACCAGCTGTCCGTTACTCGAAGTCACATCATGTGCAGCTTGTAAGGATTCCAGTAATCTATCGTGTTTAGGTGTAATCAACAAACGAGGATACGTGTATTTTTGGCGTAATTCAGAGCTGGAACCTCGATCGATAATGTGACCATGGTCGATGACAATCACTTGGTCTGCAGTCTCTACTTCTTCCAAATAATGAGTGGTCAGTAATACTGTCATCTTTTTTTCTTGTCTTAAGTGATCGATAAACGCCCATATTTCTTGTCGTGATTTCGGATCTAAACCTGTTGTTGGTTCATCTAGAATCAACAAGCGTGGTCGATTGATAAACGCCCGTGCTAAATCAGACTTGCGTCGTTGCCCTCCCGATAACTTGCCATACAATTGGTCGACAAACTCATTCATTCCTAGCATTAGGGTGATTTCATTGACTCGTCGCTCAAATGCTGCACCATGTAAGCCATACAGGGCTGCCCGAATCTTAAGATTCTCACGGACGGTCAAGCGATTATCGAGCATATTTTGTTGAAAGACGACACCGATAGAGGAGCGAATCGCTTCATCTTCTTCGCCAAGTACATGGTCGAATATTTTAATGATCCCTGCATCTTTTTCAAGTAACGTAGCTAGGATGTTGATGGTTGTCGACTTCCCTGCACCATTTTTACCAAGAAAAGCAGTAAACGAAAACTCAGGAACGATAAGCGAAATTTGATCGACCGCCTTGATTAAACCGTAGGATTTCTCGAGTTGCGTAATCTCAATTGCATTCATGAACGTTGTTCCTTTCACATGTCCTGTTTCATCATAACAAAAAAAGCACATGATGTAATGACTCATGTGCAATTTTAGTAGTGAAATATAGGCTTATTTGGAAGTGATAACGCAATTTCGTCCTTCTTGCTTAGCCGAACGTAAAGCAAGCTCAGTTCGTTTGAACCATAAATCCGATGCTTCATTATCGCGATAGGCAGCTACACCAAAACTTGCGGTAACAGACTCAAAGTGCGTAAAATTGTTGTTAGCAATATTATGTCGTAATACTTCAGCTTTCTTAAAACTATAATCTAACCCAGAATGTGAGAGAATCATGAACTCCTGTCCTCCCCAGCGGATGACAGGTGTCGATGGGCTTAATGTTTGTCTGACGATGGTCACAATCTCTTTAATAACTTGATCACCGATGGCATGGCCAAAACGTTCGTTCAGATCCTTGAAATGATCGACATCAAAGTGAATTAAACACAATTCCTCGTCATTACTAAGGGCAGCATCTATTAAGGTCGGTAATTGCTCTTCAAAATAAGAACGATTCCATAAACCCGTTAACTGATCTGTTTGCACCAATTTCGTAATTTCTTGTTCCTTGGCTGTTAGTCTTTCAAGCATCGTGTCACTACCCAGTAATTGCGTGGCAGTTAACCACAAAATGGCAAAGGCAATAGAGACAATGAGCACCAAACTAGTAACAGAATCTTCGTAAAAATCAATTTGATGTAGCACGCTTTGTACAATCACTAATGTGAGTCGTACTAGGATGGTAGCCAAATAGCCGCCTACCAGGATGAAGAACGTCGTACGTATTAATGGTGATGTATTATCCAGTTGGGTGGTCAGAAATGAAAACATCTCAATCAACATGATGGCAAGATAAATCGAATAGAGAATCGAGCGAATCATAAACGAAGGAACAATCAGTGCAAAGATTGAAAAAGTCACAACGAAAATTAATAAGGTGTAGGTATTACGTATACTCCACAATAACCGTTGATGAAAGTGTGCCTTAATCCCGATGAGCATAAAAATGAAAGTTCCTTGAGTTAAGGTATTTGCAAGAATCAGACCTGAAAAAGGCTCGTTTTCACCTACTAAAGCGAGTAAAAGAGTGCCTAAAGCAGAACTAACAAAACCTAAAGAATACCACCGAAACGAGGTTTCTTGGCGATGAATGGAGATGATAAAACTGGCAATAGCAATCGTGCAAGCGACACCTATATAAGCGATGGCAAGTGTGAGTGCATCCATAATGTGATCCCCTCTACCTATTTGATTAATTATCAGTTTACCATTAATTGATACCAAGGCGCACAATCTAAACCATACTTTTTTATGAATTTTTTCATTTTAATACATAATTTGGTTCATTTCTTGAAAAAAAAGAAAGTGGAATGCCACTTTCTTGTCGTATCGATTTGATTACTCGAGGGGATCTAATCGTGCCCCGCAATGGACACAATGATTAGCTGACGGATCGTTAGTTGACGTCTTGCAATACTGACACACCCGATTCTTCTTTTTGGTTTGACGAGGGGGTTGTGATGGATTGATTTGTTCATAATGATGGTCCATCATGTCACGTTGATACTTGGTCCCCTTAATGATGGTCATCATGACAAACACAAAGGTAATCGTAAAACCAATGCCAAATAAGATAAAAATCAATGGAAAAACATCAAACATAAAATCAAACGATGACATAGAAAATCCCCCATGAATCATAGTATAGCAATTTTATGCCATACCGTGTCGACATAATGTGAAGTATACGAATTATCCTAGAAAAGTTTCCAGTAAGTAGGTTATCCCAAATATCGACAGAACAATCAGTAAAAGAATGCTAGCAAACTTGAGATACCATGTAAAGAAACCATGAGCATGATACGTTGTTTTTAACGTCTTCACCATGACAGTGTTACGAGTTTGGCGCGCTAGATCAAGTGCATAGACCATCGATTTTGCCGGTTTTTGAACATTTGCTCCCTGCTGGAGCAAATACGTTGCGATATCATTCTTATGACGAAAAATAGCCAAGTGTAATGGACGATAACCACGCAGTTGACGCACCGGAATCTCGATTGAAAACCCCTGCTGTACTAGCTGTTGTACTAGTGCTAGTGAGCCATGTTCAACAGCGTACCCTACAATCGGTGATAAACGTAGATTGAGGAGTTGAGCATCGCTCTTCGCTATCAGATACTGAACGATGTCATGGTGCTGACGCATGATGGCATTGGTCAGGAAGGAGATGCCATCTGGTAAGACATCATTGAGATCGTAGCCTTGTTCATGATACCACTGTATCAGGGGCAAAGACCCATGATACGAAGCATAATAGCCGATGGATGTCTCATGATCATGCAAGACGAGTCCTTTGGATAAATAGTGAAAAAAGGACTCTACACCTAAATGCTCTAATACCATTGCAGCAGCAGTCATCGGAGGGAGGTTGAGATCAAAATGGGCACCTTTCTCTAACAAATAATCAATCAGAGTGGTGTTTTTGTAGCGTACGGCTACCATGATGGGGAGCACCCCATCTTCATCAAGTGGTTCGTTGATAATCGGATAATGTTCGATGAGAAACTGTACGACTCGAATCAAGTAATAACTGATAGCTAAGGTTAGCAAATGCACTTTTTGACCACGCTCATTTGTGACGATAATGCCCAACTCACCTGATTGAACAGCAGTGATAATCCGCTCTTCGTGTTGAGAATCCATCCAATAGAGGATTTCGCGATACGTAAGGCGGGGGGATGTCAATGATGGCGCAATACTTTTGACATACTCAACCATCTCATCATTCAATGAGAAATAGGCGAGGTCTAGTAAATTCATTGAACGATGCGGTTTTAATAGGATTGGCGATCCATATTCTACTAATAATCGCGCGATTTCAACATGACCCCGATGCACTGCAGTCATTAATGGTGTCATATGGTTATCATTGCGAGCTCGGTGGCTTAAGTCATAGTTTTCCAGTAAGTAGTGACCAATAAGAACAGCATTATACTGCGCTACCCCATGTAGTAGGTTACTACGATCACTGCTATGGATAGTGACATCAAATTCACCTGTGTTTAAGAATACCTTGAAACTATCAACATCATCCGTTTTTAAGAGTTCTGCTAAACGATCAGGAGGCAAGACACTGGCTATGTAGGCTTGTTTAAGAATGTTATAAAGTTGGCTCGGATGAACTCGAGGCGGATAATGTGCCCCAAATTGGCGATTTGAAGTCGTCCCATCTACCAGGATGTCGTGAAGTCCTTGGGTGAGTTCATCGTCGATTTTGAGTAAGCGATGACGTAGTTGAAAAGCGTCCACTTCATTGAGTTTGAGTAAGGCTTGTCCTACGTCATACCATGACCAAATCTCATGAACATCATAAACTTGGATGGACGCTGTCAATTGCTGGTCATAAGGGATAAATAGATCAAGTTGGTTGTTAAGGGTAACCCATTCAAACTGATTGAGATGGTAAACCATGTTTTGGGCTAAATGCGGATAAGGTTTTGTCAAATCTAGTGTCATATGTTCCTCGAATTCACAGCCATCATCATACTGAAAAAAAGATTAAATCACAATCAAAACTTATCATAAAGATAACCAATACGAGACGTGATTAACCACAGGTGAACACGAATAGGCCATTATTTGATTTACTGAAGGTGTTTAACGGAGTTGGTGTCGCACTCGGTGCGCTAGGATGATGCGCGCGTAATGTTCGGCAGAAAGTTTGGGCGTTCTTACTTGCGTTTGGTAGTCGACATGAATAATTCCAAAAAACTTGGTGTAACCGAAACCCCATTCAAAATTGTCCATTAAGGACCATACATAATAACCAGCGACATTTACTCCGTCGTCAATCGCACGAGCGACACTCGCGATATTCCCTTCGATTAACTGTGCACGATCGGCATCAAGGACCTTCCCTTGTGCATCGCGTACATCGTCCTTAAATGCGGCACCATTTTCTGTGATATAGATCTTCACACCGTCATATTCACGGTGGATACGATGAAGGAGATCATACAAGGATTCGGGACATACTTCGCCACCCATTTCGTTATAAGTCGCTTGTTCATTTCTGACACCTTTTGCTTCAAGTAATTGATTCAGAGGGTCATACTGTTGAATGGCTCGTGAATACACATTAATACCCAAAAAATCACCTGGATATGATTTCATCAGCTCCAGATCACCTTCATGAATAGACAAATGATACCCATTACGACGGTATTGATTCAGCATATCCTGAGGATAACTCCCTTTGAGGACAGGATCTAAAAACCATCGATTGAGGAATCCATCAACAAGCTGCGCAGCATGTGCATCTTTTGTGGAATACGTCGCAGGATATTGTGGTTCTAGATTTAAAACAATGCCAATTTCGCCATTTCCTTGAGGATGTAAATGATATAGTGCGACACATCGCGCATGAGCGACAAGTAGGTGATGAGAACGTTGCATTTTAACTTGAAAGTCATCGTCTCCTAGAAAAGCGGCACACCATGGTTCGTTATGGGTAAACCAACGTTTGACTTTGCTTCCATAAGTATCGAATAGGAAACGAGCATAAGCTAAATAATATTCAATCACGTCACGATTCGCCCATCCGCCGATTCGATCATAATCGAGCGGTAAATCGCCGTGCCAAATGGTGATGGCTGGTTCGATACCTGCTGCGAGTAATTCATCAATGAGGTGGTGGTAAAATGCGACACCTAGCGGATTCGGCTGGCCATGTCCATGAGGAAATAGACGAACCCACGAAATGGAGAAACGATAGGTTTGTAACCCTAATTTTTTCATTAATGCTACGTCATCTTTGTAACGGTGGTAATGATCACACGCCACATTACCAGTCTGGACATGCAAGTGCTCGGGTTGTCCTTCATTGGCGACATCCCAATAAATGAGTCCTCGGCCGTCTTCACGCGTCGCTCCTTCAATTTGATAAGCGGATGTCGAAGCGCCAAATACGAAGTCTTTTGGAAAATGATGCATAGTGTGTGTCTCCCTATCTCTCATCATACGGTCTATGTCGGGTGATGTAAATGACGCAACACTAAAACTTCTCGTTTCATTCTAAAAAGACGATATCTCTTTCTCATCTAGTGATAATCAGGAGATTATGAATATATAGTCTCTAGACTTCGCCTTTTATTCTATTATCTTGGCTACTTAGGATAATTTATCTAGGATACGTTGATACACTCGTTGAACAACAGGATGATCGGCTTGATCTCGTTTCTGTATAAAATCAGTTTGATTCATCACCGCTTTATTTTCGTAATAATCAAAGATAATGTGTACCTTGTTGCTGAAGTCGTATGCGTATTTGTCTTTGATTTCGCACAGGAGCTTATATTTTACTATCGCTTCCTCAATGTTACCCTGATCAAGTAAATTGAGGATTTCCCACGAAATTTTTATACTTTGCGCTCGTGGCTTCATGGATGTAATCTTAGACAAATATTTTTCGAAGACATCTTTATTATTAAGTGCGAGCGAGCAAGACAAGACATAAGAAATCTTAACAATCGTTGATTTTTCGAATACATCATAATTTAATGCTTTTAGCGTAGTGGTCATACACTTATCGTATTGTTTTTTTCCATAGTAATAAAGTATTTGGAACAATAGTATCCAGCGTGGTACAGCCAGGAACAAAAACGATAGTTGTAGCAATACCCGAGCCAATTAACACAAAATAGTTTGAAAGAAATTCATTCATCGTATCCACCATCCATTCCCCTCTATATTTTGATACTAAGCTATAGGTTTACCGATAATGCCACTATGTTTCCTTGACTATCAAGAAGTTTGATGACATCTCCTTGGAGATTCGTCACATAGAAGTACTCTGTCCCATTGTAGTTCATACTGAGGAGACTGCCATCGACATCATAGGTATACGCTAAGGTAATCCCATTACTTTGGGTTTCAACAAGTACTTTATCTCCATCGAGATGATAATCGATGGTCGTCGATTCTTCGCAGGTTGTCACGACTTTTTGAGTTCGTATCCCTTGGTAATTGTAGCGATAAGAGACTTCATTGCAAGGGGAGGTAAAGTCAATGAATTGACGACCTTCCCACATGAAACTCTTGTTTATTGTTTTTATGATGATTTAACTACCCATGAAATCATTTTCTTATGTTTCTTTTCTAATATATAATTTAATTCCTAAATAAATAATGATTCTGTGAAAGACCGGTACTGATAAAAAAACAAAGACGATAGCAGTTATATTACCAATATCAAAAAAGATATATTGATATAGAAGATGAAAAACAATCAATAGATATCCATAGAAAATTGAGAAACTCATCGACTTAAGGTAATTATACTTAAATCTGGATTTAAATCTTTCGACGTTTTGTTGAAGAAAAAAGTTAATACCAAAAACCTTGTATAAGACTTGCCGTATTCCTTTGACGACAACAAGAATTATGACAGATAGTATAGACAACAAAACAATTCTATAATCCACTTTATTTCATCCTTTCAGTATGAGTTCAATAATAATGTCATCAAGGGTAGGAGTCAGTGTTTACGATGTTTGAATATGTCGTTCAACTTCGATTCTATACTTTGCGCTCTCTGCTCCAATCACCACAAGGTATATCCCCGCCATCGGAGTGTCAATACTAACTCGTTGAAAGGTATTGATTAGAATTGATCGTATAACTTCTTTTTGTGGAGAGATTATTACTATTTCGAAATTCCCATTGTCAATTTCACTTGATATATCGATAAGCAAGCGATCGCTTGAGGCAACTTTAGTGGCTTGAATAACTTTAACACCAGAGATCTTATTCGCACTATGTCTCAAATAGTCATGATCCCATTGTTCATAGTCATACGTAATTCCGGTCGTATCACCAGAATAAGTATAACTGGACATGAACTCCATACTAGAATACGACTCCGATGCAGCAACCTCATTCAAATGAATTGTAACTAAGTCGGTCAGTTCTCCATTGGTATCCTCTATGTGATTGAAATTTGTGGATGCCATAGCTAACAGAAGGAAAAAAGTTATCACAATACTGGTAATAACGACGATACCATTTCTACTCATGATTATCCCCCTGTTTACTTTTCTTGGCTATCTTGGGATTGATGAAGCGGTTAAGTCGAATTAATAAAGGAAAAGCAAATAATGTGATAAGGATATCTAGCAGTGTGTCAGTACCTAACAAGAAGTATTGACTTATCGATGAGCTGATGATGAGAATATAGATAAAAACTGTGACATTGGAAAACACTTTGGTAGCCAGGCGAGGCGAATCTTGATAGGTGCTTAAGCCTAACAGGAGGGCAAACAACTTCCGGGTAATCTCAATAGAAGTTAGTGTGGTTGATGCTACGAGACCTATTAATGCGATTATCATGTAATTCATTACTATCACTCCCTCTATTAATTTTCTAGATCAATGATTATTTCTATCGTAAAGTAACCAAACCCAGATCTAATGACATACTTCCCATTATCATATTTTGCAGCATAACCAACAGTTAAAAAGGAAATCCCCAAACCTAATCTTGTTCCATCATCTAGAACTAAGAAACCAGATACATTCAACAAGTGGATAGAAGCATCATAACCTTTTTTATCTAGTCTATCGCCTAAAAACAGATTTCCATCAAAAAGTGAGAATCCCCCAACCGAAATACTAATATACTGTCTCAAAATCTACAAGTCTTATCGACGAATCTGCACTATAAGAAAAGGATAATTAAGCATTACTATTTATCGATAAAATGATTCTCGATCGAGGAAGAACATCAACCGTCACTTCGTCACCTAATTGATAGTTGCCAAGAGTCATTATGTAATAATCCATACTGTCAATCGTCACAAAGCAAGGTGTAACTAAGTCCCCTCTATAATAGAACTTAGCTGGCAAAATTTGTTTATGAACTCCTGTGATAATTCCGGTTCGCTTGACGACATCTTCTGTCTTCTCATTCATAAGACGTGTATTCAGTGAGCTCACACCAACGCTTAACATCAGTGGAATAACTAAACATGCTGCTATGAACTCTGCCAGTTTGATAGGTGTTCGATTATATTTACATCGTAGAAGAAAAGCTACCAATGCTAAAAAGGTAGCTATCAAAACGACGATCGGTAGCACCACTAACTTGTTAAAATAATCTATATATTCAAATGTCATCATCGATCACTCCAATCAATTACTAACCAATCAAACCGAAGATAATAGTCAATACCTACTGAGATATTGGGAGATCCAAACTCAAGATAATACGCCTTTGCTCCATCGATAGGATCAAGAGGTGAAAAACAATAGCCTCCCCCCACATAGTACGTTGCTTCTATATATTCAAATAGTCCTTGGTAATCGCCTGTTTTCTCATTGTTATCGACTACACCAAAAGACATTGAGGCTCCTTGAGAAAGTCCTATAGATAATCCGCCGTGGGGATAAAATTCCATATACTCATCCTCATAATTCACGATGACTGAAATGCCAACCTTGAAGACACTAAATGACCAAGAGATATCTAGTACAAATTCTCTTTGCAATTCCTCATAGATAGCCTCATATCCATCTTTAACCCATTCCCAATAATCTTCCAGCCATCCCGGAGCATAACCACTCGGATCCACATTCATCACCGGGTTGTTCGCCCCATACGCATACATATTGTGGGATACTACGTTTCCAACTTCACCCACTAATCCATCACTACTGATGAAACGTCCAATCGATGGATTATAATACCTTGATTGGAGATAATACCACTGTGTCTCACTGTCATAGCGATACCCACGATACCGATACGGGTTGAGTGCTGCTAAGGCTCCTCCCGTTTGATGCAGGATATTACCCCATGCATCATACTGATAGGATACCACTGTGTTTCCTTGACTATCAAGGAGTTCGATAATATCCCCTTGGAGATTCGTCACACAGAAGTACTCTGTTCCATTGTAGTTCATACTAAGGAGACTGCCATCGACATCATACGTATACGCTAAGGTAATGCCATTGCTATGGGTTTCAACAAGTACTTTATCTCCATCAAGATGATAATCGATCAGTTCCTTTTTGCAGAGAAAGGCTACTTAATATATCGACAAACACGAGTCTATGGTTCCTACGAATGAGCTATTAATCGTGACCAATTGTTGCGACTTTCTTTCGTAATTTTTTTAGATCCGCTGGGTGAATCTTAAAATACGCTGGACGTTCCCAAAGTCCTTTATTCAGTTTTGGTAAAGTAAGAAGATTCTCTAAACTTTCTTCCTTTTCAAGAACAAGAGATAGCGTATGCAAATCTTGAAGTTCTTCAATCCTGTCTACGATAGTATTGGATGCAGTTTCGTAGATTTTCCTAATAAAAAATCTTTGACTATTCTTAAGAAGTTGGCGATTGAGATGACTAACAATAAAATCAATATCTTCGATGCTAGTTTGTGTATAAAACTCAATATCTTTCTCGCATTGATCACAATGAAACACGTTATGAACGAATTCACATGGACCAATCGTCCTACCTTCAACTGGTAGTGAAAAATCGTAGTACTGAGCCTCTGCAGACGTTTGATTCACAATTTTACGATGTGTACGAATGCGCAATATATTACCACATCGAAAACAACGATGTTGTCTGAAATAAACTTTGAACGGATTTCCATAAAAATAACCACTATTATTCATAGATTAATTTCATCCTAAGCTATGCTACCGCTTCTTCTTCCAATTCATAATCAGTGTCAAAATGCACATTAATCAAATCTATGAAACTTTGAGTCCAAGATAATCCACCATAATGATGTAGAAATGTGCCGTCATGATGGTACTGCATCGCATCTCCACCATAGAATTCTCCATCCACAAAACAATAAGTGATAACTATAAAATCGCCGTTATCGTAATTAATGCGAATACCAACTCCATTTTGAGTAATTGCGAATGGAAAACCGACAAAGAACCCCAATTGAATGAAATCATCAATAAAATCTTCTAGTTGACTGGGGTCTAGTGACGCATGTATTTCCATATTATCCTCTTCAAAATCGAGAATTTCGTCTTCCGACTCCGTAACAATTAAAGACTCTGCAGTCGAAATATACGATATCAAATCAACACTTACGATTTCATCATTCCGACCATTTTGATAAAAATGATATTCGACCGGGTCGCAGCCAACAAGAATTAAGAAAAACGCTAGTGAAAATTTAAATAATGTTTTTTTCATGTTCAAACCCCTTTTGCTACCAGTGATTCACACTTGGTAGTATCAAATGACTCCAATCATAATAGTTCCAAGCTCTCTCGATTTCCTGCTGCGAATGTGTGCGACCTTGAACATCACCAAGAATGTCTGCCATTGTTTCCCAAGGTGCATCGAAATATGTATACCCATTTGCACACAAACCCCAATTCTGCGACGAAGGTAAGAGTACGGTAATCGAATAGGTAGCAATGCCCATCAAGAGTGCTTGATACCCATGACCACGTTCATGCCTAAGTGTATCGTGAGTATTGTATCTATTCAATGAAATAAAATAGAAAGAACCTGATCTACCCGAATTCTTGAGGAATACTGGAGAACCTTGATAAAATGAAATGAAATCCGATGAAAATACAGCACTTTCATCAGAATTAAATGGATTCCAATTGATCCTGTTCATATCTGCCCAAGTTCCATTGCCTCCATTGAAGACTAAATCACCTAGTGCCCATGCTGTCATGCCTACATAAGAAACTGCTGAGGTCACAGTTTGTGCTACTACGCCACCGATTGGTGTAAATAATAATAAAATAGCAATTAATATGGCGAACTCCCCACTCGGATCCACATTCATCACCGGGTTGTTCGCTGCATAGGCATACATATTGTGGGAGATGAGGTTTCCGACTTCACCTACTAATCCATCACTACTGATGAAGCGTCCAATCGTCGAATCATAATACCTTGATTGGAGATAATACCACTGTGTCTCGCTGTCATAGCGATAGCCACGATACCGATACGGGTTGAGTTCTGCTAAGTCTCCTCCGGTTTGATGCAGGATAGTCCCCCATGCATCATACTGATAGGATACCACTGTGTTTCCTTGACTATCAAGGAGTTCAATGATATCCCCTTGGAGATTCGTCACATAGAAGTACTCTGTCCCATTGTAGTTCATACTGAGGAGACTGCCATCGACATCATAGGTATACG
>JACCDY011330288.1_pt1 | contig 12613 bp, 10 predicted proteins | sample 7446391 | NCBI WGS metagenome assembly JACCDY01 (sample SAMN15323451, study PRJNA562643) | freshwater metagenome | isolation source: river surface water | place: USA:Blue River Watershed | collected 2017-08-18 | reverse complement strand
CGCCCCTTCTCATCCTTGGCGATCGTCTTGCGACCTTCGGCTCCGCGCAGATACTCGTCCATGCTCGCCTCAACACCGGCGATCCCCTTGTCATCACCGATGTAATGGTCATACACCTCATCGGCTCCAGGCGGGATGTTGCCCTTCTCCCATTGCGCCAGATAACCGACGGCGTGACTCGCCAGTGAGCCGAATGGATATTGCCGCTGCGGCCGGACACCAACGTGCACGCCCGGCAGATCCACCGAATGCTCGGCAATCTTCGAGAATTCATCAAAGGTGAGATCGGTGCGGTAACTGTAGGGAACCAATCCGCCGTGCGTGATGTAGTGCGTCTTCATCGCACTGGCATTGAAGTTCCTCGCCAGGCCGAGCTTCTTCAGCCGCGCAATCGTGCTGTCCGGCCCCTTGACGACGATGTCGACGATGTCGACGTCCCGCGACACCTTGTTGCCAAGACTGCGCTGCTGCGCATACCAGGCGCTGCGGATCTCATCCAGATTGAAACTCACCTCGTACTTGCGCAGATTGCGCGCCAGCACCGTCCCGTTGCGGTCGACGATCTCACCACGGATCCCCGGCTCGCGGATCGTTTCCTCACGCGTTCCCGGCATCTGGTTGAGGAATTCGCCACGACGGATGATCTGGAACTCGTGCAATCGGCCCAACAGGGTGCCGAAGCCGACCAGCAACAGCGCGGTCAGCAGATACAATCGCAGTCGGTATCCGGGCTCCATCATGTCAGATCATCCTGCGTTTGGGTGCCACTTCCTGCAGGATCGGGTGTCCGCACTTGCGGGAGATCCAGAACAACAACCAGAAAACGAACGGCGACAACATCATCGTCATCAGCGAGGTGTAAACCATCTGCAGCAAGGTCGAGCGCGTCATCGCGAACTCACCACGCACGAAGGTGATCAGCAGGTATTCCGCGGCAAGATAGAGGAACACCGAGATTCCGGACAACAGCGCCGAGAAATGCCACTTGCCGCTGCGGAACAAGGGCTGGATGCCGAGCATCAAGTAACCCATCGCGCCGAACAACAGGATCGAATAACCGAAACGCAGCGACTCGACCTGCTGCGTGTAAACTTCCGGATCACCTACTGCCGGCCCCAACGCGCTCTGCGCGTCCCACAGCACGCCGCCGATGAACGCCAGCAACAGCATGCTCGGCGGACCCACCGTCACGGCACAGCACAGGAACACCAACTGCACCAGCAGGATCCGCGAATCATGCAGCATCGTGAACGCGGGCAGGAACTGCTGGATCACGAAAGCGACCAGCAGCAGCAGCACGGTGGTGATGGAATAACGGATCACTGGGATTCAGGACTCCTCCGGGAGCACCACGAATACCGCGCCAAGATTTGCGAAGTTGACCGATGGACGGACAAAAGCTTCGGAAGCAAGCACTCCCTTGTCGACGGAATCAATGGTTCCAAGTAGGATATTGGGTTGAAAAACTCCACCGCGACCGGTGGTGAACACACGCTGCCCGGGACGGACAGCGGCATTCGCGGATAGAAATCGAAGTCGGAGCATCGGCTCATCGTCAAACACGCCACGCTGACCACTGACGATGCCAACTTCGGGAGAACCTTCGATGCGCACCGCCACCTGACACTTCTCATCGGTCAGCAGGATCACCGAACAGCGATCCTTGTCGACGCGGTCCACCCGGCCGACGAGCCCCTCGTTGGAAAGCACTGCGAGATTGCTGACAATCCCCCGCGCCGAACCGGCATCGATCTCCAGCGTCTGCCACCAGGTCGTCGGGTTGCGACGGATGACACGGGAGGCCACCACTTCAAAGCGGGTCGTCTTCTTGAAATCCAAAGCATGTCGCAGTTGCGCGTTCTCCTTCTCCAGCGCACGGAAACGCGACTCCATCAACCGCAACCGGCCGACCTCCTTGCGCGTCACCTCCAACTCCGCCTCCAGATCCTTCGAATGCCGCACTTCCTCCAGAAATCCACGCGCGGCCAATTCCATGCTCGAGCCCGACCGCAGGAACGACGACATCGCCCGGAAATAACCGACCTGGATCTGACGCACCGCGCGGTCACTCCGGGTGAGCGCCCAGACGGCGCCTCCCAGGAATAACAACAATGCGATCAGATTGAGCGGCTTCATGGCCGGTGAGGATGGGGCGACCCTTAGCGGTCGTTGCTGGTCAGACCCTTGAGGAATTCGATCTCCTCAAGCGCCATGCCCGTGCCTTCCGCCACCGCGCTGAGCGGGTCTTCGGCGATGTGGACGGGCAGTCCGGTTTCCTCACGAAGCAGGCGGTCCAATCCCTTGAGCAGGGCACCCCCACCCGCCAGCACAATGCCGCGGTCGACAAGGTCGGCGGCAAGTTCCGGCGGACAGCGTTCGAGAGTCGTGCGCACGGCATCCACAATGGAACCGAGCGGATCCGCCATCGCCTCGCGGATCTCCTGCGAGGTGATGGTGATGGTTTTGGGAAGACCGGCCACGAGGTCGCGACCCTTGACTTCCATGGTGAGTTCCTTGGGCAGCGGAGCAGCGGACCCAAGGCGGATCTTGATCTCCTCAGCCGTGCGCTCGCCAATCATCAGGTTGTACTGACGCTTCATGTACTGGACGATCGACTCGTCGAGTTCATCACCAGCGGTGCGCACGCTGCGGGCGTAAACAATGCCACCGAGCGAGATCAGCGCCACTTCGGTGGTGCCGCCGCCGATGTCGACGATCATGTTGCCGGATGCCTCCATCACGGGAAGACCGACACCGATGGCCGCAGCCATCGGCTCTTCAATCAGATAGACTTCGCGCGCACCGGCCTGCTTCGCCGAATCCTCGACCGCGCGACGCTCGACACCGGTGATGCCGGATGGAATCGCGATCAACACGCGCGGATTCGAACGTCCCTTCTTGTTCACCTTCTTGATGAAGTGACGCAGCATCGCTTCGGTCACTTCGAAGTCGGCGATCACACCGTCCTTGAGCGGACGGATCGCCACGATGTTGCCCGGTGTGCGACCGAGCATGCGCTTGGCGTCGTCACCGACGGCCTTGACTTCGTTAGTGCCGACCTTGACGGCCACCACCGATGGCTCGCGCAGCACGATGCCGTGACCCTTGACGTTGATCAGGGTGTTGGCGGTGCCGAGGTCGATGCCGATGTCATTGGAGAAAAGATTTCCGAAAAGTCTGTTGAACATGGAAGTGATTGAAAATGAGGAAGTCTGAAAAAGCTGGCTGCGATGGCCGAGATTCGGTCGGCCGGATGATGGCCGATCGATTCAAGGGAGCCCCGGGTCAGGGATCAAACCGCAGGACGGGACTGCAGAACGTCTGCATTCCGGGGCCTCAGGTCAAGCCGCAATCCCCTGTATTTCAAGGAATCAGCGCCCATTTTTCAGTCCTGTAGATAGGTCCGCGGACGGTAAAGAACGGCGTATGGGATGAACGCCAGCGCGGTCAACAGCATCAGGCCGGCGAAAAACCAGAAATACGAGGCCCCCTCCAGCCGCGACTGGCCGCCGCTGAACGGCTCGCGGCTGATCCTCGCCGCTGCTGATTCTGCCGCTGGCGCCTGCCGACCCAAGTCCTTGATCCTCTGCTGCAACCACGATTCGTCCGGATGCAGGCGATCCGTCCACGATGGCGGGCTTTCCACAGCTTCCTCGCCGAGTTGCAGGGTCAAACCCAGGTCCCACTCGGTGCCCATCCGCCGGTCCGGACCGGCGGACAGCAGGCGCGCCTGCTTCGAGTTGAGAATCTCGTATCGGAGCGCCGTGCCCCAGGGGTCCTTGATCGCATCCAGCTCAGCCGCCAGCTTCGCCGGATCCGGCCAAGACCACGATTGGGCCGCCGCGCGACTCTCAATCAAGTCCGCCGCCCGCGTCAGCGCCTGCTCCGCCGGCAACTGCAATCGGCCGGTCCTGCCCTCGACCACATCCATCACCAGATCGTCGTTCGTGCCCACCTGACCGTCGTATCCCGGCAGACTCAAGGAACCATCAACCGGTTTGCCGTGCGTGGCGACATGCGCCTCCCATTGCTGCACTGCAGCACTCGGGATCTGGATGAAATGGTTCACGCCGACCACGAACAGATTCCCCACCGCAACCGAGCCGAGATAATAGCACATCATCATCGACTTCATGGCCTTGGGTGCCTGCGTGTAGGCGAACTCCAACGCCACGATCGACACCATCACCTCGGCGGCCGTCAGCAAGGCGATGACAATCATCTGCCAGACGATGTTGGGACGATCACCGGCATCGATCCACTCCTGCACCAACGACACCAAGGCGAACGATGCCGCCATCACGAACAAACCCGCACCGATCTTGCGCAGCGGTGTCAGCTTCCACACGCGATCAAGCATCGGATAGATCACATAGGCGAGGATCGGAATCAACAGCAACACGAACACCGAGTTGAGCGACTGCAGTTGCGAGGGCAACCACTCGAAACCGAGGAACTGCCGGTCCATGTCCTGCGCCTGAAACACGAAGCGCGTGCTCGTCTGGTCGAACAAGGCCCAGAACATCGCCACAAACAGATACAATGGCAGCAGCTTGAGCATCACCTTGAAACCACCACCGACCAATTCGTCACAGAACACGCGCAACCCTTTCGCCGGCACATGGATAAAGCGGTGCCGGCCCATCCAGAACACCAGCGTCGCCAACGCCATCAACACCCCGGGCACACCGAATGCCCAGTGCGGACCATACCACTCGAGCAACCACGGCGTGAGCAGCGCCGAGACCATCGCCCCCAGATTGATCGAAAAATAGAACCAGTTGAATACCCGCGGCAGCAATTGCGCGTTGCCCGCGCCGAACTGGTCGCCGACGTGCGCGGACACGCAGGGTTTGATGCCTCCGGATCCCAATGCGATCAGCGCAAGCCCCGCCATCAACCAGGCCGGCGAAGACCCGAACAAACCCATGCCCGCCAACGCGGCGTGGCCGGCACAATAGACCAGCGAGAGGATGATGATCGTCTTGTATTTGCCCCACACCACATCCGAAAGGAAGGCACCGAGGATCGGAGTGAAATACACGGCGAAGGTGAACAAGTGCACCGCCTCGGTGGCCTTGGCCTCGCTCATGCCGACCGCCGACCAACCGTCCATCAGGTGAAGGTAATGCACCATGAACACGGCCAACACCGCCTTCATCCCGTAGAAAGAAAAGCGCTCGGCCGCCTCATTGCCGATGATGTGGGGAATCCCCGGCGGCAAGCCGGTCAGGTCTGCAGGCGATGTGCGGTAAGCCATGGCTGGTCAGCGCAGTGTCCACATCCCGCACAGCACGGCAAGACGCGAAAACGCAGGATCCCCCCGCCCTACCGTAGGCGCGTTCGTAAGAACGCGGTCAGGAGTCTGCTGCAACCCAGTCAAAGAAACAACATCGGGCTGGTAGGGACGAGCGGCCCGCTCGTCCGTGATTCTCAGCGATCCACACACCCACCACCATCCTTGAACCTCAACAACGCTGCAACAAACTCCTCCCATTCCCGCGCCGAAGCAAATGCACGCCGAGGAATCACATGCGCCGCATGCTGCGCAACATACACATACAGGTATCGTCCGGACCTGACCACCTTCTGAATGCCGGCCCACTTGTATTCACTGCGGTTGTAAACGGTCTCTTCGGTCAACCCTCCCTCATCGATCGTAATGGCATGTTCCGTCAGGATCGTCTTGTTCATCTTCGAGATCATGCTCAACGCCGAGATGCCCAGGATAAGCACCAGATAACCACCCACCAATACACCCTCCATCACCACAAACGTCACGATCTTGACCGGCAGGACCGCATCAGGCGGAATCGCCATGCTCGTGGAAATCGAAGTCACGACAAGGAACATCATGGTGATCAACCACAACGAGACCCGCCGGTAGGAATGATGGCACATGAATGCCAGAATATCCCAATAGTCGTTCTTGTAGATGATCTTCATGGCATGAGTTTAATGAGATTTCTCAACCGGCACAAACGAGCATCCGAACATCGAATTGAGGTGGATTGGACGCATCGTTATTCTCCACCTCTCTTCACTTCGATGTTCGATGTTGGACGTTCGATGTTCGATGTTGGCTGCAGTCAGCGACGGTCATAGACCGCCGCTACATGCCCATCGGGATTCTTCGCCCTCACCCGGCACTCTTTCCGACCACCTTCCAGAAATCATCCGTCTGCGCCGCATCCGGCAGCACTTCCAGCAAGGTCGTGGTTTCACCAGGCTCAAAGGCATCCAACTCGTCCTGCGAACTGATCCGCAAGTGCTTCATCCCCCACAGGGCGGCCAGCCCGGCAAGGTCGGCGTGATGCGGATTGATCACGCACTCGGCGGCCCGCGGGTTCATCGCTCCAAGTCGCGGCAGCCGCTTGAAAATGCCACCGCCCCCGTTGTTGATCACCACCAGCACGCGACCGCGCGGTTCCACCTGACCGAGCACGAAACCGGCCGATGCGTCGTAAAGGGCGGTCAGATCTCCCACCATCGCCCAAGCGTCGACCTGATCGGCCGACCATCCCAGCCAGGTGCTGATCTGGCCATCGATGCCGTTCGCTCCGCGGTTGGCGCGCACGTCGGGCACCGGACGTGTCCACTGCGCGAATGCATTCCACTCACGGATCGGCAGGCTGTTGCCGAGATACACGCCACTGCCGATGCAGGCGTAATGCGACAAGGCCCGCACCCAAGCCGGCTCGCTGTCGGGATAGGCTTCAAGCGCCTCCTCGACGCGCGCGGCACGCCCGCCATTGCCAACGAGATGATCGAGCGCATCCTCGATCGGATCCACATCGCCCAGCGATGCCAGCACGCGATTCACCGGCCCCTGCGTGACTTTCGACGCGCGCGCCAATCCCGGCAATCCGGATCGACAGACCGACCACACCTCGACGTCTTCGATCGTTTCCAAATCCCTCCAGAATCGCCCGCTCGGCACCCCACCAAGCCGCAGCAGCTTGCCCGGCGGCTTCTCCTTGAGCACCCGGTCGGCATCATGCAACTGCAATTCCTGCAGCGCCTCGCGCAATCCGCTGGTCGCCTCCGCCACCACCGGCACGGCGAGTTGCAGGCAGAAATGAAACACTTCCTCGCGCTCGTCGGGCTCCAACGCACCGACCATCACCACCACACCGCGATACACATCCTCGCGCAACCAGCGCGCCAGATCCGCCACCGCCGCCGGCTGACGCCGCGGCGCAAACACCGCTGGCAACATGCCGGAGAAATCGATTTCGGCCACCTCGAACGACTCGTCGCACTCGATATTCCAATGCAGCGGCCCGTTGCCGTCCCAATCCTCGATCGGACAAGTCGCCGCATACGCGCCGAACAACCCGACCTGGTCGATCGCCTGCGGCGCACCGGAATGCCGGAACGACGCCGGACGATCCGCCGTCAATGCAATCAATGGCCGCATCTGGTAACGCGCCTCAATGACCGCCGGCAGCAATTCGGCCGCCGCCGTGCCGCTGGTGGTCACCACCGCACACGGTTGCGCAGTGCGCTGCGTGCGCCCCAAAGCGAAGAACCCGGCACTGCGCTCATCGAAATGACGCCACAGGCGCAGCGCTCCCGCGGCCTCCGCTTGGGCCAGCACTTCCAGCCACACCGCATTGCGCGCTCCGGCACACACGACGAACTCGGTGACACCTGCCGCCAGGCACCGCCGCACGCCATCCACTGCCTGCAACCATCCGTTCATGCCCCGATGACTAGCGGATCCATCCGCCCTTGTCGACTCACGGAACCAGGAACCTGTCTCATCCCTGCGCCAGTTCCAGCGCCTCGCGGGTCAGACGGGTGATTTCATCCCAGCGTCCGGCATTCACCAGCGCCTTCTCCACCATCCAGGATCCACCCGCCGCCGCTACCACCGGCAGCTTCAAATACGACTGCAGGTTCGCCGGGGAAATGCCGCCGGTCGGCGTGAACTTCACCCCGGTGTGCCCGTAAGGGCCCGCCAGGGACTTGAGCATCGACACCCCACCCGCCGCCTCGGCAGGAAAGAACTTGAGCAACTTGCAGCCAAGCGACAAGGCCTGCTCGACCTCGCTCGGAGTCATCACGCCGGGCGAGAATTCCAAACCCACTTCGCGCGCCACCGCAATCGTCTGCGGATTCAATCCCGGCGCCAATCCGAACACCGCACCCGCAGCCCGCGCACGACGCACCTGCTCCCCATCCAACAAGGTGCCCGCCCCCAGCAAGATCTCAGGAAACCGCGCGGCAATCCGCCTGATCGATTCCTCGGCCGCCGCCGTGCGGAAGGTCACTTCCATGATGTCCAAACCCCCAGCCAACAAGGCCTCCGCCAATGGCTCGGCATCCTCGGCTTTGTCCAGAACCACGACAGGAATGATGCGCTTGGCGAGAATGCGTTCGATCATGCGCAGGATGCTGCCCAGCCAGCCGCCGCTCGGGAAGTCAAAAGTCACATGCACAACCATGAGAAACGGCCAGATCGCACACTCCAGGTAGCGCCGTCTCGCCGAATGGAGCGGATGCGACATGGACTCAAGCGGAGCACAGAGCCCAACGGGTGTCGCCGACGGGCGACATCAAACGGCAGGGATGCCACCACCCCCAAAATCAACCCTCAACCCTCAACAACCCACAATCGTCATTCCATCCAAACACGGCATGAACATGAAAAAAGCAACCCGCCGCATCGCTGACTGATCGCAGCGCAACGGCTTGGCCTGGCCCTTCATGATCTGAACCGATTGAACATCAAGCGCGTATGCGACCGCGCCTTGTGCGGCCAGAACGTAGCAAATTGGAGAAGTTATATCGGTCCGCCAACATAGGTTGTTGGCAAATCTTGGCCTACCAGTTCAAATCATTCACGCTGTGGCGCGTTAATATTTGGCCGGTGCTTCTTCAGGCGGTCAATTACATCTCTGTGCTCTGTGCGGCGAGGCTCCTCTACCGCCAGATTATTCCACTCATTCGGATCCGCATCGTGGTCGTAGAGCTCCTCACTTCCATCATAATACAAAATGTATCGCCATCGTTCATCCCTGATCGAATGGTTGTTCTGACCCAGTGTTGATATCGCCACATGATTCCATTCGGCATTCAGATCATGTAGCAGCGGCGCTACACTCACCCCCTCAATGCTCTTATTGGGCTCCAAGTCGCAAAGCTCAATCAATGTGGGATAGATGCTCAGAAGCTCAACAGGCTTGGGCGACTTCCCCCTTGCTCCTTTCGGCACACTGACAATGAAAGGAACATGTGTCGTGCGCTCCCACAAAGAGAATTTTGACCAGCGTTGTTTTTCCCCGAGGTGATAACCATGGTCGGAATACAGGATAACGATCGTGTTGTCGGCATGGGGACTTTTGTCCAGCGCGTCGAGCACCCGACCGATCTGCTCATCGACCCACCGGACACATGCCAGATAGGATTTGACCGCCTCATCCCATCGACCGTCTTGTTCCATCCACTCGTGGGTAGGAATATTCACATTGCTCAGGGTAAGCTCTTTGGCGGCTGGAGAAAGGTCACTCCAATCATTCTCTTTGACCTCGGGTCGACGTGCACGCTCGATGCTCTCGTAAACGCGCCGGGGAGGAAAAAAGGGCACATGCGGGCGCATGAAACCGATAGCCATGAAGAATGGGCGGTCGTGTTGACTCTTGAGTTGTTGGACGCCCCAGCTCGCTATCTTATGATCAACGAACAGTTCCTCTTTGTAGTCCTGCGGGCCGAAATCCCAAATTTTGTGGTAAATCTCAGGTTTCTTATGGAGCGCCCTGTCGTGTTCTGACCAAAAACCCGGTCTGGGGCCCACAACATTCACATCATTTGGCGGAATCCACGACTTATGGTAAATCTTGCCTGCTGTAAGCGTCTTATAACCGCTTGCATCAAAGTGTCGTGGCAGACTTGTATGCTCCTTCAGGAATTCGGCGGACTTATCAGGAGGAAAGGAGTTGCTGTAAAATCCTGTGGTGGATGGGCGCATTCCCCACATGATACTGACCCGTGATGGATTGCACATCGTGCCTTGACTGTGTGCGTTCGTGAACAGGACCCCCCGCTCTGCCAGTCTGTCGATGTTTGGCGTCTTGGTGTCTGGATGCCCACCCATACAACCGATCCAGTCATTCAAGTCGTCCACTGCTATCATCAGGACATTTGGACGAGTGTCTGCAGAAGACAGCATGGACCCAAATAAAGAAATAACAGCAATAAATACAATTTGGACGGCGATCCTCATGGGGTTTCTCAATTTTACCAACGTTTGAAGTGTGGCACGGCGGGATTTAGTAGTCGATAGCGCAGCGAACTAGAGAGCTTGTTCGCCGTTGCCACCACTGACTTGTTCGCCATGTTTTTTGGTAGATCGTATATTGCCTAGAAGTGATTTTACACTCTCCCAATGATTGCGAATCCCACTCCAGTTTAAGGCAGGCATATAAAATCTAGGTCTCCGGTTATATCGTGGCGCGATTCGCTCACGAATCCAATTCTCTCCCCACGTCCCCCATGCTCCAGCCACACAGACCAAATTCAATGAACATGCCGGATATACTTCGAAACGGAGAATGTCATGTATTTCTTCCTCAGAGTATCTGCTTAGTGCGAGAACACCTGCAATCCTCTGAAGATCGGCATTGGTTAGTTCATCATCCAAGAAAAACTCCGACAATGCCTCCCACACAGGCATTCTCTCGCAGATTTGTTCCTCGGAAGGCATTTTTTCAGGCGAACGTAGAGCGCGTGCACCACTACCAGCGGCGGCGGCGGAAGCCTCTCACGGAGTTAAGGTTGTAATTACAGGAAAACATCGTAGGAGAACGGCTGGTAGTGGTTGTCACGACGCGACTTGTTATGCTTCTGTTTTCTTTTTCTTAGGCGCGAGTGATTTGTGGTAAGTGTCTTCGGCAGACAGTTGCAGACAATACGAAATTGGAGAATCGGGCGGTTCGAATGTCCACTGCTTCTTCATTTTCTTAAATCCGTATATCTCAACATCCTTCTCTGAAAATGGCGGAATGTCGAAAACGTAAGCTGGCTCGCCAAACTCCCCGATAAAGTCCTCCTCGTTCTTCAAGTTCTCGATCCGCGACCAGGCATCGGCATAGTCCGATTCTGTGGGTTCCTCGAAAAATGTGTGGCGTAGGGACTCGGGCGGCTTCCCGCCGCACGCTATGCAGTAGTAAACCTGACCGCTTCCTCGTCCCCTTTGGTGAAGGATATGGAACTCATTCATCTCTAGGTCGAATTCCATGTAATCTGGGAACTGTTCGACGATCTGTTCCATTACTCTACATTCGCACAACCGTTCTTCTCGATCAGGCCAACCGTGTTCACCGCAAAACGGACAGTAGTGGATTGCCAGGCGGTTATCATGAACCGAATCGTCACCAAGGAAATACTCTTCACCACACTTTGTGACTGGAATGTCGGGATCTTGAGCCCATTTGCTGAGTAGCTTACATGTGCATGGGGCTTTCATTTCTTGGCATAACGTAGAGCGCACGCACCGCTAGGAGCTGGAACGTAAGTCTCTCACGGGGTTAGTGTTGTAATTACGGGAAATCATGTCAACAGAACGGCTCCTAGCGGTTGCGTGGCGCGGCTTGTTGGGCTGAATTATGATGCGATTGATGTCACCTCGCGCTTGATCTTCGCGCCAACAGTTCGTTCAGCTACTTCAAGATCGTGTTCAGATTGTAGTCCGATCCAAAATGCTGCCGATGTGCCAAAAAACTTAGCCAGGCGTAATGCTGTCTCGGCACTCAAGCTGCGCCTGCACTTCGTGATCTCAGTAAGTCGTGATGCAGGAATTCCTGTAGCACGGGAAACAGATGCAAGACTCAGCCCCATAGGCTTGATGAACTCTTCGAGCAAAATCTCACCGGGATGAATCAATGGTAGGTATTTGGATGTGCTCATGATCTTAGTGATAGTCTATAATTGTTACATCTCTCTTTGCTCCGTCTTGCCAACGGAATATGATGCGCCACTGCTGATTGATTCGAATACTCCAGTAGCCCGCCAGATTGCCTTTGAGTTGTTCAAGGCGATTGCCGGGTGGAATCTGTAGATCTTCGACTATTCTTGCTTGATTCAGCATACGCAACTTACGTCTGGCACGTTCCTGGATTTCACCAGGCAAGCCGCGCACTCGTAACCCGCGATAGATACTCTCTGTTGCTGAATCGCCGAAACTCTCAATCACACGAGTAAATTACCTCACCAGTTGATTACGTCAAGCGTAATTACGTGCCGCGAAATAATTAATTTTGCCCAACAGTATTTATTCGTAGGATGTCAGGGTGTGATATCCGTTGATGCTGCATAGCCAGAATCTGGTAGATTTGCAATCATTATCAATGACTTACGCCGATCGAGGTGTGTGTATCAGGTTGGATTTTCGCCAGCTTTCACCCGCGACCCGACCTTTCTGATATAACGCGTCGAATGGGACCCTTCACGGTCATTTTCGTCCGGGCACGGGGAATGCACAGAGAAACGCTAATGGAATATTGATGATCCTGAGAAGCGGAGACGGAAGCCTTGGCATCGGCGGATGACCGCATTCTTACGAATGCGCCTACGCTCCACGCTCCACGCTCCACGCTCCACGCTCCACGCT
>JACCDY011194030.1_pt1 | contig 12620 bp, 7 predicted proteins | sample 7446391 | NCBI WGS metagenome assembly JACCDY01 (sample SAMN15323451, study PRJNA562643) | freshwater metagenome | isolation source: river surface water | place: USA:Blue River Watershed | collected 2017-08-18 | reverse complement strand
GTGTTCCATCATTCGCCTACCGCCTGCCTCTTGCCTCCTGCTTCTCTTTTGGCGCGGTGCTCTGGGGCGGGCAGGATGCCCGCGGTCCCAGGGTAAGCCGCTTCGCTCTTACCGCTTACCGCTTACCGCTTACCGCTTACCTCTTACCTCTTACCTCTTACCTCTTACCTCTTACCTCTTACCTCTTACCCATAACCCATGACTACCGACAATGCTCATGCCTTAGCCCCCTGCTTGAACCGGAACACTTGTACTTGAATCCTGCCTTTTCCGCGCTTAGCTCCAGCCATGACTTGGGATGACACCTTCCTTGCGCTGTTCCAGCGCTGCTCACTTGCTTATGCGAATGGCAACACCGACTTCACCAGCTACTACTCGCCGGAGGACCTGCAATTCCTCGCTTCCATCGGTTGTCAGCCACGCGAGTTCTTCGATTTCATTGAGGACTACGGCGACAGTGGCGTGCCAACGCCCAGCACCGCGTTATTGATTGCTGCCGTGCGCCGCGATTATTTCCTGGTGGTTCAAGAGGGCGTGGCTTCGACCGCCGAGAAACTCACACGCGACGAACTGCCGACCTTCGGCGATGAACTCGACGGCATCGTCTACCTGCCGCGCATCCTGGCCAAAGCAAAGGCCAAACTGCGCGGGGAACTCGATCCCGACCTGATGTACGGCTGCGGCGGTGACCGCAACTTCCTCACCAAGAACGGAAACCTCCATCCGGCGGATTTCCTCCGCCGCGTGTGGGCCGCCGGTGACGACACCTCAAAGCTGGTCAAATGGATCCGCTCGCAGCATTGAGCACATCGATCCTACCCATACCGGAGCCACCCCCACGCGATGCATTCGTTCGATGACCTCTTCGGCCCGGACTATCTGTTCAGCCCCGGCGCGATGTTCGGGGCCAGGCGCTGGTTGCCCGATGTCCCCGAGTCGATGACCGGCGGCCAGCTGACCTTGTTCCGGAATACACCCTGCATCTGCCATGCCGGCGCCGCAACCCGGACCGGACTCCGATTGCTGGCCGATGTCGGCCATCATCTTCCGAATCAACTGCATCCATACCGTAATGACGAGGATCTGGTTCAGCAACTCCTCGAACTGACCCATCAGGGACTCATGTTGGTCATCAGCCACCTGCCGCTCCACCCGTCGATTGCGAAGGATACACTCTGGATGAGTCCGGAGCTGCTGAGCCGGCTGAACCACAAGGGTTTTCTGTCGGATTGGGTGCCCCCGCAACACCTGCCGAGGCGCCACACGATTTCCACAGCGAGCCTCGCACAGTTCGCCACCCCCTTGCCCGTGGTTCTCAAGGCGGCCACGGATGTGACCACCGGCGGCGGCAAGGACGTCATGCGCTACACGAGTGAACAAGCATGTGAAGAAGCGCTGCGCCATTTCACTGGCACCGAATCGCTGGTCGTCGAAGAGTGGGTCGACTTTCAGGAACTCTGGTGCGTGAACTACGCAATCCATCGCGACGGTCAGCTCGACTGCCTGGGGGCAGCGGGTCAATTGATCAATGCTTCGCTCGGATTCGCCGGCAACCGGTTTCTCAATGATCTCGTGCCAGGTGCAGATCTGATGACCATGACCACGGACGTCGCCCGCAGGATTGCACAAACCGGCTATCACGGCGTTCTCGGGCTCGATGCGGGGCGAGCCACGGATGGCCGCCTCCTGCTCTTCGACATCAACGCCCGGATGAATGCGTCCACCTCGCTGCTGATCGCCAGAGACCGTTTCCCGTGGATCCGCCGCTTACCGGTCCAGCGATCGATCCGTATCCAGTCGGATCACTCGCTCGACGACTGCATCCGCATTGCCGAATCCGCTGTCGCAGACGAACGCTTCCTGCCCGTCGCCACCTTCGATCCGTCGGTGTCCGGATTGCCCGGCCCCTGCTTCGTCAGCGGACTGATCAACGGCGATGATGACGACGATATCGACGCCTACCTCAGCATGCAACTGAGCGACACCCGCTGCTATCCCCCCACTCCCAGCCTGCGATGAAGCCTCTGGAAATCCGCAACCTACGCATCAGCCGAAACGGCGACAGCCACCGCTGCGCCGCGATGGTCGACGGTGTGGAGGTCTGGTTCGAGAGCGATCAGGAATTGAGTGGAGCTCCCGAATCCTTCCTGAGCGCATTTCTCCTGCCCGCCATGGCAGCTGGCCGGGATCTTCTGTGTGATGAACCGGTTGACCCCCTGTGGTTGGAAAACAACCAGCGACTGCAGGAAATCTTCCACCGCTGGTGGGGTTATTTCCTGATCCGTGTGCAGGCACCTCTCGCAAGCGACCTCCGCCAGCAGACCGGACGCAGCGCCCTGCTATTCTCCGCTGGTGTGGATTCCTTCCATACGCTGCTCAAACACCCCGACCGGATCGACTGCCTGCTCTTCGCCGAAGGACTGGACGTCAAGATCGACAACAATGCCTATCGTGAACATGCCCGGGCCCTGGTCCGGCGAGTCGCCGCCAGCAAGGGCATGAGCTGCCTGGGAATCGCCACCAACCTGCGACAGCATCCGTTGTTCAAGCGCATGGACTACCTCCGCACGCACGGCGCGGCACTGGCCGCCTGCGCCCATCAACTCGACCGCCACTGCGGTCGTCTGATCATCAATTCCAGCAGCGTCACCGAATTCAACATCCCATTCGGCACCCACTGGGACACCGATCCGCTGTGGTCCTCCTCATCACTCGGCGTCGACCATTGGGGACAGCATCGGTGGCGCGCGGAAAAACTCACTGAAATCATGCGGGAGCCGATCGTAAGGCAGAACCTCAGGTGCTGCTTCGAACGATTGTCACCACCGGCACTGAATTGCGGCCGCTGCGAGAAATGCGTGCGCACCATGCTGATCCTGCATCAACATGGACAACTCGATGGCTTCGAGGCACTGCAACCACCGTGCCATCTCGCCGAGTCGATCGACCGCGTCGTCTACGTCAAGAGCATCACCCTTCAGGTCTATGAGAGGGTTCGCGCCGTGGAAAGCGACCCCATGATCCGGGACGCCCTCGACCGGCTGATCCGCCGCAACCACGGACCTCTCGGCAAACTGCGACGCTCGCTTTACAAACGCTGGTTGCGGATCCGCGATCGCTTCGCCGCCAAGCGCGATTGAGATCCTGAACATCACCGATTGAGCCGCCGGCAATCGGTCCGCCAGACAGATCAGTGGTCCCGTGCCAGGTCAGCCACCCGGTACAATTCGGCTTTGAGCACCTCCAGACGCAGCGGCTTGGCCAGAAAGCCATCCATGCCGGCCTCGAACGCCCGCTGGCGGTCGCTTTCGTAGGCGTTCGCGGTGAGCGCGAGGATCAGATGACGGGCGACGCCTCTCGCCTTCTCGTCCTCACGAATCGCCCTGGTTGCGTCATAACCATCCATGACCGGCATCTGGCAGTCCATCAGGATCAAGTCGTAATCGGTGGCACAGCAGAGATCGACAGCCACCCGACCGTTTTCGGCCACATCAATGACGTCGGCAAATGGCTTCATCTGCAATTCGGTGACGCGCTGATTGATGGGGTTGTCCTCAACGATCAGGACCCGCTTGAAGTGGATTTTGCGCGAAGCAACCGGATCCCCGTCGTGCTGCGCATGCGTCGCCTCATCAGCCACCATCAGCGGCAGCTTGATCCGAGCACTGGCGACCGTGCCGGATCCGGGACGACTCTCGAGCGTCAGTGAGCCGCCCATCAACAGCATCAGCGAACGACTAATGCTCAGACCAAGCCCGGTGCCGCCGTAATTGCGTGTCGTCGATGCATCCGCCTGCACGAATGGCAGGAAAACCCGACTGATCTCCTCCTCGTTCATACCGACACCCGTGTCCACCACCCGGAAGCAAAGCTCCGCATGATGCTCATCAGCGGAATCAATCGAAACATTCAGACTCACCCGACCCTCGCTGGTGAACTTGATCGCGTTCGACAGCAGGTTCGCCAACACCTGCTGCAGGCGGCTCTCATCACCGATCAGGCGATCCGGCACCCGGTCATCAACAAGCTTTTCCAAAAGAATGCTCCGTCCACGTGCATCCCCTTCCACCATGCGGATCACCCGGTCGGCCAGTGACCGCGGATCAAATGGCCGGCTGTCCAACTGGATCGCACCCGCCTCGATTTTCGACAGGTCGAGAATATCGTTGATCAGCGCAAGCAGGCTCTGCCCGCAATGGATGATGGTCTGCGCGAATTCCCTCTGCTGCCCGTCAAGCGAAGTGCCCAGCAGCAGCTCCGACATGCCGATCATGCCGTTCATGGGTGTGCGGATCTCATGACTCATGGTCGCCAGGAACTGCTGCCTTGCCTTGACCATCTTCTCGGCCTCGCGCCGTGCCCGCGCATGATTCTCGCTCGCCTGCAGCAATTCCTCACGCATCCGCATCTGCTGCGAGACATCGACACAAACACCGATCATGCGCAGCGGCTGGCCATCATCACCCCGGTGCACCTTACCTAAGGCAAGCACCGTCGGGTGATCCTTACGAGCCGTACGGTATTCCACCTCGTAATCCACATCCTCATCCAATGACGCTTGCAGCACTTCCTGCACCTTCTTGCGGTCATCCGGATGGATCGTATCGATGAAGTCCGCCACCGTGCCGGATGAGCGACTCCGGTCGAGCCCGAAGAGATCGAACATCTGGTCGTTCCAGATCAATTGCCCGGTGTCCACATGCCAATCCCAGATGCCGATGTTGCCGGCGTCAGTCGCCTGCGTCAGGCGTTCCTGAATGATCTCCATCTCCTTCCGCGCATCGAGCAGACGAACGCGATTCCCCTCCTCATCGGTCACATCCTGCGAAAAGACGACAATACCACCGATCCCGCCGTCCGCACGGAACCAAGGGTGCACCTCCCATTTCAGGTATTGGACGCGACCACTCGAGCTGACAAAGCGATCCGGCCCTCCCTTCTCATGCGAACCCTTGAGCGCCCGCTGATGGACATCCCGCCACTCCGGCATTTCGAGAATCTCCGGAAACACATCGTAATGATGCTTACCCCGGACATCTTCCTTGAGCTCGAACTGGGTCATCCACCGCTGACTGGCGGATAGGAAACGCAGATTATTGTCGAAGATCGCGATAGCGGCAGGAGCATGCTCAACGAACAGGTTGTTGATGCTCTCCCTTTCACTGGCTTTCGCTTCAGCCTGATCGGCCAAGGTCAGCGCCCGCCGGTGACTGCGATGGATGCCAAGCAGGATGGTCGCCAGCATTGTGCTCAGTGCGACACCAACGACAAGGAACATCATCTGCTGCTTGCTCGCCGTCTTGCTGACGAAATGGTCGGTAGTCCAGGTATGGATCAGCCAACTCCGGCCGGCATATGGCCAGTCCAGCACCCGATCCATCGCGGAATTCCTGGTGTCCATTGCGTCCCCAGTGGTGTAGATCAGGCATTCCGGGCTGACTTCTCCGTCATACACAGCAAAGCCGGTTTCGTGAGTTCCCGTATTCGACGGCAACTTGAGGATGTCCTTGCCGATCATCGGGGCATACACCACATCCATGAACGCCGCCCGCCGTTCTTCGAGGGTAGAGACCGGGGCGCCCACCCGGTAACGCGGAATCATCAGTAGAAATCCCGGCGTCTTGAGTTGATCCTGAACCAAGCTGATGATGCCGGTCACCTGAGGCTTGCCGGTATCACGCGCACTTTCGTAGGCCTCCCGACGATTGCTTTCACTGGCAATGTCGAGCCCCAGGGCGCTGCGGTTGGCCTCGATGGGTTCGATCCGGTCGATGATGTAGGAGACATCCGCCGGTGGATCCACCCCATCCACGGTCTTGTAGATGAATTCCGAACTGCTTTCCTTCTGATACAACTCGATCGCCTGTTCACGCCGATCGGCCGCCACCGGGCTGATCACCCCCACACCCAGGATCCCGGGCGCGACCTGCTGCAAGGGCACGCTGGACACGTAGCGCCGCCACTCCTCTCTCGTCACATACTCAGAACCATTGAGGATACCGACACCGCCGTAGAGAACCGACTCATAGGAATCCAACCGCGCCATGATGTCGGCCATCTGCGCCTCCATCTGTCCAACAAAACGGTTGGCATCGGTGTCCCGCGCGCTCTGCTTGAGCGCAAAATAGCCGTAGATCGTCGCACCGAGTCCGGCCAACTCGATGGCGATGGCGAGGGGAAGTGCAATATGGAGGGATCGCCAGTTCAATGGGTTTTTTTAGCGATTCTCATGCAGCAAAATCAAGCCCACAGACGCATTCCTCCCTACGGGATCACGTGATGCCGCATCCGCCGGCATGGATCAGATCGGACTGATTCCGATTGCGGAGACAACGGTTTCTGGCACATTCGGTCATGGCCATGCATCACCGGTTCCTGACCTGCTTCCTGCTGCTGACAATGACCGCAGCAGCCGCCGAATCCACAGCCAAAGGTCCCAACGTCATCCTGATGATGGCCGATGATCTCGGCTACGGGGATATCTCGTGCTACGGGAGCAAGCTGAACCGCACGCCGGTGCTCGATCGTCTGGCCGCCGAAGGGATCCGCCTCACCGACTACCACTCGGGTTCCACCGTGTGCACGCCATCGCGGATGGCGCTGCTCAGCGGCTACTACCCGCGCCGGGTCGGCTGGCCGGGCGGCGTGCTTGGATTCAAGATGAACATGAAAGGCGGCATGGCGAGCGAGGTCAGGACGATCGCGGAAGTTTTCCGCGACGCCGGCTACCGCACCGGGATTGTCGGCAAGTGGCATCTCGGCGACCACCCGGATCGTCTACCGCGCGGTCAGGGATTCGAAGAATCCTTCATCATCAAGGCCAGCAACAACCAGACCAACGAGCTCTGGCGCGATGGGGAACTGGCATCCAAACCATTCGACAACCGACTCCTCACCGAGTGCTTCACCGATGAGGCGATGTCCTTCATCCGCAAGCATCACAAGGAACCTTTCTTCCTCTACCTGCCGTTCACCGCACCCCATTTCCCGGTGCAGGCGCACCCGGAATGGGCAGGCAAATCGGGCAATGCCGCTTTCGGCGATGTCGTCGAGGAGCTCGACCACCGGGTCGGCATGCTGCTCGATCTGCTCAAGCAGCTCGAGATTGCCGACAACACGCTGATCGTCTTCACCTCGGACAACGGACCCGAGTCGAACAGCAAGAACAAAACCACTGCGGAGCCATTACGCGGCAAGAAATGGACATCGCTCGAAGGTGGCACCCGCGTTCCCTGCATCATCCATTGGCCGGCAAAACTGAAAAAAGGCACCAGCTACAACTCCTTGGCCGCATCGATTGACATGTTGCCGACACTTGCGGATGCCTGCGGCATACCATGGCAGCCTGCGGCTGACGCCCCGCCACTTGACGGCATGTCGTTGTGGCCGTCGCTGATTGGCCAAACGGAATCCCCGACCCGCCAGGAGCTGATCCTCTGGGACGGTTGGGCACACCCTCATGCAATCCGCAGCGGCACCTGGAAATTGTTCATCGAAGAGACCGAGTGGGTCGAGGGCAGCGAACAAGGGCCGATTCTATTCCAACTCGCAGATGACATCAGCGAATCCCGCAACGTGGCTGCCGAACATCCGCAACAGGTCGAGCTCATGACCCGGCGCGCCCGGGAGATCCTGCAAACGCTCGAAAAACCAGCGATTCCATTGGGTGGCGGACTTGACCCCGAATTCAATCCTCCAGTCCCCCGCTGGTTGCGCTGAGCACCATCCGGCCACACAGGCTTGCAGTCAGTAGCCGGTTCAGCCTATGCTGCGGATGCCGGTCAATGATCGGCACCCATCCACCATGCCTAAGCGCATCTCCAAGATCACGGAATCCCTCAAGGAACTCGGCGACATCCAGGTCAACGACTGGGAACTACCGAAAGTCCTCAACACCGAGCTCTCGGAACTGGAGATCCGCAAATCCCTGCAGAAACTCAGCAGCATCCAGGTCACGGAATGGGAGATCAGGGACATCATGCCGGCCCTGCAGGAACTCGCCCGCAAGGAGGTGGATATCGTCGGACTACTCAGGCAAGCTGCCGAATTCAAAGTCAACGACTGGGAGCTTAAGGACGCATTCCAGAAACAACGCAAGGGAAAACCCCTGTCCAAAAGGCGGATGACCAAGCTGATCGAATCGCTCAGCGCTTATCTGGAATACGTCATCTTCAGGCTGATCAAGGAGCCGCGGTATGCATCGATCCACTGCGAGGAAATCGCACCACAAGTGCTATGCTTCCGCGTGATCCTGACCCAGCGCGACCTATCCGCCTTGATCGGATCCCAAGGCCGCACCGCCGGTCCGATCCGCCGCATCCTCAAGGATGTCGCCTACGAACGCGGTGTGTTCGCCTTGTTGTCCATCCAGACGCATATGGAGGCGGCAAGAACCGACGGCATCTGAGGGAAAAAAGCCATCCACGGGATTACCCGGGCGACCTTCAAACCCTGCCCATCAACGCAGGGGCGGATCTTGGGGTTTCTCTTCATCCGGCATGACCACCTCTGCAAGACGGGTGACCAAGGAATAGACCTTGTCGGAGAAATTGCGGCCACTGCGCACGGCCTTTGCCAACAGGTCGGCGTTGGCACCAATGAAACCAACTCCGCCGATGATCAGCAGTAGGAACAATCCCGTCAGCAGATACCCCTTGAGATCCATTTTCCGACCGTAAGCATAGCCGGCCGGACAGGCGAAACATCGGTAAGCGAGCCACAGGTTGGCACCCGGAATGATCATCCCCAACACCCAGACGCGGCTCATGCCCAGATTGGTGAGACGCAGGAACACCAACCAGACCATGACGATCACCGTCACGTAGGATGCATAGGGAAACACCGCATCCACCATCTGACTACCGAAGGTTTCTGTTAGAAAAGGCCTACCAGCCCGGATCAGGTAATACCAGAGGAACGGGAATACGGACATCGTGATGATGAAGCCCATGCGATGGATTCCGGGAAACGGCACTTCCTCCTCACCAAACTTGTGAACGGGTTTCGCCTTGGGCGCCTTGCCTTTTTTCCCTGGCGGTGGTGGCGGCAGCGAGCTGCGATCCTTGGACGCTGCGGATTCAACCCGCTTGAACAAACCGTCCACCAATCCCGACTGCAGCCATTTCTCCATGCCTGGCTTCCACACCATGTCGAGCCGCGGATTGAGCGAGCCGGAACTGGCCATCTCCTGAAGATCAGTGAATTCCACCGGACCGAGACGGTCACCCTCGAACGTGTAATACCAGCCGTCCTTGCCCGCAGCGATGGCTTCGCGGGCCAATTCCACCTTGTCGGCGAGCCGCTTGCGCTCCTGTTGGATCCGCCGTGCCTGAGAGTCGACCTCCTGCTGGGCACGCATCTTGGTCTCGTGCTTGAAGCGGGAAATGATCCGCTCACGGATGAGATCCGCTTCGGTGCGGGGACCGGACCGCATCTGGCCATCCGACAGTAGCGACGAGCGATGATCCTCCTCGGCGAGTTGGCGAGCGTGCTCGGCAGCGCGCGCCCGTTGCTCGGCTTCGATGCGAGCCTTGTAGGCGGCCGCCGTTCTGGCCTCCTCTTCCTCGCGAGCCTTGGCGGCCGCAGCCACTTTGGCCTCCTCTTCCGCCCGGGCGCGATAAGCGGCATCCGCTTTCGCTTCTTCCTCCTGGCGGGCTTTGGCCGCGGCCAATCGGGCCAGCTCCGCTTGCTCGGCATCTGCGGCGGCCTGCTCGCGGGCTTCCTGCGCCAGTTGCGCGGCTTGCGCCGCCTCCGCTTTCGCCTCTTCCACTTCGCGGGCCAACTGGGCCGCTTGCTGGCGGATCTCCTCCAATTCGGCCTCGCGTTTGGCACGTTGTTCCTCCCAATTGCGGAGTCCATCTTTGTCGGATTGACTCGGCGGCGCCTGCACCGGGCGACGCTCCAATTCGATGCGCTGCGTCTCCTTGAGCGCCCGCTTCTCCTGCTTCACTTCGGCATTGCGCTGCGCCTCCAGCGCTTTGGCCTGCGCCTGCTCGGCTTCCAGTGCCTTGGCCTCTGCAAGTTCACGCGTCTGACGGGCACGTTCTTCCTCCTGCTGACGGGTCCGTGCCGCATCGAGCGCCTTTGCTTCCTCCTCCTGTCTGGCCTTGACGGCTTGGGCCGCGCGCGCCTCCTCCTCCTCGCGTTTGCGTACCGCTGCCGCAGCCCGCGCCTCCTCCTCTTCGCGAGCCTTTTCGGCATCCAACCTTGCCTGCTCGGCCTCAGCGGCCGCCTGCTTCATCGCCTCCTCAAGAGCGCGGACCGCTTCTTCCTGTTGCTGAAGATGTTCAGCCGCCTCACGGCTGCGGCGTTCTTCCTCCTCGCGCTCTTGGGCGAACTGCAAACGGGTCTGCTCAACCTCCTGCTCCGTACGGGCCAATTGCTCCTCAACCGCCTTGACCCCCGCCTCCGCCTGCTCCCTCAAGCGAGCCACCTCCTTGATCTTCGATTCCTCCAGCTCACGGGCCTTAGCTGCCGCTGCCGCTCTGGCCTCCTCCTCTTCACGAGCCTTGGCAGCTGCCGCTGCCTTGGCTTCTTCCTGTCGCCGCGCTTCAGCAGCGGCCAGACGTGCCTGCTCGGCTTGCCGGGACTCCTGCTCGGCCAAGCGCTTCGCTTCCTGCGCCTCTTTGGCCGCCTGCTCGGCCTGCCGTCTGGCAGCCTCCACTTCCCGCGCCAGTCGGGCTGCCTCGTCCATGGCTTCCTGCCGCTGCCGCTGCAATTGCTTGAGCTCCTCTGCCGTTGAATCCCTCTTCTCAGCAGCCAAGCGCCGCTCCTCATTGATCAGGCGACGAGTCTTCTGCTCAACCCTCGCCTGTTCCTCCATCTGCTTCTCCTCGGCAAGCATCCGGGCTTTCTTCGCCTTGGATTCGGCCTCAGCCGCCTGCTTGGCCAGTGCTTCAGCCCGCTGCTTGACTTCCGCTGCTTTGGCTTCCTCTGCAGCACGGATGCGGGCCGCTTCGGCCGCCTTCGCCTCCTCCTCCGCACGGGCATGCGCCGCTGCAGCTGCCCGCTCTTCCTCGTGTGCACGGATACGGGCCGCCTCGGCCGCCTTGGCTTCCTCCTCAGCCCTCGCATGAGCAAGCTGCGCGATCCGAATCTCCTCCTCCTCGCGCTCCTGCGCCACACGCAAACGAGCCTCCTCTTCCTCACGCGCGCGCTGTGCTGCGTCAAATTTGGCTTTTTCCAACACCACCATCTTGGCCTCCTCCAAGGCTCTGGCCTTGGCCTCCTCCAGGGCTTTCGCCTCGATCGCCTCCCTCTCCTTCGCGGCCTCCAATGCCTTGCGCTCCTCTTCCGCCCGCATACGGGCTGCCTCCGCCGCCTTTGCCTCCTGCTCGGCACGCAGCCTCGCGACCTCCACCTCGCTCTGCCCCACCGCACCCTGCGTCTTGGGATCCACCAATCCACGTGCTGCAATCTCCTCGCGAACCAGTTGCGCCAGACGCTCCTGCATTTCCTTCGAGTCCATCGGCAATGCGGCAGCCGCCGGCTTGACCTCGTCGCTCGCGGGCACCTTGACCTGCTCGGTCGCTCGCGGCGCCTCTGGTTCGGTCGCTTCCTCAGGAGCGGGTGTCTCGACCTCTTCTTCCTTCTTCTTGGAGATAACGCGCTTGCGCTGGATGTCGATCTTCAGTCCGGGAATCGGTTCAAACAGGTCGGACACCTTGTAGATGGGCACCCAGTTCCGATAACCCTCACGCCAGACCATCTTCAACGGTGGGTCCAGATTCGGATCGGAAATCAACGCTTTCAGTTGCTCTGCGGAAATCGGACCGATCTTCTCGCCATTCTTGTCATAAAACCACTCGTCGCGCTCCGGATGACTGGCAACCTCCACCCTCTCCAGCAAGCCCTCGACATGGCGCGGACTGACCCACTCGTCAAAACCCTCACACCAAACCAGCTCGACCGCCGGATCCTGCGATGGATCCAGGCACTTGCGCCTGAGCTCATCCATGCTCATCGGACCGAAGGTCTCACCGGAACCGGTGCAGAACCATTGGCTGTCAGGCGGCGGTGTCATGAACAGAATTAGAAGCTTTTGGAAAGCGCTGTCAACCCGCAGCAATCATCAGGCCAACTGCAGGAGTTGGCGACGATCCGGCACTATCAGCCTGCGGGCAGGCCAAAAAAATGCGGCGGCCCGTTGGGACCGCCGCCTGAAGGAATCGGATGACAGGAATTACTTGAGCACCTTCATCTTGTGGACACCGAAGACGGCGTCATCACCCAGCTCCTCCTCGATCCGGAGCAGCTGGTTGTATTTGGCGATCCGGTCGGAGCGGCTCATCGAGCCGGTCTTGATCTGTCCGCAGTTGGTGGCCACGGCGATGTCGGCGATGGTCGAGTCCTCGGTCTCACCGGAGCGGTGACTGAGCACGGCGGTGTAGTTGTTCTCCTTGGCCATCTCGACGGCATCGAAGGTCTCGGTGAGCGAACCGATCTGGTTCACCTTGACGAGGATCGAGTTGGCGGTGCCGGTATCGATACCCTTCTTGAGGAACTTGGTATTGGTGACGAACAGGTCGTCGCCGACCAACTGGGTCTTGGCGCCGAGCTTGTCGGTGAGCACCTTCCAGCCGGCCCAGTCGTCCTCGGCGCAGCCGTCCTCGATCGAGATG
>JACCDY011283382.1_pt1 | contig 12622 bp, 7 predicted proteins | sample 7446391 | NCBI WGS metagenome assembly JACCDY01 (sample SAMN15323451, study PRJNA562643) | freshwater metagenome | isolation source: river surface water | place: USA:Blue River Watershed | collected 2017-08-18 | reverse complement strand
TTTAAGGAATATTTTTTTTTTCTTGTCACATTGTTATCTTTGCACCCGCTTTGGCGAGGTAGCTCAGCTGGTTAGAGCGCATGATTCATAATCATGAGGTCGAGGGATCGTGCCCCTCTCTCGCTACAAGATTTTATAGCACAAGCCCCTTAATTTTGAAAGAGTTAAGGGGTTTTTTATTGACCATAACTTTATGTTCAGTGCTGTGGAGAAAACAGGGGTTTTAGGGTGATTTTGGGGTGATTTACATAAGTTACTTGCAAATTACTTGCAAATGAAACTAGCATGTGTCTGTCATAATACATCAAGATTATGGCAAGTATTAAATTGTCTTTGGATACCAGGAGACCTACCTCTTCTGCTGATTTTCCATTAAACATCTCAGTTACTCATAGAGGTAAAAACTTGAAAATACCTAGTGGCATCTATCTTCAAGAAAAGAGCTTTGATATTCATAAATGTGTAGTACTGGGAAATAGAGCCCTCAATGAGAAAGCACAGAAAATACTCTCCCACTACTCTAGCAGGATGCAAGACTATGTTCTGAACCGTGTAGGAGACTTCTCTGTAAAAGAGCTCCGTGATTATCTCGTGCAGAAAGATGAAAAAGTACATACCATCAGAACTTTCTGGTTGGATGAAATCTCACGGCTAAAATCCTGCAACAGATTAGGCGGTGCTGATGTGTACCAGATGTCTTTGCATGTCATAGAGAAAGTACTGAATGTAGACCAGCCCTTTGATCTGATCAATACCAAGACCTTGTATGCTGTAGAAGAAAAACTAGCCATGAGAGGTATGAAGGTAAACAGTATTGGTGTGTACATGAGAACTTTGAAAGCTGTCTGTAATAAAGCCATCAAACATGAACTGGTTACTTATGCCTGGTATCCTTTCCGCGGGTTTACAATACGTAAAGAGAGAACTACCCCACGTGTTCTGTCCTTGTCAGAAGTACAAGCCTACTTTCAGCTGCAGCTCTCCTCTGAGCATCCCTTGTATCATGCATGGACCATAGGTAAACTGTTGTTTATGCTAAGAGGTATCAACATCCGGGATCTCATGTTACTATCACCTCTAAACATCAAAGCTGGAAGGGCAATTTACAAGAGAGCAAAGACAGGAAAACTCTACAGTATAAAGATGCTACCAGAGATAAAACACATCTTTGATGATCTGACCGACACACATACCTTGGTCTCCTGGCTCTCCCCTGCTGATGTAAACAATACCTCCAGAAAAATAGCCATTCTTAGGCAACGTGCTAAAGTCTTGAACAACCACCTGCATAAACTGGGCAAGTTAATTGGCACAGAAGAGGATCTCTCTACCTATGTATTCAGGTACACTTATGCCAACATAGCCAAGCAACTGGGGTATAGCAAAGATCTGATAGCAGAAGCCCTGGGGCATGAGTATGGAAATAAGGTTACAGGAATTTATCTAGAGCAGTTTGATCAAAAGATAATAGATATGATGAATCTGCAAATAATAGAAAAGGTGACAGGATACTCCACAGCATCATGTTCTGTGGTTTAATCTTGTTAAGTTTAAAGTTATGTACATAGATCTATTATATATCACTAAACCCTGGATGCATATCTGGGGTTTTATTTTTTATATGGTCTCTACCAAGCACCGAAGAATTTACCTATCAACTTTACTATGAATTGAAGCTTTATTTTTCTTAATAATGACATCAATACCTGTTGATACTGAATAATCCATCTTTTTTTAGTAAACTTTATTCCCTTATCTGTCGGAATAACTATATAATCATCATATTTTACTCTTTCTAGATACCTTTCTATTTCTAAATAATCTATGGCCTCCTCCAACTCTTGTAAATGGTTAAAATCAGATAACCCATTGTTTTCAAAATACCAGCCAAGATCAACTGATTGATCAACACTTTTAAAGTATTGATTCATTAATTTAATGTATTTTTTCTTCATAAAAACAAAACTACCCCTCTATACAATAGTATACAAATGCAGCCATCCTCCTTAAGAGGTAATCTCATTAAAGTAATTTTTAAAACCTCTGTATTATCAATGGTTTCAAAAAAAAATTCTGTTGAAAAGTGGCAAACAATGTTCACAGTTTCTGGTGTACTAAAAAACAAAACACATCAAAATATCATTCTTTGGGTTTCTCCTTATATTTACCTCTCTAAAAATAGTAGTATAATCACATGGCTAAAACAAAGAAAGAAAAACCTGCAGAACAGAAACCATTTGAGCAAATGCTCTGGTCTGCTGCAGATAAGATGAGAAAGAACATTGATGCCGCTGAATACAAGCACTATGTATTGGGTCTGCTCTTCCTAAAGTATGTATCTGATGCATTTGAGGAGTTACATGCTAAGATTGTAAACAAAGAAGATGACTATGCCTATGATGATCCTGAGGACAGAGATGTCTATAGTGCTGAGTACGTATTCTTTGTTCCCAAAAATGCACGTTGGTCATACCTAGTGAGTAGAGCTAAACTTCCTACTATAGGAGAGGATATTGATACAGCAATGGATCTCATAGAGAAGGATAACCCCAAGTTAAAAGGTGTACTTCCCAAACAGTTTGCTAGACCACAACTGGATAAAATGGTGCTTGGAGATTTGGTAGATCTCATCAACAACATTAATCTGGGTACACAAGCTGCTAAGATGAAAGACATGCTGGGTGTGGTGTATGAATATTTCCTTGGTCAGTTTGCTCTTGCAGAAGGTAGAAAAGGTGGTCAGTTCTATACACCTAGATCTGTAGTACAGTTACTGATTGAAATGCTACAACCCAATAAGGGTAAAGTATATGACCCCTGTTGTGGTAGCGGTGGCATGTTTGTCATGAGTGAAAAGTTTGTGCTACAACACCAAGGTAGAATTGATGATATTACCATCTACGGACAAGAAAGTAATCAGACAACTTGGAGACTTGCGGTAATGAATCTTGCCATTAGAGGTATAGATCCTGAACAAGTAAAATGGAACAGTGAAGGGAGTTTCTTGAAAGATGCACACCCAGATTTGAAAGCAGATTTTATCATAGCTAACCCACCCTTTAACATCAGTGACTGGAGCGGTGAGTTATTGAGAAATGACGGTAGATGGAAATACGGTGCACCTCCAGTAGGTAATGCCAACTATGGTTGGTTGCAGCACATGATTCATCACCTTACACCCAAAGGTAAAGCAGGAGTTGTCCTTAGTAAAGGAGCATTGACTACCAAGCAGTCTGGTGAATATGACATTAGAAAAGCCATGATTGAAGATGGTGTGGTAGACTGTATTGTTAACCTACCCACCAAGTTGTTTTTAAATACACAGATCCCTGCGTGCTTGTGGTTCTTGAATAGAGACAAGAACAGGTTGAGAAAAGGAGAGATCTTGTTTATTGATGCCAGAAACCAAGGTCACCTCATCAATAGAAGAACACGTGAGTTTACGGATGAAGATATTTCATCAGTATCAGACACCTATCACCATTGGTTGAACAGCAGAGATGCCTACCAAGATGTAGCGGGTTTCTGCAAGTCTGTTACTATCAAGGAAGTTGCAGCCATGGACTATGTACTTACCCCGGGGAGATACATTGGTTTACCAGATGAAGAAGATGATTTTAATTTCTCTGAAAAGTTTGCTAACCTGCAAGCTGAGTTAGAGAAACAGATGCAAGAGGAAGTGGAACTTAATAATCGGATCAAGGCAAACCTATTGATGATTAATCAAATAGTGAAATGATCACGAAAATTAAATATATAGAACGGGCAGGAATATTTAAAAACTATAGACCTGATGTAAATATAAAATTTAAACGCTACAATCTTATTTATGGTTGGAATGGTAGTGGCAAAACAACTCTATCAAGATTATTGCGTAATCTAGAAACACCAAGAAAAATTGCTCCAAACCTAGATAATTTAAAATATACTATTGAATTTGAAGACAGTGAAATTAATGATTCATCACCCGTAATTTCTGAAAACATTAGAGTTTTTAACGCTGATTTTATATCCGAAAATTTAACCCTTGAGCAAGCTGGAGCTAACTCATTATTATATGTAGGAGAGGAGAATATAGATCTTGCTAAATCTATAAAAACAGCACATGAAAAGTTGAAAACAGCTAAAAATGATTACACTCAAACAACAGAAAATCTTGAAATTACCAACAAAAAAATTGATTCTTTTTTCATAGAACTTGGCAAAAGAATAGCTGAATTTCATTCTACAACGGTCTTTGCAAAAGAAATAAGAAGCATAGACAAAAAATACACAAAAAATCTATGGGAAAAAATTGCTAATGGAGAAGCGTTAAATGATAATATTCTTAGTGATTCTGATTATACCCTTTTTGCTAATGCTATTCAATCTAATATTAAAATCAAATCCTTGGAGCCCATTAATTATAAGTACAATGAGCGTTTTTTTAATGATAGCTATAGAAAACTTCAAACACTCTTGGAGACTTCTTTAGTTAGGGAGTCCATAATTAGGTTAGACAAAAACTCAGATATTGAAAACTGGGTAAATCTTGGACGAAAATTACACATTCAACACACAAGCACCAAATGTGAATATTGCCAACAAACTATTCCAAGTGACCGCTTTGAAGCTCTTGAAAAACACTTTGATGCTAGCTTTAATGAACTGCAGAGTGATTTAAAGAAATTTATATCTGAGCTAAAGCATAATATCATTGCTTTACCAACATATTCAGTAGATGATGTGATAATTGAATGCCAGCAAGATTTTAAAACTTTCTATGACCAATTACAAACAAGTATAAAAAGTATTAATAACGGCATTTATGAATGGATTAGTTTATTAGAACAAAAGATACAAAACCCCAATAGCAAAGGTTACACCACCAGCAATATAATAAAAGGCACTCTTGAATATTCAACTACAAGAATGAACAGTATAATAGAATATCAAAAGGAATATATATTGAAATCTGAAGAAATTGCAAAAGGATATAAACTCAAAATTGAAAAGCATTTAATAGCAAATGAAGCCAGAAATCGCGAATTAATAGGAACTGAGCATAATTGCAAAAACCTTGAAAATAGACAAGGTATATTAGCCCAACAAGTTCAGAATCTTGAAAATGAAGTGCGTGAAATGGAAGCTCAACTGAATAATGAAACTTTCATACTTGAAGAGATAAATGATGACCTTCATCGCTTTATTGGAAGAAGTAATATTAAACTTGACAGCAAAAAAAATGGAGGTTATGTAATTCTAAGAGATAATGAACCAGCTCTTAATCTTAGCGAAGGTGAAAAAAGCGCTATTGGTCTCATCTATTTCATTAAAAAACTTAGAGAAAAAGAAAATGAATTATCTAATACAATCGTCGTATTTGATGACCCAATATCTAGTTTTGATAGCAACCACCTTTTTCAAGCATGTAGTTATGTTCTAACCAATTGTCGTGCATGCAAGCAACTTTTTATTTTAACGCATAATTTTTGGTTCTTCAAAATTTCCAGAGACTGGATAAAAAATCAATGGGAAAAGAAAGATAAACCTGTATTAGAGCTAGTTGAAATTAGCTCCGGTAAAATAAATTTGGCTCCTACAGCACTAAGGAATCATCATTCTGAATATCAATATATTTTCACAAAAGTTAATCATTGGTCAGAATCCGCACATATTGAATTACATGACAATTTCATCCTTGCAAATCTTTGTAGAAGATTATTAGAGTCTTTCAATGCATTTAAAACTGCATCAAAAAATGGATTTACCCAAATACTTGAACTTGCGGAAAAGGAAATTGACATCACTTCATTAAACAAACTAAAGTACTTTCTTCACAAATACTCACATCTCGACAGAATTGAAGAATTTGAAAATATCATTGAGAATATTCAAGCAGAAGGAATATCTGTAGCCAAAACCACACTGGAAATTATCAAAAAAATTGACGAACTACATTACAACAGCATGATAAAATTAGCTAAAGAACAGGAGGTAGGGAATGAGTAAATGGACAGTTCAAACACTAGAGCAAATATGTATTAAAATAACGGATGGCTCACATCAAAGTCCCAAAGATTGTAACTCAAATTTCTTTATGCCTTCTGTAAAAGACATGACTAATACTGGATTTGACTTTGCGAAGTGTAAAACAATTTCTGAATTTGACTTTAATAATCTTATAAATCAAGGATGCAGACCTGAAAAAGGAGACATTCTCATTGCCAAGGATGGTTCAGTAATGAAACATGTTTTTGAGGTTAAAGATGAACCTAATTATGTTGTACTATCATCAATTGCAATTGTAAGACCTGATAACAGTCTAATAAATTCATCTTTCTTATCGTATGCTATTAAATCCCCTTTAATCATCGAGCAAATTCTCACAAATTTTGTATCAGGGTCCGGTGTTCCGAGAATAGTATTAAAGGATTTTAAAAAAGTTGAAATATCATACCCCCCTCTCCAAGAACAACAAGCTATAGCAGAAGTATTATCCAGTCTTGATGATAAGATAGATCTCCTACACCGCAACAACAAGACCTTAGAGGAGATGGCGGAGACTTTGTTTAGACAGTGGTTTGTGGAGGGTGCTAAAGAGGAGTGGGAGGTTAAAAGACTAGATGATATATTAACTACTGTTGGAGGTACAACACCAAGTACAAGCAACCCAGAATTTTGGAATGGTAACATAAATTGGACATCCCCAAGAGATATAACAACACTGTCTGGAATTTATCTTTTTAATACTGAAAGAAAAATTACTGAAGCTGGACTAAAAAAAGTAAGCTCTGGTCTTCTTCCTGAAGGCACATTACTAATGTCATCCAGAGCTCCTGTTGGAGTGCTTGCATTTGCAGAAATACCATTGTGTATAAACCAAGGATATATAGCTGTGCTTGACAATAAAGGTTACAACAAGCTATTTATTTACCTATGGTTAAAGAATAATATGGAATACATACATTCATATTCTAATGGTTCTACCTTTATGGAGATAAGCAAATCCGCATTTAAATCATTAGAAATTACCTTACCTCCAATAAATATTATTGATACTTTTTGCAGTCATATAAAACCACTTTTTGACAAAATAAAACATAATGAACAATCTATTCAAAATTTGAAAATAACAAGAGACACCCTTCTCCCTAAACTCATGTCAGGACAAGTAAGAGTTAGTATATGACCAAGATATTTGAAGATGATATAGAGCAATGGATGGTAGAAAAACTAGAGCAAGCTGGTTTTTACTATATCTCTCCAGAGTTATTGGATCCTGATCAAAACAGTGATCTTAGAACATCTTATTCAGAGGTTGTCATAGAATCTCACCTCTCCTCTGCTATAGCTAGAATAAATCCTCATCTTCAATCCCAGGTTATTCCTTTTGCAGTAAAAGAAGTTTTACGTGCAGCAAGCAACGGAGACCTGGTGCATGCTAACCAACAGTTTCATGTCTTGCTCACAGAAGGTGTTGATGTTACCTATATAGACAAGGGTGAAGAACGTACAGTTAAAGCCAAATTGGTAGATGATGTTAACCCCAGCAATAACTTCTGGTGTGTTACACATCAACTTACTATCATAGAAAATGGTCAGCACAAAAGACCTGATGTTATTCTATATCTAAATGGAATTCCAGTTGTTGTAGTAGAACTAAAAAATCCTACTGATGAGAATGCTACACTACAGAAGGCATATGACCAGCTACAAACTTATCACAACACCATCCCTTCCCTATTTGTATATAACTGCTTAGAGATTATCTCAGATGGCTTAGAAGCAAGAACAGGAACCATAACCAGTGATATATCTAGGTTCATGAGTTGGAAGACGGCAGATGGTAAAACTGAAGCATCTCTTAGATCCAATGAACTAGGTGTGATGATGGAAGGCATGTTGGATACCCAGGTGCTCACAGACCTCATCTTAAACTTCATAGTTTTTGAGAGGTATCATCAGGAGGACTTAAAGACCAAAACCATCAGGACAGGTGTCATCAAGAAAATTGCAGCTTATCACCAATACTATGCTGTAAAAAAGGCTGTAGTCAGTGCACAAAAAGCCAGTGATGTTACTGGTAATAAAAAAGGAGGTGTTGTATGGCATACACAAGGTTCTGGTAAATCCTTGTCCATGGTATTCTTCTCAGGTTTGTTGGTGAAGACACTCAATAATCCTACAGTTATTATCATCACCGATAGAAATGATTTAGATGACCAGTTATTTGAAACTTTTGCCAACTGTGCACAGCTACTGAGACAAGTTCCAGTGCAGATAGATAGCAGAAGTAACTTAATAGAAGAGTTAAAAAACAGACAGTCTGGTGGCGTCTTCTTTACCACCATCCAGAAATTCTTACCAGAAGAAAATAATAACACATTTGATCTCTTATCTGATAGAAGAAACATCATTGTTATAGCAGATGAAGCACACCGCACCCAGTATGGCTTTGATGCTAAAATTAAATACATCAAAGATGAAGCAGGTAATGAAATAGGTACTGATCTGGGTTATGGTTTTGCCAAACACATGCATGATGCCCTTCCTAATGCCACATTTGTAGGATTTACGGGTACACCTGTAGAGAGTACTGATAAAAATACACAAGCTGTATTTGGAGAGTATGTTGATATATATGACATAGAGCGTGCAGTAATAGACAAAGCTACGGTTCCTATCTTCTATGATAACCGTTTTGTCAAATTAAAACTAGACACCTTCTATATAGATGACCTAGAGGCCAAGTTAAATAAAGCTTCAGAAGGTATCCCCGAGTATCTAGTAAAAAATGCAGTAGAAAAAGCTACTAGACAAGAAGCCATTGTAGGACATAAGGATAGACTAGCTATAGTAGCCAAAGACATTGTTACCCACTATGAGGACAGAACCAAGACATTAAGAGGTAAAGCTCTTGTAGTATGTATGACCAGAAAAGTAGCCGTCTCCTTGTACAACACCATTATAGACCTTAGACCCGAGTGGCACCATGAAGATGATGAACAAGGAAGTATAAAAGTCATCATGACAGGTAGCTCTTCTGATGATCAGTTTTTACAACCTCACATCCGTAACAAAGAAAAAAGGTCTCTTATAGCTAACCGGTTAAAAGATGAAAGTGATGCCTTGCAGATAGTTATCGTAGTAGATATGTGGCTAACAGGTTTTGATGCACCTGTGCTTCATACCTTGTATCTGGATAAAGACATGAGTGGTCACAATCTTATGCAAGCCATAGCACGTGTAAACAGAGTATTTAAAGACAAACCTGGAGGACTGATCGTTGACTATGTACCTGTTACAGGAAATCTAAAAGAAGCATTAAAAACTTATACAGAAAGCCAGGGCAAAGGAAACATCACCGTTGACATACATGAAGCAGCTAACCTCATGATGAGTAAACATGAAGTAGTACAACAGATGTTTCATGGCTTTGATTACACCTTGTACTTTACTGCTAATACAGGAAAGAAATTAGACCTCATACTAGATGCAGAAGAGCATATACTATCACTTGAAAATGGTAAGGAGAGATACCTCCGTGAAGTAACAGCTTTGAGTAAGTCTTATGCACTGGCTAAATCAGAACCAGAAGCACAAAACATAGCACATGAGGTTGCCTTCTTCCAGGCAGTTAGAGCCAGGTTAGCCAAGTATGACATACAGGTGACAGGACAGCAGAAGAAAGACTTTGAGAACACCGTAAAAAGCTTGGTAGAAGGAGCAGTTGCATCAGACGGAATCATTAACTTATTAGATCAAGCAGGTCTAGAGAAACCACAGATCAACATATTCAGTGAAGACTTCATGAATGACATCAGAAACATGAAGCAGAAGAATGTTGCTATAGAGTTACTGAAGAAGTTGCTGGCTGACCAGATTAAATTAAGGTTTAAAAGGAATGCCGTAATAGACAGAAGCTTTTCTGAGAGATTACAGGATGCTATCTCTAGGTATAATAGCAAGAGCATAACCGCACTTCAGATGATAGAGGTGTTACTAGAGATAACCAATGATGTCAATAAAGAAACTGCTAGAGGTAATGATCTAGGTTTAACGGAAACAGAGAAAGCTTTCTATGATGCACTTACTTGTAACAAGTCTGCCATTGACCTGATGGGAGATGCTAAGCTAGTAGAAATAGCCAAGGAGTTGGTAAAGAGAGTCAAGAATAGCACTACCATAGACTGGACAGTGAGACAGTCAGCAAAAGACAGAGTACGTCTAGAGGTAAAGAGAGTACTAAGGTTTCACAAGTACCCCCCGGATGACCAGCCACGTGCAGTGAGTACCGTGATAGAGCAAGCTGAGATGCATGCAGAAGAGTTGGTGTGAGTGTCTACATTTTAGTAAATCTTTATATATACTAAAATCACCTACTTTGTAGACATTATTTGGGGGGGCTGCCTAAATGACTTAAAGAAATTCTTCCTAACAGAAGTTCTAGATTTTACTTTAGTAACAGAATTCTCCCTTACAAGCAAAGCCTTTTCAGCTAGTTCAATATCATTTTTAATCAGCTCTGCTAATGGTGTAATTGAGCTCAATCCTGATAATATATCAATCATATTAGACCTAGTCTCAACTAGTTCAACTTTTGTAAGACCATCCGGAGAATTAATCTTGTAAAAATTATTAAAGAGAGACACTAATTTTGATTTGACTTTATCACTTTTCCTTGTCGCATTAAACTCGAGATAAATCACCTGTTTCTTGAGCTCATTTTTCCAAGTCTTGGAATCTTGAATAGTAGTTTTAATATTTTCAATCTCCAAGAGATTAAGTTTAAGTCTCAGAGCTGAGATAACCATTCTAAAAATCAGCTGAGCCAATTCTGAATCAACCTTCTTGAAAGAATCTAACAGAGTCTGGCTAACTTGTATAAACTTCTTATCTCCCATTCTTTCTACATTTTTAATGACATCTGAAAGCATATCAATACAAGTTTGCTTCCTATCCTTCTCTAAAATATTAGCCAACAGACTCCTTTCCGGCTCAAAGTTAAAATCTATATATTTTCTCAAATCTGAGAAATAGTCAGCGGCTACAGATATAGTCTTTTCTGTAGCTGTCAATTGCTTTATTAAATCCAGTTTAAAGTAAGATACTAAAAGCTCATCCTTTAAATTTTTTCTAATAGGAATAGTTATATCTTCTAACACCGTGTTTATGGACATATTTACTAAAGACCCTGTAATTTCACTATTTATAGTTTGTGACTCATTATTCATGAGATTCAAAAAACCTATTACTCTTTCCAACTCAGATTGATCTGTGCAGTAATTAACAGACTTCCGCGACAAAGTATGTGGATTAGATCCAAAATAATACAAAATCTGAGTAGACTTAAATCCTTGTCTAGCCCTACCCATGATTTGAAAGACTGTTGCTGGAGATAACATCATATTAGGATGCTGTTGACTAATTTGTATGACTAAATCACACTCATCATCATGAATATCACAACCATTAAAGTAAGCTGAGGTGATGATATTTATTCTCTTCGGAAGGATACCAGATTCAGGTAGTCTATAATAATTATCAGCAAATAGCTTTTCGTTACTTTCACTACAGAGAACTGCAATATCCTCCTTTAAAATACTAGATACCTTCTCTGGTATAAGCGTACAAAGATCATAACAGCATTGTATATCATTAACTGCTAGTAGTATTTTATTGCTTTCACCTCCTTCTAATAATCTTTGAACAGTAGCAATAATTTCATCCTTAAGATAATAGGACGGTCTGATAAAAGCAAAAGGAGAACTAGCATCAGTGAAGATAAACTTCGTCTTAGTTAATTGACTAATCTGCTTATCAGAAAACTCTCTTAAGGTAGCAGAGAGCAAAGTCTTGTTCCTATCTGGATGACCATTAAGTACATCCATACTCTGCTCCATAGACGCTCTAAAAGAACTCTGGTCCTGCATAGAATCTATTTCATCAAAAAGCAGATGAATACTGTTAAAATCAATACCTAAATTGATTAATGCAGCCTTCAAATGAATAAGATGATCATTGATACATATAATCTTAAGATGACTTCCTTTTACCTTTGATTCCGTGACATACTCTTTCAAAAAAGTATTTAATGTTATTCTCTTATCCTCTATTTTTTCAGAATCAGAGTTTCCAATATATCCATAATAAAAAACACCTTGCATAGATTTAGCTTTGTTATAAGCTGTATTGACATAGGGAACAATAACTATTGAAGCTCTATTACAGGTTAACTCAAGAGTTGTCCCACCAACCCCAGGATGAGTTTTATCTACAATACCAGAAGGTAAAAAAGTAAAAACTTGAGATAAATATTTGGCTCCTGAAATAGCAACAACATTGACTCCATCAATGATGCTGCGAGAAATAACTGATTGATACATAATGCAAATTTCCGGCACTATTATTAACTAACGCCTTAATTTGCAATACGTTATAAACAATTTTCAGCTACATTGTTAGAAACTCAACTTTTGCTAGTCTTTGATGCAGCGGACAGCAATTCCCCCTTTGTAATCAGAATATTGGTGTCTTCGTAACCCTATTATACCATTGCTATACCCGCGCACAATTGGTCTATTTTCAGAACTTTGAGTTGATGTATACCAAGCAGCACTATAATTAAGATAAAGCGGGT
>JACCDY010554830.1_pt1 | contig 12624 bp, 11 predicted proteins | sample 7446391 | NCBI WGS metagenome assembly JACCDY01 (sample SAMN15323451, study PRJNA562643) | freshwater metagenome | isolation source: river surface water | place: USA:Blue River Watershed | collected 2017-08-18 | reverse complement strand
GGTGACATCAGCTTGATTGAGCATGCGCGTCGTGTCTTACCTAAACATAAAGAAATTGCTACTGCCTTAGATGATCTTGCATCGCTTGCACAGCAAGTAGGTACTTCAGGTGTAGCGATTGATTTAGCAGATCTATCTGGCTATCAGTATGAAAGCGGTGCCACCTTTTCTTTGTATGTAACAGGGCTACCGAATGCAGTAGCGCGCGGTGGTCGTTATGATCATGTCGGTGAAGCCTTTGGTCGTGCGCGACCAGCTACGGGTTTCTCTATGGATTTGCGTGAACTGGCACGACTCACACCAGTTGCAAAACCAAAGTCTGCTATTCGTGCTCCATGGGGGCGCGAACCTGCTTTGGTAGAAATGATTCAGAACTTACGACACGCAGGTGAGATTGTTATACAAACCTTGCCTGGTCATGAAAGTGATCAACAAGAATTTGATTGCGATCGCGTCATCGTTTCTGAGCAGGGGAAATTTATTATTAAAACAATGCGTTCATGAAGACTTGGATAAATCATGGCTAGAAATGTGGTTGTAATTGGCACCCAATGGGGCGACGAAGGCAAAGGTAAAGTGGTGGACTGGTTGACTGACCATGCGCAAGGCGTGGTGCGTTTTCAGGGTGGACACAATGCTGGTCATACCTTAGTCATCGGCGGACAAAAAACAGCATTGCAGTTGATCCCTTCGGGCATCATGCGTGCAGGTGTCGCATGTTACATAGGGAATGGCGTCGTACTGTCAGTGCCTGATCTATTACGTGAAATCGATAAACTAGAAGCTTCAGGCTTAGAAGTCGCAGCACGTTTAAAAGTATCCGAAGCATGTCCTGTAATTTTTCCCTATCACACAGCATTAGATGCAGCGCGCGAAGCTGCTCGTGGCGATGCAAAAATAGGTACGACAGGCAAAGGCATAGGCCCAGCCTATGAAGACAAAGTTGCACGTAGAGCGATACGCGTCGCTGATCTAGTGAACGAAAAACGCCTCGCAGAAAAACTGCGTGAAAACCTTGAATATCACAACTTTGTTTTAGTGAATTATCTGCATGCTAAAGCAGTTGATTACAGCAAAACATTTGATGACGCATGTGCGACTGTTCCGCGCATACGTCCTATGGTGACAGATGTATCGAGTGCACTGTATGCAGCACATAAAGCTGGTGCGAATTTATTATTCGAAGGTGCACAAGGTAGTTTGTTAGATGTTGATCACGGTACGTATCCATTCGTCACCTCGAGTAACTGCGTTGCAGGAAATGCTGCAGCAGGTTCAGGTGTGGGACCGAATATGTTGCATTACGTTTTAGGTATTACTAAAGCCTACACCACACGAGTAGGATCAGGTCCATTCCCTTCTGAGTTATCGACCGATGACGGCGTAGGTAAACATTTATCTGCAGTGGGTCATGAATTTGGCACTGTGACAGGTCGTGCACGTCGTTGTGGTTGGTTTGATGCAGCCTTGTTAAAACGTTCTGTACAAATCAACGGTGTGTCTGGCATGTGCCTCACCAAATTAGATGTATTAGATGGATTAGATTCACTCAAGCTTTGCACAGGCTATAAGCTCAATGGCAAGCAAGTTGATATTTTCCCAGTTGGTGCAGAAGAAGCGGCCGCATGTGAACCGATTTATGAAGAAATGCCAGGCTGGAAAGATGCCACAGTAGGCGCAAAGTCACTTGATGCATTACCGGCTGCAGCGCGTGCTTACGTAAAACGCATAGAAGAATTAGTCGGTGTACCAGTTGATATGGTGTCAACCGGTCCAGATCGCGAAGAAACCATCGTACTGCGTCATCCTTTCGAGTGAAACAACAGGCAATCTGTTAGTGCATCATGAATGACACACCTACAAATGAACAACAAGGGCATTTGTGGGTGTCTTGGAACGAATACCACCAAGCGATCGAACAACTTGCTAAGCAAGTTCATTCCTCTGATTGGGAATTTGATCACATACTCTGTTTAGCACGCGGTGGATTAAGACCAGGCGATATTTTTTCGCGTTTGTTTAAACGCCCACTATCTATCTTATCGACCAGCTCTTATCGCGAAGAGAACGGTACACAGCGCGGCACCTTAGATATCGCACAACATATCACTTCAACCCATCATCCTATTCAAGGCAAAGTGCTATTGATTGATGATCTTGTCGATTCCGGCATCACACTACAGCAAGTCAAGCAACATCTCGCTGCACATTACTCTGCAATCACAGAAATAAAAACCGCAGTCATTTGGGTGAAGTCAACCTCTGTCATTCAGCCTGATTATTACCTGCATTTTCTAAAAGATCATCCTTGGATACATCAACCATTCGAGATGTATGACGAACTCACACCGGATTCTTTTGACTAGTTAGCAAAAAGATATAAGTTTTATATATCTTTGCATGTCACAGCTTTCGAGTCCCTCCCGCAAAGCAGTGCTTTGCTTGTGGGCTTCTTTTTAATTAGGCGAAAAAAAAGTCCGCTTAAGCGAACTTTGTTTTCTAATCATGGTGCCCACGGAGGGACTCGAACCCCCACACCTTGCGGCACATGGACCTGAACCATGCGCGTCTACCAATTCCGCCACGTGGGCTAAAAGAAGGCGAGATTATATAGTAATCGACCTGCAAGTCAATCTACGCTAGTCCATGATCAATATGCTGTTTCGCGATTTTGAGCGCAGGTGACCTGTGTCCGTTACACTAGCGATGTTTTTACTCTTATAGAACGCAGCTTTTGAGCCAGTACCCCTACAGTATTCCCAGTCGAGAGGAAATTCTCGGCATCTTGCGTACCGCTGAACAAGCGCAGACGCTTGCAACGATTGCCTTAGCCCTTAATGTTCAAGATGCTGAGATCGATGGTTTAACACGTCGACTCAATGCGATGGAACGTGATGGTCAGATTAAACCTGATCGTAAAGGTCAGTATCAACTGGCAAATATTTCTAATTTTCTAGAGGGTCGTGTTTCTAGTCATCGTGATGGCTATGGCTTTCTGATTCCTGATGATGGTGAAGATGTTTTTTTACCTGAAAAAGAAATGCAGAAAGTTTTGCATGGCGATCGCGTGCGTATACGCATTGTGGGTCTTGATCGTCGAGGCAGACCTGAGGGTACGATTGTTGAAGTCGTGTCGCGTGCTAACACGCATGTCATCGGTAGATTAGTTAATGAAAATGGTGCGTGGCTAGTTGCACCGGAAGATAAACGTATTAGTCAAGATATTGTATTAGCTGGGCCAGTAGGTAAAGCTAAAGCAGGGCAGGTAGTAAGTGTGGAGTTAACTGAACAGCCTTCACGTTATTCACAACCAGTAGGAAAAATTGCAGAAGTGCTAGGTGGTATTGATGACCCTGGTATGGAGATTGAAATCGCGGTACGCAAGTATGGTGTGCCGCATGAATTTTCCGAAGCTGCAAAAAAACTCGCTGCAAAATTACCCTCTGAAGTGGGTTCTGAAGATTTACTAGATCGTGTGGATTTGCGTGATGTGCCTTTGGTCACCATAGATGGTGAAGATGCACGTGACTTTGATGATGCGGTGTATTGTGAGCCAGTCAAAATTGGTCGCACTGAAGGTTATCGATTAATCGTAGCGATTGCGGATGTTAGTCATTACGTAAAGTCGCAAGATGCATTAGATGCAGATGCGATAGAACGCAGCACATCGGTTTATTTTCCGCGCCGTGTGATTCCCATGCTGCCAGAAAAATTATCGAATGGTTTGTGTTCTTTGAATCCCCATGTCGATAGATTAACGTTGGTGTGTGATGCAGTGATAGATAATAACGGCGATGTACAAGCCTATCAGTTTTATCCTGCTGTGATTCATTCAGCGGCACGACTCACGTACACAGAAGTTGCTGCCATTCTTGGTAATACACGCGGACCAGAAGCTTCTAAACGTGCGATCTTAGTGCCGCATTTGCAAAATTTGTATGATTTGTTTCATATACTGCTGAAAGCAAGAAAACGTCGTGGTGCGATTGATTTTGAAACGACAGAGACGTATATCGTTTGTAATGCAGCAGGTAAGATTGAACAAATTTTGCCACGTACTAGAAATGACGCACATAAATTAATTGAAGAGTGCATGCTGACTGCAAATGTCTGTGCTGCAGATTTAATGGAGCGTCATAAGCATCACGGCATGTTTCGCATTCATGCGGGACCAACAGAAGAAAAACTTAAAAACCTACGTTCATTCTTAAAGCAGATTGGTTTGCATTTAGGTGGTAACGATAAGCCTACAGCGACTGATTATGCTGAGGTGATGGAAAAAATTAAGTTACGTCCCGATGCATTGTTATTACAAACCATGTTGCTGCGTTCTATGCAACAAGCGGTTTATAGTCCGGACAACATAGGACATTTTGGATTGTCTTATGAAGCTTATGCGCACTTCACAAGCCCGATTCGTCGCTATCCTGATTTGGTGACACATCGTGTGATTAAGGCGATTATTAGTGGTCGTCAATATCATCCCAAGGTTGCGGAAGGTAGTGAGTTAAATACCAATCTCTCACCTGCTGCACGCAAGATGCATGCAAAAGACAGGGCAGCAGGTAAAGCTAAATCAGAAGGTGATTTAGCGGTATGGGAATCCTTAGGCATACATTGCTCTGCTAATGAAAGACGTGCAGATGAAGCATCGCGCGATGTAGAAGCATGGTTGAAATGCTATTTCGTACGTGACAAACTCGGTGAAGAATTTACAGGTACGATTTCTGGTGTGGCTGGCTTTGGTATCTTTGTGCAACTTGATGCGCTCTTTATCGAAGGCATGGTGCATGTCACGGATCTGGGTTCGGATTATTTTCAGTTTGATGAAGCGCGTCATGAGTTGCGTGGAGAACGAACAGGTATTCGTTATCAGCTCACGGATAGAGTGACTGTGCAAATTAGTCGTGTTGATCTTGATGCACGTAAAATTGATCTGCGTTTAGTCAATGAGCCTAGCATACGCACGCGCTTGAAAAATGAAGTACGTCGCACTGAAAGCCCACAACCACCTGGCGCAAAAAAGAAATCCGCTAAAAAAATTTCAGTGGCTGCAAAAGTGGGTAAAAAATCTGGTTCTAAAGTAGGCGCTAAGCTGGGTAAAGTGAAAGCTAAGCCTGCTAAGAAATCTATAAAAAATAGTAAAAAGAAACGCTGATCTATGAAGTCTAAATTCATCTTTGGTTTTCATGCCGTTACAGCTCGTATTCGTCATGAAGCTTCTACGGTTGAAGAAATATATATCGATGCAAATCGTCATGATAGACGCATGGGTGAATTGATACGCGCTGCAAAAGCAGCAAATGTCAGAATTATTCAAGCAGACGATCAACGTCTCGATGCCATGGTGGGCACACGTCGTCATCAAGGCGTGATTGCTAAAGCAGGTGAGCTTTCTCTCGCACGTAATTTGGATGAATTGCTAGATGCAATTGAAGGTCCACCTTTATTGTTGTTATTAGATGGCGTGACAGATCCACATAATCTCGGAGCATGTTTGCGTGTTGCGGATGGTGCTGGAGCGCATGCCGTGATTGCACCTAAAGACAGAGCGGTTGGTTTAAATGCGACTGCAGCAAAAGTAGCTAGTGGTGCAGCTGATACAGTGCCTTACATTACCGTCACTAACCTTGCGCGTACGATGCGTGAATTACAAGAACGTGACATCTGGTTGACTGGCACAACGGAGGATGCAGAAAGTTCACTCTATGAAGTAGATTTCACAGGTGGATGTGCATTGGTAATGGGTTCTGAAGGTGAGGGCTTACGCCGACTGACGCGAGAAAATTGTGATCGCTTAGTGCATTTGCCTATGTTGGGTTCCGTTGAAAGTTTGAATGTGTCTGTCGCGTCCGGTGTCTGTCTGTATGAAGCAAGACGTCAGCGGCTATTAATAAAATAAGCGTAGCTCAAGCTTACAAACTACTGAATACGCAGTTTGACGCCAATTCGAATAAAATCTCCGTACAGATCATTTATCGTCCTATCGCATGTTTACTCACTTAAAAGAAGATATCGCTAGCATCATCGAGCGTGATCCTGCTGCCCGCAATACTTGGGAAGTGCTGACTTGCTACCCCGGTTTGCATGCCATCGTCATGCATAGATGGGCAAGTGTTTGCTGGTCGTATGGCTTTAAGTGGCTAGGGCGTTTCATTTCACATCTTGCGCGTACATTAACTGGCATAGAAATACATCCGGCAGCAACGATAGGACGTCGTGTCTTTATCGATCACGGATTTGGCGTGGTGATCGGTGAGACTGCCATCATTGGTGATGATTGCACTATCTATCAAGGTGTGACTTTAGGTGGCACCTCACTCGCTAAAGGCGCACAACGGCATCCTACCTTAGGTCGTGGTGTGATTATTGGTGCAGGCGCAAAAGTGTTAGGTGCATTTACCGTCGGTGAAGGTGCGAAGATAGGATCAAACGCTGTAGTGGTGCGTGAAGTACCTGCAGGTGCAACTGCAGTTGGTAATCCAGCTCGCATCATTGAAAAGAAAGATCATCAACCTGCTCGTGATGAAGCCGCTGCGCGACTATTTGCTGCCTATGGCATCACACCGAATGGCGATGATCCTCTCTCCAAAGCTTTGCATGGTTTGATAGATAACGCAGCAACGCAAGAATTACAGCTCGTGAAAATTATTGCAGCGATGAAGGCTGCAGGCATAGCATGTGAAACAGTGCCTGAGCTTGATAAATTTAATGCCAGTGGTTTGAATAAACTTGTAGAGTAGTTAACGAGTTTATTTATTCAACTAGTGAAGTCTGAATCTGCATTGGTGACTAAGCTGATCTCGCCAGCTTGATTAATACCCAACCATCCACCACGTGTCTCTTGGGCATCATAATCCCAGTCGGGTAATACATAGCGTATACATTCACCTTGTCGTGTGTGATGGTGATGCTGATGCGGTCTGTGTGTGTGACCATGAATCATCAAGTTCACCTGATGTGATTCAAACAGCGCAGCGATAGCGGCTTGATTCACATCCATGATCTCCATGGATTTATTTTTTTGTGCATCTTTACTGCCTGCCCGCATACCTGCAATCAATGCTTTTCTTGCATTTAAATCTTGTTGAAGAAATTCACGCTGCCATATGGGGTTGCGTACCTTTTCTCTAAAAGCCATATAGGCGGTGTCATCAATGCATTGTGCATCGCCATGCACGAGTATTATTTTTTTACCTGCTATCGTTTTTACAACTGGTTCGCTTAAGAGTTGCAGATGACTCGCATGCGCAAATTTTTCACCTACTAAAAAATCACGATTACCAGCTAACCAATAAATTTTTATGCCAAGCTTTTCTAGGGCAGCAAGCGCAGTTACGATACTTTGATTGAATGGTTCATCAAGATCATCATCACCAGCCCAGTATTCAAAGATATCGCCGAGCAAATATAGTTCTTTGGTATGCAGCGCTTTTGTGTTGAGGAAGTTGAAAAAAGCTTCTGCGGTATGCGGCATATCGGATGAGAGATGCAAGTCAGATATGAAAAGCGCAGCCCACTGAGGCTGCGCTTGTTTGTCTTGCAAAGGAGTGATTGCCGCGTTCATGCGTGAATTAAATCACTTCTGCTTTTTCAATGACCACTTCTTCAGCAGGCATGTCGGTAAACATACTCCTAGGTTTGGTTTTCAACCTGCCTATAGCATCTACTACATCGATGCCATCAACGACTTTGCCAAATACACAATATCCCCAACCGTCTGAGCCTGGGTAATCTAAAAATTCATTGTCATTCACATTGATAAAGAATTGTGCTGTAGCGGAATGGGGATCGGAAGTACGAGCCATGGCTACGCTGTAATGCACATTTTTCAATCCATTCGATGCTTCATTTTCCACTGGATCACGCGTTGGTTTTTGCTTTAGGCTAGCTTCATAGCCACCACCTTGAATCATAAAGCCATCAATCACACGATGAAAAATCGTACCATCGTAGTGACCAGAATTCACATAGGCGAGAAAATTTTCTACAGTTTGTGGAGCTTTTTCTGCATCAAGCTCTAAGGTGATATTGCCTTGATTAGTAGTGAGTGCGACCTTCATACAGATTCCTAATTAGATTGTGAGAAGAGAGATGCTATGTAAACGAATTGAAAACTTTATTCTATGATGCGTGCAGATTCGATAACAACTGCAGATACAGGTTGGTCGCGTCGATTGGTTTCAACGCCTTTCATTTTTTCTATTACTTCTGTGCCTTTGATAACTTTACCAAACACGGCATAGCCCCAGCCATCTTGGCCTGGATAATCTAAAAAACTATTGTTATTTACATTGATAAAAAACTGCGCGCTTGCTGAGTGTGGATCAGCAGTGCGTGCCATGGCTATTGTGTAGGTCTGATTTTTTAAGCCATTTTTTGCTTCATTTTGTATAGGAGCGCGTGTGTTTTTTTCTTTCATGCTTTTATCGTAACCACCGCCTTGCACCATAAAGCCATTAATAATGCGATGGAAAATAGTGCCATTGTAGAAACCATCTTTCACATACTTAAGAAAATTGTCTGCTGATAGTGGGGCTTTGTCTGGATAAACCTCGATAACAATCTCACCCATATTCGTTTTCATTTCTACTTTTGGTGCATTTTGAGCAAGACTAGAAATGCTAGCTATTGCTAATAAACTGCTGATGACCAGTTTTAAACAAAGACCAGACAAAATACGCATATAGTTTTCCTTTTGTTTATCAATTAATTCTAAAGATGATGATGCCTGTGTAGTAGAAGGCCTAGGCTTCAATGTTATACTGTGGGCTTACTCGCATTTTATCAAACTAAGCCTAAGTAAGACGTTGATCTTACAGGTTACGAATAAACCCAACCCGCTGAATATTAGTTTTGACTCTAATCATTTGGCACGCTTGGATTCATCCATGAGTGTTTTGAAAATCTACAATACGCTTGCGCGTGACAAGCAAGTTTTTGTTCCTATCGAGCCGGGCAAAGTACGTCTGTATGTTTGTGGCATGACGGTTTATGATTTTTGTCACCTTGGCCATGCGCGTGTCATGGTGGTGTTCGATATGATTCAGCGTTGGCTGCGTGCGCAAGAATTTGATGTGACCTATGTGCGCAATATCACAGATATTGATGACAAAATTATTCGACGTGCTGTAGAAAATAAAGAATCCATTTCTGCTTTAACCCAACGATATATCGATGCTATGCACGAAGATGCAGCTGCGCTGGGTGTGGAGCGACCTGATCATGAGCCTCGTGCGACTGCTTATGTGCCACAAATGCTGAATTTGATTGGTGCATTAGAAAAAAATGGATTGGCTTATCAAGCTAAAGAAGGCGATGTCAATTTTTCCGTGCGTGATTTTCCTGGTTACGGCAAGCTCTCTGGTAAATCTTTAGATGATTTGCGAGCGGGTGAACGCGTTGATGTGAACAGCACAAAACGTGATCCACTCGATTTCGTTTTATGGAAAGCTTCGCGTGAGGAAGAGCCGCAAGAAGTGAAATGGGATTCGAAGTGGGGGAGTGGTCGGCCTGGTTGGCATATTGAATGTTCAGCTATGTCTTGCGATTTATTAGGTCAGCACTTCGATATTCATGGTGGCGGACAAGATCTGCAATTCCCACATCATGAAAATGAAATAGCACAATCTGAAGGTGCAAGCGGAAAACAGTTTGTTAATTATTGGATGCACAATGGTTTTGTGCGTATAGATAATGAAAAAATGTCTAAGTCGTTAGGCAATTTTTTCACAATACGTGAGGTATTAAAGAAATATGACGCAGAAGTAATTCGCTTTTTCATATTAAGAGCGCATTATCGCAGTCCGTTAAACTATTCAGATACGCATCTTGATGATGCACGTACTGCATTAGCACGATTGTATGTAGCATTAAAAACAACTGCGCCCAATACTTCGCCGGTTGATTGGAATGAACCTTATGCACAACGCTTTGCTGAGGCCATGAATGATGATTTCAATACGCCGATAGCGATTGCAGTTTTATTCGACTTAGCAAGTGAAGTAAACAAGCATCACTCAGTGATGTTGTCATCGCAGTTGAAAGGTTTGGCGAATGTCATCGGGTTATTAGAACGCGAGCCACAACTTTTTCTGCAAGCGGGCGGTGCTGAAGATGGTATGACAGATGATGAAGTGCACACCTTAATTGCAGCGCGTGCAAAAGCTAAGCAAGAGAAAAATTTTAGCGAATCGGATCGTATTCGCGCAGACTTATTAAGTAAGGGGATCGTTCTTGAAGACAAACCCGGCGGACTCACGGAGTGGAGAAGAGCATAACTCTATGATCAGGAAAACAGCCTCTGCGTTGTTAACGCCTGATTACTGGGATCAAGCTAAAGCAGAACTCATGAAGCGTGATCGCATCATGAAAAAGCTCATTCCTAAATTTGGCGATTTGCAGTTGGTTGGACGTGGAGATCCTTTTGTGACTCTTGCACGTTCTATTGTGGGACAACAAATTTCTGTCAAAGCTGCGCAAACAGTTTGGGAGAGATTGGTACTTGTTTGTCCAAAAATGACGCCGGCTTTTATTCTGCGTGCTGGCGAAGAAAAAATTGCAGCATGTGGTCTTTCCAAACGCAAAACAGAATACATCCTCGATCTGGCGCTTAATTTCAAAGAAAAACGAGTGCATGCGACTGATTGGGCTTCGATGGAAGATGAAGAAGTCATCGCAGAATTAACTCACATACGTGGAATCGGTCGCTGGACAGCTGAAATGTTTTTGATTTTCAATTTGCTAAGGCCGAATGTTTTACCCTTGGATGATCTGGGACTCTTACGCGGTATTAGCGTCAATTACTTCTCTGGCGAGCCAGTCTCACGCAGTGATTTACGTGAAGTTGCAGCTAACTGGGAACCATGGAGAACAGTGGCAACCTGGTATCTTTGGCGCAGTTTGGATCCAGTACCGGTAGAATATTGACACTTTGATGCAAGAATGGCATGTTCGTCGTTCCCAACCCCAAGGTCAGAGGTCTGACCATAAGGAGACAGTGTGAGCAAAATTACGTTTCTCGGTTTTGAGCAGCCCATCGCAGAACTCGATTCAAAAATTGAAGAGCTGCGATTTGTTCAAGATGATTCCGCAGTCGATATATCAGAAGAAATCGACAGACTCTCGCAAAAGAGTCAGCAACTCACTAAAGACATCTACGCCAAACTCACGCCTTGGCAAGTCTCACAAATTGCGCGACATCCACAACGTCCTTACACCATGGACTATGTGAATGAAATCTTCACTGATTTCCATGAGCTACATGGTGATCGTAGTTATGCCGATGATCTTTCTATCGTTGGTGGTTTAGCGCGCTTTAATGGTCAGTCATGTATGGTCATTGGCCATCAAAAAGGTCGTGATACCAAAGAACGTGCAATGCGCAATTTCGGTATGCCTAAGCCTGAGGGCTATCGTAAGGCCATGCGTCTCATGAAGCTGGCAGAAAAATTTAATATTCCTGTCTTCACTTTTGTTGATACACCAGGTGCTTTCCCTGGCATTGATGCAGAAGAGCGTGGTCAATCAGAAGCGATTGGACATAATCTGTATGTGATGGCTGAACTCAAAGTGCCACTGATTGCAACCATCATCGGTGAAGGTGGTTCGGGTGGTGCATTAGCGATTGCAGTAGGTGATGCAGTCATCATGCTGCAATATGCAACGTATTCCGTGATCTCACCGGAAGGTTGTGCTTCTATTCTTTGGAAAACAGCAGAGCGTGCATCTGATGCAGCAGAAGCTTTGGGGCTTACAGCGCATCGATTAAAAGCATTAAATCTAATTGATAAAATCGTGAATGAACCTTTAGGTGGTGCACATCGCGATCCTAAACAAATGGCAGCTTTGTTAAAGCGCACATTGGCTGACACTTTGCGTCAATTTCAAGGTGTGAAAACCAAAGACTTGCTAGCAGCACGTCACGAAAAACTCATGAGCTATGGTAAATACAAGGAACTCGCTCAAGCTGAGTAAATCTTACCAAGCGTCTGTTGTCGCATTCGAACGCGCGTTAGAAGAAATTCTGGCGCGCGTTGTTGTTTCAGCAGAGCGCAAAATCGCTGTTGCATACAGTGGTGGTCTTGACTCGTCTGTACTTCTACATCTAGCTAAAGATTTTTGTGCGAGTCGTCACATTACGTTGTATGCGTTTCATATTCATCATGGCATTAGTCCCAATGCAGATGCATGGCTTACGCACTGTGCTGCAACAGCTAAGCAAGAAGATGTGCATTTCTATTCGCAGCGTGTAAATTTAATCGATGTGGCCGAGCATGGCATTGAACAATCAGCACGCATCGCTCGTTATGCAGCATTGAGCACACTGTGTACGCAACATCACATTCCACTACTCATCACTGCGCATCATCAAGATGATCAAGCTGAAAGCGTATTACTACAGTTGTTGCGTGGATCAGGTTTGCCTGGGCTATCAGGCATGGCAGAACTGCAGTTACAGCATGGATTACTGCAGGGTGACATCGCTCTTGGTCGTCCTCTGTTGCAGCTCACACGTGAACAATTAGAAGGCATAGCAACGGCATTAGAAATAACGCATATTGATGATGAATCGAATATAGACACACGTTATAAACGTAATGCAGTGCGCGCATGGATTACGCC
>JACCDY011242657.1_pt1 | contig 12625 bp, 12 predicted proteins | sample 7446391 | NCBI WGS metagenome assembly JACCDY01 (sample SAMN15323451, study PRJNA562643) | freshwater metagenome | isolation source: river surface water | place: USA:Blue River Watershed | collected 2017-08-18 | reverse complement strand
CAGCCTGGGCATCGTCGATGACAACGAGGTTTGGACGGCGACCTTCCATGCGGAAGAGGTCGATACAGAGGTTCTCGATAGTGCGGTGAAGGTAAGAGAGAGCGTGATCAGTTGACTCAAGCTCAGGAGCTGCCAACATAAACTTAATAAGGGAGTCTTGGGTGATCTCTTCAGCTTTAGCTGAATCCTTCAAGACGCGCTTTGCATGGGCGAGAAGCTCTGAACGGTGCTCTGTGTAGAAAGCACCGAGCTCTGCAACGGTCCACACGCGGGGACCTGCAGGGGCTGCAGACTTCTTAAATGCCACTTTATTGGATCCTTTTTCAACCGGTTGGTCTTACAGATAACACCCGTCGGTGCCTCTATAGCCTTCTACGAATCCAACTCTATATTGTCGCGGGGAAGGGATAAAACGGACATTTAGGACTTTGTAGGTATGTCCTCGGCAAAAAAATTGGCTAGATCAGTCAACCCGTATCCAAGAAACTCGTACGTAATATTCTTTTGCTGTTCCCTTGCAGCTGCTTGCCTCTGTTGAAAATCGAAATCTGTCTTACTTGGTAACGTGTGGTTTCCACCTGAAAGATGCACAAACTTCACTTTCGAGAAGAGTTGATCGAAATCTTGTGAAATTTGCTCACAATCCGCAAAGTTGGATGTATCAACGCACATCCTCTCTGTATCTACTTGAGTTAAACCACAGTAATGGTCAATCAAATTTTCACTACATGGGGACAGGCAGATATTTTCAATGATTACTCGTTTATTTCGAGAATCAGCAATCTCGAATGTGGTTTCAAGAAGAATTTTCCAGTTCGCGTTAGTTCTTAAACTAGGTGCACCAATGAATAAGTTTTCACAAGCTAAGGCATCCATCGCATCAAAAAGTGAATGAACTCTTAACTCGGCGCGATTCATTAATTGAATGTCATTTGGATGTAACCCAAAAAAAGCTCCTTGCACAGCATGCATGGCAATATTCGAGGTTTTCAAGCACTTATCAATATTCTTTAATACCTTCAAATCTAACTTATCTGTTGATAGATTTACACCTAGAATGCTCGGACTTAAATCCACAAATCTTACAAAGCTTCGGCTAAGTAATTCAAAGGATTCGGAGGCTACCTCTTTGATTCCCAGAAGACTCAAGGACTCAATCATGTAATCGACGCACCTTATCCTGTTCCTCAGAAACATACTTTTTTATGGACTGGATTACTGTGTCGCCATGTACGAAGTATTTTTGAGGGTGGTACTTAGTCATTACGTTGTATTCTACTGCCTCGAGTTCTCCATTGATGGGCAGGTTAATGATGTCCGAGACCGCAATCGGAGAAGTGGCGATGTTCACGATGTTGTGCTCCTCAAGAACCGTATCAGTGGCCAATTTGATGCCGTCATCAATATGTATGTACTGAAAAACAGATTTGGGGTTGTACTTCAATAACTGATCCTGCCGATTGTGGACTAAATCAAAAATAATATTTTTTTTCAGCCCCGGCCCGAAAAGACCTGGAAGGCGGCGTATATAGAGCGCAGGAAACATCTGTTGAAGTTCAATTTCAAAGAACCCACGGTTCCCACCGTAGGTCAGGTCGGTCCTAATTTCTGAGTCTTCGTCTGAATTGCAGGAGGATTTGTAGACATCAACCGTTGAAAAAAGAAGGACCCGTGTGGGCCGAATAGTATTTTTGATTTGATCTAGCAGTTTGAGAATGTTATCTCGGTCAGGTGCGGGATTTTGATTGACTTCGTACTTTCTTGCCCCCGGAGCCGCGATAACGAGTGTTTCTACCTCTTTTACTTCTGTGGAACTTAGAAATTCTCGTGATATCTGCTTAGCTTCTGGGAATTTGCGAATAAAGTTGCTTCCTATGAAACCAGAAGATCCTATAACGCCAATCATTCAGGTATTGTTCCAGTAAGTATGAAAATTGCAATAGTTGGCGCGGGAATATTCGGATGCGAAATAGCACTCTCGTTGAGTGTTGCTGGTCATAGCATCCACCTTTATGAATCAAATTCAAATATTCTCTCAGGGGCTTCCAAGGTAAATCAGGCGCGGATACATACTGGAATGCATTATCCGAGGGATTATAAAACTGCCAAGGAATCCTTCGATGCACATGACAAGTTTATTAGAAAATATTCTCGTCCAATCACCTTTAGCCTCGACCAGTATTACGCGGTTGCTAGTGAAGGTTCCAAAGTGACACCGGATGAATTCTTAGAGCACGCAGATAATATAGGAATAACTTACGAAGAGTGCGATCCTTTAAAGTTCTTCCGACCCGGAAGAGTTGATTGTGTAATCAAAGTTCCGGAATCAACCTTGGATTACCTACAACTGAAGAGCCATTACCTTGATCAGTTTGACCAGCTTAAGAATTTCGAATTGATTAGAAATGTTCGTGTACATAAAGTCGTGGACGTTGAAACCGGAGTACTCTTGGATTTAGGGACCACCGAAACCAAATACGATTACGTGATTGTCGCGACTTACTCCACGCTATTTGAGTTATTAAAGGATCACATTTCAGAGATTGCTAACGATCAGTATTTTCAGTATCAAGGATGTGAAGTTGCATTAGGCAGAGTTTCTAAGCTGCTTAACACCGGCATTACCGTGATGGACGGAGATTTCTGGTCGACAATGCCCTTCGGTGGGAGCGGTCTTCATAGCCTAACCAGTGTTGCGCAAACTCCTCACATTTCAGTAGATTCACATGACTCTGAACTAGCGATAAAGACTTCAGAATTGAGTACTCGACAAGAAATATTCGCTGAAAGTTTTGAATTTTTTATGAAAGATGAATATAAATTTGAGTATGTTCGTAGCTTCTATACGGTTAAAACCTTGGCGAAAAATAGTCAGACCACTGCGGCGCGGCCAACAGAAATATTTTTGAATCCTAACGGAAGGATCATCGGAGTCTTTTCAGGAAAAATCGCCTCTGCGCTGGATGCTGCAGCGAAAGTTCGGGATTTTGTACCATGAAATATTCTGATGACCTGGCAATCTTTAGAAATTTTTGCAGGGACAGGATGGTCGTCATTTGGGGATTACGTAGGTTTAACCACACCCATAGTTACATACATGCAAATTACTATAGGGTGCTCAAACGTAATGGCATTAAAGTTCTCTGGTTGGACGATACGGAGCAAAATCGGAAATTAGTCCCGGACAGAGCGATTCTTATCTGTGTTAGTTTGGAAATTGATTTCATCCCTTTTCGAAGTGATTTAACCTATTTCGCCCACAACCTGACAGAAGATCAGAAACCGCTATTTGTAGCGCAACAAGTTCTTTTCTACGAAAATTACAAGAATTCTGCCGTGGGTATTCCTTATGAGACTGCAGGAATGTCCGTTTTTCTACCGTCAGAACGTTTGTTGGCACAGCCCTACGGTACTCCAGTGGCAAAAAACGATTGGATTACCTCGAGTCCCATCACCAACCGTGAGAGGCGTGAAAATTGGGTAGGTTCAATCTGGAACGACGCAGGAAATCGTGGGAATCAAGCAGTCATTCAAACCTACACAAACTTACTCTACGGTCAAGGAGTAAGTTTTAGGCAAATCGAGTTCGGCAAACTTGCAAAGACTCCAATAGCTTCTAAGCTTGAAGCTAAATTCGTTACTGACTCTATTTTTGGTGCCTCGATACACAGCGACCACCAAATTATGGAATCCAATATTGTGTGTCGTTTTTTCAAGTCGATTTCATTCGGGAAAGTTCCTACAACGAATCAGGTGAACGCAGAGAAGTATTTTCCTAACTCAATAGTTGCGGACCTTGACCTTGAAATCATGCTAGACATGAGACTAAAACTTACACAAAACGGATGCAATAAGAAATTAGCTCTTGCACAAGAACAGTTAAAGCAATATACATACGAAGCCGGATTCAATCGCATGGCTCTTGCAATTAATGCAGATTGGACATAAATTGAAATTTTTTTCGAGAAAGTTTCTGCGTGATATTGTCTACAGATTTTCAGGTTTCCGAATTCGGACTATTAAACCGGATGTTTCCGACTTCAAATAACTAAGCGAATCCTTAAAGCTTGGATCGTTCTGACTCACTTAATTCTGTTAGATTACCGTTGTTGAGATAAAAGAGTCTATCTGCACTTCTTATTGAATTGTAATCATGAGCAATCATCACAATTGTGACGTTTCCTCTTTGCTTTTGAATTGCAAGATTCACCTGGCGCTCATTCTCTTTGTCCAGGGCACTAGTGGGTTCATCTAAGAGTAACATTGCAGGTTCTGTAAACAACCCTCGCGCGATTCCAATTCTCTGTCTCTCGCCACCGCTTAATTTTTTTCCACCTTCACCCATAGATTCACCGATGTTAACTCTTGCATACAACTCACCTAAATTGGCGTCCTGAATTGATTTTAAAATTTTTTGATTTGTTAACTCATCAGGGGAGAGTCCCAATCTTATGTTTGATTCCAGTGGAGCATCATTAATATAGGTATTCTGCGGAACGTAGGAGATCCGTCCAGGATGTCTTTCAATTACCTCCTTAGGACTAGAACCATCAATTGTCACCAAACCTGCTTCGGGATTTCTGATTCCCATAATCAAATCTAGAAAAGTTGACTTACCCGCGCCTGACGCACCCATTATTCCCACAAATTCGCCAGGTAGAATTTTGAGAGATACGTTCTTAAGTAAGGGCTTCGTTTCTCCGCGATGTACATAAGTCACAGAGTCGAAGGTGATCTCCCCTTTAAATGAATAGGTTTTGCGCTCTTCTGCAACTTGCTCTGAGATAGCATATGCCTGCTTTTTTGATAAAGCCCTATGCAATTCAAGTGTGGGATCTATTGACGTTAACGAAGTCTTTATCTGAACTAAGCTATTTTGTATTCGGAGTACCGCGGGAGCGATTCGCGAGGCAGCCGCCAAGAATAGTGTCAGGTTTGCTACAGCACTATAGGCATCAGAAATTAGAAACTGCACGCCGCAGACAAGTATTGCCCCAACAACCAATGCGCCTTCGATGACATATTTGCTGATACTCGGGAGAAATGCGAGTTCTGCTTGACTGTTTGAAATTTCCTTTCTGGTTTGAAGTAATTCTTCCTTCAAAGAGTCCAGAGTTCCTCGAAGACGCAACTCCCGATAGGCCGATATCCCCTCAATCAACTTTATAGATCCTGACAGATTTCCCTTCATCTCTTTGGTGCCTGCACGAGAGGCGCGTTTATGCGTATTTTTAAATAGGAGATAGCCAGTCGAACCGTAGAATGTAAATACTGTAATCGTCGTTAGCGGGTTTACGACAAGTAGAGCTATAAACATGACCAGGAGAAGAATCAGATCCGCAAATACAAAAATAAGACCGGAGATAACGCCTAATGTTATTAGTGAAGCTCCATTAGTTAAAGCCTGAACGAGTACTTGTGAATTCACACTTTCGATTACATTGGTTGGCGTAGAGAAAAATTTTGTTATTAAACTCTTAGATATATTAAAACCTGTTTCACTTAGTGTTATGAGAGATTTTCGAGTGAGCCACATAGAGAATAAGGTTTTCGATATTAAACTGAATGTTGCGATGAGACCGAGAATTGCAACTTGGCTCTGAAACTCAAGCATGTCTAAATTTAGAAAGCCCAGTATCGTTTGCATCTTGTCCGGAATTGGGCGATTTGAAATTCCATTGATTGCTATAGAGCCAATGAATCCAATCAAAGCGATTCCAATTAAGTCTAAGAAGCTAAGAAGAATCTGGGCCCAAAAATAAGGGCGGATTTTCTTCAAGTCCTCTTTGTGAAGCAACTCTATACACCGCTTCAGTGAAGATATCCTGAGCCTGTCCTTAATTCTTGAAAACATGAAGAATTTTACCACTTCCAATTTTAGCCAAACTAGTGAATTCTGAAGTTACTTGAAGGGCTTGAAAAGACAATAGCAAGAAACTATTCTTGACTCCCAGAGTGAAAAACAGTTTAGGTAATAATTTTGCAGTAAATATCTTGCCATGGAAACTTCCCTTGGTCAGGACGGTCAAGATAATTCTGGCAGATAATCTCAAGTCTAATTCACTCCATTGGCTCTTATCGAGATCTATCAATGCTGCAATTACCTCTGGTAAATCCGCGATTTTCTCCTTTTGTGACGTAAGCTGCGCAGGGAAATCAGCAAAATAAGAATAGGTAACTCCATCATAAAAAGCAGTGTTTCGGTTTATCACGCCATTCTCAATCAAAAAAAATTGATCTTCCGCCATATGAAAGTGTCGAAACATCTTTTCTTGGATAATTTCTCGTTTGAAAATCATTCTCCAAACACCAGGGAAAGTTGCTATTGCTTTAAAGTTATTTCCTGACCCAAAATTTGCTGAACGCCAAAGCACTTCCTTTGTCTTATAACTTACAACTTGAAATCCAGTTACTAGGGCCACGCTATCTTGAGATGCCATTGAAATAGCTCGAAAAAATTCGCGTACATTTGGCAAATCATCTGAATCCCAGAACGTAATCCAATCACCTTTAGCCTTTAATATGCCTTGGTTTCTCGCCAAGCCAGGAGAGTGGAAATTTCCCTCAATGAGGCAAATTTTGTCTGTGACAATTCTATTAAGTATCGACTTTAGTTCAACCGAAGTTTCCTCGTCTTGAATATCATGAACAACAATGACTTGAATCCGAAAAATGTCAATATTCTCGACCCATGAGCAGAAATTCTCCAGCTTACCTGCCATTTTCGTTAAGGGTATTATAGCGGAAAGAAGTGGGTTGTCTGAAGACCTGGATTGAATGTCCTCTTGCATGCGCCGATACTACACAGCAACTTCGTTATCTGCGGTTAAAATGCTTACATTATGAAAACTATAACTATAGTCACGGTTGTCAAAGACGACCTGAATGGTCTACGGCGCACCATTGATTCAATTGAGAAACAAGATGCCAACGACTACGAGTACCTGGTGATTGATGGATCAAATGACAAAATTAGTACTCAAATGGAAGCGGAGTCGTCACGAATAATTGATGCCTCTTATTTCCACAAGAAACCTAGGGGAATTTACGACGCAATGAATTTCGGAGTCCAGCATGCGACAGGAAAGTACATCTTCTTCTTAAATGCAGGAGATGTTTTCGTCGATACTAGAACTATTTCGGATTTGCTCACAGACTTGAGTGACTTTCCAGAGGTAGATATTTTTGCATATGAGGTCTTGTATGTCACGCCTCAAAATTTCTTCTATTCAATAAAGTCGCCATCGATTCAAAGTCAAAAATATGCTGATTTTCATCATCAAGGAGTTTTAATGAGTCGTAAGAAATTCAACAGCGTTAACGGTTTTGACTTAAAATACAAACTTGCAGCTGATGGGGATTTACTTGATCGGGCATTAAGCCACAGCAATACTAGGCTCATAGAGAGAGTTGTTGTTGCTTTTGATATGAGGGGAGTTTCAAGTTCAAACTACTGGTCCCTGCTTCGGGAGATTAATCTTTATAGAAAACCTTCTTCTGTCACCAATCGAATATTTTTAACTCTCAAAAATTGGTTTCGAGCCTTCCTGATTACAGCCAATCTGCTTCCGGATGTTCTAGTTTTTGCATACCTTGGGCACAGAGAAAGAGATTTGATTGGAAGATATCCAAAATTGACGCGCGTTAAATCTAATTTTTTGTAATTCTCTCATGAATTGATTTGTAAACTTCAAGGTATTTGTCTGAAATTATTTTAGGGGAAAAGTTTGTGGTGGCGAAGTCTCTAGCATTTATAGAGATTTGACCTAGGTGCTGAAGATTCTCGAAAAGACTATTAATTTTTATGATTGCCTCTTCATCTTCTTTAAAAATGTAACCTGTTTTTCCATGAATTATGCATTCTGATACACCCCCAACATCAATAGTCACTATCGGAGTTCCACATGCTTGTGCTTCCAGCAGTAGATTTGGTAAGTTTTCAGCGGTAGAGGTATAAATCAAGACGTCACAAGAACTCAGAACTTTTGACATTTCATTCTCAGTTTTGGGCGAGATCCCCAACAAGTTATTATGAAGTTTTGTTTTTTCAGACCCTATTTCAATTCCCATTATCTTATTTGAATTTAACGCCGAATATTTTTGGAAGATTTCCTTAGCTCTTCTCCCCCCTTTCGCCTCCCCTAAGGTTGGTGACAGGAATCCAATAACAAAAAACTCCTCTATGCCTAACATTTTTCTAGCTTGATTTCTTTGACTAGGAGAAAAAATATCCAAAGGGACTGCGTTTGGAATGACATGAATTGGTGTTTTCTCAAGAACACCGCTTATCGAGGCCATGTTCGCTATCCAATTAGAAGGAGCAACAATTTGAAGGGCATCTCTGCCATTAATTGATCTCTCCTTTTGTCTTAGCTTTCTCTCAATTAATGTGTTGGGGATGAACCCCTTCTGGGGACAATTCGAACATTTCTCTTTAAAACCACCACATTCAAATGGATTATGGCAAATGGCGGTGAAGGGATTTGTGTCGTGTAGAGTCCAAACTATGCCTTGCGAAGTACTGATCGTGCCGACTGCCTTAGGAAGTGGTCCAGGTAGCCAATGTAGATTCAGAATACTTTTAGAGTTCAACTCTTTCAGTCCACTAAAGTACGAGATGGTCAATGGTGGCGTTATCAACTTATTCAACTCATAATCAAGTCTAGAAGACACACGAGATCTCGTTTTTTTGCTTGAACTCAAGTCTTTCTGAGTTCGCAGGGTTGCGTCTATCCCGTTCTCCTGCTGACCCGCAACCAGTCGTCTTGCTGCGATATACGCTCCGCCTGTAGTTAGTAAATTGAAATGGGTGACTTTCACGAAATCCATGCGCTTTCCCGAGTCTGCCACTCTTCCAATATGAGGTTTCTGGAGCTAGGTATACCTCTAAACCAAGTATTTGGGGAAATTATTTTCTGGGAAGGGTTGATGCCTTTTCCAAAATAGGCTGCCCACCAACTCAAACTTGAATTACTAATCACTAGGATATCCATACTCGCCATTTTGCTCAAAGTTGCCCAAGCGGATAAATCACGGCCATAAGTATCGGCATGATCTGCCAAATTTGAAACCTCTTCATCGATATCGCCATCTGTAAAAATAGAGATATGGGCATTCGCGAACTCCATTGAAATTTTTCGGAAGTATTGATAGTTGAGGACTCCAAATGTTTTTTTATTTATCGCCATAAGGTAATCTCCGCGGCGGATGTGAATTCCAACATGTTGCCGTGAGCACTCACATCCAAGATTCTTCTTAATTTTCAATCCCGCTGATAGGTATGCGTCGACCAACTCTGTTCCACACTTCCTGACAAACTCCGGGTTTTGAAAGTACCCATCTAGTTGAATTCTTCGTCCGGCATTAAAATTTAAATCTTGAAATTCAAATTCTTTTAATTCCGAAATTCGACTTCTGAAACTTAAGGGACTTGCAAATTTCCGGCTGGAAATTTCTAGTGATTTCTCGAAGCTCTTAAGCTCATATTCTCTCTTCTTTTTGCCTGAATACCGTCCGGTGAGAAGGATGACTTCAGCGTTATTATTTCTAGCTGTAGAGAGGCCGGCAGCTAATTGAAAGAGTTGATTTCCGAGTCCACCCTGTAATGTGACAAAAAGTTTTTTACTCATTTTTACTTAAATTCTGGGAAGCTGTTTTTGGAAATATGTTTTCAAATAAACCAATATTTGAAATGTGTTCCATTTGATCTGGTAGAAGTTTTTTTGGATTCTCTTAATTGGTTTAAAGTAAATTGGCAAGCTTGTGTAAAGGGCGTCACCCCATCCCTTCCCAAAACACCACCGAGTGGCAATTCTATGAAAACCTTTTTCTTTAAGGAAAGAGTCCATCTCTGCGATTTGGACGCATCCATCGTATACATCTGTTTTATTTATCTCCGTATAAATCCATTTTGCATCAAGAATTCGTTGCCCCATTCCTTTTAACACATGCAACTCTGCACCTTGAACATCAAGATTAATGAAATCAAAGTGGGATGTTTTGATTGTTGGGGAATCAAACCGAATTGTTTTCTTTATCTGCTTTTGTTTCACTACGATTTCTGGATAGTCTGTTGCGTGTTTGCCTAAATTAAGCAAGCTAGAAGATTGTCCGTTGTTAGTTACATTAAAAACCATTTCAAGATCATTAACATCCCACAATGTTGCCTCATGGATTTCATTTATAGAACTATCCAAAGTTTCCCGAAGAATCGCCACAAGATCCGTTTGGGCTTCAAACCAAGTTACCGGTTTCCAGTTGAAGCGAGTATATTCATCGGATTCCTCAGCAAGGTGCGCTCCAATGTGAACCACTCCCTGAGGTGAAATGCCCCAAATTTGTGAGAGCTCTCTTACGGTAAAAAGCATAATTTAAGTCTATCTGAGAGGCCTCCAAAGGTCCTATGATTATGCTCCTGTCGAGTAGGGTGGGTTGCGATGACAATTTCAATTGGGATTCCCTCTAAGGGGATTAATAAATCCACACTTCGCGTAATCGGCCAGGCCTTAAACATCTCAGGGGTTTCTGAGGTATTGGTATCCGTAAACCCCGGTGAGATGATCGAAGTGCTTTCGAATGAGATAGTTATGGATCCAAAAGTGAAAGTTACTTTTCATGAAAAAGATCTCGGGTTATACGGTAATTTTAGGTACTTGGCTAAATCTGCCTCGTCAGAGAAGTTTATGTGGCTTTGTACCGACGATTCTCCATCTTTTGAGTTGCTTGAACTATCTGAATCCATGGATATAAATGGAGCAATGCTTGCCATTCCCACGTGGTCATGGGCAGAATATAGGCCCGAAACTTGCAGTTTTGAAGATAAATCAATTAGCGGATTAATACCCCCCGAAATAGATGATGAGGCGTATCCACACGCCACAACATATCCGGAGCCAAGTTGGATTTTTGGATTATGGGATGCAGCTTTCCTTAGACAGATCATGCCATTTGTTGATTTTGATTGGTTAGATGTACACATTCTTCAACAAGCACTTCTCTCTGGAAAAGTTATTTATGTCAATACAACGTCGCCTATGATTATCGGCACCTGGAATTGGGCAAACAAAAAACCCAATTCTCTCAAAAGTACTGGGCCACACTCCCGAGGGGCAATTTTCTATCAACTTCTATCGCTTCCTAAATTTGCCTCTCTAGGATTTATTGCATTTTTTTCGGCTTGTAAGAGAGTTCGCACTCTTATTCATCTTTCTAGACATTTCCGAATGGTAAGGAGGCTAAGTAGTGACACGTAAGATTCTAGTTTTGCCCATCGGAGGCAGTGCCTCTCGAATGCAGGGGCTTCCAAAATTTTTACTACCGTTCAATGAAGACTCGGTTCTTATCGAAAAACACATTACTGCGGCACTGAACGCACAATTCGATGAGATCGTAGTGATTGTCAGGGATGCTTTCTATGAACTAACTCATCTCTTCCTTTCAAAATATGAAAGGAAGATTAAATTCATTCAACTCGAAAAACAAACCAAGACTATGTGTGAAACAATTACATTAGGTCTATCGTCTCTAAAGTTTTCTCCAGATGACCATATTGTTGTAGCGCTTGCTGATACGGCATTTTCGAGCGCCAAGTACCAAGAAGTCTATTCCATGGCCTCCTCCTGTAAAGGAGTGCCTTCGTTAATTTTATTTCCTACTGAGAATGAGCAGTATGGGAAATTAGGACAGGTTGATATAGATCAATCCGGGAATGTGGTCGCCATGAGGGATAAGGTTAAAGGTTGCGACTTTAGATTTTTTTGGGGTATTGCAACTTTGCCATATTTCATGCTGAAAAGGCTCAATCTAAATGACGCGCATATTGGTATCAGTATTCAGAAATGGCTAGAAGAGGGTCAACCGGTCACAGGCATTACTATCGATTCTCGTTATTTTGACTGCGGCACCTTCTCTGAATACAAGAGATTTATGACCTCAGATTCTATGTATGACTAAGTTCTGAAAATCTTAATCAAGAATAATCTAGTACAAGCCTCGGATACTATCCGGTAATTTGTATTTACTACTTATTCTCAAGGCACCTGTAATTAGCATGACATCAGCACATAAGAATGCAGGATCTCCTGAACGTCTTTCCTTCTCATCAGCCACAACATCACTACGCCCAGCAGCCTCACACACAAGCTTGATCACTTCACGCACAGACCCACCACGCCCCGTTCCAACGTTCATCGCCAGCGGCAACACCGTTGTTGAATCCGCTGCTGCCAAGTGGGCTCCCGCAATATCTCTCACATCAACATAGTCACGGATACATGTGCCATCTGGTGTTGGGTAATCAGTTCCATAGATAACAGGAGGCTGGCCTGCCTTGAGCTTATTGATCACGATAGGGACAAGGTTCTCTACTGAGTTATCAAGTAGCTCTGGAGCTGCTGTGCCCACTACATTAAAGAAGCGAAGTGATGTTCCGTGGTTTCCTGGAATTGCAAGGAACTTATTTACTTCACCTTCTGCAGCAAGCTTTGATGCGCCATAGGGAGAGATTGGGTTCTTCTCATCATCTTCCTTGATGGGGTTTGAGTGATCTGGTGCGCCATAGACGGCAGCGGTAGATGAGAAGATGAAGTTTCTTATCCCGTGCTTTGTTATGAGCTCGAGCATCTTT
>JACCDY010539584.1_pt1 | contig 12625 bp, 32 predicted proteins | sample 7446391 | NCBI WGS metagenome assembly JACCDY01 (sample SAMN15323451, study PRJNA562643) | freshwater metagenome | isolation source: river surface water | place: USA:Blue River Watershed | collected 2017-08-18 | reverse complement strand
AAGTCGTTTTTTTAAGAAAATTTTTGGTATCCCTATTGATAGTTACCTTTTAGACCCTCTTTTTCTTGTCCTCCAGACTCTTTGTATCCACCACATGGGAAAACGTACCATATAATATAATCCTACGAATATACCCAATAAAATCAATAATGGTAGTAATGTCAGAATAGTAGCGATATCTCCGAATCTTTTAATCATACCCTATTACGCTTTTACTATTTTATGTACTTTAGGGGCTTGGTAAACATATCCGCTTGGAGAACCATCCGGTGAATCTTGTACCGCCCATAAGGTATTACCATTTGGTAAGGTTTTAAATAGGTAGCCGGAGAAAGTTCCATTAAGTTTTATCTTACCTATTGACTTTTCTTTTGGATAACCCTTTTCATCTAAAGGAAAATCAGGCTTTGGTGGGAATATGTTTATACCACCTACGGCGAAAAGCGTTCTAATACCTACGGCCTTTACTTTCCAATTTTCAATAGTTGGTTTATTGGTAGAAGCAGATTCACCATTGGCAGCCGCAGCTTCGTTTTTAAGTGCTTCTAATTCCGCTTTAACGGCTTCTACGGCTTTCTTTTGTTCTTCGGCTTGTTGTACCGCAGGTGTAGCCGTTTTAGATGCCACAACGGATTCCTTAGTAATCACTTGTACTTCGAACTCCTCACCCTCTGCGGAAGCCAATATTTCGAATGTAGTAGTAGAAGAAGGTACGGATTTACCAAAGTAGAATATATCCTTTATAATATTGAAATCTCCTCTCAATTCGGCAATTCTATCATTGAGTATCTTTAGGTTATTAGCCAGTACATCTTCAGGTATCCTTTTAGTTTCATCTAAGGGAGTAATAGGGATGGAAGTGACTGAATAATCGCCAGTCAAATTTAAATCATATACTATGTACTTATCTTTAGGTTTAGAGGATGTAGGGGAGAGTGTCCAATTTATCTGCTCTATTAATCCCTTATAAGAATCCTCTAAAGACCAACGGACTTCTTTAACCCCCGCAAATTTACCCTTTTCTTTTTGTTTAGTTATTATATCCGATAGAGTATCTACCTTAACCTCCAATATAGGGATAGTCTTTCCCATCTTTGCTCCTAATACCTTTGAATGTTCTTTATATGAGAAGTGAGGATTTATTTGAAATGAGTCCGATAAGTTCTGAACTAATTCCTTTGAACCTAAATAGTAATCCGTTCCCTTTATATGTACGATAACACCCGATACTGATAATAGGGGAGATAGTTCTACCTTTAATCCTCCTTCGGTTATCTCAACGGGTTTAAGACCCGATTTGGCAGATATTTTCCATACCCCATCTTTATAAGAGTATCTATTTGGGTTTTGTGTTACTTCTATTTGCATAATTGATAAGCCCTTTTGTATATAGTAGAATCCTTTATATTCCCTTTACGTTTCCTTTGTAATTCATAAACCTTTCTAATAACCTTCTTATAGATACCCTCATCAATTGAATTTGCTACTATCTCATTAATAACTGAATCGTCGTGGTATAATCTATTCTTCTTAATCACATCCACTCTATCCATAAAGTTAATCATCGTAGCTACTCCTATTGAAGTACTATACTCCTCTGCTATCTTCATATAATCCGTATCCCTTAACATACCATTTCCTTTGTATATAAATATACCCATCCTCAATAAAAGGAAAACGGCTAAGAATGGTTCAGTATCGCTAATGGTGTATCACACCCCATGTCAAAAAGGGTTTCCATAGCGAAAAAACCGGGCTCGGTATTTAAGCGTACCCGACCCGGCGTGAGCAAAGGGGTATGCTCTCGCTTTACGTGATATTCAGATGGGGGGGGGGTCTATGTGTATATGTGGATATACGAATATACAAATGTAAATGCGAATGAGCATAAAAAAAGCCCATAGCATTTCTGCTACGGGCTCTTAGGGGATTGAGTGTTGTACTCTATACTTACATGGCATGCAATCGGCGGAGGAAGCGAGTTAGGATGTTGTTATTGGTATCCACTCCACTCCACTGCTTCATTAGGTTGTTAGCATTGTGTACTAACTCTCTATTGGTATGTAGCCTACCTATATGGTATTGCTTATACCAGCGTTGGAATTGTGGGTCTGCCATTGTATCCTCTCTCTGCTTATATAGTTGTTGTATCTTATCTACGTCTGTATATGTATCTACTACTATATGTGTATTCATATGCTTTGCTGATTTTATTTTTATTAAGGGTGTCCGAATTATGCCTGTGCAATAGGGGGATTCATCATCAACGCTTCTTTGAGCAAATCATCTTGCTCTGCTGCGAACTCAGCCGCTCCCTTCTCATACATCTTAATCATCTTAAGCGCAGAACGGATTTCATTTAACCTAGCTGATGCTGCCCACTTAGGGGAGCCATCTTTCATAGCACGGATACGTTTCATTAATACCGCCTCCGCTTTCTCTAATACTGTAATTGCTTCTTGCATAATCTTATTTATTTAATTTTGGTTTAATATCCCTCCACATATCACTATATAGCTTCTCCGATGAATATGCTGCTCTTTCGAAGGGGTTTCTGCTATATGCGGTCTCATTGTACTCCTTCCATTTAGATGTAAGGGGTTGTAGGGAATGAGTCCATTCGTGTATGATTGTTTGTAATAACTCTTTAACGTTGTCTATATTCTTATAGTATATAAAGATAGTGTGCTCTTGTGGGTCATATTCACCCATATCGGTGTCCTCCTCAAACAGGCACCTCCAATAGCATACACATATCTGATAGGACTTCTTATTGTTCTCACCCATATGGTTACGGCACCATGTCTCAGCCATCCTACCTATACGAACTACATCTTTTCTTTCTTTAAGTAAACTATTCAGCTTCCATTTCATGCACTTCGTTTGTAATGATTATTAAAAAAAATAGATGGCTATTCGGTTTAGCCATCTATTGGGTTGTAACGCTTTGTTGTAAATGTAAATCAATCAATCAGAGAATAACCAAATATACCGAATGCGTTAGAGCGGTGGTGTAGATTCGAACTACCTCCTCCTGGCTGGACGCCAGGCGTACAAACATTATACGTCCACCGCTTGTAGGGGGTGTGGCCCCCATTGGATTACTTCACTACTGAAGCAGAATCCACTGCAACGGTATCAGCTGCTACTACAGTTGAATCCACAGCTACTGCTGTTGAATCGGTTGTAGCTTCAGATTTACCATTACCTCCACAAGCTACCAATGTAGCTGCTACTGCGAAAATTGCGATTACTTTTTTCATCTTTGTTTGTTTATAATTAACTAATAGTTTAAATTTTAAGTTAGTGATGGGACCAGCGGATGCCGGTCCCTCCACCTAATGATATGAGCAGATTAAGCAATCATGCTCTTCTTAATTTCACGAGCCTTCTTCAAAGAAGTAGCGAATTGAGAATCACCTGCTACTCTAACTCTATAAGATACCTTACCTGATGGGTAAGTAATCTTTTGGATGTTAGATACTACAGTCTCATAAGAAGTACTGCGCTTAGCTGCCTTACGATTTTTCGAAGTAGCCTTAGTTGATTTTGCCGGTGTGAAACCGATACCTTTGTTACTCTTAAATGTAACAGTTGTTTTGTTTGACTTTTGAGCCATTTTTAAACGTTTTAATCCAGCGGATGTTTAATACAGGTCTCCGCCTTCACCTTTTGTTTGATATATACAAATATACGAAACTTTTTTGATATTACCAAATTTATTTTATAAATTCTATGGTTTCAGGCAACCTACGTTTTAGGGCATCTATTGCCAACCTTACATATTTAGCCTTAACGCTTTTACCTTCAGATAATCGTATATACTTACGAGTCACCTCCAATCCCAATTCAGAGCACCTACCTATAAATTCAGGCGTTAGCTCCTCAAATAGATTGATATCATAATCATATCCGCCATTACCTTTTGCTAATTTGCTAGGATGTGCTATTATTTGCACCCTATTGGTTTCATCCGTTACGGTCTCAATTGTGTATGGACCAAATGCGATTCTATTATAATTGCTCATTTTCTTTTATGGTTTAAATTTAATCGTTAAAACTTTCATATAACTCGTCCCAATTGACCTCCTCCACATCGATATCGTCGTGGCCAGGTTGGAACATTTCAATAAAGAATTGCCTCAATTGCGTGGGGCCAGTTGCTCTACGAGCCACTTTATAAGGGTATTCTGATTCAGTTAACCAATTGTACGAATTCCACGTATCCCAATTGGTCCAGCCATTGTATTCTTTGTACGTCATTGTTATTCGTTTTCGTTAGTAATATGTTCAAAGTCTCCGGCTAACTCCTTAGCTGCAATCAAATCCTTGCCGGCGGATATGATAGCCGATTTACCCAATGTAGGTGCTCCCTTACCGGCTAGCGCCTGTGTTTGGACTTTTTCTGATTCTAATTTAAGAATAAACTTAATAGCGTAGTCCTCATTACCGAAGAGCTTCTTAATGCCCCTACGTTTGTGGGTCAACTCTACTAATTGTGTACGTTTCTTGCCATCCTTAGTTCTAAGGAACTTCACTTTTGGGGTAATAGTGTAACCTCTAGGAATTGTGTTCATAACTGATTGATTTTGTTTACTATGTAAATATACGACATTTTTTCCGAATTACCAAATATTTGGGGTACTTTTTTATAACGTGTTGATTATCAGTACGTTATATATTACGAACATATATTGGACTTCCATCCCATAACTGCCCATTCAAATACCAGTTCCAATTTTTTTGTTGGATATGTACGCCTGGCAGACCATTCAATCTTTCTTTTGTAGTGTTAGTATGCCACCCAGCACTACTCACCCACATTTTACCATCAGCCTCCAAAGCGGCTATCTTATTACCATGCAGTTTCAAATAGTATATAGTACCTTCACGCACTACGGACATATTTGATTTCTTAAAGGGAACTCCATCTAAAAAGTTCCTAACTGATTCCTGTGTGATTTTTCTACTCATAACTCATTTAGTTTTATTGATTACTTAATTGCTCTTCAGCGGTAGCATATCCATCGGACCAAGATAGTTCTTTCTCCCATTCCAACGCCTCTATTAATAAGTCCGTTTGTGACTGTGAAAGGTTTAGGCTTTCAATGATTTCGATTGTGCTTTGTTCTAAATTAATCATATGTAAATTGTTTATATAGTTGCTAAATACTCTTTACCTTCGGCCACTCCCATACCTTCCCTATACTCAATCGCTTCCGCTGGTTCGGTAGTGTAACTATCACCATCGTATCGGGCATACTTAGGATACTTACTTACAACAGCCCATACCTTAATGATACGTCTATATAACTGCTTCGGCAACCCCTCAGCGTTAATTAGAAGCTCATCGTATAAGTAACCATCGAATAACCCATACAATTGGTTAGTTAAATTCCAATTCTTAAAATCTGATTCAGCGATAATAGTTAGGATTTCCCTACGAGTGTCATCGCCCATACACTCATGTCTATCGAATTTAGAATAACTGCTCATAAAATTATTTATTTAAATAGTTAATTAAACCTTTCCAATCAATACCAAAGATACATAAAGTACCCATAGTAAGTGCAATAACCGCACAACCTAATTCGTTAAGCGGACCAGCGAAGTGTACATATTCGGCAGCAGTACCATTAAGAATAGTAAAGGCCACAAAGTACGAAACGATAGCTGTAAGGATAATCTGATAATTTTTCATCTTAATAAGTTTAAAGGATTAGTGAATAGAAAGAATCATGTCAATAGCCGATTTAGAGAAACCGAAAGCATCTTTGATTTCCTTTCTCAATTTAGGTTCATTAACATACTGACCCATCTTAACTGAATAGTCCGAAAGGATACGTTTCAACGTAATATCTTCCTGGCGGAATAACTTAATAAAAGCAACAATCTCAGCGTATTGTTTCTTAGTACGATAAGGTAAAAAATACTTTCTACCGAACATAGTAGTATAAGTAACTACCGGAGTACCTGCCTTAATAACCCTAGCCTTATTAGCTGGGATATTTTTGATATTTCCAAACGATTCGTAATTAACTGATGCGTAACTCATAACTGATTGATTTAAAGATTTGTGATTCATTTACAGAGTAAAGATACGCAATCTGGCTGATATAGCCAAATATTTTTACAATTATTTTTCTAAAACTGGCTAACGTGTTGACTATCAACGAGAAAGATTTTCCGCTGGGGGATTCTATTTAACATAATATATTATATAAGACAAATCGGGTATTTTTCGAGCTAACTGGTTGATACTCAACGAGAATTCTATTTAACATAATATACGTTATATAACAAAAGAAAAACATTATCTCCGCCGGCATAAGCGGTTGAAAACCAATCAGTTATGCTCTTTCACTTAAAGCTGCGTTTCACTTCAACTAAACCAGCATAACTAATTGGTTTTCAATTCGTTATACATTAATAAAAAAAGAATTTGTTCAGCGCACCGAGCTAACGTGTTGAGTATCAGTTAGTTGTGTATATTCCCATTAGAATTGCCCCGCCCGCACCGCCCTATAAAGGTACGAAAAAAAACTGATAAAGTCAAGGGGTGTGGATAACTTTTTTCCTTGGCTATGTGGATTTTTTTTCGTAACTTTGTAAATTTATTTTTATCTCGCCCTGGAGCAAACTAAAAGGCGTCCATCGGGAATCACGAATATGTAACACGCAGCCGTTTACATTTGTTACATATTTTCACATTTGTAAACCCGCATAAGAGCTAGTACAGAAAATTTTTGCTCTCACGGCGTGAATGGGTGGGGTCTCTACTGAATACTTTACAGCCATCTTCACTTCGATATATGTGTATTTGTATATAAGTATATCAATATATATTTTGATAGGTAGGTAAGAATTTACCACTTAATCCCACATTCCCCCACTTTTAGTATTGAGCAGTGAATTTGATAGGGTGATGGAGTGTTTTATGACACGGCGGTATTTAATACGGCGGTTTTAAATACACTTAGATGTGTAATGGATAATCCCCCACACTATACCGAATCCTATCAGCCATCCTAACCCCTTCCAAAAATGGTATGTGAGTTTTTCTTTTAAATAATTAGAATCCTTTTTTTTCATTCTCTTATTATGGTTTTATACGGAATTCTCTATTGTATATATTCCTTTCTCTTAGATAGTGTATTGTATCTAATATAGCAGTCGCTTCATAATACTTTGATGTATCATTATCAGCATCCTTTAGTAATTCTATTGCCTTACTTTTTAATTCCTCTATATCCTCTTTACTTACTATAAGGAATTCTTTATACATACCAAATGCTGTCCCTTTGTTATTACTATCCATTTTCTTAGCTGAATTTTATTTATTAAGGTTTTCCGATGCGTTTAGTTGAACCTTTAAGATTCTTAATTCCCTTTCGTGTTTATGGATTTCATCCTTTACCTTTCTACCTATATCCCCCTCACCTATTCGTATGGTGTATTGAAGCAAATCTTTTAGGTTTCGGATTCTCACCATTTTTTCTGCTATCTGAGCCCTCATAACTTACCAAACCCAGATTTATCCCTATTCTCTTCTGCCCACTTAAACCCAATGAGCACTTCATTGAATACCGCTTTGATGCGTGAGATGGCAACTATCAAAAAATTTTCCCTCTTTACGACACGATTTCCCCCAACCCCCTTTTCGGATTTATTTTTGTACATAGAAATAAATTTAAGAAAATAGTGATTTGATTACAACGTAGATTGCGTATAACCCACCTATTAGAATACTGAATCCAAATGCCATTGCTCCAAAGTAAATTAAGGTTTCGGCCCAATAAGCAAATTTTTCTTTTAGTTCTTTTTTCATAAAACTTTTTTAGTTAATACCTCTTTTATTTATATATAACGTTTTTGTAAAACCAATATAAGTGCATTACAATTACTGCTGAATTAATTACAATAATAGGATTGTCCACTTTTAATATTCCGTACACTATCCATACCATTGATGCCGCACCATTTATTAATCTTAGTTTATACATATCCTTTACGGCAAAAGATAATAGTGTACCTATTGTTGCTATCCATCCAATTATTTCGATTATATTCATATTAATCGATTGCTATTTTACATTTGATTCCATCTTCACTTTCAAATATCCATTCAGTATATAGATAATTTTCGCCATCCATAATTTTATTTTCCTTTACGAATCTAAAACGTCTGAATCCTCCCGTTTTTGGATTATCAATATAAAATTCTCCTTTCATATTGGGAAATGCTTCGGGATGAAATTCACCATCGGGCAATACACATTCTAAAAAAGGTGCTTCAGCGAAAAACTCATTTTGTTTTTTATCCCAAACGAATTGTTTTATGTGATATCTATATTCCATATTAAAAAGGTAAATCGGTTAGTGAACATAATTGCTGAATCATAAAATCCATTTTATCTAAATCCCTTCTATTGATTTCAGCTTCGGTTTTCTGGCCATATGAATTTTTAATCATTGTAGCATATCCATTGTGTTTTGGATATTTTAATATCGATAATGTATGCTCAAAATTTGATTTCGGTTCTTTTACTATCCACGTCCAATTATCCTCTTTTAATGATAATTCTCGTCCAATGAAAGTTATTTCGATAGCTTCACCACGATTGTGAACTATACCATTTAATTTTTCGGGATTCTTAAAATGAATCGGTTTGATATCATTCAATCGTGCGATTTCTTTTGTGATTTGCTCTTGAATATTATTGATATCCATTCCTGCTTCGATTAAATATTGATACAATGTAGATGTTAAATCTTTTGGATTCATTATCCTATTGCTTTTACTTTACTGAAATTAAAACTTCTCCAGCCTTCTTTTTCCAAATCGTAAACCGTAACTAAATCGGTTTCGATTACATTTCCGTTTTCATCTAACTTTACAACCTTATCGGTTTTTGGATGTTGTGCTTCGGGAATTTTACTAATCATTTTCGTACATAACATTGTACGTTCACTACCATCAGCTTTTGTGAATGTTACACTCACTGCTTCGGTATTTAGTTTTTCTAATAACTCATCTTTTGTAATTTGTAATTCCATAACCTTTTATTTATTAATAGTTTTTTTGAATAGTTAAATAGTAATTCCATTTTAAGAAACTAAATGCTATTCCAAAGGCAGGTGTATATAACCCTGTTTCATAAAAATAACATTTACTATACCAAAATTTTAATACAGGCAAAAGAATTATTATATCTTTATTCTTTTGAACCCTGTTGTTTGATACAAACCACTTAGTTAAATTCGATGTACTTACTTTTTTTCCAATCTTTTTTTGCTTTCTCATCAGCTTTCCAATTGTTTATAATATTTTCGGCGTTTTGTTTACTATTGAATGGAAACTCGCCACTTCTCCAAACACTAATTGGTAAAGGAATTCCTTTTATGTAAATCCTTACCTTCTTTTCAGGCAAATAATATGTGCTACCATTATAAATCCAAGTTTCAATTCTATATTTTGGTTTAGCACTTAATTCAAATACTATCACTCCCAATAGTATTGTTAAAAAGAATTTATTTATGTTCATCTTTGTTTTTGTGTAACTCTTTTATTTGCTTTTGTATTTTTGCTATTTTATTTTTATAACTTTCGATGGCAACACTACGACTCCATTTACCCATATTGTTTACGGGCACCATATCTTCATAGTACTTTAATTTTTCCTGTAATTCTTTTAATTCTTTAAACAGAGCCATAGTTACCTCCTTTCTTTTTGGTTCTTTGTAATGTAAATATACGAAGTTTTTTTGTATTTTCCAAATCTATTTTAACCTACCATAACCCCTAATTGATACCTTATAACGGGGCTCTTCTAATGTAGATATCTTTACACCTTCATACCTATTTGCTGCGTGTATAAAGTATGTATTGCCTATATATACGCCCGTATGCCATCCCGAAGGTGAAACTCTACTTCTGAAAAATATCAAATCACCAACCTTCAAACTATCTTTTGGAATCCTTTGTGTTTGGTTATATTGCTTATATGCTACGTTTTCCAAATCTTTATTGTAAACATCTTTGTATAAACGTTTATTAAATTGTGAACAATCGATTCCCCTTTCAGTATTTCCACCTAACTTATAAGGTTTACCAATCCAATGCTCCATAAATTTATTCAGAACCGTATCGGTTGTTAATACATCTTCGAATCCGCCGGTTGCTTTTTTAGTTTGAGCAGTACATTGAAAGCATAATATCCAAAATAGAATTGATAATATTGTGGCTAGTATTTGTGTTTTATAGTTTTTCATTTATTTTTATTTAATCCCACCAACCTCGCATATCTTTACCATCGAATTCTGGTCCGAATTTATGTGAGTTTTTAGTTCCTTTGAGTATATCCCAAAGTTCATTCCATTCTTTATTTTCAATCGCTATTGCTCTTTTGTAAACTCTACGATTATGTGCTTTATCCTTTTTGCTTTCAGTATCTACTATTCTATGCAATCCATCTTCAGTTTCCTCAAATAACCAATCGGATAAAATTAATTCACCTAATTCAACTTCAGCCCTATCTACAAAATTATCTTCACGATTATTTTTCAATAGTTCCAATACTCTACGCATTGCTTTTATTTTTGGTTCACGTGTTTCTGAAACTTCGTGTCCTTTTTCACTCATTCCTTTTTCCATAATAGTTAGTGAACGTTCTAACATATTAAGCGTGAATCTATAATCCCACCAATGATGTGAATATAATTCTCTACGAAATCGGTAAATGTTTTTAATAAAATGTGGAATATCGTAACGTATTGTTGAATACGTTTTATACCACCACGTTTGTTGCATTGATAATCGTTTTAACGATTTGAAAAATGTATCTGCAAATTCTACTTTCATATTATTTTCTTTTAAATAAATCCTTTAATTTTCTAGTGGGCCTCTTTGTTATTAATTTACCATCTTCGGTCTCTTGCATTAATGGTGCTCTCCAAATTTCATAAACCATCCAAAGAAAAACAGCTATACAAATAATTCCGATAGTCATATATTAGTGTTTAGTTTTGTTTCATAATTTTATACCTTCTAATTCTTTCTTCCTCTGTTAAGAATTCACCATAGGTATGCTCTATATTTACTTTAATACATATTTCAGGCATTTTCTGATTTCTGAAATAGTTGTTTATATATCCCATAATATTTGCTGAGCCAATCGGATTAGCTGAATGTACATAGATTTGTGGTAGCGGTATGCTTTTAGTCATACTTTCCGCTACCAAAAATCTTGCACAATCCATTCCAGTTTTCTCATCGATTCTTTTGTAATCTAATTCAAAATGTGGTTTTGTATTTGTGTAATATTCTTTCATAGCACTTTCACCCAAATCGTGGTCTAAAGAAATTACTTCGTAACTTTCCAATCCATTCATTCTAATGTGTGCCACAAATTCATCGTAATTACGCACAACTTCCCACTCACCTTCAGTTGGAATTCTTACGTCATCTAAATACAAATATATTTTTTTCTTTTTCATTACATTACAAAGTTTAATTCTCTTTGAGTAAAATCATAATCAAAGGTTATTGGTTCGTTAATTGGGTCATAACTTAAGTCGCATGTACAACCATTAAAAGCATACCCACTCCAATCACCATATTGAATTGGAGCATATCCATAATCCTCGTGAATGTGTCCACTAAAGTGTAGATGTGGTTTTACTTCATTTAATTTATGTAGTAAATCAGCACAACCTACGTTTTCATATGTACGATATGTTTTATCCCGATATCCATAAATTGGGCTGTGAGTAATAACAATATCGGCATCCATTGGTATTTCATTCCAAACTTCAGCTATATCATTACCCCTATCTTTATTGAAAGCCCAACCATAACCAAATGAAGGACTGATAGGTGAACCCCAAATTTTAATTCCATCGAATTCAACAAATGAATTTTCTAAGTAGAATACATTCGTACCCAAACCAACATCCAATATATCGATTAACCATTGTGGCTTACCTTCAGCACAATCCGTTTTATATTCAGTTCTACCTTCAAAGTATGCCAATTTATCCCTCAATAGTTTTTCCCTATCAAAAGTCATATCGTGATTGCCGGCTATGAATACTTTATAGACGTAATTATCAATTCCGTTAAACCATTTAACGAAATCTTTAACTTCGCTTTCTCTACCTAAAGAGCTGATATCACCGCTGTGAATAAGCAAATCGCCACCTGATAATTTACCATTTAGTTTTTTGTGCTTATTGTGTGTATCACTAATGTGTGTTATTCTCATTTTCATTTTCGTATTCTTTACTTCCTACAATTTGATATGCTTCATACGTTGCTTCTATTGCTGCTTCGATAGCTTTATAGATATCTTCATCATATTCAGCTAATGGATGTTGTAAACAATGTGAATGTAAATTTTCAGTTAATACATACAACCTGTCTAACAATTCTAAATAATGCCCTTCATTGATTTCTGATTTAGATACCATCTGATTTTAGTTTTTGTTTTTCTATAAATGCTTTATATTGAACTTTATCCAACCCGCCATCAAAATCATTAAATAGTAAATAGATTTTACCATCTAAACCAACTTCAATTGCTGAGAATCCAAATCCTTCGCATATGATAGGTTTATAATATCCTTT
>JACCDY010505719.1_pt1 | contig 12625 bp, 8 predicted proteins | sample 7446391 | NCBI WGS metagenome assembly JACCDY01 (sample SAMN15323451, study PRJNA562643) | freshwater metagenome | isolation source: river surface water | place: USA:Blue River Watershed | collected 2017-08-18 | reverse complement strand
CGCTGCGCTTTACAAGTCTTTGACCAGTTATCGCTGGGTTGACCGAGAAGCCGCGTATGAACGCCTTGGTTTTTTTGGGAGTAAGCAGGCAAAGAATGGCACTGCAATTCGCGGCTTCCTTGTACCCTTCGACGCAATGCCGAGGCAACTGTGCAATCCAGCGCGCTTTAGACAAAAGATTGCGGGCAAAGGAAGCGAACCAAGCATCATACAATGCAATAAAGACATCTATGGAATTCCACAAGGAACGCCGATAAGTGACTTGATTGCAAATTTTTACATGATGGACTTCGATGTATTATTGAAAAAAGTCGCTGATGAAAATTCAGGTAAGGCTTGGCGATACTCTGACGATATTATCTTGGTCATCAAAGCCGATGACGAACATTCAGCACGAAAAATAGAAGAGATAGTAAGATTAGGCGTAAAAAATTTTGGTCAAGAACTAAAAATTAAAGAAGAAAAAAGTAGTATCCATAGGTACTTCAAAGATATAGATGGAACTCACACCTTCACTCACATTTGCGGAAGAGGCCTAAACGGGCTGGAATATCTAGGTTTCAGGTTTGATGGTCGTCGCGTGTACCTGAGGGACTCAACGGTATCCAATCTCAAGCGAAAAATGACTTACTCTGCTCGCATCAGAGCCAGACGACATAAGACAAGATACTCCGATAGAAGCAAATTAGATCTCATAAAATCATTTAATTTTGATGATTTATTTCAAAACTTCATGCGGGTTGAAGATTTTGACAAGAGTAAATCGGTTAAAAACTGGACATTTTGGACCTACGCTAGCCGGGCTTCGGAAAGCTTTGGGGACATGGGACGACCAATATTGAAGCAACTCAGGCACCTCAAGCCAGACGGTAAGCGTTTAGTCGAAGAAGAGCTTTCGGCTTAGATCTCTCATCCTTCCAAAGAAGACGCGAGATACCGCCCTATAAAGCTATGCTCCACCTTCACCACCTGCCCCACCCCGGAACAAGTCCGGGGAAGACTCGTTCCCGATCACTTACCCAGGAGCGGCTTCAAATAGCGGCCCGTGAAGCTCTTCTCCACGCGCACAACGTCCTCAGGCGTACCCTCCGCGACAATCTCCCCACCCCGCACGCCGCCTTCCGGGCCGAGGTCGATGATCCAGTCCGCCGTCTTGATCACATCGAGGTTGTGTTCGATCACCACGACCGAATTGCCCTGATCGACCAGGCGGTGGAGCACTTCGAGGAGTTTGCGGACGTCCTCAAAATGCAGGCCGGTGGTCGGTTCATCGAGGATGTAGAGCGTCTGCCCGGTTGAGCGGCGGCTGAGTTCCTTGGCGAGTTTGACGCGCTGCGCCTCGCCGCCCGAAAGGGTCGTGGCCTGCTGGCCGACCTTGACGTAGCCGAGGCCGACCTCGTTCAGCATGTGCATCTTGTCACGGATCGGGGGAACGGCCTTGAAGAACTCTTCCGCGTCCTCGATCGTCATGTCGAGCACGTCGGCGATCGAGTGGCCCTTGAACTTTACCTCCAGCGTTTCGCGGTTGTAGCGCTTGCCGCCGCATTCCTCACACGTCACGTAGACGTCGGGCAGGAAGTGCATCTCGATCTTGATCAGGCCATCGCCCTGGCACTTTTCACAGCGCCCGCCCTTGACGTTGAAGCTGAACCGCCCGGCCTTGTAGCCGCGCGCCTCAGATTCCGGCAGGCCGGCGAACCAGTCGCGGATCTGGGTGAAGGCGCCGGTATAGGTGGCGGGGTTGCTGCGCGGGGTGCGGCCGATCGGGCTTTGATCGATCTCGATCACCTTGTCACACTTCTCAAGGCCGGTGATCTTGTCATGCGCCCCGGCGATCACGCGGGCGCCGTTAAGCGCGCGGGCCGCGCCGGCATAGAGCGTATCGAGCGTGAGGCTGGACTTGCCGCTGCCCGAAACGCCGGTGATGCAGGTGAAGGTGCCAAGCGGGATCTGCGCCGTGACCCCGCGCAAGTTGTTGGCGCGGGCATTGTGCACGGTCAGGTGGTGGCCGTTGCCCTTGCGGCGCTTGGCCGGCACCTCGATCCGCCGGGTGCCGGAAAGGTATTGGCCGGTGAGGCTGTCCTTGGCTGTCAGGATATCCTGAAGCGTGCCTTGGGCGACGATCTCCCCGCCGTGGACCCCGGCGCCGGGGCCGAGATCGACCACGTGATCGGCGGCGCGGATCGCATCCTCATCATGCTCAACCACGATCACGGTATTGCCCAGATCGCGCAGCCGCTTGAGCGTGATCAGCAGCATATCGTTATCGCGCTGGTGCAGGCCGATTGACGGTTCATCGAGGACGTAGAGCACGCCCGAAAGGCCCGAGCCGATCTGGCTGGCAAGGCGGATGCGCTGGCTTTCCCCGCCCGAGAGCGTGCCCGAGGTGCGATCGAGATTGAGGTAATCGAGCCCGACGTTGTTGAGGAAGCCCAGCCGCTCGTTGATCTCTTTCAGGATCGCGCGGGCGATCTGGCTTTGCTGGGTGGTCAGCTGGCCATCGAGCGCGCCGAACCAAGCGACCGCATCGGAGACGGACAGGCGCGTGATCGAGGAAATGTCTGCCCCGCCAACCTTGACTGACAGCGCCTCTGGCTTGAGCCGCTTGCCCTCGCAGACCTCGCACGGCTGCGCGGTCTGGAACTTGCCCAGCTCCTCACGCATCCAGGCGCTTTCGGTTTGCAGCATGCGGCGGTTGAGGTTGCCGATCACGCCTTCGAACGGCTTCTTGACCGTGTAGGCCTTTTTCCCGTCGATGAAGGTGAGGTTGACCGGGCGGCCGGCGGTGCCGTGCAGGATGACGATCCGCACCTCAACCGGCAGATCCTGCCACGGGGTATCAAGACTGAAGCCGAACTCCTCCGCCAGGCTGGAGAGGACCTGCATGTAATAGGGCGACGGCGGGTTGCTCTTCGCCCAGGGCACGACTGCGCCCTGCTTGAGGGAGAGCGCCTCGTTCGGGACGACCAGCTGGGGATCGAACAGCAGCTTTTCGCCCAGCCCGTCGCAGGCCGGGCAGGCCCCCATCGGCGCGTTGAAGCTGAACAGCCGCGGTTCCAGGCTTTCGATGGTGAAGCCGGAGACCGGGCAAGCGAACTTTTCGCTGAAGACGATGCGGTTATCGGGCAGGCCGGCACCCTTCATGGCGCCGCCCTTTTCCCCTTCACGCCCCGGCACATTGCCATCGGCCAGATCGATATAGGCCAGCCCATCGGCCAGCTTCAGCGCCTGTTCGAAGCTGTCCGCCAGCCGGGTTTCGATCCCTTCCCGCACGGCGATGCGATCGACCACGACCTCGATGTCATGCTTGTACTTCTTGTCGAGCGCGGGGGCTTCCTCGATCGGGTAGAACTCGCCATCGATCCGCACGCGGGTGAAGCCGGCCTTCTGCCATTCAGCCAGCTCCTTGCGGTATTCGCCCTTGCGGCCGCGGACCACGGGGGCGAGCAGGTAGGCACGCGTCCCTTCGGGCAGGGCCATGACCCGGTCAACCATCTGGCTGACCGTCTGGGCAGAGATCGGCTCCCCGGTCGCCGGGCTATAGGGCACGCCGGTGCGGGCCCAGAGCAGGCGCATATAGTCATAGATCTCGGTCACCGTGGCGACGGTGGAGCGCGGGTTGCGGCTGGTGGTCTTCTGCTCGATCGAGATCGCGGGGCTGAGGCCGTCGATATGTTCGACATCGGGCTTCTGCATCATCTCAAGGAACTGGCGCGCATAGGCCGAGAGGCTCTCAACATAGCGGCGCTGGCCCTCGGCATAGATCGTGTCGAAGGCCAGGCTCGACTTGCCCGAGCCGGACAGGCCGGTGATGACGATCAGCGCATCGCGCGGCAGCTCGACATCAATGCCCTTGAGGTTGTGCTCGCGCGCCCCGCGCACGACGATTTTACTGAGCGACATGGCACCGCTGTTCCAGATATGTTCGATTCCCGCAAGGGGGCCGGAAGGCGGTGTCCGCCAAGACAAGGCGCAGGGCGATCCGCGCCGCGCTGACCTGCCCGCCGAAATTTGCGCTTGGCAGATCAGGCAAATCAGTTAACCAAGACATATCAGATATTTAACGCGACTCGCTTGAATCACAGGGGAAAACCATGCGCAAAAGCCTTGCCCTCGCGGCCGCGCCGCTGACGCTGATCCTGGCCGGCTGTTACGGCTTCCAGGGGCCGGAACGGATCGTCACCAAGGATGCCCGCCCGGCCACGCTCAGCTCCAGCAACATTGACATGTTTATCAATGATTTCAAGCAGGCCGAAGCCTTTCGCAACAAGAACCCCTCGGCTGACAATCCCTTTGTGCCACAGATGCTGCGCAGCGGGTTCATGTACAATTACAGCTTCTGCGAAAACTACTTCGCCCAGATGGGCCAGAACCAGCGCCGTTCGCAGATCATCCGCAGCGCGCTGGTACCGATCACCGCGCTGATGACGGGGATCCTGGGCCTGCAGGACTTTTCCAAGAACCCCAGCGCCAAGGAAGACCTGATCACATCGCTGGCGATCGGATCAGCCGCGACGACGGCGGCGCTCAACATCTATGATGAGCATTTCCTGTTCGGGGTGGAGAATATCGGCGCGGTCCAGGTGATGACGCTCAAGGCGCAGGATGCCCACGCCACCAAGGTCTTCGAACAGGACAAGATCACCTTTGAACGCGCCATGCTGCACCTGATCGACAACCAGGGACAATGCAGCCCGCAATCGATCCTCTCGCTGGCGCGCAGCGTCCTGAAGACCGCCAAGCTGAAGGCCACCAACGAGAATGACGGACGCGGCAATGGCCAGGGCGGGGTCAACGTAAATGCCAATGCTGGCGCCGGTGCAGGCCGCTCCCAGCCGAGCGGCAAGGTGACGGTCTCACCCGAAGGCTGATTGCGGGTCGGCGCAGCGCAAGTACAGCCCTGATGGGCTTGCTGATGGGGTGGTCAAACCGCCAGCGCGCGTTGCCCCGGATCGCCCAGCCAGTGGGCCTTGACGCCCCAGACCTGCGCCAGGACGGCTTCGGCCAGGGCCTGTTCGGGCGGACCATCCGCCTGCACGCTCCCTTGATCCAGCACCACCACCCGGTCGGCATGGTTCATCGCCAGCGCCAGGTCATGCAGCACCAGCACCACCCCCATGCCCTGCGCGGCGCAAGCCCGCAGGTGTCCAAGCAGGGCCAGCTGGTGGGCCAGATCGAGATTGGCCAGCGGCTCGTCAGCCAGCAGCCAGCGCGGGGTTCCGGCCAAAACGCGGGCGAGCAAGGCGCGGGCGCGTTCACCGCCCGAAAGCTGCGAGACCGGGCGATGGGCGAAAGCCGGAAGGTCCAGTGCAGACAGCGCAGCATCGACAGCGGCGGCATCCTCTGCCGCACCGGTTCGCCAGGGCAGTCGGCCCAGCCCGGCCAGGGTCTGGACGGAAACATCCCAGGCCACTTCCGGCGTCTGCGGCAGATAGCCAAGCGCGCGGGCCCGCGCTTCGAGCGGCATGGCGGCAAGCGGCGCACCGTGCAGTATTACCGCGCCAGTCGCGGGCGCCAGCAACCCGGCCAGGCAGGATAGCAGGCTGGACTTGCCAGCCCCGTTGGGGCCGCAGATCGCGGTCACTTCGCCCGGACGCAGGCTCAGCGAGACGCCGCGCAGCCGGTGGGGCAGGACAAGGGCTTCGGCCGCCAGCATCACACCAGCTCCCGCCGCAAGCGCAGCAACAGGTGAAGGAAGAAGGGCGCGCCCAGCAGGCTGAGCGCAATGCCCAGCCGCAGTTCCCCCCCGGCCAGCGGCAGCACCCGGCACAGGCAATCGGCCGAGAGCACCAGCAGCGCCCCGGCCAGCGCCGAAGGCATAATCAGGCGACTGGGCCGGCCATCGGTGAAGGGGCGGACGAAATGCGGCACCATCAGCCCGACAAAGCCGATGATCCCGGCCACGGCCACGCCGCCGCCCACGGTCAGCCCCACCCCCAACACCAGCAGCAGTTGCAGGCGGCGCGGATCAAGGCCGAGCGACCGCGCGGCAGCCTCGCCCAGGGTGAGCGCGTCCAGACCACGGCCGGCCATACGCAGCACGCCGATCCCGGCCAGCGTCAGCGGCGCCGCAATCCAGACTTCGCGCCACGAGCGATCGGTCAGCGCGCCCATCAGCCAGGTTACGATCTCGCTCATCGCGAAGGGCGTGGGCGACAGGCTGATCGCCAGGCTCATCAATGCACCCGCAAGACTGGCGATCATCATGCCCGCAAGGGTGAACAGCACGATCCCGCCCTGCCTGCCGGCGATCAGGGTCAAAAGCAGCATGGCCCCGCCCGCGCCGATCAGGGCAAAGGCGGGCAGCACCCAGGCGGTGCTGGCCCAGCCGGTCCAGAAGCTGAGCACCGCGCCCAGCGCGGCGCCGGGGGCAATCCCGAACAGGCCAGGATCGGCCAGCGGATTGCGCAGGTAACCCTGCATCGCTGCCCCGCTTGCGCCCAGCCCCGCCCCCAGCAGGACGGCCAGCAGCGCGCGCGGCAAGCGCAGTTCGGCCAGGATCAGGCTGGCTTGCGGGCCAAGCGGCGCGGAAGGATCGATCCACACCCGCCCTGCCAGCAGGGAGAGCGGCAGAGCGAGCGTCAGGGCGGCGAGGAGCAAGGCAACGGGGCGGGTCATTCCTCTCCCCTCCCGCTTGCGGGAGGGGGCGAGGGTGGGCCCTTTATCGGGCGGGTAGAAGAAGGCCCAACCCTAACCCCTCCCGCAAGCGGGAGGGGGATCGTCCGGCGCACTTCGGCCAGCCGCGCCAGCGTCTTCGGGATGGTTGGCCCACCGCACCACAGCAGCGATGGCTCCAGCGGCGCGCGGGTGGTGTTCTTCAAACCCGCCAATGCCGGATGGCCGAGCAGGCGGTCTTCCTCACCGTGGCTGTTACCGGCAGCAAAGATGACCTGCGGCGGATTGGCCAGCATGGCCTCCAGCGGCAGGTGGCTCGCCTGCGAGAGGCCGCGTGCAGCGGCGGCGTTGGCAAAGCCGGTGTGGTCCAGCAATGCGGTGATCAGAGTCCCCTCCCCGGCGACGATCCCGCCGCCCTGCCAAACGATGGCAGGGACGGGCGTGCCTGCCGGTGCCTTGCTGGCGGCCAGCGCCGCCTCGATCCGCCGCACCAGCACTTCGCCGCGCTGCGGATGGCCGGCCAGCGCGGCAAGACGCCGGATCTGAGCCAGGCTATCGGGCACGGTCGCGGCAATCGGCATCTGTTCCAGCTTAAGGCCCAGTTGCTCCAGCGCAGCGCGGGTAGCGGGGGGCGTGAAAGTCCCATCGACCACCACATCGGGCCGGAGGGCCAAGACTTCCTCCACCGCGCCGCCCGTCGACCGGAACCGACGAGCCGTGGCAAGATCCATCGAGGATCCGGCCGGATCCTGGCTGTAATGCGATATCGCCAGGATCTGGGCGGGATCGGCCACTTCGGCCAGGATCGCATCGCTGCAGGGGTTAAGGCTGACGATCGTGGGATAGCGCGGGGCAGCCTGTTGCGCCGGCGCGGCGGCGCAGCCGGCCAGGACCAGCGCCAGAAGGCTGCCCCAGCGCCTCACCACTTTGCCCGCACCCCGACAAAGGCCGAGCGGCCATAGGTGCCGTAGCTGGCAACAGTTTCGTATCCGCTGTCGGTTACGTTTTCGATCCGGCCATATAGCTCAAATCGCGCATCCAGCGGCACGGCAGCGCGCAGGGTCAGCAGGCCATAGCCATCGAGCCTGGTGACGTTGCCGCGATCGTCATAACTGTCCCCGGCAAGGCGCAAATCGGCACCCAGAGTCAACCCGGCCAGCGGCGTGGTCCAAGCCAGCCCGGCACTGACAAGGTCTTGCGGGCGGCGGGGCAGGTCCTTGCCTGCGGCCCAGTCGGTGGCCTTGAGATGGGTATAGGCAAAGCGGGCCTGGAGCCGGTCAGTCAGGGCAGCGCCTGCTTCCATTTCCACGCCCTCTGCCCGGGTGCGCCCGGTGTTGAAGTATCCATCCGGCCAGACATAGTCGATCAGGTTGCGGCTATCGCGGCGGAACAGGGTGATGGCGATGCGGCCATGGCCATTATGCGCGCCGTATTCGAGCCCGGCCTCATAGGCCTTGCTGGTTTCAGGCTGCAGCGCCAGGTTCCCGCCATAGCCATAAAGCTGGTACAGTGTCGGTGCCTTGAACCCTTCGCCATAGGCGGCGCGCAGGCGCAGATTCTGGGCCAGGTCGATCGCGCCATTGGCCCCGAAGGTCCAATGGGTACCGAACCGGTCATGATCATCGATCCGCGTCCCGGCCGACAGGTGCAGGCCGCCCACATGGTAACCCAGCAGCACATGCGCGCTGGCGATGCGCGCTGCCTTGGCGGGATCGAAGCTGGTCGAAAAGCGCGTCCATTCGCTATCCGCGCCGAAGTTCAGCGTGACCGCTGGGGTCAGGTCGGCCTTGCCGGACAAATCGGCACGCCATGATTTGCCGGCGGTCGCAAAGTTCGGGGCGGCACTGGCGGCATCGTCAAAGTAATCGCGGCGGGTGTCGGAATAGGCCACGCCCAGTTTGAGCATGGTCGCGCCAGCCGCGTAGTCCAGCCCGACCCGGCCCGAACCCTGGCGAGTGGCCTGGTATTCGGGGGTATCGGCAAAACTGTAGGCGGGCGGCGGGAAACCATCGAAATCGACGCGGTGATCGGCATAGCGCGCGGCAGCGACCAGTGTCAGGCGGTCATTCAGATCGGCGCGGCCGCGCAATGATCCATGCCACTGGCGCAAGCCGTCGGGCTCTGTCCCACCGGCAAAGGCCGATATGCCATCGCTGCGGACATGGCCGCCGCTGAGCGTCAGGCCATAACCGTTGCCCTGCGTGCCGAGTGCGGCATCGGCGCTGAGCGTGGCATTGGCGCCATATTCGATCCCGGCGCGCAGCCCGCTGAATTCGGCGCTGGTCAGGGCGAGCACCCCGCCAATCGCATCGGAACCCCAGACCACCGAGTTGGACCCGCGCAGCAGCTCGACCCGGTCGATCCCGCCGGTGACCATCGTCCCAAGGTCGAACCCGCCCGAAGGTGCGGCGACATCGGCCAGCCGCACACCATCGAGCGTGACCACCACCTGCTGCGAATTGGCTCCGCGCACGAACAGGCTGGTCTGGCTGCCCAGCGGCCCCGAACGGGCGAGCGAAACGCCGGGCAGGCGCTCCAGCACGCGGATCAGGTCCGGCCCCTGAACGGCGGCAATCTGGTCCGCATCGATCACGCTGATCGACTGGCCCGTCTGGCTAACCGGCTGCGCCGTACCCGAGGCCACCACGGTGATCGGTTCCCCATCCTGGCGGTCTTGGGCCAGCGCTGGAGCGACCAGGATTGCGGAACTTGTCAGTAAAAACAGATATTTCACACGGATTCCTTCCATCATGAACGAACTGCCGTTCATGGCGGAAGGCCCCGCGGGATTGCGGTTCCTCTGCTGCATTCCGGTACACCCCGCCCGGCTGCGGAACGACCGTCTCAGGCAGGTCTCCTGGCTCCCGGATCAACGCCTTGCCCCGCCTTCCCAGTCCGCCCAATTGCTTGGGCTTCCCAGTGGCATGTGGAGGTTCGGCTCCCCGGTCACAGTTGCGGGGGCAGCGGGGGATTGGAACCCCCTTCCCTCTTAGGCCCGGCCTTCGCCGGACAACCCGTGACGTGGACCTTGGCTTAGGCCGGGTGCCCGGCGAGGGCAAGTTTTTAACCGCTTAACGCTAACCCGCGGGTTTGTCCCGCTTCGGCACGGCGCAAATGGCGCAGTGGCGCGGCGGTTCGTCCTTGGCCTACGCGCTTGGCGCGTACCCAGCAGGAACCGAATGTCCGCCCACCCGAACCCCAGCCTTGAGCCACGGCCGCGCGATTTCGGCGCGCAGTTCAAGCGTCGCCGTGTGCCGACGCTGGGGCTGCGCCTGCAACGCCGCCACCGTGGTCGGCGGGCGTTGGTGCTGTTTGCCGCTTTTGCCGTGCCGGCGCTGGCCGCGCCCGGTGATTGGGATGCATTCGGAATTGGCAATGCCGGCAGCGCCGATATTGCAGTGGAACCACTGCCGTTCGAGCGCCCCGGTGAGAGTTTTCCCGGCTCCGCGTTCTATTACCTGGCGCAGGACGAGGCCCTGCCACCGCTGGTGGAGATGCGCAGCGATGCCGACGGGGGCCAGTTCCTGGTGGACCAACTCGCCGGGCCAATTGCGCGGGCCATGCGGATCGACAATTCGGGAGTCGACCGGTCGCGCGCGCTCGAATGCATGACCGCGGCGATCTATTACGAAGCCCGCAGCGAGAGCGATCAGGGTCAGCGCGCCGTGGCGCAGGTGGTGCTGAACCGGGTGGCTCATCCCAGTTACCCGAACACCGTTTGCGGTGTGGTTTACCAAGGGTCAGAACGTTCAACCGGATGCCAATTCAGCTTCACTTGCGATGGCTCGCTCGCTCGTGCACCGAACCGAATGTTCTGGTTTCGCGCCCAGAATGTCGCCCGCGCCGCCCTATCCGGCTATGTCGAGCGCAGCGTTGGACTGGCAACCCATTACCACACCATCGCCGTCTCGCCCTATTGGGCGCCCAGCCTGCGCCACATCATCACCATCGGCGCCCACCGCTTCTATCGGTTTGGCGGCGCAGCGGGCGAGGCCGGCGCTTTCCGCTTTGCCTATGCCGGGGGCGAGCCGGTGGCCGCGCCGCACCAGCGCAATGCCGCCGCTGACCGCCAGCCCAACAGCGCGCTTGATCCGCTGGCGTTGCAAAAGGCCTTTGCGGCGGGGCTCAAGGCCAACGGTACAGCTTCCGGGCTGGCTGGCACCGGCAATGCCGGACTGCCCGCGCCGCGCCAGCACGCCGCGCCGAGCTATGCACCCGAAGTGCAGCGCCGCGGCGGCGAGGCACTCTATCGCGGAGACGGCCTGCCACAGGACAACGGCGTAATGCCGGAATTCCGAAACTCCGGACGCTGGATCAGCCAGCCCAGTACCTGACCGGGCGCTACCGCCGGACATTCGCAGGTGTTTTCCGATATTTTCGCGAGGACTGTTGGTTAAGCGGGGCCGGTTAAACCGTGTCAACCATAGTTCCGCACGAACCCTTAGCCCATGCCAGGCTAGGAGCAGTGCCGGTCGCGCTCAGTTAAGGCTTGTCATGACGATCCTCTTTGCTGCTGCCAGCTCTCCATTTGTCGCCGTGGCCAATCCCGCCCGACGGCGCTTGGTCATTGGACAGGCCGCCAACGACAATGGGCCCTTGGCCATCAAACGCGAGTTGCGCGCCGCCTTGCGGCATTTTGCCGAGCATGGCCTGGGGGCTGCGACCGTAGCCCGCGCAAATGCCGAGCGGGCATTTTTTCAGGGTGACCGGCATTCCTACCTGCATTGGCTGGCCATCTGTCACACGCTCGACCGGCGTATGGCGCGCATACTGTCTGCCAGGGTCGATGCCGGTAACGCCTGATCCGGCCAATTGGTAACCGGCCCATTAACCATTCGGTGATGTCTGTGCGGTAAGTTGCGCAGGTTACGAAGGGAGCAGAAAATCAGGCGCTGGCAAACCTTGCTGCGGGTACTGTTCCGAACCAACGCGCTCGATGAGCGGGTCCGGCGGACGCTGGTCGATAACCTGTACGCCAATCCCGGCTCGCTGACCGCCGGCGCTGCCAACGGCATTATCGCCGCGCTGGTTGCCGCAACCTATGCCGGGAACAGTCTGATATGGCAGTTTGCCCTGCTGCTTTCAGGGATCGGCCTGACCCGGGTCCTCCTGGCCTTCGCCCTGCCCCGGCTAAAGCTGCGCGACACCACACGGCTGGAACTGCTCTACGAACTGGGCGCCTTTTCCTATACGACTGTCGTCGGCGTCTTCACCGCGCTGACCATTGCCTGCCAGATCCCGCTGTTCGCCCAGATGCTGATGGCCTGCTACGCAATCGGCTATGCGGGCGGCATGGCATCCCGCAACGCTGGGCGACCGCTGATCTCGGTTGCCGGCATGCTGTTGACCTTTACCCCGATCTGTATTGCCTTGTGGCAAACTGGTGATCTGGCCGCCCGTACTTTGGCAGCCGCGACCGTCATCTGTTTTGTCGGCATGATCTCTATCTCGATGCAGATCTTCCGCACGTTGCGCGATTCGATCTCGGCCGCTGAAACCAGTGCGCGGCTGGCCGAAAAGATGCAGCACCTGGCCCGCACCGACGTGGTGACCGGTCTGAACAACCGGGCCGGTCTGAACCATAATCTGGTTGAGCACCTGTCCCGTCCTCGAACAGCGCCCAAACTGGCCCTGTTCTGGTGCGATCTGGACCGGTTCAAGGAAGTAAACGATGCGCTGGGCCATCAGGCCGGCGACCGAGTACTCAGTGAAGTGGCGCAAAGGTTGCGCAGCCAGGCCAAACCGGATGCCGTGATCGGTCGGTTCGGCGGTGACGAGTTTATCATGGCCTGCGACGTCAAGGACCGCCGCGAGGTTGAAACAATTGCCCTGGCGGTGCTGGGTGAGATTACCCGCCCGATGCGGTTGGAAAACGATCGACTGGACATCGCCTGCTCGATGGGTGTCGCCCTGATGCCCGACGATGGCCAGGATCTGGAAAGCGTCATGCTGGGGGCGGATCTTGCGCTTTACCATGCCAAGGTCAACGGTCGGAACCAGGTCAGTTTTT
>JACCDY011104690.1_pt1 | contig 12627 bp, 9 predicted proteins | sample 7446391 | NCBI WGS metagenome assembly JACCDY01 (sample SAMN15323451, study PRJNA562643) | freshwater metagenome | isolation source: river surface water | place: USA:Blue River Watershed | collected 2017-08-18 | reverse complement strand
TCGCGAGTCAACCAAGCCTTGGTCAAGCGTGAGCGGTTACCAGCTTCGGCAAGAACCTCTGCAATTTCTAGGTTGATCGGGTAGATAGCCTTGAGTTCAGCCCATAGAGCTTCAAGATCCCAGTCGTTACCGGCGTGATCTGAAATGTGGCCTTCGACAATAGCGGTAATGGCATCGGTCAAGAAAATCTCAACTCGGCCGGCAATGTCGTCGCCTTCAAGAATGTGACGGCGGTCGCTGTAAATTGCTTCACGCTGACGGTTTAGAACGTCGTCATACTTCAAAACGTTCTTACGAATCTCGGCGTTACGACCTTCAACCTGTGACTGAGCACTGGCAATCGCGCGACTTACCACCTTTGACTCGATAGCCATCTCGTCTGGCACACTTGCACGGTTCATCAATGAGCTTGCGGCACCTGAATTGAATAGGCGCATTAGGTCATCGGTGAGTGAAAGGTAGAAGCGTGATTCACCGACGTCACCCTGACGACCGGCACGACCACGCAGCTGGTTGTCGATACGGCGCGACTCGTGACGCTCGGTGCCGAGAACGTAAAGACCGCCGACAGCTAGAACCTTGTCGGCCTCTATGGTTACTTCTTCTTTGATCTTGGCAAACTCGGTAGACCAGGCTGCCTCGTAGGCCTCTGGAGTTTCCTCGGCGTTTAGGCCCTGCTTGTTTAGCGCCTCAACGGTAAGGAATTCGGCGTTTCCACCGAGCATGATGTCGGTACCGCGGCCGGCCATGTTGGTGGCAACGGTTACCGCACCCAGGCGACCAGCCTGAGCAACGATGGAAGCCTCGCGGGCGTGGTTTTTGGCGTTCAATACCTCGTGACGCACTCCGGCTTTAGCCAAAAGCTTCGACAGGTACTCGCTCTTCTCAACGCTGGTGGTACCAACCAAAACTGGCTGACCCTTCTTGTGGCGCTCGGCGATGTCAACGACCACCTGGTTGAACTTGACCTCTTCGTTCTTGTAGATGAGGTCTGGCTGGTCTAGTCGCACCATTGGCTTGTTGGTCGGAATTGGAACAACGCCAAGTTTGTAGGTGCTCATAAACTCTGCAGCCTCGGTCTCAGCTGTACCGGTCATACCGGATAGCTTGCTGTAGAGACGGAAGTAGTTCTGCAGGGTGACGGTGGCTAGGGTCTGGTTTTCAGCCTTAACCTCGACGCCCTCTTTGGCTTCAATTGCCTGGTGGATACCCTCGTTGTAGCGACGGCCAGCCAAAATACGGCCGGTGTGCTCGTCAACAATTAGAACCTCGCCGTTCATCACGACGTAGTCTTTGTCGCGCTTGAAAAGCGCCTTTGCCTTGATTGAGTTGTTCAAGAACGAGATCAGCGGTGTGTTGACTGATTCGTAAAGGTTGGCAATGCCCAGGTAGTCCTCGACCTTGGCAATTCCAGGCTCAAGGATTCCGACGGTGCGCTTCTTTTCATCGACTTCATAGTCAATAACCGGCTGAAGCTTTTCAGCAATCTTGGCAAACTCGGTGAACCAGCGGTTGGCCTCACCCGAGGCAGGACCGCTGATGATGAGAGGAGTTCTGGCCTCGTCGATCAAAATCGAGTCAACCTCGTCGACCACTGCAAAGAAGTGGCCGCGCTGGACCATGTCTGACTGCTGCCAAGCCATGTTGTCGCGAAGGTAGTCAAAACCAAACTCGTTGTTCGTACCGTAGGTGATGTCAGCCAGGTACTGCTCGCGGCGCTCTGCTGGGTCTTGGCCAGAGATGATGCAACCGGTGGTCATGCCCAAGGCGCGGAATACGCGGCCCATCAGGTCACTCTGGTAAGAGGCCAAGAAGTCGTTAACGGTCACAACGTGCACACCGCGGCCAGCAATTGCGTTTAGGTAGGCAGGCAAGGTGGCAACCAAAGTCTTACCTTCACCGGTGCGCATTTCAGCGATGTTGCCGAGGTGAAGAGCGGCTCCACCCATGAGCTGAACATCGAAGTGACGAAGCCCCAAAGTGCGCTTTGATGCCTCACGAACGGCAGCAAATGCTTCAGGTAGCAGGTCATCAAGGCTCTCGCCCGCTGCATAGCGGTCGCGCAAAACTGTGGTCTCGTTGCGGAGCTCTTCTTCGGTTAGGTGGCTGAAGTCTTCTTCAAGTGCATTGATGGCGTCTGCGTAGTTACGCAAGCGTGCCAGCACGCGGCCCTCGCCAGCGCGAAGAAGTTTGTCGATGATTGATGCCAAGTTATTGCCCCTACCGTTTGATTGGTCCTCTATCAATCTTAGACGCAGGGCCCAACCGGAGACCGGCTGGGCCCTGCTATCCAAGCAATTGGTAGCAAACGTTAAGAAAGCGTAATTACTCCGTAGTTCCAACCCTTGCGACGGTAAACCACGCTTGGCTTGCCGGTCTCTGAGTCAAGGAATAGGTAGAAATCATGACCGATAAGCTCCATGTGGTACAGAGCGTCGTCAACGGTCATCGGGGTTGCTTCAAATTCTTTGCGACGAATCACAACTGGGCTGTCACCGAAGTCTGGTGCAGGAGCTTCGGCCTCTGGGCGAGCCTTGCCCAACAGCACATCTGAGTCGGCCGGGGTGATGTCGAGTTCGGCAAAATCGTGTGCGGTTAGCTCACTGGTTCCGATTGAGCCGTGGCGACCGTGGTGCACCTTGCGGCGATCAGCTGCTCGGCGAAGGCGTTCAGCCAACTTTCCAAGGGCAATGTCGAAGGCGGCAAATTTGTCACCGGCATGTGCCTCAGCACGGATTACATGGCCTGGTTCGAAAACGGTAAGTTCTACCTGATCTTCAGGCCCGGAGGTTTTGCTGTGATCGTGTCTGGTTACTTTGATCTCGAGCGACTGCACATTGTGAGCCAACTGCTCAACCTTGTGGCTTCGATCAGATACGTACTCGCGGAATCGGTCCGAAACACTTAGGTTGCGGGCTGAGATGTTTACTTCCATGATGACCTCCATCTTCGGGCAACGTTGCCCGTGAAAGTAAGTTATACCCAATTTCGCCTTTGCGTATCGTTTTTTGACTTTGTCTCAGCAAAAGTTGAGAAAAATCTCACAAAACCTCCAGCCTCCTCGACTGCACGTCGGCATTCCAGCAGGGTGGCGCCGGTGGTGACTATGTCATCAATCAGGATGACCTGTTGCCCAGCAAGCCAGCGCTGCCCCACCATGGCGTTGGCGAGGTTCTCAAACCGCTGCCTGGCGTTCAGTTGCGCCTGATCATGAACCGGCTCGATAAGAGTTAGAGCCTGGCGAGCAAGTTTGAGCTCGAACCCAGCTTTGCGTGCCTGACGAATAATTTGCGCTGCCAGGACCGTAGCGGGTTCATAACCTCGGCGCCTCACCGACTGCTTTGAACTTGGTGGCACCACCAGGAAGTCGCCCGGGCTGGCGTTGGCGAGCAGGTTAGTCACCATCGGTTTAGCCAGAAACTTTGCCACCGCGGTGACACCGTGTTCTTTGTACTTGTCGATGAGTTGCGAGACTTCGGCCGAGTAGTCGACCACCGAATAGCCGTTTAGCCCGCCTCTTGTGACCGGGTGGGCCGGAAGATCGAGACCGGAGGCGCAGGTTTGGCAAATGACCGATGGCGGACGCAAGCACTGCAGGCACTTTGTCGGCAGAAACAGATCCAGAAACTCGTCGAGCATTCTGGAAGGCTGCCACAGGTAAACCACCTGCACCCGAACACACAAAAATCTGTGGAAAGACTAAATTCCTGGGAAGTGCGCTGCGGTAACCAGATCTCGAATTAGCGTCCAGCTGATACCGCGCTGTTGATAGAACTCGCCGCGGGCATTCAGCACATAGATTGCGTTGCTTGAGCTGTTGCCCATGATCTTGGATCCGGCTTCGATGCGAGGCAAGGTGTTGTTGATGCCACCGATCGTCTGAATACTCACGTTGGTGTACGCGTCACCTGCAGATTCGAGGTAACCAATCGAGGTTGGGTTAACCCAGCTCGCCGAAACCACCTGGAGAGATGCCGCCACCGGTTTGATCGGTTCAGCAAGTTCGATTGGTCGACCATTTTCGTCGCGAACAATCGCCGACACAAAGATCTCGCGCTCGTCTCCGCTACCGGCCAGAATCAATGCGCGCGAACCCTCGGTGCTAATTGAGATTTCATATTTGGTCAGAGGAATCATCCAGTTGGCCGAAATCGGCAAGGCCTGACCGGATTGACCGTAAACACGCAGAACACTGCCTGGTGCCGCGCCAGAAACCCAACTGAACCCCTGTCGGTCAATTACCGGTGCAATGAAGTTGGTACCGGCTGCGAGCAATTTTGCCTGGCTACCCAACTTGCCGTAGTTGCTGAAGTAAATTCCCTCGGCGCCGCGGACCAACAATGTTTCCTCATCGGCACTCAAGCCAAACTCAGTGGCTCCAAAGGTGTCCAGTACGGCGTTGGTGCCAATGATCTTTGAGGTTGAGGTGACATCAATGTGACTCAAACCGTCCTCTAGGAAGGCAACCGGAGTGGTTGAAACCAGCGATGGTGCGAGGGTTTGAATGTCAACGATGTCCTGCGGTGAGCGTTCGATGAGCAGGCGCACGCTAAACACTGAATTCAACTGAAGCAGGGTCTCGCGAATCTGAGCTTCCATGAGTTGCTTTTCGCGATAGGTCGTTGAAAGGGCACGCGCCGAGAGGTCCACGATTGCCTGGCCGTCTGTAACGTTTACCGAGCTCAGCGAAAGCTTGGTGCCAGACGGAATAGCCGAAGTCACGGCAGGTGCCAGCCAAGCGCTTGGACCCTTGAGCAGGGCATCAATCAATCGGGTACTCGTCGAAGCACGCGATGGGAACCATCGAACGTCAGGCACCAGGTAGTTCAACTGGTTGTCGTAGAAGTAGATCGAATAAGACTGAAAAATAACGTCGAAGACAGGACGAATAACCGTAGTCAGGTGAGGCGCGTTGGAGATACGCCACTGGCCGTTTTCGCGAACGAATGAGAAGGTCAACTGCTCGACAGTGTCGGCAGGCTCTACCTGGTACTGACCAAGGCTGTTTACCTGGGCAGAAACTTTGAGGTCCACGACAGCGGCCTGATCGGTGCGCTCGGTAATCTCAGGAAAACCCTGACGAATCAAAACTCGATTGCTTGGCTTCCAGACAGACTTGAATTCTTCACTCAGGTACTCTCGAGCAATTGCGTAGTCGTTCTGTGGGCCGGTTCCGGCATTCAAGAATCCGAGCAGAATTTGCTCTTGGGTCGCAGCGTCTTCTGGGCCCTGTGGTGAGTAGTACAGGTAGTCGTTTTCTAGAGACGACTTGATGTCTGGGCCGGTTTCAATGTCACCAGATGTCGGCAGCTGCGCACATCCTGTTGCCAGCCAGGCAACCGATGTGGCCAGAATAATTGCCAGAATTTTCTTCAAAGAGGACATTACTCGCTCACCTCTTTTTTGGACTTGGTTTTAGATTTAGGTGGAAGCGGCAATGGTGACTGCGTAAACACCATTCCCCTGCGTCTCGGCAGGGTGAGGCGGAACGAGGCCCCCTCGTTTGGCTTGGCCCAAACCTGAAGCCAACCGCTGTGCAGGTGGGTGTCCTCGAGTGAAATAGCCAAACCCAAACCGGTTCCACCGGTCGTGCGCTTACGGGCCGGGTCGGCTCGCCAGAAGCGGTCAAATACGCGGTCCACCTGGGCACGAGTCATTCCAACACCAGAGTCGGTAACACTCACGGCAACAGCGGTCTCGCTCATCCCGACGGCAACCTGAATCGGTTTGCCCTCGCCATGCTCAATTGCGTTAGCCAATAGATTTCTAATCAGGCGCTCGATGCGGCGTCCATCAATTTCAGCGTCAACCTCACCCGGCGGAATCGAAATTTCAATCGTCGACCCCTTGCTAACCGCCAGCGGTTCGAGACCCACAATTGCCATTCCAACCACACCGTTTAGGTCTTGAACCTCAAGTTCGGCGGCAACCGCACCGGCGTCGTAGCGCGAAATTTCGAGCAGGTCATTGAGCAGATCTTGGAATCGGTCAATCTGATCGTGCATCAACTCGGCCGAGCGGCGGGCTGCCGGCTGCAAGGTTTCACGGCTCGCAAAAATAACCTCACCGGCAAGCTTGATGGTGGTCAGCGGAGTACGCAGCTCGTGCGAGACGTCAGACACAAATCGCTGTTGCATTTTAGAAACCGACGCCAGCTTGGTGATCTGCTTTTGAAGACTGTCGGCCATGCGGTTGAACGAGTGCGCGAGTTTGGCAATAACGTCTTCACCACGCTCTGGCAGACGGCTCTCAAGGTCACCTTCGGCGATCTGCTCAGAAACCATCGCCGCTTCTTGAACCGGCTTGACCAACCAGTTGGTGACAAAGAAGGTAATCGCGCCGATGATCAGCAGCAACACGATTCCGGCAAACACGAGGGTGCGCTGAACAAAATCTAGGGTTTGCTGTTCGTTGTTGAGGTCAAAAACTAAATACAGTTCGTAAGCTCCGGCAATTGGTATTTCTACCGGGGCACCAACCACAACACCCGGATGGGTTGAACCATCCTGCGAACCTATTGCGATTGATTGGTAAATCAACTTGCCCTGAGCGGCACGAACCTGCTCACGAAAATCGGGGGTTAGAAGGCCGGTATTGAAGTCGGCCGAAATTGGACTCTGCAGGGCTTGGGTACTTACCCCGCCCGGTGTGCGCAAAAGGGCAACCTGACGGCTGTTGGTTGAGTCGGTGGATTCGAGTTTTGGAACGACCGAGTTGAGCAGGGTTTGCAGTGAAACCTCATCGGTCACGGTAGATGCCGAGAACGAGTTTTGAACCTCGACAACACTCTTAGACGACTCGTTGAGCAACTGAGTCAGGCGGGTGTTGTAAAGACCGTTGCCGATGGAATACGAGAGAAATCCACCGATGATGAGCAGCGAAAGACCGCTCAGCACTACGGTCGAGAAAACCGCACGCACCTGCAGGAATTGGCGGAAGAGACCGAGCGCCCAGCTAACGGCTGCTCGAAGTTTCACTTAGTTCTGGCCAGCCTTATAACCAATACCGCGAACGGTGGTCACGATTTGAGGGTTATCTGGGTCGGCCTCAATCTTTGAACGAAGTCGCTGAACGTGTACGTTCACCAAACGGGTGTCAGCCTTGTAGTGGTAGCCCCAAACGGTCTCAAGCAGCATCTCGCGAGTAAAAACCTGCTTTGGCTTCAGAGCCAAGGTCAGCAAGAGGTTGAACTCCAGCGGGGTCAGAGAAAGCTTCTCTCCACCGCGTCGAACCTCGTGCCCCACGATGTCGAGAGTAAGTGGACCAATTGTGATGGTCTCGCCCTCTGGCTCAGCCAACGGACGCAGTCGAGCTTTGATTCGAGCAATCAGAATGGCAGGGTCAAAAGGCTTCACCACGTAGTCATCGGCGCCAGCTTCAAGACCACGAACCACATCTTCACTTTCGGTCTTAGCCGTCAGCATGATGATCGGAGTGCCGCATTCGCTGCGAATCTGCTCGCAAACCTGAATGCCATCCATACCCGGCAACATGACGTCAAGAAGAACTAGGTCTGGTTTGACTTCATTGAACTTCTCGTAGGCGCCAGATCCAGCATCGTGATAGCTAACTTCAAAGCCCTCAGATTCAAGGACAATGCCAACCATTTCGCGAAGCGCGTTGTCGTCGTCAACGACCAAAATACTGTGTGGCATGAACCCCTCTGTGCTTTCTGAAACTTTAGTAGCGGTAGTGGTCTACTTTATAAGGGCCTTCGATTGGTACACCGATGTAGGCCGCTTGCTGAGCAGTCAACTGAGTTAATTCAACACCAAGAGCGTCAAGGTGCAAACGCGCCACCTTTTCGTCGAGAGCCTTTGGCAAGATGTGGACACCAAGTGGGTACTCTTCGGTGCGGGTGAACAGCTCAATCTGCGCCAAAACCTGGTTGGCAAACGAGGTGCTCATCACGAAGCTTGGGTGGCCGGTGGCGTTACCAAGGTTCATCAATCGACCCTCGCTCAGAATCAATACCGAACGGCCGTTTGGCAAACGCCATTCGTGAACCTGTGGCTTGATCTCGATCTTTTCTACGCCTGGAATCTGGTTGATGCCAGCCATGTCGACCTCGTCATCAAAGTGACCAACGTTGGCGATGATGGCCTGGTGCTTCATCTGCATCAGGTGCTCAGGCTTGATAATTGCGGTGTTACCGGTGGCGGTTACAAAGATGTCGATGGTTTCGATGACCGATTCCAAAGCGGCAACCTGGTAGCCATCCATGACAGCCTGCAGAGCACAGATCGGGTCAACCTCGCTGACGATTACTCGGGCGCCCTGGCCCCGCATTGCATCGGCTGAACCCTTACCAACGTCACCGTAGCCGGCAACCCAAACTGTCTTTCCGCCGATGAGGGTGTCAGTCGCGCGGTTCAAACCGTCTGGCAGCGAGTGGCGGATGCCGTACTTGTTGTCGAACTTCGACTTGGTAACCGAGTCGTTCACGTTGATTGCCGGGAACAGCAGTTTGCCGCTCTTGAAGAAGTCGTAGAGGCGGTGCACACCGGTAGTGGTCTCTTCGGTGACACCCTTGATTTCAGCTGCGATGCGGGTGAAACGGGTTGGGTCCAAGACCAATGACTTCTTCAGCAGCTCAAGAATTACGCCATACTCCTCAGAGTCAGCTTCAGTCTTGGCCGGAACCTCACCGGCAAGCTCAAACTCGCGGCCCTTGTGAACCAACAGGGTGGCGTCTCCGCCGTCGTCAAGAATCATGTTTGGGCCGGTGTAGTCAGCGCCCTCTGCTTCTGCCTCTGCAGACCAGTCGAAGATGCGGTCGGTGCACCACCAGTACTCTTCGAGGCTCTCGCCCTTCCAAGCAAAAACCGGGGTACCCTTTGGCTCTTCAGGGGTTCCGTTTAGGCCAACAACCACAGCAGCTGCGGCTTCATCCTGGGTAGAGAAGATGTTGCAAGACGCCCAGCGAACCTGCGCACCAAGAGCCACAAGAGTCTCGATCAGCACGGCAGTCTGCACAGTCATGTGCAACGAACCGGTGATTCGAGCACCCTTTAGCGGCTGGCTCGGAGCAAACTCGGCACGAATGGCCATCAAGCCAGGCATCTCGTTTTCAGCCAGGCGCAACTGGTGACGACCTGCCTCGGCTAGTGAAAGGTCAGCAACTTTGAACTCAAAAGCGGTGTTCGATGACAAATTATTCTGCTTTCTGCTGGATGAGCCCTAGGACTTCATCGCGAATCTGGATCATGTCGGCCTCATTTTTGGCTTCGACATTTAGGCGTAGTAACGGCTCGGTGTTCGATGAACGAACGTTGAACCACCACCATGAACCAGCTTCGGCAGGCTTGCCTTGCGCTGTGATGCCGTCAAACTCATCAAAGTCGGCTCGGTCAGCAAATGCTGCCTGAACACGAGCTTTGGCGGCTGGGACATCAGAAACGGTCGAGTTGATCTCGCCGCTCAGGTAGTAAGGGTTGTACTGTTTGGCAAATTGTGAAAGTGGAAGATCTTGAGATCCAAACTCTGCCAACACGTGCATGGCTGCCAACATTCCGTTATCAGCACCCCAGAAATCACGGAAGTAATAGTGGGCCGAGTGCTCGCCGCCGAAAATTGCGTTGGTAGCGGCCATCTGGTCTTTGATTAGCGAGTGGCCGACCTTGGTCTTTACCGGCTTGGCGCCGTCGGCTTCGATAACCTCTTCGACCACCTTTGAGGTCAATAGGTTGTGAAGCACAGTGACCGGAGCACCCGGATTGGTGGCACGCTCACGGGCAATCTCGCGACGAGCAACAATCGCTGCCACCGCTGAAGGGGTTACCGGCTGGCCAAGTTCGTCAACTACAAAACAGCGGTCTGCATCGCCGTCGAAAGCCAAGCCGATGTCGGCTCCGTGCTCGACGACTGCTTTCTGCAGGTCAACCAGGTTCTTAGGGTCCAGCGGGTTGGCCTCGTGGTTCGGGAACGAACCGTCGAGCTCGAAATACATCGGGATAATTTCAAGCGGCAAGTGCTCTAGATCTGAGGCGGTACCGAGTACGGCAGGAACTGTCATGCCACCCATACCGTTGCCGGCGTCAACCACAACTTTTAGCGGGCGGATCGAGCTTAGGTTTACCAGTTCGCGGAGGTAGCTGGCATACGGAACCAAAACGTGAAGGTCGCGATAGGTGCCCGGCTCATCAACCTCATCGATGCCATTCTCAATGTAAGCCTTGGCCCGATCGCGGATATTGGCCAAACCGGTATCCAAGCTGATGCCTCTGGCTCCGGCTCGTGAAAACTTGATTCCGTTGTAGGTAGCAGGGTTGTGGCTGGCGGTAAACATCGCTGCCGGCGCATTCAGGATTCCTGAGGCAAAGTAAGACTCATCGGTTGAGCAAAGGCCAATCGAAACCACATTGGCGCCTCGCGCCTGAGCGCCTTCAGCAAAGGCATCGGCAAACTCTGGTGAGGAGTCACGCATGTCATGCCCAACGATGACATCTTGCCCGGCAGCATCTAGCTCATCTACAAAGCCGGCAGCTAGCGCAGCCACTACTTTGGTGGTCAGTTGAGAGCCAACCAAACCGCGCACGTCGTAGGTCTTAACGAGTGCATTCCAGTCGATAGACATGAAACTCCAAATCTTTAGTGGCAGAACTACAAGAATACCAAGGCGGGCCCTCAAATAGACTGGCCTCATGGTTGATGGGTCACGCTCTAGGGGCAGTTATCGAGACCGCCACGGGCGCGGTTCACGCCAACTGTTGCTGAGCCCGCTGTTTAGAACTGGCTCTAGAAACACCAGCTTTGCCCAGATCGTGAACGGGGCCTGCGAGTTCTTGCAGTCGGTATACCCCGATGAACTGAACAACCTCAAATGGCAGGTTCGCGATGCGCCCAAGTTGGGACCGGATGCTGTATCGGTAACCCGCTGGTCAGTAAGGCACGAGGACATGACGATAATCATTTACCGTCTGCCAATTGAGCGTCTAGGGCATGTTCGCAGGTCGGATGCTCTGCACGAACGAATGCACATCGAAGAATGTGTGTTCTCGGCAGTTGCCAAGCTGCTGGGCAAAGAGCCCTGGGAACTAATGGACCGAGACTGAGACTTTTCCGCTTAGGTTCTTTTGGTCTAACACCGGCAGGTTTGCCACCGCGCCATTGATGTCAACAATCAGCACCGCCGCAACCTTTTCGGTAGAAGCCGGAATGGTTAGCGTTGCGTTTGGGGTAACCCGTGTGACGCGAATTTCTTTGGTCACCAGGTTGTAGGTGCAAAGTTTGGTCAACCCCGATGCCGGCACTGTGATTTTGCGCTCAGTAAGCGAAAGGTCTGCCGAAGCCAGCCAGGTGAAGTCCGGAGCGGAACCGGTAACCACACGCGGCAATCGGACCGAGACCAGAACATCGGTGTTGGAATTTACCAAAGCCACGTAGTCGCCGTCAGCCAACTCGGTGAGCGGCACGTCAACCATCGCGCCAGGCTTTACATCCTGCTGAATCACAGTTCCAAAAGTCTTGGAATTTGACCCCATGATTTGAGCGGTTACGGTTGCCACTGAAGTACCCGGATTGAAGAAACGAACCGTAGTTACCAGGTCGGCATAAGCTTCATCTGCATCGGCCAGCTTCTTGGCCAGTGCGACACCGCGAATGAAAATTCCTGGCACAACGGATTCTTTGGCCGCCGGTGCGGACGGTGAAATGTAGTCGACGCCTACCGCTGTGAGTCCGTTTACATTGCGTTGCTGTACCCAAGCGGCCACTGCACCGCCTTTGGCAGACACGTGGGTGACAAACCCCGATGAACGCGGCACCAAACTGGCCAGCGGCAATACCGTGACCTTGCCCGCAACCACAGAAATACCGTTGAGACCAGCCGCGTCGATCGAGCCACCCTCGGTGAAAATCTCGAGATCAACGGTTGCGTCGACGGCGGTAGGGTTTCTAAGAATTAGCAGAGCCTCGTGACCGGTGGTGGTGTCTCCGCCGCTTAACCAAATGTCACTCGATGGGCGCTGGCAGGCAGCACCGGCAAGGCCAGAGATGCTTGAGGTTTTACCAAGCTGAATTTGCCCAACGTTGAGCAATGCCGACCCCTGAGTCGCAATGCCTGCCGGATCAACCACGGTGTAAACCCCATCGGATTCAACCAGCTCGGTGCCATCGGGGCCATTGAACTGGCTGGCCATCTCAGGTGTGCCGACCGAAACAAAAGAACCCAGTTTGGTGCCCGAGGCGCCGCCGGATTGGTACAGACCACCCGGGCAAACCAGGCTGAGGTCGCGTGCTTTTACCTCTAGTGAGGTGCTGGCCGGCAGGGAGCCAACCTGGTAATCAAAACTTGGCGCGTAAAGAGCCCCGGTTGTGCCGATGGCTGCCACAGCAGCCAGTGCAAGTAATTTCTTGAGCATTAGTTATCGTCACCCGCCTCAACAAAGATTGAGCTCTCGCCGGCAACTCGGCGACGGTTGGTTGAGGTTGGCAAGGCAAGCAGAACAAAGGCGGCCAATACTGCGGCCTGAGCACCCTTGGTGATTGACCAAAGGTTTGATTCGGTCACCGGCTCATTCTTGAGGGTGGTGTTTGGCTCGGCAACTCGCCACAGACCACCAAAATCGGTTTCGCCCACAGCTTCAAGTTCTTTGACCGAATTGAGGCTGATAGCTAGATCTCCGC
>JACCDY011057220.1_pt1 | contig 12637 bp, 9 predicted proteins | sample 7446391 | NCBI WGS metagenome assembly JACCDY01 (sample SAMN15323451, study PRJNA562643) | freshwater metagenome | isolation source: river surface water | place: USA:Blue River Watershed | collected 2017-08-18 | reverse complement strand
GCAACAAGCTGCTCGAGTCCCAGTTCAAGGCCGCCGGCCTGGAGGTCGACTTCTCCGAGGACTCCGCCGTGTTCACGCCGGAGAACCTCGCCAAGTACCGCGCGGTCGCGTTCATGAGCACCACCGGTGACATCATGGCCCCGGCGCTGGGCAAGCAGGCGACGGCGGACGAGAAAGCCGCGGCCGGCAAGGTCGCGGAGGCCCGCCGCGCGGCGTTCCAGGCCTGGCTTGAAGGCGGCGGCGCCTTCGTCGGCGTGCATGCCGCGTCCGACACCGAGTACAAGTGGCCGTGGTACGGCAAGATGATCGGCGGTTACTTCGCGGGTCACCCGGCTATCCAGCCGGCCACGCTCCGCCCCATCGTCAAGGACCACCTCTCGACCGCCCACCTCCCCGCGGAATGGAAGCGTCGCGACGAGTGGTACAACTTCCGCAACCTGCAGGAGGATAATGTCGTCCTCGTCCTGCTCGACGAATCCACCTACAAGGGCGGCAAGAACGGCGAGAAGCACCCGATCGCCTGGTGCAAGGACGTCGCCAAGGGCCGCATGTTCTACACGGCCGGCGGTCACACCAAGGAATCCTTCGCCGAGCCGGATTTCATGAAGCACCTGCAAGGCGGCGTCCTCTGGGCCCTCCGCAAGACCGAGTTCCCCAAGTGAGGAGCCTGCTGCCTGCCTGCTTCTTCGCCACCGCCGCGTTCGCCGCGGAGGCTCCGCTCGACCACGCCCGCTACGCCGCCGCGCTCAAGGAGTTCCGTTCACAGGATGGCCGCTCCCTCGCGACCCTGCGGGCCACCGGTAAGTCGGCCGAGGAACGTCGGGCTGCGATCGACGACGTCCGCGAGCGCCTGGTCGACGAACCCGCCGGCCCCCTGACGAAGGAGGTCGCCACCTTGCTCGCCCAGGCGAGCCCCGCCGACGCCCGTCTCCTGCTCGCCGCCTTGGCGGAAGCGAAGGCCGCCGGCGCCACGACCGCGGTCGCGGCGCTCGCGAGCCAGGCGGGCTCGCCGGTCCGCGTCGACGCCGCGCTGGCGTTGGCCGAGATCGGCGGCGCCAAGGCCGTGCCCGTGCTGGCCGGTCTGGCCAAGGATGAGGCGATCGCCGAGGAAGTGGTCAACGCGCTCGCCAAGGTCTCCGGACCGGGCGTGACCGAGGCTTTCAACGCCGGGATCCGCGACGCCAAGGCCGAGCTTCCCGGACGCTTCGCCCTGATCAAGGCCGCGGTCACCCGCAACAACCGCGCCGTCGCCGCCGCGCTCTGCGTCGCCATCCTCGAGGAGCCCATGCGCCTGGAGTCGCAGAAGGCCCTGCTCAAGCTCGCCTCGCCCGCGGATCTCCCGGCTTTGCGTCAGGCCGAGCAGGCCGTCGCGAACGCCGCGACCAAGGCGGCCCTCGGCCGGCTCATCGCGAAGCTCGAGAAGCCGGAGGGGAAGTGATGCCGATGGGCGCCCTCGAGCCCGGCGAGACGCCCGTGCGCGGCGCCGCCCGTTGGTCGCCGGCGGTCTGGGGGCCTGCCTCTCTCTCGTGACGTGCTTTCCCGCGCTGTTGCTGTTCGCGGGAGCCGCGGGTAGCGATGGGTCGGGCGCGCGCCTCGCCTTGTTCTGTCTCTACCCTGCCTTCCTGACCTGCTTTTTTGTCCGGAAACCCTGACCCTGGACCTGATGTTAGGTCACTTCCTCCTCTACGGGATCGCGCTTTCTTTGCCGACGCGGGCACACCAACGCCGGCGAGCGCGGTTCATCCTGCTCGGAGTCCATCTCGCGCTGGTCGCCGCGTGTTTCCTCTTCGTTGGGCTCAGGAAATAGGTCGGGTGCCCGGACGCCGGCCAGCTCCGGTCACAGCTCCTTGGCTTCGAGCCAGCGGAACGACACGAGGCGGAAGCGGCGGCCGAGCAGGACGTTCACGCGGTACGACCCGGTCAGGGCCTCGTCCCCGAGCGGCGCCTCGTGCGCCGGGACGCGTCCATCGACATAGTCGGGGGTGCGTTGGTAGACGGCTTCGCACCAGGCCTTGGCGGTCCCGCCGTTGATGTGCGGCGTGCTTCCCATGGCCCGGACGACAAAAGTCTCGTCGCGGACGCTGATGATCGGCGCGAGCCGGCCAAGCAGGTCGGCTTGGCGCGGCCAACCGGGCAGCCCGAACGTCGAGGAGCCTTCCGCGGCCTTGGGATGGAGGTAGTCGCCCTTCGGTCCGGCCGCCGTGCCGGTCCAGTCGCCTAGCGGCAGGGTCTGCTCCAGTCCGCCCAGGTCGCCGACCTTGCTCGTCGTCTTCCCGATCCTTTTCGCAGCCTCCGCCGGATGGAGCCGGGCCCCCGCCTGCTCGAGCGCCTTCAGGGCGGCGCCCAGCGCGCCGTGCAGCGAAGGGTCCAGCGGGTTTGCGGGTTGGGCCGGTCCCAGCCGTCGGTTGACGAACTCGGCGAGCGAGAGGAACGGTCCGCGAAGCTTCACCTGCCGGACGATTTCGACGGCCAGCTGTTCGAGCTGCGCATCGTTCAAAGCGGCGAAGCCGAGGACGGCCGCGGAGGCGCCGCCGGCGGTGGCCGGCCCCTCGTGCGTCACCGCCATGCGCGCCAGGGGATTGGCGACCGGGCTGGTGTTGACGGTGGTGCCGCCCGGTCGGAGGAACGGGACTGCGCCCGCGCGCAGGTTGCCGAGCACGGCCCGCCAGGCGACGACCGAGGTGCTGTTGACGTTGAACTGGCCCGGGACGCGCAGCGCGGCGGCGACGCGCTGGTAGGCGGCGGGTTGCGCGGGGCCGCCCGCGAATCCCGCGGTCCCGACCGCTTCCAAATCGAGCGTCGCGGCGGTGGCGTTCGGCCAGTAGCAGCTGTTCGGCAGGGTCGCTTCCCCCGCCGCGAAGGCGGCCCAGCGCCGTTGCAGACTGCTCATCACCGCGGGATTCCAGGTGTGCTCCGCGCCGGCGCCCGGGCGTAACGCGGCCCAATCGTCGGGCCGCGGAGCCAGGGAGGAGACGAACCAATCGTCGAACAGCACATGGTTCAGGCAATAACTGTCGTCGTATTGCAGGAAACCCTGGTGGAGCTCGTCGCGGCTGCGGAGCGTCCCCGTCTGGTCGATCCAGCGGCCGACGGGGTCGTCGGGCGGCAGGACCGGGGAGGCGTCGGCGTTGCCGATCAGCCCATAGTGAAACGGCGGCGCGGGATTGGTCGCGCGGATGTCGCAACCCTGCAGACCCGGGAGGGATTGCAACGGCTTCACGGGGAGCTCCGCGACGACGGCCCGCGACAGACCGGCCGTCGGGTCGAGGCCGGTCAGGATGAAGCCCCCGTGGTCGGTCGTCGGGTCGGACTGCGGACCGTTGGAATCCACGAAGCCGCTCATCGGCAGGAAATAAAGGTCGTAGGGCGCGTTCACCGGGTTGAGCGCACCCGCATACTGCACGCCGCTGTTGGCGGCGGAGTAGAAGGCATCCCCGTTGCCCTCCTTGCTTAATTGGGCGGCGACCGGGAGCGTGCGTAAGTCGGTCACATTCGCCGAGGCATAGGGAAAAGCGGTGAGTACGCCGGCGGACTTCTGCCCGAGTTCAGTGTAAGTCGTGAACGGCGAGGCTTGGAGAAAACCTTTCGAGAGGGTCTTCACGCCGGTGCGGCCGTCGTGCTGCGTCACGCCGTCGTTGGAAAGTCGCAGGCCGAACGCGAAGGTGCCGAACGCGCGGGGCGACGCGGCGGCGTCCGCCAAGGTCTGCTGGAAAGGATAGGGGGCGTCCTCGCCGTAGAGTCGCCGGAACTGCGCGGTCGTCGCGCCGACGAAGCTCAGCCGGACGGGTGAGTACTTATAATGAGCCGGGTAGTAATCGTAATAGATGCCGTCGCGGGCCGCCAGGACGTCATCGATGTTCTTGATCAACGTGTAACGGAGGAGGCCGGCGGCCGTCGGCTTCCCGGGCAAGGTCATGCGCCAGCCCGAGCGACCGCTGGCCACATAGCCCGGGGTGAGGTCGTAGGCGCCGCCGCTGCCCGCCGGCACGGGGATGGGCGTGCCTTCGTTGAGGGCGAAGACGCGGGTCTGGCCGGGGTCCAGCGTGATCGGCGCATCGCCGCCGATCCGGAGTTCGACCCCGCCCGGGAAGTAGCCGCCGACCGGCTGTTCGATGGCGTAGCCGGCACCATCTTCGCACCCGATGCGGATCGGAAGGGTCTGCCATTTGCAGTAAACCCGGAAGCCCGGGACGGTGAGGCGGGCATTGAAGGGGTTCCAGAGCGTGACGACGGGTTGCGCGAGGAAGGCGGCCGCGTCGCCTGCCGCGGCGGAAGCGAAGACGTATTGGATGCGGGCGATCAGCGGGTGGCGATGGACGCGCTCATAATAACTATAGAGATCACCCCCGCCGGGCACGTTCACGGGCTGCGGCGGCAGCATCGTGGTCACCCCACCGAGCGTCGGATCCGGATTCGCCACGTACTTGCGGTAATGCAGGCAATAGTCGACGAGGTAGGCCCAGCTGCGGATGGGCGGGAAGGAGGACAGGCTCATGTAACCTCCGAAATTCGTGCCGCCATCCGCGGCGAGGCCGGCCTGGGCCCCGCCCAAGGAACCGTAATCAGCCCACCAGTACATCAAAGTGTGGCGGCGGCGGTTGCCGATCCCGGCCGGCATCAGCGCGTCCGGCAGCGGCCGGCGGAAGGCGAGGTCATGGTCCGGGTCACCACCGCCGCGCGGTAGTTTCGCCGGCTTGAGGCGGAAGAGAGGCATCTTGCCCTGCCGGGCGGGATCGAGCGCATTCGCCCAATCCCAGGTCTCCGTGAAGAGCGAGAGATCCTTGCGGAGACCGCCGGTGGCGGTGTTCGTGAGCAGGCCTTCCGCGTGGACGCTGACGTCATGGAAGCCCGCCTTGGCCAGGGGACGCGGGGTCGCTTGCCTGAGCGCCAAGGTCAATCGCGAGGTGTCCGTCGGCGAAGGCAGGAGTTGCAGGGACGGGGCCGAGACCGCTTGCTCCTGGGACGATGTCGTGAAGGCCGCCGCCGTATCGACATAGCCGATCGCCTCGAGGTCAGGTGAGCCGAAGCTTCCGAGGTGCTGCGCCTTTTCCAGGACGCCCACCGGCGCCGCGTCGGCGGTCGCGCCCCGCAGGCGCACCTTCTGGTTCTCGCCACCCACCCACCAACCGAAAGTGCCCCGGGATCCGTCGGTGGTCCGGGCGGCTGGCTGGCCGTCGACGAAGGAAATCGGGCTGACGTGCACCTGACGGACCGCTTGGGCGTCCGTCGCCGGGCCGACCAGCGGCACGGTGCTCCTGGTCGCGACGACCAGCGGCGGTTCGGCGGGCTTCGTCCCCGTGGCGGCTGGTCCGACGGAGCCGGCCCCTCCGTACCCCATCTGGTCGGACAACAGCCAGCCCAGGAAACGAGCGGAGGGCGCGGACGTCGGGTCGAAGGCCGAAAGTTTGGCGGCGTAGTCGGGCCGGTGAGGTCGCCCAGCGTAGCGGCTGCCTGGCCGCGTGTCGTGGTCGCCGCCTTCCCAGCTTCGCCATACCCCGAGGATCGGGTATTCGAACGGGTCGCTGCCAGGGAAGGTCGCCGACGAGGCAGCCGGGTCGTCGTAAATCGTCGCGGGAGCGGAGACGCGGGTGTCGGGACCGAGGCTCTCCTGCAACGCCGCGCCCGCCAGCCGGACGGCGGCCAAGGCGTTGAGTCGGGCTCGGCTCTCGGTCTGCTTGGTCGTCGCCAAAGCCGACTCCACCTTGAGGAAGGCGGTGGCCGTCAGGATCGCCAGCATCAAGAGGGCCGCGACCACCAGCGCCAGCACGAGGGAGAAGCCGGCACGTCGCCGCCTATGGTGGGCTCGGGGGGTAGGCATGAGCGTACCTCCCAAGTTAAGCACGCGGAGGAATGCCTCCAGCGTATTGCCTTCACGGATACGTCAGGTTTACCTCAGCACTTTCATGAGGTAAATCCCGGCTCGCTAAGGGGGTTCGCTCAGCGCTTGCGCAGCCAGACCTCGCCCGCGTCATCGTCGCTCTCGGTCGTGAGCTCGATCTCCAGCGTCCCCTGCGTCGCGCGCGAGGCGGCGTCGGCCCGCAAGCGTTGCAGCAGCCCTTCGTCGGCGAACGTCTGCAGCGTCCCGTCGACGACGTCGCGCACGGACACCTTGGCGACCTTCGCCCAGCCCTTGGTCGGGCGGAGCTCCACCAGGTAGTCGCCCGGCTCGATGAGCAGGCCTGCCAGAGGCACGCGGAGTCGGCGTGTGGCGCCCGGGGCGACGTCCCATTCGGCGATCGGCGCCTCGGGCCGTTCGGTCGGCGCATACTCGCCCAGGATACGTCCCTGCAGCAACGTGAACGCCAGCGTTCCTTCGGCCTCGGGCGCCTCGCGCCGATCGAAGGTCACGCGCAACTTGAGGTTGCCGGTCTGCGCCGGCACCTGGAGTCGCCAGAACGGCACGGCGCCGCGACCATCGGCGCGGAGGGAAGTCGGCCGGCGCGAGACCACGCGGTCGCCCGCGAGCAGCTCCACCGCGCGGATACCGGCCTCGGCGCTCGCCGTCAGCACCGCCGGTCCCGGCGTCGCCCCTTCGGGCAACGCGATGGACAAGGTGCCGTCGCGTTCGCGCGGCAGCTTGCCGAACTCCAGCGCGAAGAGCGGGGCTGGCCGGACCGCGCGGGATCGGACGCCTTGGGCGTGGATGCGCGGCTCGATCGCCCGCCGCCGCGCCTCGAAATCCTCGTGGACAAACCCCTTCTGGCCGCTCCAGCCCCATTCCGCCACCGTCAGCGCGGCCGGGAATTGCCGGTAATCGTCGAGGGCCAGGTCGCTGGAACCCGCGCCGCTCGCCACGCCCAGCAGCAAGGGGTCGCGTTCGCCCTCCGCCAGGTTCAGCACCGGTTCGCCGTCCGCGTCGAGCACCCCGGAGACCACCACGGCGTGGCCGAGCTTGATGAACTCCGCGAGCGCCTTGGTCGTGCCTTCCTGCGTGGCCCTGCCCGGCGCGAGCAGGTCGATGATCGCGCCCTTGGGCGTGCCCGGCTTGATGAGCTCTTCCGCCGTCGACCCCCAGAGTCGGGTCAGCAGGCGCTTCTTGCGGGCGGCGGCCTGCTTCACCAGTTCGCCTTGGAGCCAGACCCGCGCCGCCTCGGCGCCCGCGAGCGACTCATCCGTCAGCACCTTCTTGAAACCCGGACCGGCGAGTTTCTCCGGCAGACGCGGGTGGTCGACCACGTCGACTTGGATGAACTCGCCCGGGAACAAGCGCGTCAACGTATCGAGCACGTCGGCCTGCAGCGCCCGGTCCTCCGGCTCCAGCGCGAAGTCGAGGCGCACGCGCGGGATGACCTCGATGTGCCGGGCCCGCGCGTAGGCGACGACCTCCCGGATCTCATCCTCGGTGTAGGCGCCGCCGTGGGGCCGGCCCGCCTGGTAAAGGTCGCGTTCGTCGCCGCGCAACGTCGGGCGTTCCTCCTCGTAGCTGCGCGGCGCGCCCTTGATGGCCTCCGCCAGCTCCGGATGCTTGTCGACCGGCAGGCGCCAGTTGCCCTCGGCGTTGAGCAGCCAGCGCAGCACGTTGATCTTATGCTGCGCCATCTGGTCGAGGTCGCGCAGCAGCACCTCCTTCGGCTTGTGGAAGAAGCCCGCGTCCACGTCGAGCACCCGCCAGCGCAGCGTCGGCTGGTCCTCGAAATCCCCGCAGGCCGCGGACCAGTCGGGCGCCTTGGCCGGTTTGGCCGCCGCGAGGAGTTCCGCCGGGAAGAGCTGCAGCAGCGTGCGCGTCGCGCGGAAGACGCCCGTCTCGGTGCCCCCCGCGATCAGCGCCCGCGTCCCGGTGAGCCGCATGCGGTAGCCCTCCGGCTTGAGCGTGGCGTCGAGCCCGAGCACGATATCGCCCGGGTTCATGCGCTGCGTCGCCTCGGCCGCGATCTTCCAGCCTAGGTTCCGCGAGAGCTCGTCCGCCAGCAGCGTGGCCTCGTCGAGCAAGGCCGCGTCCAGGGCCACGACCCGGGTGCGTTCCGTCAGGCGGAAGCGGTCGTTCACCGGCTTCGCCAGGACCGGCTTCGGGAGCAGGGCGGGCAGGGGCGGGGCTTTCGCCGGTTCCGGCGTCGCCGCGAAGGCGACGCTCAAAGCCAGTCCGCAGAGGAGGAGGGACGATCCGCGCATGCCCCGGATTTAGGGCCCGAAGGCGGGCGAAGCGACCTTTTTGCCTTTCTCCACGGCCGGGACTCGGCAGGATGCCACCCCATGTCCGAATCCCTCCTGACCCTCCGCGAAAGCAAGTCCTCGCCCGTCGGCACCCGTTTCCAGGCCATCTGCGCGATGGGCGACGTCGCCACCAAGACCGCGAAGACCGGCGCCTCCTATTATGAGGTGGTCCTGGCCGACGCCACCGATGACTTCAAGGCGCGCGTCTTCGGGGATTCCCCGGCCAAGCCCGTCCTCGTCACGCTGAAGGCCGGCACGGTCGTGCGTATCAGCGCCTACGTCGGGGATTTCAACGGCCGCCCCGACCTCAAGCTGGAGAACCTCGCCCCGCTGACCGACGCCGAGCGCGCCGACCCGGCGATCATGGGCCGTTTGACCCCGGTGTCCCAGCACGACCCCGTGAAGATGAAGGCCGAGCTGCTCGGCATCGTCGGCCGCATCCCCCATGACGCGCTCCGCGCGACCGTCGAGTCCGTCCTCGAGGAGCATGGCGAGCGTTTCTACGAGGCCGTCGCCGCGCTCGGCATGCACCACGCCTTCCGCCACGGCCTGCTCGAACATACCCTCCGCATGGCCAAGTGCGCCGAGGCCCTGCTCCCGCTCTACCCGAAGGTCGACCCCTCCCTCGCGGTCGCCGGCACCGTCCTTCACGACGTGGGCAAGATCCAGGAGTATTCCCGCCTCGAGCCCGGTATGGCCAAGGCCAGCTTCACGCGCGCCGGCAACCTGCACGGCCACCTCGTCCTCGGCGCTTTCCTGATCCGCCAGCACGGCACCAAGGTCGGCCTCGAAGCCTCCTTGCTCGAGCGCCTCGAGCACATCCTGCTCAGCCACCACACCATGCGCGAGTACGGCGCGGCGGCCATCCCCTCGACCCCTGAGGCGGTGTTCGTCGCCCGCATCGACGACCTCGACGCCAAGCTCTCCGCGGTCGAGGAGGAGCTCCGCAAGGCCGCCCCCGGCGTGGAGTTCAGCCCGCTGCGCGCCATCGACGGTCAGTTGCTGATCACGCCGCCCAAGACCGGTCGCTGAGCCATGGACCTGCGGGAGCTGGATTTCGACCTGCCCCCGGAGCGTATCGCGGCGGTGCCCGCCGCGCGACGCGACGCCTCCCGCCTGCTCGTCATCCGCCGCGCGACGCGCACGCTCGAGCACCGCGTCTTCGCCGACCTTCCGGACCTGCTGCCGGCGGGGACCACGCTCTTCCGCAACAATGTCGCGGTGCTCAAGGCCCGGCTCTTCGGTGTCCGCCCCACCGGCGGCAAGGTCGAATGCCTGCTGCTGCGGCCGACGGCCCGGCCCGACGAGTGGTGGTGCCTGCTGCGTCCCGGCAAGCGCGCCGCCGACGCCGCGGGCTTCACGGTCGACGGCGTGCCCGCGGTCGTGGTGGCCGCTCAGGACGGCGAGTACCTCGTACGCTTCGCGTTGCCCGCGGGGGTGACCGTAGCCGGCCTCGCGGAGCGTGCCGGCCAACTGCCGTTGCCGCCTTACATCGTCGAGGCCCGCAAGGAGCGCGGCCTGGAGCCGGTGGATGACGCCGACCGCTATCAGACCGTCTACGCCGACCGTGGCGCGGTGCGCGCCGCCGCCGCCCCGACCGCCGGTCTACATTTCACGCCCGAACTCCTCGCCACGCTGGCGGTGCGCGGACACGAATCCTTCGACCTCGTGCTCGACGTGGGCCTCGGCACCTTTCAGCCCATCCAGGGCGACGACGTGTCCGCGCACGTCATGCACTCCGAGGCCTACCGGATCCCGGTCCGCACGCTGGCGGCCTTGCGCGATCGACGGCCGCGCCTCGCGATCGGGACGACCACGGTCCGCGCCTCCGAGGATGCGCTCCGCAAACTCGGCGATTTCGGCCGCGCGCCTGCCGGTGACTACGCGGGCGCGGCTTCCTTGTTCATCCAGCCCGGTCAGACCATCGGCTGCTGCGAGCACCTGCTCACCAATTTCCACCTGCCGCGCTCGACCTTGCTCTGCCTCGTCGGCGCTTTCCTGACGCCCGGTTCGCCGGAAGGCCTGCCCTGGTTGAAGGAGATCTACGCCGAAGCCGTCCGCCGCGAGTACCGCTTCTTCAGTTACGGCGACGCGATGTTGATTCTTTGAGGGAGGGCAGAGTCGATGGCAGGATCGAGTGCTGGGTCGAGGGCTGAATCGAGTGCTGAATCGAGTGCTGGGTCGAGTGCTGAGTCGAGGGCAGGATCGAGGGAGTCAGACCTCGCTGTTGGCGCGCCTCCGGCCAACTGATCAACCGATCAACTTGATCCGTCTGCTCAGGTAGGGACGAGCGTCCCTGCTCGTCCGCGGCCGAAACATGGGGTCTGGCTTCGCCTCGCATCGCGATGGCGTGCCTGACCTCGTGTTGAAGGCCGAAACCGGCATGGGGTCAGGCACCACCCTGCTGCGCATGCTGAAGCCAGACCCCATGCAGGCGGCCGACCGGGACGGTCAGCCCTACCTAGAGGCAACGATCACCTCCGGCCAACTGGCCAACCAATCAACCGATCAACTTCGTCAGTCCCTGGCCAACTGATCAACCGATCGACTTGCCATCCCCTTCCTCGGCCGGCGTGAAGCGTCCGAGGCGCCGCCAGATATGCGGCAGCATCAGCAGCGCGAGGAGCGAGGCCGAGAGATTGAAGGCCGAGTGGACCAAGGCCACTTGCAGGCCGGGCTCGGCGACGAGCGCGAGCAGCGGGCGTAGCGCGAACTGGAGGACGCCGACGAAGAGCGCGAGGCCGGCCAAGTCGAGACCGGCGTTGAAGAGCGCGAGACGGCGGGCGAAGGGTCCGAGCGTGGAGGCGGTCAGCAGGGCGACCCAGCCGGTGCCGAGGTTCGCCCCGACCACCACCCAGAGCGAGAGCCCGGGGTCGAGCAGGCCGCCCGCCACGGATAAGACGGTCAGGCCCACGACCACGGACGAGGACTGCACGACCATTGTCAGCCCGGCGCCGAAGACGAGCGCGCGTACCGGCGTCGAGAGCGTGTCGCGCCAGGCGAGCACCGTGGGCTTATCCGCCAGCGGGAGCAGCGTCGAGCTGATGAGCCCGAGCGCGAGGAAGATGAGGCCGAAGTGGAAGATCGGCCGCCCGTAGGTGCGCCAGCGGCGAGGGCCGACCAAGGACCAGAGCCCGCCGAGGGTGACCAGCACGGGGCCCAGCCCGTCGAACTTCGCCGCGATCAGCCAGGCGGTGAGGGTCGTGCCGACGTTGGCGCCGATCATGATCGTCCAGGCGGCGCGCATCGGGAGCGCCTTCTCCTCCGCGAGCCCCATCGTGATGAAGTTCACCACGGAGGAAGATTGCACGAGCGCGGCGGCCGCGGCGCCGGTCAGCGCCCCCGTGAAGCGGTTGGCCGTGGCGCGCCGCAGGAGGCCCCGGAGGCTTTCGCCTCCGAGCGTGGTCACCTCCCGCGCGAAGTCCCGCAGGCTGTGCAGGTAGAGCATGACCGCCGCGATGGCGGAGAAGAGCAGGTCCACGGTCCGGCCTTCAGATCTCGAAATCGGTGCCCGCCTCCGTCAGCGCGAGCTGCGCGACGGTGAAGCCGGCGAGGGACTTGTCGAAGCGCTTGGAGACCTCGCGCCAGAGCGCCGCGACCTGGGGGCCGGAGGCGCCCTTGAGCGTGATCTTCGTGTCGATCAGGTCGGGTTCGACCACGGCGAGGACCTGCTTGAGCGAGATGTCCTCCGGCGCCTTGGCGAGCCGGTAGCCGCCGGTCTTGCCGCGCTTGGAGTCGACGAGCCCGCCTTCGCGGAGCTCGTTGAGCAGCTGGACCAGGTAATTGCGGGGGATGGCCTCGAGCTTGGCGAGTTCCTCCACGCGGGTCACCGCTCCGCCCTTGTTCTTGCGGGCGAGCTGCGAGAGGACGCGCAGGGAGTATTCGAGTTTGAGGGAGGCTTTCATGCGGAATGGCGAGGCCCCGCGGGCGGGGTCTTGGGTTCCGACCCTACGAGGACGAAAGTGCGGTCCGCAACCTCATCCGAGAGGATCGGGGCCTTCGGGCGGGCGAAATAGGAAGTGCCGAGGAAGCAGATCCCGGTGTTCTGGACCACCTGGATGGCGCGGTCGTCCCAGAGTTCGATCATGCCGAAGTCCTTGCGGTCGGTGACCTCGAGTTCCGGCAGGCCCTGGGCCTTGAGCCAGGCCTGCGTGGCCGCGAGACCTGCCGGGTCGCCGGCGCGGGCGGTGACGATCTTCACCCGCAGGCCTTGCTCGAGCCAGAGGCGGACGCGCCGCAGCATCAGCGGGACGGGGGGGCCGATGTGGTCCATCCCCTGCCAGGCCGTCGCTTCGGCGAGGGTGCCGTCGAGATCCACGCCGATCCAAGGCTTGGTGTTGGGCGGCCGGGTCGACGGCGCGCGCTCGGACGGGGTCGGCTCCGCCGGCGCCTGGCTGAGGTCGACGGCGGGCGTCTTCGGGGCGAAGAGAGAACGAAGCCACGCGAACATGACGACAGAGTGGGGAAGGGGCGGGGGAGGGGCAAG
>JACCDY011029563.1_pt1 | contig 12638 bp, 11 predicted proteins | sample 7446391 | NCBI WGS metagenome assembly JACCDY01 (sample SAMN15323451, study PRJNA562643) | freshwater metagenome | isolation source: river surface water | place: USA:Blue River Watershed | collected 2017-08-18 | reverse complement strand
TTTGCTGGCAGCGGTCTTGTCAGTGAGATACACCAACGTGACCGAGCAGCGATCAATTTTTTCACGAATGCTCCGCTTGATGTAATCGGCATTGGTGCTGTCATAGGGCTCTTTGACCGAATGATCATCAAACTGCAGGTCCGTTTTATCGTTTTTTGCCTGACCACGAAGTAGATTTACTTCATCCAAGTCATCGTGATCAAAGCTTATGAACACGTGCCTGCTCACGTCATCTTTGGCTTCGGCAAGCCGTTGCTTCACCTTGTCCTCAAGGCTTTTTATATCCGAACTGAACAAACCGCCACCAGAACCGCCACCCATGTTCATTCTCCTTCGTTGAATTGAAACTCGAGACAGGCAATACAACGACCACATGATTGGCTGTTGCCGGTATGGCACGAGTAGGTCCCCGCCACGCCTTTTTCTGTCGCAAGCCGAACGACATCAGCCTTGCCAAATTCGATCAGGGGTGTGAGCACTTTGATCTGGCGTCCCATCGCTGCCGCAATGGCCTGCTCAGCCTGAACGAGAAAGGGTTGGCGTTGATCGGGAAACAGACTGAATTGTTCGGCCAGCAAGCCAATGGCGACCGACGATGCGCCAACCTGATAGGCGTAGGCGCTACCCATCAGCAGGAACAGCAAATTCCGGCCCGGTGTAAAAGCGTCCTCTTTCACGTCCATGCCGACATTCGTCAGGCCGGAGGCAATGACTTGCCCAAAGCCGCTGAGATCCATCCTTGTTGGTACGGGAAGCCCAAGCTGCCGATGGACGGCTTGGCATGTCGCCCACTCCTTGGCGGCTGCCCGCTGCCCGTAATCAATGAACAATGGAAAGTGGTCGATGTGGTCTTCCTTGGCCATAACGCCAATCAGGGTCGAATCAAGACCGCCCGAAACGAGATTCACAAAACTCACAGATAGGCCTCCCGTTTAGCGACGCGCATCGTCAGCCAGGTCGCCAGATCGACACAGCCCAACGAGTGTCCAAACCGGGAGGCAATCTCACGAAATGTATCTTCGACTTCTTCGTAACAGGACAGGCGTCCCAGTCGGCCCGGTGCAATTCTGATCCCGCGCGTCAGATGCAGGTAGTCGAGGACATGCACATCCAGCACTGCGAGATCGGCGCAATAGCCGATGCGCCGCAAGAAGAGACTGGCTTGTTTCGGTCCGAACCCCCAAACGTTCAGCATCAGTGCCTTTCGAGCATCCTTGGCGTTGTCGGCAGCAAAAAGTAGTCTGCGCAGAGAATGCCCCTTGCCATACATTTCTGTGACCGTAGTGGCGAGCAAAGATGCCAACCGGTTTCGGAATCGTGGCATCACTGTACGCACGCCCCCGTCCTTGCCCGGTACAGATAACGGTTGGCTGAGTGCATCAAGAATCTGTACTTCGCAGTCGGTCATGCCTGTCAGTTGCTTTGAGAACAACAAGCCCCATTCCCGAAGTCGGTCGGCGGTGGCAACCGCCATCTCGAACTGCATCTGGCTACCGAAGATGCAAATCGCCGCTTCGTACAGCATTTCGTCTTCGGTCAGCAGTCGCCAATTGAGCGCTGACCCACCTTGAGCCTTGATCTCGCTGCACATCGCATCGATGGTGCGATTGATGATTTCGGCATTCATGAATCACTCCAGCCAAACTCTACTGCACAGTGGCGAAACACATGTGCGGGGAAATTATGGCGGCAGAAATCAACCACCGTTTCGTTGGCAATGGCCGTTCGCAGTCGTTGCATCCACGAAGCATAGAACTCCAGGTTGTGCACCAGCGTGCGCGCCTGAAATGAAAGTCCCGCTTCGGACCACACGGTCTGCTTGGCGAAGAAATCAGCCTGCGACAGGTGGTAAAGCAGGCCCGTGTCGTGATCAACGACCGTCTGGCACCACTCCAGACCATCGAAGCTATCCGCGCCCATTGCCGAATACAGTGCAATCGAAATCGGATTGCCCGTGCCAAGCAGGTGCACGGCCACATAGCGATCCAGTTGGTTGAGCACGTTGCGAATGGCAAGCACGCTTCGAGCCCGGTCGATCACGCCATCGCCCAGACGGCGTTCCGCGACAGCCAACATGGAAACGCCGGTCTGCGCAGCAACGGCATGACACAGATCGGGCAAGTCCCGGGCGTCGCCGTGAATAATCGGCACAATCTGGCAAGAACCGGCAGCAGCTTGGTCTTCTTTCCAGCGTGTCACCACCAGCGCCACGTGCTCGTTGGCATTTGCGGGCGGCTGCTGTTCATCAAAGCCGAAAGCGATATCGCAAGGAAACCCAGCCAGCATCTGATGAAATGAGGGCTGCCGCCACTGATCCCGAGCATCTTTCCAGAAGCTCTCATAGTTGCCCGAATCCATCAGTGTCACGGCTCCGGCATCACGCGACGCTTGCAGCAACTTGGCGGCATCTTCCTGCTTATCAAGGGCGGCGAGGTCGAACGCAGAAACCAGAAACTGCCTATTGATGCCGACCAGCGAGGCCAGCACTTGCAGGTAATCCGCCGGTTGCAGCGCGGTTTTGACCGAGGAAATCGAAGGGAAGTAAACGGGCAGCGGCAGGGTTTTGCCGCCGATGTCCAGTTCAAGCGGACAGCGCACGGTCATCCCTTGCCCTCCGACTTTGCGGTGGCGCTACGTCGGGTTTCGTTGAACCAGTTGGCGTGCTCTGTCGAGACGTGTTCCTCGACCCTTTCCGCCAGAGCAATCAGTCGATCAGGCTCGACCAACCCTTTGTAGGGGCCAGCATTGGAGAGAAACAAGTACTGCTCGTGCTTGAGGCGTTCAGCGGTGGCGCGGTAGGTGACCCACAGGGTCGAGTACTGGTTCATCTGCTGAGCAGCCTCCAGCACTGCGATCAAAATGCCAGCAATCGATGCAGCCCACTTGGCGCAGTCAGCAGGTAACAGGCTGGTAGCAGGGATCAATACCGCCAATGCCACCTGCGCAAGCTTCAAGCGTTTGTACCAGCACTGGCAGTGCTGGCTCTTACTGTCGTACCAATTTTTCTGATCGATCAACCGGAACCATGCCGGATGCGTCATGACCGAATCGGGCACAGGTGGCTCGCTGGGCGCGCAGTTATTAGCGACATTCATCCTGTCCTCCTTTTGTTGGTGCAACCACCCGTCCTAGAGTTGAATGCAGTGGCGCGACTTTGACTTTCCGGAGGCTGTTCGTTAACTCCGAACCAAACGCCATCATCAAGTCGCCTGTTCTGATACCGACGGAACCCCGGAAGCCTTTCATGGAACTGTAACCTGGCCGTTCATCAACAGGGGCAAGAGCCAGTCGCAGAGCTGGGTGAGTTGCTGGTTTTCCTTAGTATTGTTGGCGATTTTCTCGAATGTCGGCTCAACGATGGCGGCAAACTTTTCAATAACCTCGTCTTTGGGAATGGCGAGATTGGTCAACTCAATGTCATTCGAGACGATGGAATCAAAGACGGAACCTGATGACTTGACCTGCAGATGGTGGATTAACTCTTTGGCCAGAAAGAACAAGAACACATGGCTGACACTCGGTTTGGCCCGCAACGCATAACAGGATTGGTTCATTGCCATCTCGACACCTGCCAATACCAGCCTTCCCACGGAGCCACGCGCGGTGATGAAAACAGTGTGTTTGCCAAAGCACTTGGTGCTACTGCCTTTCAATCCTTCTTCGGTGATGTAGTCTGCCGTTGAAAATTTGAAGATGGTTCCGTCCGCATCAGTGGGCGTAAAAAACGGGATGTCACCGCCCCAAAACTCCTGTTTTTTCTTGGTTGGTGTTCCTCCGCCAAGCAAATCCGCAACTGCCAGCACGCTCGAAGCGCTCCACCCCTCCGGAATCTCCCGTTTCAAGGTGGCGTTGTAGACCATCTTGCCGCCGGAGGATTGGTAGGGTTTGTCGTTGGCGTCAGGGAAGTCGAACTGCACGAACCAGTAGTCATACAGCGCCTTGGCCATCGCCTCCAGCTCGGCGTTGATGCGGTTGTTGCAATCGATCTTGGCGTCGAGGGCGGAGAGGACGGCGGCAATTTTTTGCTGAGTCTCCTTGTTTCGAGGCACATTCAAAGGAACCGCAGAAAGGATCGCAGTATTCAAATTGGGCATCGTCGCCCCAACCGCTTGTTTTACGATCCAATCTTGATTGGTCGGTGTACTGAGGTGGTACGTTAGAAATTCAGGATCAATGGCATCGCCCGGTCGAACGAGCAGGCATCCGGTTCCGCAAAAATACCCAACCTCCGCTTCTCGAATGAGCGCCTTCTGCGTAACATCACCCCGTCGGCTATAAACAATATCGCCAGCTTGCACCAAATGTTGGGATAGTCGTTTTGCGTCCTTCTCGGCAATGAAAGCAATGGCAGAAAGATCTACACGATTACTCTTCATGTTGGCCGGCATGATGCACGGAATGCCGGCCGCAACGTAATCTGATGCGTGCAGCTGGCTTCCAAAGGGACCCGTTTGAATCTTTCCACCACCGGAATTCAGAACTTTGCCAAGCGTGGTTTTCTGCCAATTACTCATACCGCAACCCAGACAACTGCTTCTTGATCTTCTGCTCCAGCCCTGCCGATTCTTTGAACAAGCCATCCAGTCGATCAGTAAATCCTTGCAACTTCAAGGCAAACTGCGATGGAGTCAGATCGCTGTATTCGATCTTGACCTCAAAATACTGTCCAGCGCTCAAGCTGTAATTCTTGGCGGCGATGTCGGCATAACTCACTACCACTGAGAAATCTTCCACTTCCTGCTTGGCATTGAAGGTGGCGATGATGCGATCTTCTTCTTCGGTCGATAGCAGGGTTTTCTGGTTCTTGCCATCTTTGACCTTGGTGCCAAGATTGGAGGCGTCAATCAACACCACGTCGGCTTTATTGGCCGCGTCGATGAACAAAATGGACACATTGGTGCCGGTGGTGGCAAAGATGTTGCTGGGCATGGAGACCACGCCAGCGAGCACTTTGTGATCGACGAGATGCTGGCGGATGCCTTTGTCGATGCCGCTTTGCGCGGTGATGAAGCCGGTGGGCACCACCACCGCCGCTTTGCCGCCCGGTTTGAGCGAGTAAATGATGTGCTGCAAAAAGAGCTGGTAAATGGCCATTTTGTCTTTGGCCTGCTTGGGAATGTTGGGCACCCCGGCAAAGAAGCGGACCTGGTGCTCCTTGGTGTCCAGTTCATTCCTGAAATCCGAGAAATCCATCTTGAACGGTGGATTGCTGACAATGTAGTCAAACTTCTTCAAGGCTTTGCCGTCCCGGTGGTAGGGATGCAGCATGGTGTTGCCCTGGATGATGTTGGGAATGGAATGCACCAGATTGTTCAGGATGAGGTTCAGGCGCAGCAGGCTGGAGGATTTTTGCGAGATGTCCTGCGAGTAGATGCTGCAACGCTGCTCGCCGATGGCATGGGCAATGTTCATCAGCAGTGTGCCGGAACCGGCTGAGGGGTCGTAGCAGCTGACGTTGTTCACCTTGCCGCGCACTGCTTCGGGAACGAGGATGGCCGCCATGATCTTGGCCACGGCGTGCGGGGTGTAGTACTCGGCGTATTTGCCGCCGCTGTCCTTGTTGTAGTCCTTGATCAGGTATTCAAAAAGTGCGGCGTAGAAATCGTATTTCTCGTTGAAGATGCGCTCGAAGCTGAAGTCGCCTAGCTTGTTGATGATGGCGCGGCAAAAGGCGTCGCGCTTAGATGTGTCCGTAATAAATTCGCTGACGCGATCAAACAGCGTGATCTTGGCACCACCGTCTGTTTTGACAGCGAAGATGTCGTTGTTAGTAACGGCAATGTCGCGCAGGGTGTCGTCGAACAGCTTGGCAAATTCGGGCGCGTTCTGGCGGCCAAACAGGTGGGCGATGAAATGCTCAGGCTTCAGACGGGCGGTATCTGGCCCCATCTGCATTTGCATCATCTCCACATCGTCGGCGCTCATGGCGGCGATGGCGGCTTCCCAGCTTTCGACGTTAGCAAGCTCTGGCCGGATTTTCTTGGCCTCGAAGGCGAATTTGTCGTTCAGGAATTTGTAAAGAAAGACCTGGGTGATGATTTTGAATTCGTTGCCATCGTTGCCTAAGCCATAGGCGGCGCAAATTGCTTTGAGGCTGTCGATGAGGTCGCGGGTGCGCTGTTCAAATTGTTGAGTTACCAAGCTTATGCTCCAGGCTGGCCGCCGCTCATGCGAGTGCCAGCAAAAAATTCATTCATGTACTCAGCCACAACCAGCTGGTTGATGGTGCGGGTGGCGTCGGGGGTGAGTTTGATGTGCTGGCGAGTAGAGAATTCGCCAATCACAATGGGCTGCATCAGCTTTTCGAAATAGCTATCGTTATTCAAGAGCTGGGTGTTTTGCAGCACCTGTTCGTCCGCCTGCACTTTGATGCCAACAAGCGCTTCAAACAATTTGCGCTCGGTCTGCGTGCCCTCGGAGTTAAGCGGGCCGCGCTCTTGCAAACGCTTGTGGATGCGGGTGTATTTGGCATCACCCCGGTACTTGGCCCGCAGCTGGTTATTTTGGCGGTTCAGCTCTTTGACTTTGTCATGGATGGCATTGAGCGCGCCGATGTTGGCCGTCATTTCTTCCTGGCTGACTTCGCCGAGTTTCTTCTTCTTGAACAGCCGCTCCAGCTCTTCGCGCAGGGTGATGAATTTGGGGTCTTGCTGGTCGAAGTTGTCGGCCAGGGCTTCGCGCGTCTGGCGCAGGGTGTTTTTCAGTTTGTCGGCCAGTACCAGCTCTTCTTCGCGGATCTTTGCGAATTTGAAGATCACATCTTCCAGCGCGACATTGAGCAGTTGGCTGGTGTCGGTGGCGGATTCGATGCTGTCTTTGAGGTTGAGTAGGTCAAGGTGGTTGCAGGTTTCACGGTAGAGTTGGCCCAACTTGTGGAAATCCAGCTGCTGCAACTGCGCATAGTCGCCTTGCAAGCGGATCAGGTTGTAGAGGTTGCGAGCGTCGCCCAGTGCTTTTTTGAGAGCCAGCACCGTGGCGCGGTCTTGGATCTGGCTGAGTTGCTTGGAAAACTCTTCTGCGTTTTCGATATTGAAGCTGAACAGGCTATCCTTGATGGCTTCGATTTCTTGCGTGATTTCCTCGCTGGATTTGAACAGATTAGAGTAGTGCTCAATCTCGTCGCCCAACTCGGATTGCAGCTCGTCGAAGTAATCTTTATTGGTTTTGTCGAACTCCTTGCGGATATCGGCAAAGTCCACCACGTAGCCGTAGCGAAAATCCTTGTAAGTGCGGTTGACGCGGGTGAGCGCCTGCAAGAGGTTGTGGGCCTTGATGATGCGGCCCAGGTAGAGCTTTTTCAGGCGCTTGGCGTCAAAGCCGGTGAGCAGCATGTTGTAGACAAACAAAAGGTCGATCTTGCCGACCTTGAAGTCTTCCACCCAGTCTTTGCGATCGTCCTTGCTGCCGACATCATGCAGGATTAGCGCGGCGGTTTTGGCGCGGTTTTCCAGTAGCGTGCGGGCGGCGTAGCTGTCGGGCAGCGCTGCGGCGATCATGGCTTGCGCGGAGTCCTTGGCGGTATGCGCTGACGTGGGGTGCGCGGCATAGACCGCCGTGAAGATGCGAAACATCTCGCGGGCCTGATCGGCACTGTCACAAATCACCATGGCGCCGATACTGGCGTCGCCCAAGGCGCTGCGGCTTTTTTCGAAATCACGCACGATGTAATCGAGCATGGGTTCGACAAATTTCGGGTGCGAGTAGATGAGCTTGCGATCGATATCGCCCTGCTGGAGCTTGATGGCGGCGAGCGCCTCTTGCAGCGAGAGCTTGTAGTTGGTGGCGATTTCTTCGCGGATCAGGCGCAGGGTATAGCCGTCGGCAATGGAGGCGTTGTAGTAATACTTGTGGATGTAGTCGCCAAACAGGGCGCGCGAATTGTAGTCGTCGCCTAATAGTGGCGTGCCGGTGAGGCCGATTTTGATGGCGTTGCGGTCGGACTGGCTAAGGTTAGCCAGAAAGCTGCCCTGCGGGTTGTAGCTGCGATGCACTTCGTCCAGAAAGTAAACGCGCTGGATGCTGAAGTCGTAATCCTCAGCGCGCACCACGTCCGGGTCGTCCTGAAACTTCTGGATGTTGACCACGGTGATTTCAGGCTTGCCGCTGTGGTTGTGCAACACCTGCGTGGTTTTGATGTCACGGGCAAAGGCGTCGCGGCTGTCGATGGTGTGTACCACCAAGCCACGCCCGGAAAATTCCCGTTGCGCTTGTGTGGCCAGGTCCAGCCGGTCGACGATGAAGTAGAACTTCGGGATAACGCCTTTGCGCTGGAAGTAATCGGTGAGGAATCGGGTGTTGTAGTAGGCCAGCGCGGTTTTGCCGCTACCCTGGGTGTGCCAGATGATGCCCTTCTTGAACCCCGCGTCGAGTTTATTCTCGATAGCCTTGGTGGCGAAAAGCTGCGGGTAGCGCATGACGTGCTTGTGCAGGCCATCGCTTTCATTGACGTAGGCCAGCGCAAATCGCAGCAAAAAAGCCAAACGGCTACGGCTGAACAGGGACGTGCAAATGCGGTTGGTGGGCGTATTGGGTGACTTGTTTGTTAAAAACTCCGGGCTGTGCTTGATGACGTTGAGGTTGTTGTCGCGTAGCACTTCATTTTCGAGTGCGTCATCTTCAACGGCCAGAAGCTTAGTGAGGTTCAGTGCTTCCTCTTCACGGAAATAGTTGAAGACGGGCGAGTCATAGGATGGGCTGGCGTAAAACGCGCCCTCGATGGGCTGCGGTGAGCCATCCTCGTACTCCATGTTATTGGAGAAGACCATCAACTGCGTGATGTTGATGAAGCGCCGGAATTTTGGATTGCGGCTGCGCGTGATGATGCGGTTGCGCTCGGCCAGCACACCTTCGCGGTTGTTGGGCTTCTTCACCTCGATGAAGGCCAGCGGCATGCCGTTAATGAGCAGGGTGATATCGGGGCGAAACTCGTCGTCGCCGTTTTTGCAGGTCAGCTCCGTGACGACGTGGAAGCTGTTGTTGTCGAAGTTTTCGAAATCGATCAGGCGGATGCCCGAGCGCTCGGTGAGCCGGTCGTAGAAGGCTTTGCCGAGGTCTTCGTTATCCAGCAGGAGTTTGACATCGGCCAGCAGGCGGGTGATGTCATCCGCACTCAATTCAGAATTGATGCGGGCGATGGCTTCGTTGAAAATCGCCGGGAAGATGTTGGTGTCGATGTCCCAAACGGCATCTTTCAGGGACAGATAACAATAGCCAAGTCGCTGCAGGTGCAGAATGCATGGGATCTTGACCCGAGAGTCTTCACTGAAAACCATCAATACTCTCCCGTATTCACCCCGGCGCCACTAATCTGACGCTCGGAAAATAATTCATATATCGACGAGTATCTCGGGTCAATACCGGCAGGCCGCTGACAGCGGCATGGGCACCGATAAAAAAATCCCCAAGCACATTGTTTTTGACTCCACCATTACGGCGGTACTGCACAAAGGCTTTGCCTGCCAAGAACAGGGCCGGTTTGGGTATCTCCAACATCCGCAGTTCCATGCCATCGAGCACTTGATCTAAAGCCTCGACGGCTGAGAACGTCAACGACAGCTCGGAATAGATGATGGGGTTGATGACCAGTCGGTGGACTTTGGACTGCGCTTGCAACTGCGCAATGGACCAGTCGGCCCAGTCTGGGTCGTTCTCCAGGACATCGATCAGAACGTTCGTGTCGACCAGCATCAGGCTTCGCCACGCAGCAGTGCCATCAAGTCCTTGGTTCGCCACTTGACATCGGCCTTGCCTCGGGCTGCTTCAAACCGGTCTGGCTTGCGCTTGCCTGAACCTTCAGCACGGTGGATCACCACTTCACCTGCATTATTGACAGCGAAATCCACCGGCGTGCCAGGCAACAGGCCCAGAGCATCGCGGATCTGCTTGGGGATGGTGACTTGCCCCTTGATCGTCAGCGTGGTCGACATCTTGGCTCCTTGTCTTACGGCATTGCTTATCGTAATACTGACAAGGATACATCAAAATTTCAGAAGGGTGGCGAGTGCGAACCCGGTGCAAACTGCAAACCCGGATTTCAGGGCTACCAGTAGCGAAATCTCGGGCTTCTGCCCCCCGCATAGGACTTCGGCCAGGAAGGACCCTGAAATCTGTGTGACGGTGCCCCGGCACGGGCATGTGCGCGTTTCCGGCACCCCAAACAATTGGAATCAACCGTCACGACCGTCACGACCGTCACCACCGTCACCACCGTCACCACCGTCACCACCGTCACCACCGTCAAGCCGCTTCGGTTGCGGTGATGGTTGTGATGTTGGTGACGGTTTTTCTCTATTGTTTAACCTTGCCAAAACGTTGATATACCCCACGGCCACCATCGTCACACGCCGACACGTGCCACCGTTGGCATCGCTTGAATGTTCGTGACTGCATGCACACAAACCGCAATGCACTCCATGTGTGATGTTGGCAGGTCGGCGCGACTTATAAACGAATACGTCTTGTATTTCTCAGTCGCATCAGCAACTGGTTGGGATGAATGTCGATTGGGCCCACGGGGTGTGGATTAGTCCTGATGGGTTCAGGAGGCCTTACGTCATATTTTTCTATCAAGGCATCAAACCCTCTGGCATCTGTCGGATGCCCTTTTGAGTGGAACCCTATGAGTTCCTGGCGGGCAATGGAGCGAACAAACGCCCCATGTTCATTGCTCTGAGGCAAAAGCCACCACAGCTCATCCTCTCCAAAGTCAAAAAACACGTGTGATCTGCTGGCTATCCAATCACGAAAAAGCGCACCCTCTGGCCAGGAGATTGGACGGAGCTCAGGGTACTTCTTGCTATCGAACAATCTTCCGCCACCATCACGCAGCACTTCGAAAAACTTTTTCTGATCACGGACTCGTCTATTACCGTCAACCACCCAGATTAATTTTCCGTAAAAATCTTCACGTGAACCACGCTCGTCTGGCTTGATATGCGAGTGCTGAAATTCAATCGCCCATCCTTGATCAGTCTTCACATCGGCAATGTGCTTTTCGCCATTCTCAGCATAGTGAATGACCTCTTGCCATTCAGATGGGAATTGATTTTTCCAAGCACGATGCCACTCCGTTTCAGTTTCCCACCACGCATCACAACGTGCGCGCGTTTTATGGGCCCAATGCTTGATCCGAACTTCGCCACATTTGGCAACCACTGGGTTACCACAGCCAAGGCATTCGCCCATGAGACTGGGCTCAGCTTCCCTACGTTCCCCATTTACCAGCGCGAATTTCATTGATCACAGCTCCACGGTTTGGGCCGCATCAGTACGAAGCGCCACTGGCTCTGATTTTTTCACGCCCTCCAGGAGGATGCAACCGCCCTAAAGGTATAGCAATGGATGCCACATGGCATGCATGCGCAATTGACCATCACAACCGTCGCCATCATCACGGTCATGCCTGTTCAACCCAGACGGTTATATGTGTGATGGTCTTGCGGCATGGCATATATGCGTGCGCCGAAGGTTAAACAATAGCGATTCACCGTCACGATCATCACAACCGTCACAAGTGGCCTGACGGTGGCGGGTGGGTTTAAGCGTGAAGCGGCGCGGATGCTGGTGAGTCAGAGAAATAGCGGGTAAAGCGGTGTTTGTCACCCGCATTCACCGTTGATATTCTCAAAAAACCAACCCCGGTTTATGACATCCGAACTCGTCGCCATTCATGCCTTACCTCCGCCAATTCGATCAAATTCACCCTTTCACCGGCACAGTGCCACTGGTCCCATTTTTTGCGTTGCGGGACATTGCAGCTCGCGCTCGCACCCTGCTGCATGGAGCTTCAACAGAACAAATCATCCAACTGGCAGAGTCCATCGATTGGATGATTGTCAGCGGGCTGAACCGAGTCGACAACGATGCGCTGAGTAAGAGCGATCCACCGATTGATCGAGGCATGCACAGCGATGCGAAATGGTTGAGTGACTTCATTTCTGCCTACGATGTGCAGCCAGCCACAGGCGCGGCCTTCCCGCATCAACACCATGCGTTTGCAGTGTTGGCCTTGTGGCAGGTCGTAGACGCTTTGTTGTCAATTCAGCCAGACCTTGATGTGATTGGCCATCACGTCAAAGATGTTCCTGAATCGGCGCCTGTCGAGCGCCAATTGATGTATGCGGGCAAGTACGTCATCGATGCGATGGAAGCCATCTGCGTGGCCGAGAAATTGTTCGAGCAGCACAGCAACAACCGCCTGGCGATGATCCTGATTCCCAGCCGTGATGATGACCTCAAGACCGCCGTCAAGACGCGCATCTCGTTGCAGGCGCAAGCCGCTGCCATCGAAAAGCACAAGACAAATCATGCCGCCCGAGTGCGTGCCATCGAGCTCTACACCTCTCGAAACTATTCGAGCGTTGAAGCTGCGGCACAGACCATTGCCGCACAAGTTTTCATGGCCCCACGCACCGTGGCCAAGTGGATTTACGACGAGCGAAAGGGACGCACGCCCTCATTGACCGCAATGCCAGCATAGCGTGGCACACCCCGTGCGCGCAGAGAGAGCAGTCTGCGCGTAGCGCGTCTATCGCATTGGAAGCGCCTTCTATTCAATAGCGAGCATCCTCAATTCACCAGAGATGCTCACCATGAATCAGCCCCGTTCCGTCCTGCCCGAAACCGGTTTTCTTCGACTT
>JACCDY010878248.1_pt1 | contig 12644 bp, 10 predicted proteins | sample 7446391 | NCBI WGS metagenome assembly JACCDY01 (sample SAMN15323451, study PRJNA562643) | freshwater metagenome | isolation source: river surface water | place: USA:Blue River Watershed | collected 2017-08-18 | reverse complement strand
TTCTTTCCCTTTTTACTGCGTATATTTACCACTTAAATTTTCATTATGCTTAAGAAGATATTTTTTACACTCGTTTTATCTGTTTCATTTATTTCTTGGAACCAAAAGAAAAAAACGGAGGAAATCGCTCCTAAATTGCCCTATGATGCCTCGACCGTTAGTCCTATGGCATTTCGATTAGTTGGTCCTGCTTTAACATCCGGTAGGGTTGCAGATATTGCTATTCATCCTTCCGCACCAGACAAATGGTACATTGCAGCTGCCTCTGGTGGAGTTTGGTTAACAGAAAATCACGGAACCACATTTACACCTATTTTTGATGGATACGGTTCCTATTCAATTGCTTGTGTTAAAATTGCTCCTTCCAATGCCAATGTGGTGTGGGTGGGTTCTGGAGAAAACAACAACCAACGTTCGGTAGCATACGGAGATGGAGTATATAAATCCACAGACGGCGGAAAATCGTTCACCAATGTGGGCTTAAAAACTTCCGAGCATATTGGTAATATCATCATTCATCCTACGAATGAAAATATAGTTTGGGTGGCCGCTTATGGTCCGGTTTGGAGCGAGGGAGGCGAACGCGGAATTTATAAAACAATTGATGGTGGTAAAAAATGGGAACGCGTATTATTTATTTCCAATGATACCGGTTTTTCCGAAATAGTATTAGATCCAAAAAATCCAGAGGTGTTGTATGCAGCGGCTCACCAACGCAGAAGACACGAATGGACATATGTCGGTGGTGGACCTGAAAGTGCCGTTTATAAATCCATAGATGGTGGAAAAACATGGAATGAAATAGGAGTGGGGTTGCCTAAAAAAAATATGGGAAGAATTGGATTAGCTGTTTCACCTGTGGATGCGGATTTTATTTATGCGATCGTGGAAGGCAGAAGTGGAAAAGGTGGATTCTATCGTTCAACGGATCGAGGAGAGTCTTGGTCAAAAATGTCTGATTTCAATACCAGTGGCAACTATTATCAAGAAATTTTTTGTGACCCAAAAAATCGAGACAAAGTCTTTGCGATGGATACGTATTTGCATCACACAGAAGATGGCGGAAAGACATTCGTGCAAACAGGAGAGAAAAATAAGCACGTAGATAATCACGCTATTTGGATTGATCCGTCCAATACCAATCATTGGCTTGTTGGATGTGATGGTGGGTTGTATGAAACATTTTCTCATGCAAAAGAATGGTTTTATTTTGCCAATCTCCCAATCATTCAATATTACAAGGCAACAACGGATAATGCGGAGCCTTTCTATAATATTTATGGAGGAACACAAGATAATAATTCAATGGGCGGACCAGCAAGAACCAATAACGTTGCGGGTATTTTGAACACCGATTGGTTTATTACTAACGGGGGTGATGGTTTTGAATCGGCAGTGGATTGGTCAAATCCGAATATTGTATATGCTCAAGCGCAATACGGATGGTTGGTCCGTTTTGACAAACTTTCTGGAGAAAAAGTTCCTATTCAACCCATGCCTGAAAAAGGGGAAGCAGCATATCGCTGGAACTGGGATGCACCGCTCTTGGTTTCTCCTCATGATCCAAAAACGATCTATTTTGCTGCCAACAAAGTCTTCAAGTCTGAAAACAAGGGGGATGATTGGCAAACCATTTCAGCCGATTTAACGCAACAGATTGATCGAAATAAATTGAAAGTAATGGGGCAAGTTTGGGGTATGGATGCAGTTATGAAAAATGCCTCAACCACCATTTATGGAAATATAGTAGCGTTGGATGAATCACCGAAGAAAAAAGGTGTATTGTATGCCGGAACGGATGATGGGCTTATTCAAATCACGGAAAACGATGGAAAAAGTTGGAACAAATCAACCGTATTTCCTGGTGTACCTGCCAACACTCGGGTGAATATGATTTGTGCTTCCTTGCATGATGAAAACGAAGTATTTGCCACGTTTAATAATCAACGCATGGGCGATTTTAAACCGTACGTAATGAAATCGTTGGATAAAGGAAAAACGTGGGTGTCTATCGCGAATAATTTGCCTGAACGAGGTACCGCATATTGCATCAAGCAAGACCACGTAAATCCTAATTTATTATTTGTAGGAACCGAATTTGGAGCTTTTTTCTCAACCGATGGTGGTAAAAATTGGACAAAATTAAGTGGTTTACCAACTATTGCTGTTTACGACTTGGATATTCAAAAACGGGAAAATGACTTAGTAGCCGCCACTTTCGGAAGAGGATTTTACGTGTTGGATAATTACGCTCCATTAAGGGAACTATCCAAGGAAAATACAGATAAAAAAGTGCATTTATTCCAAATTAAAGACGCTTTGATGTATGTGCCTGCTGATCCACTTGGATTGGATGGCACTGGATTTCAAGGGACAAATTTGTGGGCAGCACCTAATCCTGAATTTGGCGCAGCAATTTTTGTTCATGTGAAAGATGAATACAAAACAGCTAAAGAAATTCGAATAGAGAAAGAACGCGCACTGGAAAAAGATAAAAAAGATGTTTTTTATCCCACATTTGATGAAATCAGGGCAGAAGAAATGGAAACACCTACTCAATTGATGGTAATAATAACCAATGAGGCGGGTGCTGAAATCAAACGATTAAAAACAAAAGCTACGAAAGGTACAACACGTTTTGTGTGGAATTTACGAGGTGAATCTACCAACCCTATTTCTGCTAAATCAAGTTCTTCAAACGGATTCTTGGTTCAACCCGGAAAATATACGGCTACGTGTTTCTTAATGAAAAACGGCAAAGTAGAAGAAGTGAATGAAAAACAAACCTTTGAAGTAAAAATGTGGCATAATTTATCTGTACCTGCAGCGGATGTAGTTGCCTTGGATAAATTCAGAGGAGAGGTTGCTAAATTAAACAAAAATGTAGCTGAAACCTCTGCAAAACTCGGTAAGATTCAAGAGCGATTGGATGCCTTGGAGAATGCAACGATTAATTTTCCAGGTGCTGATTTGAAGTTGTTGGAAGAAATCCGCGTATTGAGACAGCTACGCACCGAATGTGCGGTAATCATGTGGGGAGATGGGGTGCGATCTTCTCGTGAATTTGAAGTAGAACCTAGCTTAAACGAACGACTTTCTATGGTTGAATATAAAGTTTACGATAACCGTGCTGGCGTTTCTAAAACCCATCAGCGCAATTTGGAAATCGTTTCAGAAGATCATGCACTCCTTCAAAAAAGAGTAGAGGAGATCTACGGCAGAATGAAAGCTGTGCGCGAAAGCCTCAAAAATGCTGGTGTTCCATACATTTCAGAATAGGAAAAGCTAGCTTTTACGTTACGATTTCGTTCTTGGAAAGGACGGAAAAGTGAGAATTTTGCAATTTTTTTTGTGAATTTCGCAACACCTAAAGTTATAGTTGTTATTTTCAGTTTTCGCCATCGATTTTTTTCAATCAATTTTGAAAAAAATTGTATGAAAATTCAACCAATAAAGCGGGTCGATGAAATTACCCCGGAGCAATTTAAACGAGATTTTCTTAACACCCATACTCCTTTGATTTTTAAGTCTTTTGCAGCTGAATGGAAAGCAACTTCTCGTTGGAATTTTGATTTTTTTCGAGCTCATGCAGGAGAATTGGTAGTGCCGGTATCGGGTGATTGGTCTAAAAATAATGCTACTCAAATAAATCGCGGCGCAGATTATACTATGAAATTTAAAGATTTTTTGACTGCCATTGAAAAGGGACCAACGGAATACCGATTGTTTGCCTTTAATTTATTTAAAACGTATCCGGAGTTGAAAAAAGATTTCAATTACCCACCTTTTGCTTCCCGTTGGTTAAAAATGCCCTATCTTTTTTTTGGTGGGGAAGGTTCAACCGTTCGTCTTCATTATGATTTTGATAATTCAGACGTGTTTTTAACCCAGTTTTCGGGTAGAAAGAAAATTACGCTATTTCATCCAGCCAATTCAGTATGGTTATACCGTCAACCGTTTACCACGCACAGTCATTTAAACCTGACAGAACCTTCCTTCTCTCAAATTCCTTCCTTTCCACATTTAGAAGGGTGGGTTTGTACCATCGAAGAAGGCGATACACTGTATATTCCTGCTAAGTATTGGCATTTTATTGAATATGAAACGGGAGGATTTTCCATGGCACTTCGAAGTTTAAATACATCCAATTGGGAATTGATCAAAGGAGCTTGGTACGTTACTGCCATCACACCCTTAGATACGATTATGGGGAAAATTTTTCCTGAAAAATGGGCAAATTACAAATTGAAAAAGGCTCGTTTAAAAACCGAAAAGTTGGTCAGAAACAAGAAATCATTTTAAAAACGAAGGTAATATCCTGCGTTTAATCCAATCGTGAACAAATACCCGGTGAGATTGGTGCATCAATGATTTTTAGGACACGGCATAAAATTCATGGGGTCAATAGTTCCATGACCATGTGGATTATTCCAATTTTCTGTAATCAACTGCGTGTTTTCAATAATTAAATTGAATGATACGATTTGACACGATTTAATACGATTGTGATACGAAAAGCAAGACTTATTTCAGTATTAATTTCATCCTATGCCACATTCATACCACCAGATATCCCAATCCACCTCCATCTTTTCCAACATAGCAGAATACTCTGTTCCGTTTATTCATTCACCAACACTTTTCCATATTCAGTAAAACCCGTTTCGGTGCTTACGCAATAATGATACATGCCAGCGGCAAATTGGGCGAAAGTATAAATAGTATGCAAATCTGAATAGTTTTCTTCGGCTACTAATCTGCCGGCGCTATCATAAATTTCTAATTTTCCAGTGGTGTTTGGACTAAGCCAAATTTCTATGGTTGTCGGTTGGGAGCTGGTTGAAGGGTTTGAAAAAACAGAGACTTGTTCTTGATTGGGAAATTGCTCCGGACAACAGGTTGGACATTCGATTAATGAAAACTTGTCCAAATACCGATAGTCAATTTCTCCAGTCTCATTTTGCATGGTAGGTAAAACAATTTTCACATCTGTTTTATCATGAAAATTGCCTATTGCAAATGCTTTTTCACCACCCTTTGCTTTAAAACACGTTGAGACTTTGATCCAATTCACCGTATCAGTCATGGGTGTTTGTTGACCAAATTTTGTATCCGTAATTAGAATAATTATCAACAACTATAAGGGTGTCATTAGTAATAATTAGATCAATGGCGTTTGATTGTAACAGACCTTTGTCTGCTTTGCTCATCCAAAATTCAAATTTATAAGTCCTATTTTTAACAAGATTATTTTTAAATCTACCTCCTAAATATTCAGTCCTAAAATAAGCAAAATCATTTAAACTGTAATTCCAATCTACAACACCTATACCTAGGTAATAATTCCCGTCCAATTTTTCTTGAAACCCGAAAATATTATTAGGTATATTGTTAAAACTTGAGGTAGATGTCTCTGAACTAAAATAATCTGTGGTGTATATGTAAGGATTCCACCAGTTTATACAAAAGTTGTATTCAGCTAAATTACTTGGAATTTGACTTGCATCCTCACAAGATGGATTAAGAATTAAATTGTTTTGAGCAGTTAACCCAAACGTTGAAAACAAAAGAAACCAAACAAGCTTTTTTCTCATTCAATTATACTATTTTTTGTTGATTCTTCAATTTTCATTTGTTGAAGTTTTACCTCATCAATTGAATAAAGCCTGAAATGTTTGTGTTGTTTATGCGGTAAAAATAAGTTCCCTCGGTGCAGTTTTTTCCTGAGTTGTCTTTTCCATCCCAGATAGGGTTTATGCCATTTGATTCGTAGATTAAATTACCCCATCTGTTTACTACCACAATTTTATTGGTTGAATTGCCAAAATTTGGAAATGGGATTAAATCATTTACACCATCTCCGTTCGGAGTAAAAACATTTGGAATTTGAAGTTCTGATTGAACTAATTGAACATCATCAACAAACATGTAAGTGCAATATGGGTTTACATAAAGCGGCTCCCAATTAAACCTTCTTAGCGTATCCGTATTATAAACGTCTTTAAAGTTTCCGATAGTAATAAACTTTTCTCCTCCATTTGCAATAAAAAGAGCCTTGAGATCAATCCATTCTGAAGTATCCCTAAAGAAATTTGGTTCATAAAAAGTACATTGAGGAGTTACATTTAAATTGGATGTGTTTTCACTAGAAATTGGGGAATTAGAAAAAAATACGCCTATTTCATTGATCATTAGATCTGAGTATTCAGCTACTGATAATTTAAGTGATAATTGATAAATATTCCCAATTTTTAGTGGTTCAGTTAAATTTCCTTGTATATATTCCCACCACCCTGGTCCATTATAACCATCCCATCCAGCTCCTCCAGAATAGTTTGTGAAATAACCACCTAAATACCCATTCCCGCTGTTTGGTAATTGACTACCCATTCCATTAATTGTAGTTCCTACAATTGATTGCCCAATTGTACCAATAAGTGAATCGGCATTGGCACAAGAATTAAAATAATCACTTGTTCCATAAGTTGGTGCTTTCCATCCAATGCATTTTTCTATTTGTTTTGGGTTTTCCGATGGTGAACTGTAATTCTCTGGACAACTTGAATACTCTTCAAAATCACCATTGTACACTAAATTTTGTTGAGCAGCAAAAGGATGAATCCAACAAACATAAACAATAAAACATACAGGTTTTATCCTCGGTAAAAAACCGAGACTGAACGAAATGATATTTTTAAAAAAGTTCAGCAATTGATACCTGTTATTCATAAAGTTACTAAAAATTTCATAAGTGTAGTATATAATGTTACACGCGGCGTTCTCATTCAATTATAATTTTTTGAGTATCCGAACCAATACGCAACGTATACATTCCACTTTCCAACCCCGATACATCCACCAAATTCTCACCTCCAGAAACACTAAATCGCTTCATTTCCTTTCCTAAATTGTCAACTAAAACGCAATCGGTTGTTGACGCGTTTTCAGGAAGGGAGATTGTAAGCGTTTGGGAGGCAGGGTTGGGGAAGAGTTGAATTTCACTTTAAACCTTTACCTTGATTGGTATTCATATAAAATGTTCATTAATTCTGGCTTATCTTTGAAGTCACTCTGTAGATTTTTTTCATTTATTTTTTTAATCTCTGAATTTAAGTCCATCGAATAATAATACGATGTATAATTCCGTGCACCTCGATATGACCCAGCTTCAGTGTGTCTGACTGCGTAGATTACTATTTCTTTTTTTTGAATAACTCGAAAATAGTACTTAAATTCCCAACCCAACTCTTTTTGTTTGTAATCGGCAAATTGTCTGTACAAGACACCTTGCTTCTCGTATCCCCAAATTTCGCCAGGTTTGTAAATAGTCACCGAATTATCGGTTTTAATTTTTAGTCTAGTTTGTAGTCCGGCAGGAAAAGCAAATTTTATTTTATCACCTTTTTTATTGTCAAGGGTTAAAGACGGTTTATTTTGCTGATACTCCTCATACGTTTTGAAAATGTATGATATATTCAATTCCTTGTTCTGACCAAAGGATGCAAGACCTATATGAATTGCTACTGTTGTTAAAATTACTTTTTTCATAACTTATTTTTTAATTAATTTACAAATTTCAGAGTCGATTTGTATGAGATACACCCCATTTTCCAACGCCGATACATCCACCAAATTCTCTCCTCCAGTTACCCTAAATCGCTTCATTTCCTTTCCTAAATTGTCATATAAAATACAATCGGTATTAGAGTAGTTTTCGGGGAGGGATATTGTAAGCGTTTCAGAGGCAGGGTTGGGGAAGAGTTGAATTTCACTTTGCAAATTCGTAGTTTCTATTCCTGATAATATTGAACATTCAGGGATTTTATTGTTTTTATAGTTGTACCCAGCAATAAAACTTGGTAAGGAAGTATTATTTGATGCAGGAGAAATATTTATACTATTATTAACATAATTGCAACTTGTTCCTAAATAATTTGGGGCATTTATTACTCCTAGTGAATTACTACAACGAGTAACATAAATTTTCCCGTCTGGTCCAAGTTGAATTGATGCCGGAAGACATACAGCACTTGATATTTGAGTTACAGATGAGTTAATAGTTGATTGATTTCCTGAGCTAATATCAAATTGTCGAATCCCACCAAAACTTGTAGTATATAATTTAGTATTGTCCGGAGAAAATTCAACTCCATACTCATTTCCATATGTTTGTAAGCTTATTACATTTGAAAGTATGCCAGTTGTCAAATTGAAATCAAATATTTCAGCCACAGATGGGGTGACATTTGAAAAAACAAGTCCAATCTTGGTTCCATCACTTGATGCTTTCATTTGTCCAATTGCTGCTCCAAAACCGTTGAAAATACTTAAATTACCTGTATGTACAGAACCAATATTAGTAATAATTGGAGAGTTAATCCCTGATGGTGTAATTAAGTAGGCATAAAAGGAATTTGTTAGATATTTATGGGCAATCAACCAAATATCAATTCCATTAGGGTGTGCAATTGCACAAAGCTTTTCAGAAACTGTGTCAAGTAATAAAATGTTTTTTTGAGATTCGATTACATCCCCTTTACCATTATCCAAACATATATTAATGGTTGAATATTGGAGTCCATTTCCTAAATATCTTTCTAAACCATCTGTTGTAAACAAATAGTAGAGAGAATCACTTAATGGCTTGGGAATAATAAATGCAGCTGAGGTAGATGAATAATATCCATTAAGATTATTTCCATTGGGCATTATTTGGTTGAGTTTGTTCCAAACTTTCATCCCATTAGAGTAAAACAATAAGTTTCCACTACTATCGGAAATTGAAGCGCAACCTTCACTATACAAATAATGTCCTGATTGTTGGGGTGAACCAAAAATTGGACTTCCTGAAAATGCACTTGGAGTGCCCATATTAAAATCCAAGGCTCCACCTTCTCCGAACATCCAAATATTTCCTTGTTTTTGTCCATATAGATTTGAAACAGAAACCAATAATAAAACTTGAAAAAAATATCTCATAATCTAGAATTTCATTTTAAAAATACGCGTTCTCATTCAATTATAATTTTTTGAATATCCGAACCAATACGCAACGTATACATTCCATTTTCCAACGCCGATACATCCACCAAATTCTCACCACCCGAAACACTAAATCGCTTCATTTCCTTTCCTAAATTGTCATATAAAATACAATCGGTATTAGTGTAGTTTTCGGGGAGGGATATTGTAAGCGTTTCAGAGGCAGGGTTGGGGAAGAGTTGAATTTCACGATTTAAATCTTCCTCTTCAATGGAATTAGTTGAACAGTATTGAGTATATTCAATATAATTATTCAAACCATATTGCCCTCCATTGTTGCCTCCTATAACAAAAGCTTGGCTGTTATAATTACAGGCAGAGCCATTTAAATTTGGGCTATTAATTACCCCGATTTCAGTTCCAATTCTCACATAAATTTTACCATCAGGTGCTAATTTTATTGAACCATAAGCTGCCCAAGTTGAATCAATTATTTGTTTAGAACCGATAATAGTTTGGGCATTATTTGAGGATAGATCAAACTGATAAAGTTGATTATACGTGTTAGCAGGAAAACCAATAGCTTTCCATGTTCCACCGTATAATTTTGAATTGTCTGAAGAGAAGGATAAACCAAACTCTCCGCCTGAAAAAGGAAGATTGATTGGATTGGAAACTAATCCAGTACTATTATCGAAATCGAAAATCGAAAGAATGTTTGTTAATGTATTTCCACCAACTCCATTAGCATTGAAAGCAATTTTATTTCCATCTGGCGAAAATTTTATTTGCCCTCTTGCATTTATACTCGAAAAACATGGCTCATGAGCAGGTCCAATTGATGAAACAATGGGTACAGGATTGACTCCAGAATTCGTAACTAGGAAAGACAAGAAATTGTTTGTGCCGTATTCATGTGTCAACACCCAGATATCAACTCCATTTGAATGATAGGTGGCTGCAACCTGCTCCGTGATTGGTCCGTTATAAATAATTGTATTTGTTGATTCTAAATCACCGAGGCCACCATCTAATGTCATATCAACAGTATGGTACTGAAATGTAATTCCACCTTGTGCTGCTGTAGTAAAAATATAGTATAGATTCGGGGATTCCGGTTTAGGAATTATTAAAACCTGACTTAATGTACCGGAACTATTATAGATCATTGAGCCATTAGGCATTAGGCTATTATTTTTATTCCAAACATTATCTGAATTCGTGTAGAAAAGTAATTCTCCATTGTCATTTGAAATTGTTGAACATTCCTCAAATCCAATGTTGCTACTTTGAATTGGCATTGGAACGCACGCGCTAAAATCAAAACCAGAATTTGACCCAAACATCCATACATCACCATGATGTTGTCCATATAGATTTGAAACAGAAACCCATAATAAAACTTGAAATAAATATTTCATAATCTAGAATTTAATTTTAAAAATACGCGTTCTCATTCAATTATAATTTTTTGAATATCCGAACCAATACGCATCGAATACACCCCATTTTCCAACCCCGATACATCCACCAAATTCTCACCACCCGAAACACTAAATCGCTTCATTTCTTTTCCTAAATTGTCAACTAAAATGCATTCGGTAGTTGAAGCGTTTTCAGGAAGGGAGATTGTAAGCGTTTCGGAGGCAGGGTTGGGGAAGAGTTGAATGTTTGATTGGCTTGAGATTGCTGGAATACCTACCCAAGTCGGTGCATCACCCCGTTGTAGCATAAAATATTTTGTGGTCGTAACGCCCGGTAATAGTTGACATAATAACAACCAAACATTATTATACACATCAATTTCAATTTGACCAATAATCGTATTTGTATCCATCTCAGGGTATGAAGCTAAAACATCAGAAATTGAAATTGTCTGTTGCCAAGTTTGTGTTCCAAAATCATACATTGACAACTTTGAGACATTAGATTGTGATGCAAAAAGTGTCCAGAGATTCCCACCATGATCAAATCGAAGCCTGATAGGGTTCATGGTTGGCATTTGAGACGAATTGCCTGTCGTAATACTATCAACAATGAATGCTGAATCGGCGATTAAAATTTTATCTGCAGCGGTGAAAAAAAGTGAGTCGGTTTCTTTTTTAACTACCAAATCTTCGATCTCTTGATTATTGGGTGTAGAATAAAAGTAATTCAAATAATTCTGGTTAAAATCTAAATAGGTCACAGTGTTAAAATACGATCGATAAAATTTACTAGTCCCTTTTTTTAACCGAAATGATTCATAGTTAGACTGACCAATAAGTTGATCGTTATAATACATCAATGTTTGTGCTGGGTTTCCAACATTTAAATAGAGCGTATCATTAAATGCGGCCAAATTAAAACTCATGGTTTGATTGGCAGGTAAATAAATCTTTTGGAAAGAAGTACCATCAAACTTATAGAAGAAATTGGTTCCATTGGTATAGGAATAAACCGCATCGCTCGTGAAAACTGGTGTGGCAAATGTGAAATCCACAAAATTAAAAATGGGAGTAGTAATGTTATTATACTCAGTAATAACCCCATTTTTATCAATATGAGCGGGATATTTATTAACCAACCACATCGTTGAATCGTACGGATTGAAAGCCATGCTTTTTGCATTGAAGTTGATAAAAACTTCTTGCCAAGATTGGGCATTCAAATTCACCACAACTAGCAAGAAATACAAAAAAAATCTCATTCTCATTCGATACTAATTTTTTCTGTCGAATCTCCAATTTGAAGTAAATAAATTCCTTTTCGTAATTGAGAGACATCAACTAGTTGGTTCTGTTCATTTAATTCAAATCCCATCACGATTTTTCCACTTAGGTCTTTGATTGTTGCTTTTTTACCCAATATGGAAGCGGTAATACTTGAAATAGAAAATGAGCTGGTTGCAGGATTTGGGTAAATGTTCAATGCCGACTCAAGTTCATCCAATCCTACAAAAACCTGATTTTGATTTCCTAAAGCTAAAAATAAGACATCCAAGGTGTCTTGATTGCTGTTTATGTTATGAATGGAAGTGTACGAAAAGGAATCAGGGGCATTATTTTTTAATTCAACGAGATTTTGTGGCATACTACTTCCCACTATTGCGTCGAACCATCCAACCGGGTGCCAATCCGTAATAATACTATTGATCCTGCATGGATCATTGAAAAGCGAATTATCCCATGTGATAGTAATGGGATAAACAGCATTTTTTAATTGAATCATTGAAATATAAAGACTTTGGTCAAGGCAGTCTTCTTTTTTAATTTCCTTTTTTAGATGGCCAATTTCCGGCACAGACATAAATTCCTCATAACCCCATGCGTTAGGAGGGTTAAGAACGGTAATTCTTGCTTCAAATTCACTTGACCATGGCTGGGAAATAATATTTGTTTCTTGAAATGACACATCAATACTATCTGTAGCTGCTGCATCGTATCCAAATAACAACGTGTCTTTTGCACCGGTTGCATCTTCAAAGTACATTTCGAAACTGAAAGTTTGTGCAAAAGAAAACTTCCAAAAAATACAGAAAATAAGTAAACTCAGGTTTTTCATTGGATGGTTTTTGGTGTTTTTGATGGTTGATGTTTGTTCAGGTGTTTGGTTGATGTATTTCTTAATAAGTTCTCCACATATTCCAAATGTGTTTGAATTCGTATAACTTCGTTAGAATA